>TARA_R110001606_G_scaffold359994_2_pt1 | contig 79026 bp, 79 predicted proteins | sample TARA_R110001606 | Tara Oceans TARA_R110001606 (sample SAMEA4398315) | marine metagenome | biome: Polar Biome; feature: [SRF] surface water layer (ENVO:00010504); material: water (ENVO:00002006), including particulate matter (ENVO:01000060) such as... | depth 5 m
GGCCGGGGTGGTCATGGTCGGGGACTGTGACGCACGCAGAGCGAGTTGAACAGGGGGACGGCAACCGCCCGTCATCCCCGCGACGCAGTGTGGTTCCGGGATGACGAGGGCGGGCCTGTGATACCGCAAGGGAGCGGAGGGACACATGGCCGAGGCCGAGGTGGTGATGCTGGAGAGCGACGGGAGTCTGACGGCGATTTTGAAGCGGGGGGGTGTGAGCATCCTTCTCCCCTTGTGGGAGAAGGTGGCAGCCGAAGGCTGACGGATGAGGGGTCGCACCGGCGGGACCGAAAGCGGGTTCACCACGGGTCGCTGACTCTCGCCGCCACGGAAACCCCTCATCCGAGCGGCTGCGCCGCCCACCCGTCGTCCGATCGCAATGCGATCGTTCCTCCACCCGCAAGGGGAGAAGGACGTGGGGGTGCCTTGACCCCGGCCGCGCCGCTCCGGATCATGGCGGATGCCCAGACCTGTCGCCCTCGCGCCCCACAGCCCGCACTGGACCATCCGGGCGGCGGCGCTGATCGCGGAGCTGCAGGCCGCCGCGCCCGGAGTCTTGCTGGCCGTGCATCATGTCGGCTCGACCGCCGTACCGGGCCTGCGGGCCAAGCCGGTCATCGACCTGCTGGGCGAGGTCGGGGCGCTGGCGGGGATCGAGGCGGCGCGGTCGGCGCTGGAAGGGCTGGGCTATCGTTGGCGTGGCGAGAACGGCGCGGCCGGGCGGCGCTATTTCACCCGCGACGATCCGGACACCGGGGTCCGGGCCGTCCACCTGCATGTGTATGCGGCCGGGGACCCGGCCCTCGCCTGGCATCTGGCCTTCCGCGACCGGCTGCGGGCCGAGCCCGCCACGGCCGCCGCCTATGCGCGCGAGAAGGCACGCTGCGCGGCCCGGCATCCGGACGACAGCGGGGCCTATGCGGCGTGCAAGAAGGCGTGGACGGATCGGGTGGCGGCAGAGGCGGTGCGGGGGTGGGCATAAACCCCGATCCTTCTCCCGGTGGGTGGAGGTGGGCGGCGTAGCCGCTCGGATGAGGGTCGGCTGGGTGAAGCGGCGAAGCCGCCCCCGGACAGTCGACCCTCACCCTTGAGCGCCAGAACGACGGCTGCGCCGTCGTGCGCTCAAGCCCTCTCCCAAACGGAGAGGGCGCGGCTGTTCGAGGGGCATCCGCGCGGCGCGGTGTTTCCGGGCGAGGCGGTGGAGGTGATGCCGCTGTTGGGTGGGTGAAGAGTGCGTGGATTGGGCCATTCATGGAATGAACTTCGCAACTAAGCCCACATAAAGCGGTACGATAGCGACGACATTATCGGCGTATATACGGTACTACGGGCGATACGCGCTGTAGTACATTTTTAGCCGAACTATTGACGTACGAGACCGGCTTAATGCATGGAAATCGGGCAAGACCGGAAAAGCTAGGCCACAAGCTGGACAATCCGATTCTGCAACGAAAAGGCGGGACCGGCTTTCACCAATCCCGCCCCTCTCGTGCCGCACCAGACTTCAGCGACTGCCGCTCGTACCGACCTTTGATTGAGCCCTCAGGTCAGTACGGGCGCGCACCCTCGGGGAAATGAACCCGTCGGTCCTCGCACCAGCCTTATAGGCAGCTTTGCGAGTGGTTCGGAAGGGGCTTCCGACCGGAAAGTCACGGGTTCCAAATTAGTGTTTGTTAACAGTGAATTGCGACTGCCTGGACGGGACCACGCGCCCTCTATGAACCCCCTTTGTTCCGCTATTGGAAACGAATCCAGCGCCTTTCAGCCCCCAAAACGAGCCTCGACTCGCCTGGGTATCTAGCCCGGCCCGCAACTCTTCGAGCGTCGATCGTAACGTTTAGTACCTGACTGGCCGCACGCCCGTTATTGACGCAGCAAGCTGGTACAGTCCGTTTTAAAGGTGGTGCGAGGGGGCAACGATGACATTAATTTTCACCACTGCGAAGCGGATGGCAATGTCAAACGCCAAGGCATTGGCAATAGCGTCGAAAAGCGGATTTGTCAATCCCCAGTTGACAACAATGCACCCACGGCCAGTTAGTGCGTTGTACAACAGTCAGACGCTTGTGTCTGAGCCCTCGTAACTCGAAAGGAGGATGGTATGGCCGTTATTTCTAGCGCTTTCGGCAGCGTCACTCTCACCGAGGAGGACGCCCAAAAGTTCCGCCGCCAAGTGACCTATGGTCGCCCCAAAGCGCGCGCCAAGGAAAGCCTTGTGCGTGGCGTGGCAATGGCGACTTCATTCCGGGAAAATGGCCGCGAGCTGACCTTTAAGGTCGAGAAAACCCGCTAACGAGTGCCCAAGGCCGCAGCTCAGATTGAGTTCGCGCTGCGGCCGATGCGCGACGGAGAGCGCTTCGGCGCACTCAAGCATGGCGAGGAGGAATTTCTCGCGCTCAAGATTTTTGCCAAGCAGAAGGCCGCAAAGTTCGAGGCGGCGAACTTGGCTCGGACCTACGTATTCGAAGACAAAACGGTTGGCAAAGTAGCCGCCTACGTCACTCTGACATGCAGTGAAGTGGTCAGTGAAAACCGCCTGCTGGAGGCGGAGGTAGCTTTCCCTTACAAGAATTATCCTGCTGTAAAGATTGCCCGCTTGCTGGTCGGTTCCGACTACAGGGGAACCGGCTATCGGCTCGGCACGGCGCTAGTCGACTTTACCGTCGGGATTGCTAGGAGCGAGATTTGTCCTGCCGTTGGTTGTCGATTTGTGGTTGTGGACGCGAAGAAGGCTTCAGTCTCCTTTTATGAGGCTTGCGGCTTCACCCTTATCGACACAGACGAGAACAAGGCGCGAGACACGCCGGTTCTTTTCATGGATCTTCACAAAGCTGCCGCCTGACCTCAGTCGACCGTGGCTTTAGCCGGAACTTGCCAAGCGCCGCATTCGCTAAGCAGGGAGTTAATGCACCCGCACCTTCCCGATCTCGAGCCCGTCGGCCCCGGCGGACACCCCGATCACCGACCCGTCCTCGATCTCACCGGCCAGCAGCTTCCGCGCGATCGGGTCGACCAGATCCTTCTGGATCACCCGCTTCAAGGGCCGCGCGCCATAGACCGGGTCGTAGCCGCGGTCGGCGATCCAGGCGAGGGCGGCGTCGTCGATGGACAGGGTCAGGCGGCGGTCGGCCAGCAGCTTCTCGAAGCGTGACAGCTGGATGCGGACGATGCCGGCCATCTGTTCGCGGCCGAGGCGGCTGAACAGGATGATCTCGTCGATGCGGTTAAGGAATTCGGGGCGGAAATGGGCGCGCACCGAGTCCATGACCATGGGGCGCACGGCGTCGACGGTCTCGCCCTCGCCCTGCTGTGACAGGAACTCGGAGCCGAGGTTGCTGGTCATGATGATCAATGTGTTGCGGAAGTCGATGGTGCGGCCCTGGCCGTCGGTCAGGCGGCCGTCGTCCAGCACCTGGAGCAGGACGTTGAACACGTCGGGGTGGGCTTTCTCGACCTCGTCGAACAGCACGACCTGATAGGGGCGGCGGCGGACCGCCTCGGTCAGGGCCCCGCCCTCGTCATAGCCGACATAGCCGGGCGGGGCCCCGATCAGGCGGCTGACCGAGTGCTTCTCCATGTATTCGGACATGTCCATCCGGGTGATGGCGGCCTCGTCGTCGAACAGGAATTCGGCCAGGGCCTTGGTCAGTTCGGTCTTGCCGACGCCGGTGGGGCCGAGGAACAGGAAGGAGCCGAGCGGGCGGTTGGGGTCGTTGAGGCCGGCGCGAGCTCTACGCACCGCATCGGACACGGCGGTCAGGGCCTCGTCCTGGCCGACCACGCGTTGGCCGAGCGCGTCCTCCATGGCCAGCAGCTTGTCGCGCTCGCCCTCCAGCATCTTGTCGACGGGGACGCCGGTCCAGCGGCTGACGACCTGGGCGATCTGTTCGGCGTCGACGACCTCGGGCGTCAGGGGGCCGGATTTGTCGGTCTCGTTTTCCTCGGCCTCGACCAGCTGTTTCTCGATGCCGGGGATCTGGCCGTAGGCGATCTCTGACGCGCGGGCCAGGTCGCCGGCGCGCTGGGCTGCGGCCAGTTCGGCGCGCAGCCGGTCCAGCGTTTCGCGCAGCTGGGCCCCGGCCCCGACCTTCTCCTTCTCGGCCTTCCAGCGGGCGGTCAGGTCGTCGGACTCGGCGTCGAGGTCGGCGATCTCGTCATCCAGTTTTTCGAGGCGGGCGACCGAGGCCTTGTCGGTCTCCTTCTTCAGGGCCTCGCGCTCGATCTTGAGCTGGACCAGACGGCGGTCGATCTCGTCGAGGCTTTCGGGCTTGGAGTCGACGGCCATGCGCACGCGGGAACCGGCCTCGTCGATCAGGTCGATGGCCTTGTCCGGCAGGAAGCGGTCGGTGATGTAGCGGTGCGACAGGGTGGCGGCGGCGACGATGGCAGAGTCGGAGATGCGCACCCCGTGGTGGACCTCATACTTCTCCTTGATGCCACGCAGGATCGAGATGGTGTCCTCGACACTGGGCTCCTCAATGAAGACCGGCTGGAAGCGCCGCGCCAGGGCGGCGTCCTTTTCCACATGCTTGCGGTATTCATCGAGCGTGGTGGCCCCGACGGCGTGCAGCTCGCCACGGGCCAGGGCGGGCTTGAGCAGGTTGGAGGCGTCCATGGCCCCGTCGCCCTTGCCGGCCCCGACCAGGGTGTGCATCTCGTCGATGAACAGGATGATCTGGCCCTCGGCGGCGGTGACCTCGCCGAGCACGGCCTTGAGCCGTTCCTCGAACTCGCCGCGGTATTTTGCCCCGGCGATCAGGGAGCCCATGTCGAGGGCCATGACGGTCTTGTCCTTGAGGCTTTCGGGCACGTCGCCGTTGACGATGCGCAGGGCCAGGCCTTCGACGATGGCGGTCTTGCCGACGCCGGGTTCGCCGATCAGGACGGGGTTGTTCTTGGTGCGGCGGGCCAGCACCTGAATGGTGCGGCGGATCTCCTCGTCGCGGCCGATGACCGGGTCGATCTTGCCGTCGCGGGCGGCCTGGGTCAGGTCGCGGGCGTAGCGTTTCAGCGCGTCATAGGCATCCTCCGCCCCGGCGGAGTCGGCGGTCTTGCCCTTGCGCAGGTCGGTGACGGCCGCGTCGAGGGTGTCGGTGGTGACCCCGACCGACTTCAGCACCTGGGCCGCGACCCCGCCCTCACGCAGCAGGGCGGCCAGCAGGCGTTCGGTGGTGACGAAGGCGTCGCCGGCCTTTTTCGAGGCGTCCTCTGCCGTGGCGAAGACGCGGGCGGTATCGCCGTCCAGATAGAGCTGGCCCGAGCCGCCGGAGACCTGGGCGCGCTTCTTCAGGGCGGTTTCGGTGGCGGTTTCGGCCTTGGCCGCGTCGCCGCCGGCGGCGGTGATCAGGTTGCGGGCCAGGCCGTCGCGCTCTTCCAGCAGCACCTTGAGCAGATGCTCGGGCGCGAACTGCTGGTGGCGGCGGGCCAGGGCCAGCGACTGGGCGGACTGGATCGCCTGTTTGGCGCGGTCGGAATAGAGGTCGAGATTCATGCGTGTCCCCTGAAGCGGCGGATGGTCGACCAGTTGCGCCCTTGCGACAAGCGACGCCTTGATCTGAGGCAAAGGTGGGTGTGGCCAGTGAGACACACAAGGGGTGGGCGGCCGGGTTGTGCGCGTCTGGCATCGGCCGCTCCCGCGGGCTAGCGTCCGGGCTCAGTTCGTTCCGGAGCCCTGCCCATGTCGATCCGTCTGACCCGCCGCGCCGCCCTGGCCTCTTCCGTCGCCGGGATGGGCGTCGCGGCCCTGCCGCTGTCGGCCTGGGCGCATGAGGCGGCCAATGATCATGCCGATCTGGCCACGGCGGTCGATGCCTATGTGAAGCGGTGTCTGGCGGCCTTTCCCGACCAGCCGGCCCTGTCGGTGGCCCTGGTCAAGGACGGCGAGGCGGTGCTGACGCGCGGCTATGGCGTGCGCAAGATGGGCGAGGCCCGGCGCGTCGACGACCACACCCTGTTCGCCATCGCCTCCAACACCAAGAACGTCACCGCCGCCGGACTGGCCATGATGGTCGATGAGGGCAAGGTGAAATGGGACGAGCCGGTGCGCACCTATCTGCCCGGCTTTACCTTGTCGGACCCGGTGATCGGCGAGCGGATCACGGTGCGCGACACCCTGAGTCACCGGGCCGGGTTCGGTCTGGGGGCCGGGGATCTGCTGTTCTGGCCCAACAGCGACCGAAGCCGCGAGCAGGTGATGGCGCGGGTGGCCTTTGTGCCGATCGAATACGGATTCCGCGCCGGCTACCACTATTGCAATCTGATGTTCGTGGTCGCCGGTCAGGTGCTGGCCGCAGCCTCGGGCCAACGCTGGGAAGACTTCGTCCAGACGCGCATTCTCGACCGGGTCGGCATGGGCGACACCGTGCCGATGGCCAGCCTGGCCGATCCGGAAAAGTCGGCCCTGCCGCACGCCCGCACCGGGCCGCCGCTGCGCTATCAGGGGCCGATGCGGCCGATCGCCGGCTCGATCGCCGCCATCTGGAACTGGGATTCCGCGGCGGCGGCGGGCGGCATCTGTGCCAGCGCCGCCGACTGGGCTAAATGGATCGCCGTGCGGCTGGCCATGGGGGCCCTGCCCGACGGCAGCCGGCTGTTCTCGGAGGAGACGGCGAAGGAGATGTGGCGGCCCAACATCATCGTCAACTCGTCCGAAGGGCCGACCGCCGCCCTGCCCGGCCGCGCCATCGCCGCCACCTATGCGATGGGCTGGTCGGTGCAGGACTATCGCGGCGAACGACTGATCAGCCACGGCGGCGGCTCGCCCGGCGGCATTTCGGCGACCATGCTGATCCCCGGCCGCAAGGTCGGCTTTGCGGTCTTCTCCAATGCCGAAGAGAGCTATCTGCTGCGGGCGCTGCGCTCGGGCATCACCGACATCTGCATGGCCAAGACCGATTTCGACTGGATCGCCGACTCGGTGCGCCGCAATGACGAAGGCATCGCAAAATCGCTGGCTGCGGCGGTCGAGATCGACGCCAAACAGGCCGCTGGGGCCGCGCCGACGCTGCCGCTGTCGGCCTATGCCGGGACCTGGCGCGACCCCTGGTACGGGGACATCACCATCGAAGCGCGCGACCTGCAACTGTGGCTGAGTTTCACCCACAATCCGGCCCTGCAGGGACCGCTGGAACCTTATGACGGCGACACCCTGCGCACCCGCTTCCCCGACACGCGCGAGGAAGACGCCTTCATCACCTTCGAGATCGAGGACGGTCGCCCGGTGCGAGCCACGGTCAAGGGCGTCTCGCCCGACATCGACTTCTCGTACGACTATCAGGACCTGAAGCTGGTGCGGGTGTGATGCTGGTTTTCAGCCTGGCCCTGACCCTGGCCCTGGCCACGGCCCCGACCCCACAGGTCAGGCAGGATCCGCCGCCACCGGCGTGCCGGACTGCCGACTACCAGGCCTGTGCCGACGCCACCGCTCCGGGCAGTCCGGTCCACAGCTGGGCCCTGATCAACCTCGGCACCGAGGCCTATCTGGCGCGGAATTTCGCCGAGGCCGTTCGTTTGTACGATGCGGCCCGCATACCCGGCCAGACCGTGTCCTCCGATGCACATTTCCACGCGTTTCGGGGCGATGCCTATCGCCATGTCGGCCGGGACAAGGAGGCGCTGGAGGATGCGCGGATGGCGTGGAGACTGCTGTCAGAAGATCCGGCCCTCCCGCCCGAAACCCGGGGCCGGTATCCCGTGGATGATGAGCCCCGAAGCCTGATACTGACCCTGATCCTTCCCCTGTTGAAGTCCGGCAACGATCCGGCTTTCGCACCGGCCTTGGCGGCGTTCCAGCGCGTTCCCGTGACCGACTGGGTCGGACACGCCCAGCGCGCTTCCGTCCTGAAAAACCTCGGCGATCTCGACGGGGCATTGGATCACAATGCCCAGGCCATGGCCGGAAGCCCGGATCATCCGGGTCTGTTGAACAACCAGTGCTACTATCTGACGCTTGCAGACCGGGGCCCGGAGGCGATCAGCTTCTGCCAACGCGCAGTGGAGCAGGTGCCGGACGAAGCGGCCTTCCGCCACAGCTACGCGACGGCGCTGGCGCTGCTCGGTCGCTGCGCCGAGTCTGAAACCGAGATGACGACGGCGCGCCGGCTCGATCCCTCTGCCGTCTCGTACCGGCAACCGCTGGACTGTCCCGCGGCCGACTGAACCGGCACCGGTCGTCAGAGATCGGTGACTTTCAGCCCTTGGTTTTCTTGCCCGCTGCCAGGGCCGCGCTTTCAGTCTTGAGCGGTTTCGAGACCGGGCAGACCTCCTGGGCATAGGCGTTCAACGTATTGGCCAGATGGTCGGGCACAAGGCTGTAGTGGACAAACTGGCCGCGCTTTTCGCTGTGCACGAGCCCGGCGTTCTCCAGCACCGACAGGTGCTGGGACACAGCCGGCTTTGACATGTCGAACCGGGCCGAGATCTCTCCGGCGGTCAGATCGGCATGGGCCAGATAGGCGAGGATCTTGCGCCGGACGCCGGACGACAGGGCTTCAAACACACGTTGCATGGAGACGTATTTAAGCGATTTGCTAAGGGCTTGCCAGCCCCTTTGATTAGGTATTTAAGTCAGGAACTAATTACCTAGGAGGCTGGATATGAAACAGAGAGCGACAAAAACCCGCCTGACTGCCGACATGGTGGGTCGTGGGGTATCGGGATTGATCCTTTCAGGGTCGGCCGCAACGGCAGTCGCGGTCACGGGGTGGTGGGCTATGGAACCCGGGGGGGCCGGCATCAGCCTTCCTGGATTCACCATACTGATGTTGGTGATCATTCTTCCCAGCGTGATTGTCTGGGGTCTGGGCGGCGTGTTCGTCGCCCTGCCGCTCTGGGCAGGGCTTCATGCGCTCGGCATGCGGAACTGGCCGACACCCGTCACGTGCGGCGCGGGCCTTGTGGGCCCGATCTGGTTTCTGGTGACCCATGACTGGACCGCAGGCGCGGCCGGGGCCCTGGCCGGGGCTTTCGCCGGCTGGGGTCTGTGGTGGTCGGCCTATGGGCGCGGCGGGACGGACCGATGAGCGATCATCCCGATCCTTGCGCGGTCAACAGCCTGGTCGAGACACCGGGATGCAGTCCGGTCGCGGGCCGGGTGGTCTGGGATCCGGTCCATTCGCTGTGGAACGGGTCCATGCTGCTGGTCACCCTGGTGCTGGGACCTCTGACCGTCAGTCCCGGCGCGCTGGCGGTGTTCGCCCTGACCACCGGGGCGGGTCTGTTGCTGGGGCATTCGGTCGGCTTTCACCGGCTGCTGATCCACGGCAGTTTTCGCTGTCCGCTGTGGCTGGAGCATGGACTGGTCTGGGTCGGCACCGCCCTGGGCATGAGCGGTCCGTTCTGGATGATCCGCGCCCATGACCTGCGTGACTGGGCCCAGCGCCAGAGTGACTGCCACGACTATCTGGCCCACCGACGGTCGATGCCGGTCGACGCGATCTGGCAGATGCACGCCCGACTGGCGCTGGACCATCCGCCGGCCTTCGATCTGGGCCGGGTCGGACGGGATCGCTTCTATCGTTTTCTGGAGCGGACCTGGATGCTGCAGCAGATGCCGATCGCGGTCGGTCTGTATCTGCTGGGCGGCTGGGGTTTCGTGGTGTGGGGTGTGTGCGCCCGGATCACGGCCTCGGTCACCGGCCACTGGTTCGTCGGCCATCTGGCGCACCGTCGGGGGCCGCAGTCGTGGCGGGTCGAGGGGGCCGGGGTCCAGGCCCACGACGTGCCCTGGGCCGCCATCCCGACCATGGGCGAGGCCTGGCACAACAATCATCATGCCTGGCCCGGCTCGGCCCGGATCGGCCTGTATCCCGGCCAGAGCGACTGGGGCTACGGCTTGATCCGGCTGCTGGAGCGGGTGGGGCTGGCCCGGGACGTGCGAACGCCCGAGACCATGGACCCCCGCCCCGCTCTGCGGGCTGTGACCGGCAGGGAATGAGCCCTACGGCGCCGGACGGCGGCCGGCTTCGAGGATCGGCATGCCGGCTTCGGTCGGCAGGTAGATGACCGAGCGGTCGCCCTTGCCGGCGGTTTCCTCGAGCATGTTGATATAGGCCCAGCGCAGATAGTTGTCGGGGCCGCCGAGGCTTTCGGCCATGATGCGGTTGGCCTCGTTGGTGCCGCGGGCGCGGGCGATCTCGGCCTGGGCCGTCAGCTCGGCCGAATCCAGCGCGGCCTGGGCTTCCAGCACGCGGATGCGACGGTTCTGGACGGCCTCTTCATAGGCGGCCTTGCCCTTCATCTGCTTGGAATAGACGTTGTAGGTGGGCATGCCGACGAGGGCGATGCCGAGAGCGATCGCCAACAAAACGACCATGGTGATGGTGGCGCCGATACCGCGCATGCGAACCCCTTGAAAACACGCGCCGGGACACCCGACGCAGGCGCAGAGTCACGGTTCGGACGCCGGGGGTCAAGCGAAGTCGGCGGGGACGCTGCCGCTCAGGCGGCTGGCGGGCGCGGATCCAGCAACAGGCCAGAGACCGTGGCGGCGAGCAGGCGGGGCGAAAACGGCAGGCGCGCCGCCTTGCCGAGCACATGATCGCGGACCCATGGCAGGAAGGCCCCGTCGGCCTGGTAGAAGGGGGTGAAGCCCATGCTGAGCGCCTGATAGAGGCGAACATGCCAGCGACGGGCGCTGGCATAGGCCGACAGGGCCTCCGGGACACCGGGTTCCCGCGTCAGGGCCTGGCTCAGACTCCAGGCATCCAGCAGGCCCATATTCACCCCCTGCCCCAGCTGCGGACTGGTGGCATGGGCCGCATCGCCGATGATCGCCAGCCGGTCGGCGACGGGGCGGGCCAGGGTGTGATGGCCATAGCGGGCGAGGGTCAGCTGGTCCGGGTCAGTGATCGTCTCGAGCAGGTCGCCGGTGGCGGGCCACAGGGCGCGGACCTCGACCTTCCACGCCTCCAGCCCGGCGCTGCGCCAGACCGGATAATCGTCGGTCCTGAGACTCCAGAAGAAGGTGGCCAGCCGCTCCGGCGCGCCCGGCCGCGCGCCGACCGGCAGAACCCCGACCATCCGGGACGCGCAGCGATAGACCTGCTGCAGGGCGCGGGCATCAAACGGCGCGCCCGGCCACGGTGTCGTCGCCCACAGGGCACCCCAGGCCAAAGGGCGGGGTCGCGCGCCGAGGTCGGCGGCGATGCGCGAGCGCGCGCCGGACGCATCGATGACCAGATCAAAGGCCGGAGTCTGGACGCCGTGGGCATCGGTCAGCCGACCGGCCCCGGCGGCGACCATCTCGCGCCCGACCTCGAAGCGCACCCCGTCGGCGACACAGGCCCGGTACAGGACATCAAACAGGGCGGCCCTGTGGACCCCCAGGGCGACCCGCGGTCGTGCCAGATCGCGATAGTGGACGTCGAGCACGACCCGGCCGCGCCGGGCCTCGCGACCGATGATGTGATCGATCGGCTGGGCCATGGCCTCGACGGCCGGGGTTAGGCCGAGCCGGTCCAGAACCGCCAGTCCGGTGGGCTGCAGCATGAAGCCGGCCCCGACCGGACCGGCCTCGGCAAACCGTTCGAAGACCACGACGTCGCGACCCTGACGGGCCAGCATCAGGGCGCAGGCCAGCCCCGAGGGGCCGGCCCCCGCGACGGCGACGCGGACCGGTTTGGTGCTCAGTTCGGCACCAGCTCAATCACGTCGAGGTTGGATTCGTTCTGCGGCCAGGGGATGACCAGGCGCCAGCGGCGGTCGCCGATCCGTTCCAGCACGGCGACGAGGTCGCGCTCGGGCCGCTGGCCGTAGGAGTTTGCGGGCGGTTCAGCGGCCAGGGCGACCGAGCCGAGCATGACCATCCGGTCGCGGGTCTCGGTGAACAGCAGGCCGCCCGGGCGCTGCGAGCCGGTCAGTTTGGAGAATTTCAGGCCGCCCGGCGTCTGTTCGATGCGGCAGGCGAACCAGTCATAGACGACATAGCCGAGCCCGGCTTCGCCGCCCTGGGAGCCCAGTTTGACGGTGCGGCAGCGGTAGTCGCCGACGAGCGGGCGCACGCCGGAGCGGGCGGCGTCGGGGTCGATCAGATCACCGAGGCTGGACAGGTCGCCCGAGCCGGGCAGACGTCGGGCCTGTTGCAGGGCCAGGGCCCAGGCGGCGTCGCGGCGGGTGTAACGATCGCGGTCGGTGCTGGTGATGATGCTGCGCCAGTCGCGCAGGACCCGGCCCGGCTGGCCCGACGGCCCCATCGGCGGCGGTGGCGGCGGCGGGGGCGTGGCGGCGCAGGCCGTCACGGTGACAGCCGCCACGGCGGTGACGAGAGACAGACGAAGACGCGAACGCATGGACGGTCCTTCCGCAGGGTACCGGTCCCAACAAGCGGTCATGACCGCTGCCGTCAAGACCGGCCGCTGCGGTGCGGGGTCACTCGTCGCCGGCGGGAGCCTCGACCTTCTTGCGCGGGGCGCGACGTTTGACGACCGGCGCATCCGCAGCCTCGGCCGGGGCAGCGGCGGGCACGGTCGAGCGGGTCAGGAAGCCCGGCAGGGCCGTCGGCGCGTCATCGGCGGTATCGACGGTCGCGGTCCGGGGGGCACGTTCGGCGCGCGGCCGGCGGGCCCGGGTCTCGGTCCGGGCCGGTGCGGCTTCGGCGGGTTCGGCCGCGGGCGTCGCGGCAGCGGCGGTCGCCTGATCGTCGTCGGAACCGGACGTCTCGCCGTCGGTGCCGTCACCGCGGGCCGGGCGTTCGTTGCGGCGGCGTTCCCAGCGTTCGCGGCGGGTCTCGCGGCGGCTGCTGTCGGAATCGCCCTCGGTGCGGGGCTGGTCGTCGCGGGCCTGGTCCTCACGGGGCCGATCCTCACGCGGGCGATCGTCACGGTTGCGCGGCGGGCGGGCGTCGCGGTCACGATTGCCGTCGCGGTCGCGCCACTCACGCGGCTGGCCGTTGCCGGATTGTTGGTTGCCGGACGGATTGTTGCCCGACGGGTTGTTGCCGGACTGATTGTTGCCCGACTGGCCATTGCCGTTGCTGTTGCTGTCGCCCTGGCTGTCACCGGAGTCGCCCTGGGCGGCGCGGTCGGCGGCCTGCTGGGCGGCGAGGAAGGCGGCGGCCTGGGCCCCGGTCTCGTCCTCGAAATCGATGTCATAGCCCTGGTTGGACAGTTCGCGGGCGGCGATCTCGGACACCGAACGCTGTGGCTGCAGGGCGCGCAGCACGCGGAAATAGTGTTCGGCATGCTGCATATAGTTCTCGGCCAGAACCCGGTCGCCGCTCGCGGTCGCATCGCGGCCGAGCTGCTGATAGCGCTCATAGACCGTCTGGGCGTTGCCGCGGACCTTGATGTTCTCGGGGCCCTGGGAATCCCACGACCGGTTCGGATTGCTGCTGTTGGCGTTGCTGGCACCGCCGCCGGGCTTCCTGTTGCGTCCGCGTTGACGCTTCATGCCCTTGAAATCTCTCATCGAAACTTACCGTGCTTTTTAAGGGGAACGGGCGGGTCTGCATGCTGCAGCCTGTCGCCGTCCGTTTCTTCGTTCCGTCTCGTTCGGGGCCAATCCCCGCTGACGATGTATTCGGAAATCCGTTGACGCCCTGTGGTCCGCCGGGCGACCGGCCCGACCGTCACTGCCCTGATGCGCGCGTGGATGGGCCGGAAGCGGTCCAAGGCGTGCGTTTTGGGTGGGAGACAGACAAAGACTTAGCGCGGGACGGGCGGGTTTCCAAGGGGTTTGTTCGGCACGCCCGTGCCGGGCTCACATCTTCGGAATCGGGTTGGTGCGCGGGTCGGGGCCGTTGGTGACGACACGGTCGCGGTTGGACAGGTCCTTGACCACCTTGGCGTCGGCGAAGCCTGCGGCCGCGAACAGGTCGCGGACGGCCCGGCCCTGGTCCCAGCCGATCTCGACGGCAAAGATGCCGCCCGGCTTGAGGATGCGGCGGATCTCGGGGGCCAGCTCGCGATAGGCCTGCAGGCCGTCAGGGCCGCCATCCAGCGCCAGATGCGGGTCGTGATCACACACCTCGGGGTCGAGGCCGGCGATGTCAGCGCTGGGGATGTAGGGCGGATTAGACACCACCAGGTCGAACTCACCCGGACCGAAGCCGGTCGCCCATTCGGTGCGCAGGAAGCTGGCGCGGGCGTCGAGATCGAGGTTGGCGGCATTCTCCTTGGCCACGGCGATGGCCTCGGACGAGATGTCGGTGCCCACGCCACGCGCGGCCGGGCGCTCGGCCAGGGTGGCCAGCAGGATATTGCCCGAACCCGTACCCAGGTCGATCATCTGGAAGGCTCGTTCCGGCGGGAAGGCCAGCATGACCACGTCGAGGATGGCCTCGGTATCGGGGCGGGGGCTGAGCACGTCGGGGGTGACGTTGAGCATGATCTTCCAGAAGCCCTTGCGACCGAGGATGCGCGACACCGGTTCGCGCTTGAGCCGCCGGTCGATCATCGCCGCATAGGCCGCGGCCTGCTCCGCCGTCAGGACCCGATGCGGATCGGTCAGGATGTCGGTGCGGCTGCACTCACCGGCCACCTCGAGCAGCAGGCGGGCGTCGATGGTGGGGCTGTCGATGTGACCGGCCTTGAGCCGGGCCTGGGCAGATTTCCAGACAGTGACGAGCGTGGGGGCGGGCGTGCTATCGGTCATGAGGATTGATTGGTGCGCCTTTCGACCGAATTCAAGCGGAACGGCAGATCACGGGAGGTGTTGATGAGCCCGATGGGGACAGGAACCGGATCATCCAAACCGGCCCGCGCCAGCGGTGGCGGGCGCGCCTGGCGGCTGCTGGCGGCCGTGGCAGGCAGCCTGGCCGCGGGGGCCGGGGCCATCCATCTGCTGCATCGTCAAGGCCACAAGGTCGGGCTGGACGTGCGCGGCTTTCGCCCGGACGAACCGCCGCCGCCGCCGCCGACGCCCGAGGATTTCGACGCGCGCGAGCCGGGCCGCGGTCGACTGGCCAGGCGCCCGCTGCAGATTCCACGCAAGGGCTGGACCGACATCCTGTGGCGGGTCGGGATGTCCTATTTCGGCGACCGGGTCGGCTTCCTGGCCGGGGGCGTGACCTTCTTCATCGTGCTGTCGCTGTTCCCGACCCTGGCCGCATTCGTCACCGTCTATGGGTTGTTCGCCGACCCGGCCGACGCCTGGAGCCGGCTGCAATTCCTTTATTCGGTCCTGCCCTCGGGCGTGGCCAGCTTCCTCGGCGGCGAGATGGACCGGCTGGCGGAAACCGCCAAGCCGCAGATGACCCTGACCCTGGCCTGGACGCTGCTGCTGTCGCTGTGGGTGGCCAACAACGGCATCAAGACGCTCTTCTACGGACTGAATGTCGCCTACCATCAGGTCGAGAAGCGCAATATCGTCCACTACAACCTGATCTGCATGGCCTTCACCCTGTCGGGCCTGATGGCAGTGTTCATGACGGCGGCGCTGGTGGTCGGCGTGCCGCTGGTGCTGGGGGTGTTCGGTCTGGCTGCAGAGTGGAACCACCTGGCCCCGCTGCGCTGGCCAATCCTGCTGGTCGGGTATGGGGCCGCGCTGGCGGTGATCTATCGCTATGGCCCGTGCCGCAGCCGCGCCCGCTGGCGCTGGCTGACCCCGGGGGCGGTGTTTGCGGCCACGGCCAGTCTGGCGGTATCGTTCGTGTTCAGCTGGTACCTGCAGACCTTTGTGCGCACCGCCGCCTACGGGCCGCTGGCGGCGATGATGGGCTTCCTGCTGTGGACCTGGCTGTCGGTGCAGATCATCATTCTCGGGGCCGAGCTGAACGCCGAGATCGAACACCAGACGGCGATCGACACCACCACCGGCCAGCCTCTGGCGATCGGTGACCGGGGTGCCGTGGTCGCCGACAGTGTCGGGGCCCGACGCGGCAATCCGGCGGCCCTGGCCTTCACCCTGAAACACGCCGAGGCCCTGTCCGACCGGCTGATGCACCGCCGTATCCGCCGCGACCGACAGCGAAGCCGGGATCGCCCCGGGCCGCCGCCGGAAGACGACGGGACGCCGTCTAGCTGAACTCGGCTTCCAGATCCGCGAGGCGCGCGGCCTGGTCCTCGGTGATCAGGGCGTTCAGCAGCGGGTCGATGTCGCCCTCGAGGATCTGTGGCAGGCTGTGCAGGGTCAGGCCGATACGGTGGTCGGTGACGCGGCCCTGGGGGAAGTTGTAGGTGCGGATACGTTCCGAGCGGTCGCCCGAGCCGACCTGAGATTTGCGCGTGTCGGAGCGGGCCAGGTCCTTGGCCTGACGTTGCTGGTCATACAGGCGGACGCGCAGGTTCTTCATCGCCTTGTCGCGGTTGACGTGCTGCGACTTCTCCGAAGAGGTCACCACGATCCCGGACGGGAAATGGGTGATGCGCACGGCGGAGTCGGTCTTGTTGACGTGCTGGCCACCCGAGCCCGAGGCGCGGAAGGTGTCGATGCGGATGTCCTTGTCCTGAATGTCGATCTCGACATCCTCGACCTCGGGCAGGACGGCGACGGTGGCGGCCGAGGTATGGATGCGTCCCTGGGCTTCCGTCGACGGCACGCGCTGCACCCGGTGCACGCCGCTCTCGAACTTCAGCCGGCCGAACACACCGTCGCCGTTCACGGTGGCGATGATTTCCTTGAAGCCGCCGGCGTCGCCCTCGGTGGCGGAATCGACCTCGACCTTCCAGCCGCGGGCCTGGGCATAGCGCGAATACATGCGGAACAGGTCACCGGCGAACAGGGCGGCCTCGTCACCGCCGGTGCCGGCGCGGACTTCCAGCACGGCCGAGGCGTTCTCGTCGGCGTCGCGCGGGGCCAGCAGCAGGGCGACCTCGCGCTCCAGCTCCGGCAGGGTCTCGTTGAGCGCCTCAAGCTCTTCGGCGGCCATGGCGGCCATCTCCGGGTCACTGGCCATGGCCTCGAGATCGGCGACCTCGGCCCGGGCCCGGGCCACGGCCATGACGGCGTCGGCGACCGGCTTGAGCTCGGCATGCTCTTTGGACAGGCGCACGATCTCCTGACCGTCGCTGGCCGCGCCCATGCGCGCCTCCACCTGGTGGAAGCGGTCGAGTACCTGATCGAGCCGGGCCTGGGGCAGTCGCACGGGGGACAGTATCCTGAATTCCGAAGGGGCGGAGCCTTAGACCATTTTTGTTTCAGGTCGAACCGACCTGAATCCAAAAAATGGTCCAGATTCAAACTGGAGCGAAATCTGAGCCGAGTTGGACTTCGTCCCACTCAACCGATTTCGCTCTAGCGCGGAGGGCGGGGCCTGTCGATGGAGGGAGCCCGGACCGGAGGCGATGGATAACAAGCGCGTCACCGCCGCTTCCGCTGCGGCGTGCGGCGCATTAGGCAGGTGGGCGTCACCGCAGTGGGCCGACGCCGGACCGGTAGCTGAATGGACGTCTTCCTGCTGTTTCTGCTGGTCGGCCTGCTGGCCCAGATCGTCGACGGGGCGCTGGGCATGGCCTATGGCGTTATCGCCAATACGGTGCTGCTGGCCTTTGGTGTGCCGCCGGCCGCCGCCTCGGCCAGTGTCCATGTCGCCAAGATTTTCACCGGCGCGGCCTCGGCCGTTTCGCATGTGATGCACCGGAACATCCGGTGGTCCCTGTTCTGGCCGTTGGCCGCGGGCGGCATGATCGGCGGGGTGGTCGGGACCTATGTGCTGACCGGCATTCCCGGCGAAACGATCAAGCCGTTCATCCTGCTGTATCTGCTGGCCATCGGGATCTGGGTGTTGTGGCGGGCCGCCCGCGATGTGCGGCTGCGCCTGTTTCCGCTGGGCTGGAGCGGGCCGCTGGGGTTCGTCGGGGGTCTGCTGGATGCGATCGGCGGCGGCGGCTGGGGTCCGACGGTGACCTCGACCCTGGTCGGGGCCGGGACCGAACCGCGCCGGGCCATCGGCACCGTCAATACCGCCGAACTTCTGGTCACCGTGGCCATATCGGCGGCCTTCCTGACGACCCTGCTGACCGGACGCTGGTCGGGCGGGGCGCTGGAAAACCATGCTGCCGCGCTGGCCGGACTGATCATCGGCGGCGTGATCGCCGCGCCGTTCGCCGGCTGGATCACCAAGCGGGTCCCGGCCCGGCTGCTGACCTATGGGGTCGGGGTGCTGATCGTCATTCTGGCGGGCTATCAAGGCCTGCAACTGGCGGGTTTTGCGCCTTAAACGGGCCGGGTCTCGACGAAGCTGGGTCGAGCCTCCAGCGCCGTCTGCAGGGCGACCAAATTCGGGCGGCCGGTCTGCCAGTCGTGGTTGGGGTGGCGGAAACTGATCCAGGTGACGGCGACGCCGGCGGTGATCGTGCCCATGTCGAGGACGGCGGGATCGGGACGGGCCGCTTCCAGTGCATCGAGGGCGCGATCCATATTGTGGGACCAGCGCGCGATCCATGACGGCGAGCGTTCTGCTTCGGGGCGGCGCAGTTCCAGCAGCCATTTGACCCCCATCTCGAGCGCGCCGTTGGCCAGGGTCTCCATCCGTCGCACGCGCAGGCGGTCCGCGCCGCCCTCGGGCAGCAGGCGGGGGCCGGTACCGAGCGTGTCGAAATATTCGCAGATGACCGGGCTGTCGGTCAGTGGCAGGCCGTCATCAGCGATCAGGGTCGGGACCTGCACGACCGGATTGGTGGCCATCAGTTCCGGCGCGTTCTCGTACGGATTGACCGCGATTTCCTCGATGCGGTCGGCCAGCCCCTTCTCGCGGGCCACGATCCGGCATTTGCGGACGAAGGGGGACGGGCCGGCGAAATAGAGTTTCATTCGGGGGGATACTGCTGAGCGGAATGGAAGACGTTGGTGATCGTTATGGCATCTACCTCTACGCGATAGATCAGGACATAGTTGGGATGAACGATCACCTCCCGTGTGCCCGACACGCGGCCGGGCCTGTAGGCATATGGATGATCACCCAACGTCCGGGCTGTATCAACGATCAGGTTACGGATGCGCCTGGCAGCGTCAGGATTGCGCGCCGCGATGTAGCTGACGATTTGCTCAACATCGGTGATGGCCGTCTCTGACCAGACCGTCGGAAGCACGGCTCAAGCCCCGGATGCGGACTTGGCAAGCGCGCGATCGATCCTCGCGACGGCTTCATCATGCGGTACGGCGGGCCGGGGATCAGCCAGTGATGCTTCAACGCGCGCCCGGAACCAGACGTCATAGGCCTCGGCCTCTTCAGTCGAGGCGAACTCGGATTCTATGGGCGAGAGCGCGGGCATGGGTGGAATATGCGCCCGGTCCGGGCCCGTCGCAACCGATTGCTACTCTGCGGCGACAGGTGACCGAGTCACAACCTTACGTGCGGCATCGAGCTCGGCGGCCCTGGCCTCGACCTGCTGGACGATCTCATCGACCATGCCGGTGTTGAGCTGTTTGTGGGCCATCTTGCCGTTCAGATAGACCATGCCGGACCCGGCCCCGCCGCCGGTGAAGCCGACGTCGGTATAGAGGGCCTCGCCCGGACCGTTGACGACGCAGCCGATGATCGACAGCGACATCGGCGTGGTGATGTGGGCCAGCTTTTCCTCGAGGATGCCGACGGTCTCGATGACGTTGAAGCCCTGACGGGCGCACGATGGACAGGCGATGATGTTGACGCCGCGATGGCGCAGACCCAGCGACTTGAGGATGTCGAAGCCAACCTTGATCTCCTCGACCGGGTCGGCGGCGAGGCTGACGCGGATGGTGTCGCCGATGCCGGACCACAGCATATTACCCATGCCGATGGCCGACTTGATCGTGCCCGAGCGCAGCGGCCCGGCCTCGGTCACGCCGAGGTGAAGCGGGCAGTCGATGGCCTCGGCCAGTTGCTGGTAGGCGGCGACGGTCAGGAAGGGGTCGGAGGCCTTCACCGAAATCTTGAAGTCGTGGAAGTCGTGATCCTGCAGGATGCGGGCGTGGTTGAGGGCGGACTCGACCATGGCCTCGGGACAGGGCTCACCGTATTTCTCGAGCAGGTCGCGTTCGAGACTGCCGGCGTTGACGCCGATCCGCATCGAACAGCCGTTGTCGCGGGCGGCCTGGACCACGTCGCGAACGCGCTGGGCATTGCCGATATTGCCCGGATTGATGCGCAGGCAGGCGGCCCCGGCCTCGGCGGCCTCGATGCCGCGTTTGTAGTGGAAATGGATGTCGGCGACGATCGGTACCCGGGACTCGCGCACGATGGTGCTGAGGGCGGCGGTCGAGGCTTCATCCGGGCAGGAGACACGGACGATGTCGGCCCCGGCCTCTTCCAGCTGGCGGATCTGGTCGATCGTCGCCGCCGGGTCCGAGGTCAGGGTGTTGGTCATCGACTGGACGCTGATCGGGGCATCACCGCCGACGGGCACGGAGCCGACCATGATCTGGCGGCTCTTGCGGCGCTCGATGTGGCGCCACGGTCGGATATGGGAAAGTTCGCTCATGTCCCGCGCAATATAGGCGATCCGCCGGCGCGAAACCACGCCGCAGGACGGGGCCTGCGTCGATTCAGCCCGGAATGACGTCCGGGGCGGCGGTTTCGGCCTGGGCCTCGATGGCCGCTGCCTCGCGCGCTTCGGTGCGGGCCGCAACGGCCGCAGCGGTCTGGCGGGCCAGGGCCTGGGCCCGGCTGTTGAGCTGCGACAGGGGCGTCAGCACGGCCTGGAGCCCGCCGCCATGCTCGCCGTTCAGATAGACGTCGAAGGCGGTCGGATCGGAGGTGTCGATGGTGGCCGAGACGCCATCCGGGGCACGCCAGGCCTCGCCGGCGACCAGCTGGCGGGCAAACAGGACCCGGCCGTCGCCCATGCGCACCACCAGGCTGGCGGCCTTGCGGGCCTGCAGCACGACCTGGGAGGCGGTGGCCGAAGCCCCGTAGATGGCTCCGCGCGGATTGAAGGCCTTCTGCACCGGAGCTGCATCGGCGGCGGCGGCGGCCAGGGCCTCGGCCGAGCCGGGCCGGATGCCGGTCAGCTGGGCCTCAAGACCTGGGGTGATGTAGAAGGCGGGCACCGTCTGATCCGGCGGCGCGGGCTGCGGCGCGGACAGGCGCATCAGGCCGTCCTGGCCGGGCACGGCCCCCAGAGTCCAGCTCTCGGGCGTGGCGGTCAGGGCCGAAGGATGCGGCGCGCGCATCAGGCTAACGCGCTGGAACACATTCCAGCCGACCACGGCCAGCACCAGGGCCAGACCGGCGGCGATCAGGCGCGGCGAATAGCGCCGCACATCCTCGAAGGCGACGCCGACCGGGGCCTGGAGCGGCATGGACGGGTCGGGGCATTCGCGCTTGAACCGCTCGACGGCCAGCTGCTCGTCGACCCCGAGGGCCCCGGCATAGGCGCGCACATAGCCGGTCGAGAAGACGCGCGACGGCAGGATGGAGAAGTCGTTCTGTTCGAGAGCGGTCAGATAACGGGTGTGGACGCGGGTGATGGTGGACAGCTCGGCCAGCGACTTGCCGGAGGCGTCACGCGCCATCCGCAGACCCTCGCCCAGAGTCACGGCCTCAGCGATGGAAGGCGCAGGGTCCTTCCAGTCGGGGTGGTCCCGAAACTCTTCGGGGACAGACCCCGTATCCAGCGCCATAACGCCCGACCTCACACTCGACCCGGAAACAGAACTTCCCGGCGTCGTACTCGACCCTGAACCGCCTAACACATGATGCTGACCGTTCAGGCCTCCCCCCGGAGGACCTTCAAACTCGTCTTGTGGATAACTCATTAGAGCCGACCGATCAACGATTTATTGGGCATAACCCGAGGTCACGACCCGCGGGGCGGGGCTGTGCCATCGGGAGACACGTCAGGTCGAGACGTTCAATTTCCGGGCCAGGGATTCCAGTTCGCTGCGGATCGAACCGGCGGACGAGCCGAGCAGATTGGCCATGCCGCGCCGGGCCGCGGTCAGGTCGGTCGACAGGATCATGCGCTTGACCGGTCCGACGCCGCCGGCCGGCGCCGACAGCCGGGTAAAGCCGAGCGCCATAAGGGCGAAGGCCTCAAGCGGACGGCCGGCCAGCTCCCCGCAAACCGAGACCGGGGTGCCGGTATCGGCGCATTTCTTCTGGATCTCGGCCAGGGCCCGCAGCGCCGGCGGCGACATCGGGTCGTAGCGGTCCGACACCAGCGGATTGGTCCGGTCGGCGGCGAACATGTACTGGAACAGGTCGTTGGTGCCGATCGAGACGAAATCGGTCATCGGCAGCAGGGCGTCGAGGTGCCACAGCAGCGAGGGGCATTCGATCATCGCCCCGACGCGCAGCCGGTCCGGCAGGGTCCGGCCGCGGCGACGGGCCCACCGGCTCTCGACCTCGACCAGTTCGCGGGCGGCCCGATACTCATCGACCGTGGCGATCATCGGGAACATCACGCGCAGCTCGCGCCCGGCTCCGGCCTGGAGCAGGGCTCGGATCTGCAGGCGCAGCAGGCCGGGGCGGTCGAGGCCGAGACGGATGGCGCGGCGACCCAGGGCCGGGTTCTCTTCCCGTTCGGTCTCGAGGTAAGGCAGCACCTTGTCGCCGCCGACGTCGAGGGTGCGGAAGGTCACGGGCCGGTCGCCGGCCGCGTCGAGGACCAGTTTATAGAGGGCGGTCTGGGCATCGAGCCGCGGCAGTTCCTCGGACACCATGAACTGGAATTCGGTGCGGAACAGGCCGATGCCCTCGGCCCCGGTCTGGTTCAGGTTCTCAAGATCGACGGCCAGGCCGGCGTTGGCCAGCAGGGTGATACGCGTGCCGTCCAGGGTGATGGCCGGGGTGTCGCGCAGCAGGGCGAACTCGGCGCGCTGCTGGGCCCGGACCTCCATGCGCGACTGGACCGCCTCCAGCATGTCGGGGCGCGGTCGCAGATAGGCCTCACCGGCCTCGCCGTCGGCAATGACCAGGTCACCCTCGGACAGGCGGTCGCGCAGACCCACCAGGCGCCCGACGCAGGGAATCTGCAGGGCCCGGGCGACGATGGCGGCATGGCTGGCGGCCGATCCCTCCTCGAGCAGCAGCCCCCGCAGCTTGTCGCGGGGATATTCGAGCAGATCGGCCGGCCCGAGGTTGCGGGCCACGAGGATGGCGTCGTCCGGCAGTTCGCGCTCGCCCGGCCGGTCACCGGCCAACACCCGCAGCAGCCGGTTGGCCAGGTCCTCGAAATCGTGCAGCCGCTCCTTGATGTAAGGGTCGCGGGCCTGGGCGAAGCGGGCCCGGTGTTCGTTGCGGACCCGGTCGACGGCGGCCTCGGCGGTCAGGCCACTCTGCACCGCATCCACGAGCGACCGGTTCCAGCCGCGGTCGTCGGCGAACATGCGGTAGGTCTCGAGCACCTCGAACGAGGCCCCGGCCAGCTTGCCCTGCCCGCCTTCGAGGATGTGATCGATATTGGCCTTGAGCGCGAACAGGGCCTGGGACAGCCGGGCCCCCTCGGCGTCCGGGTCATCGGACAGCAGTTGTTCCGGGGCCAGTGGCGGCTCGTGCAGGACGACCAGACCATAGGCCAGGCCCTCGGCGAACCTCTGGCCCTTGATCCGCTCGGGCCGGTGCGGCGCGACTTCGACGTCGCGCAGATCGCCCTGGGCCAGCAGTTCGCCGGAGGCCACGGTCTCGGCCAGGACCATGGCGATGGTCTGGATATCCTCAACCTCTTCGTCGTCATAGCGACGCTCGGCCCGGTTCTGGACGACCAGGACGCCGATGGCGCGGCCCCCGCGCAACAGCGGGGCCCCGAGGAAGGCGTGATAGGGGTCCTCGCCCGTTTCCGGGCGATAGGCGAAACTGGGGTGGGCCGGGGCGTTCGACAGGCTGATCGGCACAGCCATGCGGGCGACCTCCCCGACCAGACCCTCGTCGGGCCGCAGACGGGTCGTATGCACGGCGTCGCGGTTCAGGCCCTCGGTGGCGAACAGCTCCAGCTCGCCGGAGGCGCGGCGCAGATAGATGGAACAGACCTCGGCGACCATCGACTGGGCGATGGTGCGCACGACCATGTCGAGACGTTCCTGGGCCGGGGCCGCGCCGGCCATGGCCTCGCGGATCTGGCGCAGGAGGTTCCGTGGCCCCCTCGTCGTCAATCCGCCGCCTTTTGGCATCGCCGCTCCCGTTCAGACGCCCGAAGGGGCGACTGCGTCCATGACCCTATACAGCTTCCAGTTCGTAGGCCGAATGCAGCGCGCGCACAGCGAGCTCAGCATAGGCCGCGTCGATCAGCACGCTGATCTTGATCTCGGAGGTCGAGATCGCCTGGAATTTGATACCCTTGTCGGCCAGGGCGCGGAACATGGTCTGGGCCACGCCGGCGTGGCTGCGCATGCCGACACCGATAACCGAGACCTTGGCGACATCCTCGTCGACGCGAATATCCTGAAATCCGATGTCGGTCTGGCCCGCACGCATCAGCTCCGCCGCCCGCAGTGCATCGCGCCGTCCGGTGGTGAAGGTCAGGTTGACGTTACCTTCGGTGCGGCTGGGCGACTGGACGATCATGTCGACATTGACGTTGGCCTCGGCCAGGCGAGTGAAGACCTCGGCCGGGCGGTCGACGCTGTCGGGCAGACCCAGCAGGCTGATACGGGCCTCGTCGCGGCTCATGGTGACGCCGCTCACAATGCGTTTCTCCACGATTTCCTCCTCGTCGCAGATCAGGGTACCGGATTTCTCGGGCAGGACGCCGGCGGCGTCGGGTTCGATGAAGCTGGACAGGACCCGCAGGGGGACCCGTTTGGCCATGGCCAGTTCGACGGAGCGGGTCTGCAGCACCTTGGCCCCCAGTGACGCCATCTCCAGCATCTCCTCATAGGAGACCCTTTCAAGGCGGCGGGCACGGGATTCGATGCGCGGGTCGGTCGTATAGACGCCGTCGACGTCAGTATAGATGTCGCAGGCACAGCCCAGGGCCGCGGCCACCGCCACCGCCGAGGTATCCGAACCGCCGCGGCCGAGGGTGGTGATGCGTCCGGCGCGGCTGACGCCCTGGAAACCGGGCACGATGGCAATCTGACCGGCGTCAATGGCGGCCCCGAGGACGTCACCCGGCACCTCATCGATGCGGGCGCGACCGTGGGCGTCGTCGGTAATGATCGGGATCTGCCAGCCCATCCAGCTGCGGGCGTCATGACCGAGATTGCGCAGGGTCAGGGCCAGCAGACCAGCCGTAACCTGCTCGCCGGAGGCCAGTACCACGTCATATTCATCGTCGGTCATCGACACGCTCTGGGCCGCGCGGCCCGCGCCGTCGGTCCAGGCCACCAGCTCATTGGTCTTGCCGGCCATGGCCGATACGACCACGGCGATGCTGTGCCCGGCGCGCGCCTCGGCGGCGACGATCCGGGCGGCACGACGAATCCGCTCGAGGTCGCCCATCGAGGTGCCGCCGAATTTCATCACCAGCCGCGTCATCGTGGCAGATCGCCCCCGTCTTGCATGGAACGGCCGACGGGTTCATCCCTCGGCTCATGGTCGCTTCTAACGACACCCTGACGACGCGCAAAGCCCAAAGCCCGCCCGAATCCGGGGCCGGGGCGGCGGGACCCAGTATCGATCCGGCCGATGTGGCGCGGTTCTCGGCCCAGGCGGCCGAGTGGTGGGACGCGCGCGGCCCGTTCGCGCCGCTGCACAAATTCAATCCGGCCCGGCTGAAATTCGTACGCGATCGCGCGGCGGAGCGGTTCGGGCGCGACGTGAAGACCCGCGCGCCGTTCGCCGGGCTGACGTTGCTGGATATCGGCTGCGGCGGGGGGCTGATCGCCGAGCCGATGCGACGGCTGGGGTTCGCCGTCACGGCCGTCGACGCCTCGAGCGAGAACATCGGCACGGCCCGGGCCCATGCTGCCGAGCAGGGGCTGGACATCGCCTATCGCGCGGCCACGGTCGAACAACTGGAGGCCGAGGGGGCCGGGCCGTTCGACGTGGTGCTGACGCTGGAAGTGATCGAGCACGTCGCCGATCCCGCAGCCTTCATCCGCGCCTGTTCGCGGCTGGTGAAACCGGGCGGGATGATGATCGTGGCCACGCTGAACCGCACGCTGAAGGCGCTGGTCTTGGGTAAGATCGCCGCCGAATATGTGCTGGGCTGGGTGCCGCCGGGCACCCATGACTGGCGGCAATTCCTCAAGCCCGACGAAATCCGGCTGATGCTGTCGCAGGAACCGCTGGCGGTGAGCGGGCCCTTCGGCCTGGCCTATGAGCCGCTGGCCGATCGTTGGAGCGAAAGCGACGACGCCGACATCAACTATATGATGATCGCCCTGCGGGACTGACGGTTCAGAGCGGCCGGACCATATAGCGGGCGTCCGGACCGTAGCTGGCCAGTTTCGCCGCCAGACCCGGGCTCTCGACCGCGCTGAAGCCGTGCCGCGCCCAGAAGGCCGTCGCGTCATTGACGGCGACAAGGGCCAGGGTCGGCCAGCCGGCGGCGCGCGCATCGTCAACCAGCCGCTCGACGATCGGGCGCGACCAGCCACCACCCCGAGCCGTCGGCAGCAGGGTGAGGTCGTGCAGATAGATCACCGCTGCGTCCGCCGGGATCGCCGGGATCACGGTGTTCAGCGTCGGGGCCGAACCCGCACTCCAAGGATAGGTGACCAGATAGCCCTGCGGTTCACCGTCACCGGCGGCGAGGACGAAACAGCCGGATGGATTCAGCGCCAGCCGGTTCTCGAAACAGGGGCGGCCCTCGAAATGATCGGGAAAGCCGACGACGGCGATCCGGGCGACGGCGTCCAGATCGCCCGCCGTCATCGGTCGCCAGGCCAGCGGGCTCAATTGAGTTTCGACGGATCGGGCGGCGGCGGCGGCAGGGCGGCACAGGGCACGCCGTCCTCTTTCAGCGCCTTGACCTCGGCACCGGTGGCCTCACCGTAGATCTCGCGCTTTTCGCTGCGGCCCTCATGGATGTCGCGGGCCTCGCGGGCGAAGGTGTCGCCGACATAGTCGAAATTGGCCTCGACATGGGCGCGGACCTCACGGGCCGCGTGCATCATCATCGCCTGCATTTTCGCCGGGTCGGCTGAGCTCGCCGCCGTCTTGCGGGTGCCGGCGACGGCCGGGGCCATGATCTGTTTGGACACGGCGCGCGAGCCGCAGACCGGACATTCGACGAGGCCGCGTGCAGCCTGGTCGTCGTAGTCGCCCGAGGTGCCGAACCAGGCCTCGAACGGATGATCGTTGCCGCAGGACAGGGCGTAGCGGATCATGCCGGCCCCGCGAATTCGCGATCGTGCCGCAGCTGGGGCACGGCGGCCCGGGCGCGCTCGACCGCGTTCAGATCGAGCGTGGCCAGCAGGACGCCGGGCGCGTCATCGTCACAGCGGGCGATGATCTCGCCCCAAGGACCGACCACCGTGGAATGGCCCCAGGTGCGACGGCCGTCTTCATGGGTTCCGCCCTGGGCCGGGGCCAGGATGAAACAGCCGGTCTCGATGGCCCGGGCCCGCAACAGGGTTTCCCAGTGGGCCTCGCCGGTCGGCACGGTGAAGGCGGCGGGAACCGCGATCAGGGCCGCCCCAGCCCGGGCCAGGGCCCGATACAGATGGGGAAAGCGGATGTCGTAGCAGATGGACAGACCCAGACCGCCCCACGGGGTTTGGGCGACCACGGCCGCGTCGCCGGGACGCACCGCCGCGCTTTCGCGCCAGGTCTCGCCGCCGGGCAGGTCGACATCGAACACGTGCAGCTTGTCGTAGGTGATGACCAGCTGTCCCTGGTCATCGATCAGGATGGCGCGATTGGCGGCCCGGGCGTCGTCGGCGATCCCCGAGCGGACGATGGCCGAGCCGATCAGGATCCAGACGCCCAGTTCGCGGGCCAGACCGCGCAGGCCGGTGACGACGGGATCGGAGCCGTGGTCGGTGATCGCCGCCTCGCGCCGGTCGCGGCGCTGCTCCAGCACATTGGTGCCTTCGGGGGTCAGGATGAATTTCGCTCCGCGCCCGGCGGCCTCGCGCACCAGAGGCTCGACATGGGCCCAGGACTCCTCGGCGGTGGCCGGGGTGCGGGTCTGGATCAGGGCAATGTCGAGCGATCGGGTCATCAGGCCGCCAGCAGGGCGTCCAGTTCGCCCTTGCGGTCAAGGGCGTGCAGTTCGTCCGATCCGCCGACATGGGTGTCGCCGATGAAGACCTGGGGGAAGGTCATGCGGCCGCCCGAGCGCTGGATCATCTCCTGCTTTTTGGCCGGATCGTGTGAGGCGACGATTTCGGTAAAGCTCACGCCCTTGCGCTTGAGCAGACCCATGGCGGCGCTGCAGAAGCCGCAGCCGGGCTTGGTGTAGAGGGTAATCTCGGGCAATTCAGGCTCCTTGGAGGGTGCGGTCCTGACTAGATAGGCAGTTCCCGCGCGTTTCGCACCCGGGCGACGACGGCAAGATCGACGGCGCGGGCACCGGCCGCCAGAAGCGCGCGGCTGCAGGCCTCGGCGGTCGCTCCGGTGGTCAACACGTCGTCGACCAGAAGGATGCGACGCCCCCGAATCTGCCGCCGACCCGCCTCGGGCACGACAAAGGCCGATTTGACGTTCAGGCGGCGGCCGCGGGCGCTGCGTCCGCCCTGGCTGACGGTGTGCCGGGCCCGCACCAGGGCGTCGGGCAGATAGTCCAGCCGGGCGTGTCGCGACAGCGGCCGCGCGATCTCGGCCGCCTGGTTAAAGCGACGCTCCAGCAGCCGCAGCCGGTGCAGGGGCACGGGCACGACCGCATCGACGTCAGCCAGCAGATCGGCGGCGGCGCGCGACAGCCAGCGGGCAAACAGGCCGGCGAACTGCTGCTGGTCTCCGTGTTTGAATTTCAGGATCAGGCCGCGCGAGGCCTCATCATAGACACAGGCGGCCCGGGCCCGGGCAAAGGCGTAGGGGGCGGCGATACAGGCAGCGCAGCGATCGGCGGCAAAGGTCCCGCCGTCGGCCTCGAAAGCCGCGCCGCAGCCATCGCAGACCGGGGCTTCGAGGAAGACCACCCGGCTCCAGGCATCGGCGGTCAGTCCGGGTGCTCCGGAGATTTCGAGACTGTCATGGGTCAGGGGCGGCAGGATCAGGTCGGTCAGGCCGCGCCCCAGATCCCGGAGCCGCGGCAGGATCAGACCGGGTCCCGCTTTCAATCGGTCGCGCCAGCCCCCATCCTGAATACCCATGAGCCCCATTTCAGCGCCCCCCCGGATCTTCGACAGTGCCCGACGCACCGCGCGTCTGGCCCGCAGCACCCGCCGCTTCGGCGAGGCCGACTTTTTGCACATGCGGGCCGCTGACAACGCCGTGGCCAGCCTGGAGGTCATCCTGCGCGACTTTACCGGGGTCGTCGACCTGTCCGCCCACCCCGACCCGTTCGCCGCCCTGCTGAAGGACAGCATCGCCGCCGACCGGGTCGGGCCCGTGCGGGTGATCGGCGATGCGGCCAGCCGCGCCGCGCCCGGATCGGGACCGCTGGCGGTCGCCGACCAGTCAGCCGACCTGGCGGTGTCGCTGATGAGTCTGCACTGGGCCAATGACCTGCCGGGGGCCCTGAGCCAGATCCGGCGCGCGCTGAAGCCCGACGGCCTGTTCCTTGGGACGCTGCTGGGGGCCGGGACGCTGAAGGAACTGCGCGGCGTGCTGACCGAGGCCGAGCTGGAGAGCCGCGACGGGGCCCAGGCCCGGGTCTCGCCCTTCGCCGACGGCTTCGACGGGGCAGCCCTGTTGCAACGGGCGGGGTTTGCCCTGCCGGTGACGGACGTGGACCGGGTGACGGTGCGCTATCCGGATCTGTTCGCGCTGATCCGCGACCTGAGGGCGATGGGGGAGACCAATGTGCTGGCGGGGGTGACCCGGCCGCTGACCCGGACCATCGCGGCGCGGGCGGCGCAGCTGTATGCCGAACGCCACGGTGAGGCCGACGGGCGGATTCCGGCGACCTTCGAGATCGTGCATCTGGCCGGCTGGGCCCCGCACGAGAGCCAGCAGAAGCCGCTCAAGCGCGGGTCAGCGAAAATGCGGCTGGCGGATGCGCTGGGGGTGAGGGAGCAGACGGGCGAGGAGTCCGTCTAGCCGCCCATCGCGGCACGGATCGCGTTCATCGCGCCGTTGAAGATACCGCTGCTCGTGCTGCCGAAGGCGATCAGGGCCGACAGGATCACCAGGAACATCAGCGAGATGATCAGGCCGTATTCGAGCGAGGTCGCGCCGTCCTCGTCGTGGCGGAAGCGGGAGATAAATCGTCGCATCAGCCCCTCCATCGACGGGCGGTTTCAGAGCAGGTCGCGCAACCAGGCGACCAGGGGTTCGTCGGCCGGGGGCATCGGATAGTCCGAAAGCTGGTTCGGCCGCACCCATTTCAGCGCCGCATGCTCGCGGTTCTGCACCGTCCCGGACCAGCGACGGCACAGATACAGTGGCATCAGGAGGTGAAAAGATTCGTAAGCGTGGCTGGCGAAGACGAACGGGGCCAGGCAGGCTTCGTTGACATCAATGCCCAGTTCCTCGTCCAGCTCCCGGATCAGGGCCGCCTCGGGCCGCTCGCCCGGCTCGACCTTGCCGCCTGGAAACTCCCACAGACCGGCCAGCTGCTTGCCCTGCGGCCGCTGGGCGATGAGCACCCGGCCGTCGGTATCAATCAGGGCCACGGCGACGACGAGGACGGTGGGGAGTGTGGTCATTGCTGTCCCAGATACTGGATACGGCCCACAATCACTGCTGAAGATGAGACCCGATAGATCACCCGGACTTTTCGGTCGAAGGTGATGCGGAAGATGCGACCGTTGTGCGTCCTTCCCATGCCGGGAAATTCGGCCAGGGGCTCGCACCGCCGACGGATGTCCTCAACGAACGCTAGCCCCGCACGCGGCGAGTCTTCCGCGATCAGATTATAGATAGCCTGAAGGTTTTCTTCCGCAGTCGGGAGGAATATCAGCCGCAACGTCACCGGGCGTCGCGTCTCATGCGGGCCTCATGGTGACCCCGGAGTCGCTGGCCCAGCTCGTCAGACGTGAGGCGTTGCCGCGGATCGGCTTCCGCGCGCGTTATCGACTGTTCGAGCCATTCCAAAGCATCGTGCGACGGCGTTTCGCTATCGAGATCGGCGTTCAGTTCGGCACTGACGAAGGGCGAGACCTCATTGGCATACCGGTTCGAGGTTTTCGGCTTGGCGCTCATCTTCAAACCCTACCACAATCAGCTGCGATAATCGCCGTTGATCTCGATGTAGCCCTTGGTCAGATCGCAGGTCCAGACGGTGGCCGAGGCCCGCCCGGAGCCGACGTCGACGGTGATCTCGATCTCGGGATTCTTCATATAGGCGCTCATGGCCGCCTCATCGTAGTTGGGCGACGGGGCCCCGTCGACGGCGGCGACATTGGCTCCGAAGCGGATGGCCAGATGATCGCGGTCTACCGCCTCCTCGGTCTTGCCGACAGCCATGACCACCCGGCCCCAGTTGGCATCCTCGCCGGCGATGGCGGTCTTGACCAGCGGGCTGTCGGCGATCGACTTGGCCAGCTTGCGGGCCGAGGCCGGAGATTCCGCGCCCTCGACGGTGATCTTGACGAATTTAGAGGCCCCCTCGCCGTCACGGACCAGTTGGTGCGCGAGGTCCAGCATGACCTTGTCCAGCGCGGCCCCAAAGCCCTTCAGGCGGCGGTCGCCGACCCGGCCGATGCGGGGCGCGCCCGAGGCACCGGTGGCGAACAGCAGGCAGGTGTCATTGGTCGAGGTGTCGCCGTCGATGGTGACGCTGTTGAAGGTGGTGCGCACATGCAGGCCCAGCAGGGCCCGCAGCACCGGCGGGGCGATGGCCGCGTCGGTGACGATGAAGGCCAGCATGGTGGCCATGTCGGGGGCGATCATGCCCGATCCCTTGGCGATGCCGGCGATGCGGACCGGATGGCCGTCGATCTCGCACTCGGCGTAGCTGCCCTTGGCAAAGGTGTCCGTCGTCATGATGCCGCGCGCAGCCTCGACCCAGGCGTCGTCCGACAGTGTCTCTTCGATCTGGTGCAGGCGGGCGTTGATCTTGCGATCGTCCAGCACCACGCCGATCACGCCGGTCGAGGCCAGCATCACGTCGCGCTGGCGACAGACGAAGCGTTTGGCGACTTCCGAGGCAGTGCGCCGGGCGGCGTCGGCCCCGGCCTTGCCGGTGAAGGCGTTGGCGCAGCCGGCATTGACCACCAGGGCGCGCACATCCTCGCCACCGCCCTGGGTGCCGAGCTGACGCTTGCACCAGTCGACCGGGGCCGAGCCGATCTTGTGACGGGTAAAGACCCCGGCACAGGTGGTCCCGCGGGCGAAATTGAAGACGACCAGATCGTCGCGCTCATGTTTGTAGAAGCCGGCCCGGGCCGTGGCGATCCTGACGCCGCCGATCGGGGGGATGTCCGGAAAGGGCACGGCCAGGGGCGAAATCGCCAGACCCGGCTTGCCGCCAGACGGCAGCGGGGCCGTGGTCCCGGCTGCGACGGGCGCGCGGGTGGCGCGCTTGATCGCTGCGGACAGGGGATCGAACGCCTTTTCGAGGACGGTCTCGATCTTCTGGCCAGTACCGGAACGGGGCGTTCTGGGCGAACGGCTCATGGGGTCGTGGTCGCCGGGGCGGCAGTCGCAGAGGCGGGCTCCTCGGCCGGGCGGGCTGTGTCGGCGGGCAGCAGATTATCAATCTCGGCCTTGCCGCGCAGTTCCTCGAGCAACTGCCTGACCCCCTCATAGGTCAGGTAGCGCACGATCTGCGGGCGCGCCTGGTCCAGCGTCGGCGGGCTTTCCTTGCGCCGATCCTCGACCCGCAGCACGGCCCAGCCGCCCTCGGTCTGGAACGGGCCGACGGTCGAACCGGCGGGCTTGTCCCGCAAAGCGTCGGCATAGGTCCGGGGCATGACATCGAGGGTCGAATAGCCGAGATCACCGCCGGAGAAGCGTGTGGCCTCGTCGGCCGAACGTTCCATGGCCACGGCCTCGAACGACGAGCCCTGACCGAGGATGCCGATTACGGCGTCGGCCTCCTCACGCGTGCGGGACAGGATCAGGCGGACGCGGATCTCCTCGGAGGTCCGGGCCAGACGCAGCTGTTCCTGGTACAGGCGCTGGACCGCCTGATCCGAAATCTGGCCGTTGACGACATTCTCGACCAGCATGTCGCCGAGGATCCGTTCCCGGGTCGCGTCGAGGCGGCGCTGGGCCAGGACCGAGTTGTCCAGACCGCGGTGTTCGGCCTCGCGGGCCAGCAATTTCTGGTCGATGACCTCGTCCAGCACCCGGCGGAACAGGTCCGAGGTGATGTCCAGCGGTTCGCCCTCGCCCACCAGTCCCTGGGCCACGGCCTCGCGTTTGACGTCAGAGGCCCAGATGGTGCCGTCCTGCACCCGGGCCACGGCGCGGTCACCGGGCTGGGGCGGTCGCTCGTCACTGCCGCCACCCGAACAGCCGGCAACGGCCAGGGCCGAGGCCATGACGACGATAATCAGAAGCTTGCGCGAAATTCGCATTGAGGCCGCTCCGTCCTGCTGTTGCGGGGCGAATCCAGTATGGGCGCAAAGCCCCTCGCGTTGACAGGGATAAGGTCGGTGCTTAAGTCCCGGCTGCGCCCAAGTCGAGGGGTTTTCGATCGTTCGTGCGGCCCCCCGCGGGCACCTTGTACAGGTGCCGGGGTCGTCATCGGTCAGGACGTCTCTCGCGTCGTCCACCGCCGCCCCTCTCGGGCACTGTTCAGAGCCTTCAGACGCTCGACCGCCTTCGGATCGCCCATGCTCGGCTTCGCCAAGAAATTTTTCGGCTCTTCCAACGACCGCAAGGTCAAGGATTTCACGACGCGCGTTCAGCGCATCAACGCCCTGGAAGACAAGTTCGCCGCGTTCAGTGACGATGAGCTGCGGATGATGACCCAGACGTTCCGCGACCGGATCGAAGGGGGCGAGACGCTCGACAAGATCATGAACGAGGCCTTCGCCGTGTCCCGCGAGGCATCGAAGCGGGTTCTGGGCCAGCGCCAGTATGACGTTCAGCTGGCCGGCGGCATGATCCTGCACGAGGGCGGGATCGCCGAAATGCGCACCGGCGAGGGCAAGACCCTCGTGGCCGTGGCCCCGGTCTATCTGAACGCGCTGGGGGGCAAGGGCGTCCACGTCATTACCGTCAACGACTATCTGGCCAAGCGCGACGCCGAATGGATGGGCCGTGTCTATCGCTTCCTGGGCATGGAGGTCGGCGTCATCGTCAACGGCCTGAGCCAGGGTCAGCGTCAGACGGCCTATAATTCCGACATCACCTACGGCACCAACAACGAGTTCGGCTTCGATTATCTGCGCGACAACCTGGTCTATGACCGGGCCGAAATGGTGCAGCGTCCGCACAATTTCGCGATCGTCGACGAGGTCGACTCCATCCTGATCGACGAGGCGCGCACGCCGCTGATCATCTCGGGTCCGACCGAAGACCGTTCGGACCTCTACAAGATCGTCGACGCCATCATCAAGGAACTGGTCAAGGACCCGACCACCTTCGACCTGGACGAGAAACAGCGTCAGGCCCTGCTGACCGAGGAGGGTTCCGAGAAGATCGAGGATCTGATGGAGGCCGGCGGCCATTTCGCCGAGGACACCACCGGCCTGTACGACGCCGCCAACGTCACCCTAGTTCACCACATCAACCAGGCCCTGCGCGCCAATACTCTGTACCAGCGGGACAAGGACTATATCGTCAAGAACGGCGAGGTCGTGCTGATCGATGAGTTCACCGGCCGGATGATGAGCGGTCGCCGCCTGTCCGAGGGCCTGCACCAGGCCATCGAGGCCAAGGAAGACGTCAAGATCCTGCCCGAGAACCAGACCCTGGCCTCGGTGACCATCCAGAACTATTTCCGCCTCTATGCCAAGCTGTCGGGCATGACCGGCACGGCGGCGACCGAGGCCCAGGAATTCCTCGACATCTATAAAATGGACGTGCTCGAGGTGCCGACCAATCGGCCGGTCCTGCGCATCGATTATGACGACGAGGTCTACCGGACCTATGACGAGAAGAACCAGGCGATCGCCCACCAGATCGCCGAATGCCATGTGAAGGGCCAGCCGATCCTGGTCGGCACGGTGTCCATTGAGAAGTCCGAGCAGCTCTCGGACATGCTCAATGCCTACGACTACAAGGTCGAGACCTCGCGTACGCCCAAGGCCGAATACGCCGGGCGCGAAAAGGACGCCGCCAAGGCCGGCGACGAGGCTTTCGACATCCAGTACGCCACCGGCAAGGGCATTCCGCACAGCGTGCTGAACGCCCGTCAGCACGAGCAGGAAGCCTTCATCGTCGCCGACGCGGGTCTGCCCGGCGCGGTGACCATCGCCACCAACATGGCCGGTCGCGGCACCGACATCCAGCTGGGCGGCAACCTGGAAATGCGCCTGCAGAAATGGCGTCAGGACCAGCGCAACCTGGCCATCGAGATCACGCCCGAGATGGAGACCACCGAGGAGGCCCGGCTGAAGGCCGACATCGCCGTGCACAGGGCCACGGCCCTGGCCGCCGGCGGCCTGTTCGTGCTGGGCACCGAACGCCACGAAAGCCGCCGGATCGACAACCAGCTGCGCGGCCGGACCGGCCGTCAGGGTGACCCGGGCACGTCGAAATTCTTCCTGTGCTGCGAGGACGATCTGCTGCGCATCTTCGCTGGCGACCGTCTGGACTCGATCATGCGCAGCTTCGGCGTGGCCGAGGGCGAGGCCATCAGCCACCCGTGGCTGAACCGCGCTGTTGAGACCGCCCAGAAGCGCGTCGAGACCCGCAACTACGACATCCGCAAGAACCTTCTGAAATACGACGACGTCGTCAACGACCAGCGCAAGGCCGTATTCGAGCAGCGCCAGGAGTTCATGGACTCGACCGATCTGTCGGAACTGGTCGGTGAATTCCGTCAGGACGTGGTCACCGATCTGGTCGATCGCTATCTGCCGCCCAAGGCCTATGCCGAACAGTGGGACATCGACGGCCTGGACGAGAAGGTCCGCTCGACCCTGGGCCTGGAGCTGCCGCTGCACGACTGGGCCGCCGAGGAAGGCGTCTCGAACGAGGAGTTCGAGGAGCGCCTGCAGGCCGCGGCCGAGGCCCGTGCCGCCGAGCGGCTGGAGCTGATCGGGGCTGACCAGACCCGCGGACTGGAACGCCAGTTCCTGATGCAGATGATCGACATGGCCTGGCGCGAGCATCTGGTCCATCTGGACCACCTGCGCGGCATCATCGGCCTGCGCGGCTACGGCCAGCGTGACCCGCTGAACGAATACAAGACCGAGGCCTTCTCGCTGTTCGAGACCCTGCTCAGCGAACTGCGCCACAGCGTGACCCGCTGGCTGATGACCGTCGAATTCCGCTTCCAGCCGCCGCCGGAAATGGAGATGCCGGAATTCCAGGAGATCCACCTGAGCCCGGGTTCGGGTGAAAACCAGATGGGCAATCCCAACGCCCAGTTGCCGGAAGGCCGGCTGGACGGCGACGATCGCGCCCGTATGCCGGTCGAGATGCTGCCCGCCGGCTGGGAACGAACCGGCCGCAACGCCGACTGTCCCTGCGGCTCCGGACGCAAGTTCAAACACTGCCACGGGGCCCTGGTCTAGGGACACGCCCCGGTCTGGGCGACCAAGGGTATTCGATATGCCGGATACCCTTTAGGGTCAGTCAGCGCGTTCGCCACGATGGAGGCCCGCGATGATGATGATCGTGTTCCTGAGTCTGCTCGCAGGATCACCGCCCCAGAGCGAGCAGGCCCTGCTGCGCTCCTGCGAGATGACACCGGACGGCTGGATCTGTGTCTATCGGATCCCTCCGATCACGGCCGTGCCAGAACGCGGCTCGGCCGTCGCCGAGGTGGCCCCTGAAATGGGAATGTCCGTCCCGCCGTCGACGATGTCCCTGCCCGCACCGTCGATCGATCCGATCGCGCTGGAGGAGAGTCGGCTGATCCGACGCTGCGCCGAGGCCTCGTGGCTGTCGCTGTGCACGCCGGGAGAACGGCGCCAGGCTCGCCTGCTGAGGGACGCTGCCAACCTGCGGGAAGCCCTGCGCCGGGACGTCACCCGCCTGCTCAGCGAACAGCAATGCGATGCAGCGGTGAGGACTGCCCTGCGGGGCGGCGATCTGGATCTGGCGCGGGAAGCCCGGGCCTTCTGCGCCGCCGGGACCTCGGCCAATTCTGCCGTGGTCGACCACGAATAACCCCGGCCAGAGCTGATCTGACCGGGGTTATTGCTGTGTCGGGCTGGATGATCAGCGGGCGGGCGGGCAGCCTCCACTTTCACAACCCACGTAGTGGATTTCGGGCGGTTCGACGGTAACTTCCGACGGCCGCACATGAACGTCGGGGGCTCGCAGATAAATCTGCGGGGCGGCGATGCGGATCGGCGGGGCCTCGACCCAGACTGGCGGGGCCTGAATGTCGACGCGCCCTGACGGGACATATATCGGGCGGCCATAGACCCGGACACCTGGCCCGCCGGAATGAGTCACGTTCCAGGGCGCAACGGGATGGTAAAAGACCGCTTCATGCTGACAGGCGCAGGGGTCGTTGGGGTGATGGGCATGTTCCCGACAGTCCCGGGGAGAGGATGACTGACCATACTGGCTGGACTGCTGTGCCAAGGCCGCCCCGGGCAGGGCCAACAGGGCACCGGCGGCTGCAACTACGGTGAGTTTGATCATGATCATCCTCTTGAGATGCCCCGACAAACCGCCGGAACTGATCAACCAGTGTTAGGTCAGCGTTAACCATAAGGCAAGGCAAGTGACCCGTCCGGCAAGGCGGCCACTGGCGCAGCGGGCGGACCCGTGCGACATCCGGAGCATGTCGCACAAGCCCCTGTTCTCCCGCGCGCTGTCGCTGGACCCCGAGCGCCTGCATTTCGCGGCCCACAGTCATCACCTGTGGCCGGATGCCTCGTTTGACGGCCATATCCAGGCGTGGCTGGAAGCCAACCAGCACGCGGATCGCAAATGGGACACGATCTTCGGTGAGGTCGTGCCCGAGGCCCAGCGCCATGTGGCGGCCGAGCTGAACCTGCCGTCGCCGGACACGGTCGTCTTTGCCACCAACACCCACGACTTCCTGTTGCGGCTGTTCTCCGGGATCGCGCGAAAGCCGGTGCGGGTGCTGACCACCGATGGTGAATTCCACGCCTTCCGGCGTCAGGCCGACCGCTGGCAGGAGGCCGGTGAGGCCGAGGTGACCCGGATCCCGCTGGCCCCGTTCGACACCTTCGACGCACGTTTCGTGACGGCTGCAGGGACCGGCGAATTCGACCTGATCGTGATCAGCCAGGTGTTCTTCAAGACCGGACAGGTGTTCGGCGGTATCGCCGATCTGGCCGCGCTGGCCGACCCGGCCGGGCCCTGGGTGGTGGTCGACGGCTATCACGGTTTCATGGCCACCCCGACCGACCTGTCGGCGGTGGCGGACCGGGTCTTCTATGTCACCGGCGGCTACAAATACGCGATGTCGGGCGAGGGGGCGGGCATCCTGCACGCGCCGGACGGCTATTGCGAACGGCCGGTCAGCACCGGCTGGTTCGCCGAGTTCGGCAATCTTATGGGGCCGCCGGACGGGGTGCAGTATCGCGCCGACGCCGGACGCTTCTGGGGCGCGACCTTCGACTCCACCCCCCTGTACCGCTTCAACGGCGTGCGCCGGATGCTGGACGCACAGGGGCTGACCACGGCGATGATCGCCGACCACGCTCGCGGCCTGATGCAGCGGTTCGCGGCCGCCGTGATCGCCGGGGAGGCCGGAGGCCTGTCCGAAGCCGAGGCGATCAATCCCCTGAACAATGACATCAGTCGAGCCCGGTTCCTGGCCTTCCGCCACCCCGACGCCCCGGCGTGGCGGGCGCGGTTGCTGGAGGCCAATGTGGTCACCGATGTGCGCGACGACACCCTGCGCTTCGGCTTCGGCCTCTATCAGGACCTCGACGACGTCGAACGGCTGATCGCCGTCTGCAAGCGGGTGCTCTGAGGCTGGTCAGAAAAAGGTGGTGTCGTCCTGTTTGGTGGCCTGGGGCGGTGCCCGCGGGGTCGGCGGACTGACCGGGGCGGCCGGGGTCGGCGTGGTGGCCGCCGGGGTCTCGCTCCCGGCCGGATCCAGCGGCGGCAGGGTCGGATAGGGCAGGCTCTCGGGCGCGACACCCGGCGTCACCGGTGTGGGCGCGTCAGACCCGGGGGCAGCGACCCGGTCGGGCGCATTGAGGTCGTCGCGAATAAAGGCCCAGGAGCGGCTGTCATTGCAGGCGCAGGCCTTCATGAAGCCCTCGCGGTCGCGCCAGACGATCACCGGATAGCCGGTGCCCAGACCTTCCGACTTCAGCGCATCCGTCAGCCGGGAGACGAAGGACCGACCGGCCTCGACCACCGCCGCGCGCGCCAGATTGCCGTCGGCGGCCGGAATGCCCGCGGCGCTCCAGGCGCTGGTCGGGGTGGCGGTCCAGCGTTGATACAGGGACCAGTCCCGGGTCAGCCACAGCTCGGCCACAGTGGCGCGTTCGGCGGCCGTGGACTGGGCCAGGCCCTCGCGATCATTGCGGGCAAAGACGATGATCCGCGCCTCGATCCCGGCGGCGCGCAGCTTGGCCACCTCGTCGCGCTCATAGCGCTGCATGGCGGCCGAGTCGCGATAGCCGATGATGTAGAGGGGTTCGCCGCCGCCGCCGCCGGTCAGCCAGGACGCCTCATCCAGCAGGCGCTGGATCTCGGCCTGATGGGTGGCGATCACCACCGGCTGGAAGCGGGCATAGTAGTTCCAGTAGGCCCAGTAGCCACCGCCGGCGAGGAGCAGGCCGATCAGGGCGGCAAGCGCCGACCAGATAAAAAAGCGACGCATACGGGGAGCACTCCAGCTTCACGGTTCAGGCCCGCCCATCCTTAGCACCGAATGGGCCGGCTCCGAACCCCGGGGGATTGCGCCCCCGGAGGCCGGACCGGCCGCATGGCTGTCACCCCATGGTCGGGATGACGAAGCTGGAATCCGCGTGCTCCAGCTCGCTGTCGGGCCAGCGGGCGGTGACCGTCTTGACCTTGGTCCAGAATTTCACCCCTTCCATGCCGTGCTGGTTGGTATCGCCGAAGGCCGAGCGCTTCCAGCCGCCGAAGGTGTGATAGGCGACCGGGACCGGGATCGGGACGTTGATGCCGACCATGCCGACGTTGACGCGGCTGGCGAAGTCGCGGGCGGCGCGGCCGTTCTGGGTGAAGATGGCGACGCCATTGCCATACTGGTGCTTGGACGGCAGGGCGAGCGCCTCCTCGAAGCTGGCGGCACGGACGATCTGCAGCACCGGGCCGAAGATCTCTTCCTTGTAGGCGCTCATGTCGGGGGTGACATGGTCGAACAGCGACGGGCCGATGAAGAAGCCCTTCTCGTGGCCCTGCAGGCTGAAATCGCGGCCGTCGACGACCAGTTCAGCCCCTTCCTTGACGCCGGTGGCAATCCAGTTGGCGATCCGATCGCGGTGCTGGGACGAGACCACCGGGCCGTAGTGCGCCCCCTCGTCGGTCGAGACACCGACGCGCATGGTCGGGATCTCGGCGACCATACGCTCGCGCAGTTCGTCGGCGGTCTTCTTGCCGACCGGCACCACCACCGGCAGGGCCATACAGCGCTCGCCGGCCGAGCCGTAGGCGGCCCCGGACAGGTCCTTGATGACCTGGTCCATGTCGGCGTCGGGCAGGACGATGCCGTGGTTCTTGGCCCCGCCCATGGCCTGGACCCGCTTATGGTTGGCGGCACCGGTCTGGTAGACATAGTGGGCGATGTCGGACGAGCCGACGAAGCTGACGGCGTGGACCAGTTCGTGGGTCAGGATGGCGTCGACCGCCACCTTGTCGCCGTGCACGACGTTGAGCACGCCCTTGGGGGCCCCCGCCTCCATCATCAGCTCGGCCAGACGCACCGGCAGGGACGGATCGCGTTCGGACGGCTTGAGGATGAAGGTGTTGCCGACGGCGATAGCCACGCCGAACATCCACATCGGGATCATGGCCGGGAAGTTGAACGGGGTGATGCCGGCGACCACGCCGAGCGGCTGGCGCATCGAATAGACGTCGATGCCGGGGCCGGCCCCGTGGGTGTACTCGCCCTTCAGGACGTGCGGGATGCCGCAGGCGAATTCGATGACCTCGAGGCCACGCTGCACATCGCCCTTGGAGTCGGCGACGACCTTGCCGTGCTCGCTGGACAGCAGTTCCGCCAGCTCCTGCATATTGGCCTCGACCAGCCGTTTGAACTCGAACATCACCCGGGCGCGGCGCTGGGGATTGGTCGCGGACCAGCCCTCGAAGGCGGCCTGGGCGGACTGGACCGCCCGATCCATCTCGGCGACCGTGGCCAGCTGCACCCGCGCCTGCACCTCACCGGTGTTCGGATTGAACACATCGCCGAAGCGACCGGAGGTACCGGTAAAGGCGGCACCGTCGATGAAGTGGTTGATATCGCGCATGATGAGCGTTTCCCTGGAAGCGTTGCGTTCGTGCTTGGAGGCGGTTTAGCCCCAGGTGCCGACCGACACCAGCCTAGACGGCGGCCTCAAACAGGGCGTCGCGAGCGACGTCCGGTCGAAGCATCGGCAGGAAATGGGTCGCACCGGCTAAAGTTTCGACCACGACGTGGGGTAAACCGCCGGGTCTTGCCGGCATCCGGCACGTCGTGCCGATCTCACCCCGGATAATCCGGACCGGCTGGTCATATTGTCGCAGGGCCCGCCAAGGGTTGTGGCTCTGGGCCCCGTAGTTGGAGGCCTCCCATTCCGGAGTACAGGCCAGGGTGAAGCCGGCGTCGGTCTCGACCAGACCGTGGACCAGATAGTCGGCCAGCATCATCTCGGGCCAGCCCTTGAAGGCCCCCCGGCCCGTATAGGCGGCCATGGCCTGTTCGCGGCTGTCGAATACGGCGCGACGGCGACGGGCGGACTTCACCATCGGAATCCGCGAGGCCAGTCTGCCCAGCAGTGGCAGTTGAAAGGCGGCCACTGCCCACCGGTCGAGAATAACCGGGTCGAACAGGACCAGCCGCGAGACCCGGTCCGGGCGTTCGGCCGCGGCCAGCAGGGCGCTGGTGGCCCCCATGGAATGTCCGGCCAGCACCACCGGTGGCCCGTCGATGGCATCAAGCAGGGCGATCAGATCGTCGCGATGATCGGCCCAGCTGCGGCGACCGTGCGGCTCGGCCGGCAGGGTGGTACCGCCATGCCCGCGCAAGTCCGGGGCCCACAGGCGCAGGGATCCCGACAGCGGGGCCAGCAGGCTGCGATAGGTCAGGGCGTTGAAGCCGTTGGCATGGACGAAGACCAGGTCGACCGGCCGGTTGACGTCTCCGAAATCCAGCACCGCCATCCGGCCCGCGCCCCGGCTTTTGGCCAGCGGCAGGCTGAGACGACGAGGCGGGGAAAGACGAATGGCATCCATCCCTTGCAGTTAAGCCTTCGCCGCTCGCCGCGCCAGTTCCCCCGCCGTCAGCTCGGGCGTCAGGCCGTGGCGCTGCAGCCCGGGCAGCGGCCGTGGGCCTCGATGGTGGTGCGCTCGATCCGGTAGCCCGCGGCGGCGGCGGCGCGGGTCAGGCCGTCAGCGGCACCGGGCGTGACCTCCTCGGTTGCGCCGCAGCAGTCGCAGATCAGGAAGGCGGCGGCATGGACCTGATCGCCACCGCTGCAGGCCACGTAGGCGCTGATCGAGGCGATGCGGTGCGCCAGGCCGCGCCGTTCCAGGAATTCCAGGGCGCGATAGACAGTGGGCGGCTTGGCAGCCTGGCCGTCCTCGCCATAGCCGGCGATCAGATCATAGGCCTTCATTGGTTCGCCCGCGGCCAGCAGCAGTTCCAGCACCCGGCGGCGCGGGGCCGTCATCCGTTCGCCATCGGCCTGGCAGCGTGTCGTCGCCCGGGCCACGGCCGCGCTTACGGCCGTGGGTCCCGGCCCACTGACGGCATGATCATGTTGGCAGGCGTCACCCATGGCTCACAGCTAGTCGGTCGGACCCGATCCCGCAATGTCCGGACCTTGACCTATTGTGATGTTATCTCATAACAGGAGACGTTCCCTCCCCGAGAGTCTCCATGCGTATGACCTGTTCCCCCCGGATTCTGCTGCTGACTGCCACCGGCTGGGCTGCCCTGTGTGGCACCGCCCTGGCGCAGACGCCGCCGGTCGCGGCACCGGAGACCCCGCAGGACACGGTCAGGCTGGAGGACGTGATCATCACCGGCACGCCATTCGGGGTCACCGACCGCGCCAGCCTGCTGGCGGTCGAGGTTCTGGGCGCGGAACAGCTGGCGGTGGCCCCGGCCGCGACGCTGGGCGATCTGGTCAACGGCCAGCCGGGCGTGCGCAGCTCCAGCTTCGCTCCCGGGGCCAGCCGGCCGGTGATCCGGGGCCTGTCCGGTCCGCGGGTCCAGGTACTGACCAACGGCCTGGGCCTGATCGACGCCAGTTCGGTATCGCCGGACCACCAGGTCGCGGTCGACCCGGCCGAGGCCAGTCGCATCGAGATCGTGCGCGGTCCGTCGACCCTGGTGTTCGGCGGTTCAGCCATCGGCGGGGTGGTCAACATCATCGACGAACGTGTGCCCACGACCCGGGCCGAGGACGGTTTCGATGGCCACGTCTCGACCCAGGTATCGAGCATCGACAACGGGCGCGGTGGCGGTGCCAGCCTGAAGGCCAACCTCGGCCCCATGGTCTTCACCATCGACGGCTACAGCCGTCAGAGCGACGACTACGGGATCGCCGGCCCGGCCATGTCGCAGCGCCTGTCCGATGCGCTGAGCGTGCCGCGCAGCGGGCCGTCGACCGTCGCCAACAGTGCCGCCGAAATCGATCAGGCCGGGGCCGGCCTGTCGTGGATCGGCGACGGCGGCTATTTCGGCGGTTCGGTGAAGACGACCCGTTCGACCTACGGCACCGTCGCCGAGCCCGACGTGACGATCCAGCTGGAACAAACCCGCTATGACGTGCGCGGCGAACACACGCTGGATACCGGCTGGTTCGACAAGGTCCGGCTGGGCGCGGCCTATGCCGACTATACCCACACCGAGTTCGAGGGTCCGGATCCCGGTACGCTCTTCTATTCCAGCGGTTATGAAGGTCGGCTGGAACTGATCCAGCGCGCCCGCGACGGCTGGCAGGGCGTGGTCGGGGTGCAGGTCCTGGACCGTGACTTCGACTCCGTCGGAACCGAGGCCTATGTGCCCCGCACGACGACCCGCGAACACGGCCTCTATACCGTGCAACGCCTCGACCGGGACGCCTTCGGCGTCGAGGGCGGTATCCGCTTCGACAGCCGTCGGGTCGAAAGCCCCACCATCGACCGGTCGTTCGACAATGTCTCGGCCTCGGCCGGCCTGTTTGTGCGCCCGTCGCAGCCGCTGTTCCTGGGCCTGACCATCGCTCGCAACGCCCGCGCGCCGAGCGAGGTGGAACTGTTCGCCGACGGGGCCCACATCGCCACGGCCGCCTACGAGCATGGCGACCCGACGTTCGACAGCGAGGTCGCCACCTCGATCGAGGGGACGATGCATTTCGCCTCCGGCCGGCTGACCGCCGACCTGCACGTCTATGCGGCCCGCTATGACGGCTTCATCGACCTGCGCCCGACCGGGATCGATGACGTCGATTCCGGCCTGCCCATCTTCAACTATGTCCAGACCAATGCCGATTTCCGCGGCTTCGAGGCCGAGGCCAGCTATGATCTCTGGGTCGACGGCGACCGCAGCCTGACCCTGTCCGGCACGGCGGACATGGTGCGGGCCCAGACTGACTTCGGTCCGGCCGCCCGCATCCCGCCGTGGTCTGCCGGTACCCGACTGGCCTGGTCGTCGCAGATCATCGATGCGGCCCTGGAAGTGCGCCATGTCGGCGAGCAGGCGCGGGTTCCGGCGTTTGAACTGCGGACCAGCAGCTATACGATGGTCAATCTGTCCGGGGCGCTGCATCCGTTCGCCGACCACAACCTCACGCTCTTCGGCGAGCTGCACAACGTGACCAATGTCGAGGCTCGCGAGCACGCCTCATTCCTCAAGGACATCGCCCCGTTGCCCGGCCGCAATTTGCGGGTTGGACTCACCTACCGTTTTTAGATTGAGCGCGCGGCCAGAACCCTTTTACGGGCGGGTATTTACCACGATGCTCGCCACCGGGGAGACCCCGTTTGCCGCCCGGGCATGTCTGGGTTAGAACCCGTCCTTCTTTCAATTCCGGGGCCTGATCGCGTCAATGACTGACACAACTGCAAATACCTCTGAAGAAGGGCTGGCCGGTAGCGTCCTGTTCTATGAGAAGCCCGAGCCGCTCTCGGCCGAACATCACGGCACGCTGGGCGTCGACCCGGTCGACCACCCCTATGCCTTCGTGGCCAAGAGCCATGTCGTGCCGCTGACCGTGACCGAGTTCGCGCCGGCCGCCCTGTCCTATCCGGTGATCTTCGTCGGCGAAACGCGCCAGCCCGTCGCGGTCATGGGCCTGCGCCCGACCGAGAACCTGTTCATCGAGCCGAACGGCGAGTTCCGCGCCGAGGCCTATATCCCGGGCTACGTTCGTCGCTATCCGTTCGTCTTCGCCAATGACGACGCACAGAAGCGCATGATCCTGTGCATCGATCGCGCCGCTGAATTCGTCAAGGAGGGCGGGGCCGCCAAGCTGTTCGAGGACGGCAAGCCGAGCGCCTACACGCAGCAGGCGATGGAGTTCTGCAACAATTTCGAACAGGAGCGGTTGCGGACCGAAGCGTTCGTCACCCTGCTCAAGGACCTGGATCTACTGGAAACGCGCGACGCGGTTTTCACACCCCGCAACGCCGACGGCACAGCCGGCGAGCCGCAGAAGCTGGCCGACTACTACGCTGTCTCGGAAGAGAAGCTGAAGACCCTCCCGGCCAAGAAGCTGGCCGAACTGCGCGACAACGGTGCCCTGGGCCAGATCTATGCCCACCTGGTGTCGCTGCTGGGCTGGGATCGTCTGATCGCCATGACCTTCCAGCGCGCGGCCAAGACGCCGGCTGCCGCCAACGCCTGAGACCGTGCCGCCGGTGCCCGGACCTGATCCGGAGCCGGCGTTACAGCCAAAATGACAGACGCCCCGTCCGGTTCGCCGGGCGGGGCGTTTTTCTGCGACCCGCCGCCTCAAAGATTTCGTCCTAGCGGCGGGCAAACAGGGCCCGCGTCAAACAGGAAAAGACCAGCCGGCCCGCCTCGTCCAGCAGATCGTGCTGGGCGATGACGATGCCCTTGTCGTCGCCGACCGGGTCCTTGCCCATGACGGTCATCCGGCCGCGCATCAGTTCACCCGAGGGCGGATTGCGCATGAAACGCAGGCCGTCGACGGCCAGCACCTTGCTCTGGGCCCAGCCGGCGGACTTGTCGGCCGCCAACCGGCTCCACAGCGCATAAACCATCGCGTCGGGCGCACCGTAGGCGGTGTCCCAGCCCGGTGCGAAACGCTCGACGAACAGGTCCATCGCCCCCTGATCCACTGCACAGGCTCCAAGCGGCACGACCTCGCCGACGGCCATGTCCTCATAATGGATGTGCAGCGGATCGCTCATCAGCCTGTCTCCGTTTAGCTGGCCGGTTCTTCGGAAACCCGGACCAGCAGCTTGCCGTCGTGATCGCCGGTGAACAGCCGGTTCAGCGAATCGACCGCTCCTTCCAGCCCGTCGTCGACGTGGACCTTCCATTTGATCGCGCCGTCGACCAGCCATGGCCCCATCTCGGCGACCATTTCCCGGGCGCGCGGCGCATAGTCGAGGACCAGGAAGCCCTGGACATTGAGACGATGGGTGATGATACGCGAGAAATTCGGTGAGGGGGGCATCTTGGTGGCGTTGTAGGCCGAGATCAGGCCGCAGACAGCCATGCGTGCATGGGGCTTCAGCCGGTTCCAGACCGCGATCATGATATCGCCGCCGACGTTCTCGAAATTGAGATCTATGCCGTCGGGCGCGAGGCGATCCAGCGCCTCGCCGACGTCCTCGTTCTTGTAATCGATGGCCGCGTCGAAGCCGAGCTCTTCGGTCAGCCAGCGGCATTTGTCCGAGCCACCGGCGATGCCGATGACCCGGGCCCCGCGCAATTTGGCGATCTGGCCGGCGATGGAGCCGACCGCTCCGGCTGCTGCCGAAATCACCAGGGTCTCACCGGCCTTGGCCTTGAGCACGTCGGTGACGCCGAAATAGGCGGTCATGCCGGTCATGCCGATGACCGAAAGATTGGCGGTCAGGGGCAGGCCGGCGGCGCGGTGGACCTGGCGCAGGCCCTGTTCGTGCACGGCGGCATAGTCGGCCCAGCCGCCCGAGACCGGCGAGACGATGTCACCCAGCCGGAACCGGTTTGACCGGCTCTGTTCGACCACGCCCAGGGTCAGGCCGCGCATCACGTCGCCGATACCGACCGCCGGCAGATAACCCTCGGCGTCGTTCATCCAGGTGCGGTTGGTCGGATCGAGCGACAGATAGATGGTGCGGACCAGCACCTCGTTTTCCTTCAGGTCCGGAATCGGGCTCTCGACCAGTTCCAGATCCCCGGCCTTGACCAGACCCTTGGGCCGCTGGCGGAGGACCCACTGACGGTTCACCTGCGTCATCACAGTTCTCCCTGTTCGCTCACGAGGCGATATGTTCAGCAGGCTGCATTGTGGCGAAGGCGGCACCCATGTCGAGGGCCGACGACCACCCGATCGGCAATCCAGCAAAGAAAAAGGACGAACCCTGTCGGGTTCGCCCAGTTGGCATCATCAAGAATGAGGTGCGGAGACGGGAGGCCGGCTTCCGCCGGCCCCAAGTTTGGGGGGCGTCGCCGTCTCCGCACGATTTCAATGTTCGGCCAGCGCGAAAGTTCCCGCGACAGGCGTAAATTCTGCCCCGATGAGCGCCGGTCCCGGTCAGGCGTCCGCAGCCTGGCGCGACGGATGGAAGAACAGGGCCTGGCTGATCGCCGCCTTGACGGTTTCCGGCTGGAACGGCTTGGTAATCAGGAAGGTCGGCTCGGGGCGTTCGCCGGTCAGCAGACGCTCGGGGAAGGCGGTGATGAAAATCACCGGCACATCGACCCGCTTCAGGATGTCCTTGACCGCATCGATGCCGGACGAACCGTCGGCCAGCTGGATATCGGCGAGAACCAGACCCGGACGATGACGGGCGACGGCGTCGACGGCCTCATCATGAGTGGTGGCGATGCCGGTGACCCGATGGCCCAGTTCGGTGACTAGGCTTTCAATGTCGGCAGAGATGATGGCCTCGTCCTCGATGATCAGGACGTCAGTGGCCAGTTCGGCGTCGATCTCGGCCTGGGCGTCGCTGATCAGACGCTCGACGTCATGCGCGTCGGAGCCGAGGACCTGGGCCGCCTCGGAGGGCGTGAAGCCTTCAAGGGCCGTGAGCAGGAAGGCCTGACGCGAGCGCGGTGCGATCCGCATCAGCCGCTGCGACGCGTCGTCGCCATTGTCCATGCCACTGCCGTCCTCCAGCCGGGCTCCGGTCGAGACCCAGATGGCATGGAACACATGGTACAGGGCGACCCGGGGCGACATCTCTGGCGGCAGCTGTCGCTCACCGGCCGCGAGCGCCTCCAGCGCCACCCGGACATAGTTGTCGCCGGTGGTCTGGTCGCCGGTAAGTGCGCGCGCGTAGCGGCGAACGTAGGGCAGATGCGGTGCCAGTCTGGCCAGTAGGCTCATTCGTAATCCCCGACAGTGTTGAGGCGCTTCGGCATTTCCAAAGCGCGACAGTTGATTGCAACGTATCCAATCGGCAACGGTTCCCAACTTCGCTCAGAAGCTTGAGCATTAATATACATCCATCTAGGAACTCCTTGGCAGGGCTGGCGTTGTCGGCATCCTGGAAGCAAATACATGTCTGGGTGGCGGCCGTTTATTCGATGAATGAAAATTCCAATCCTTCCCGGCGCAACCCGCCTTCAACGCAAGGCGAGGCGGGGCTGGAGGAGGCACGTCTTCGCCAGCAGGCGATCGGCGTCAAGCTGCGGCACATGTTTGACGAGGTCGTGAATGAACCTGTGCCCGACGAATTCCTCGATATCCTGCGGCGCGCTGACGAGAAATCGTCGGGCGGTAGCGGCGCATGAGCGGATCCGGCCCGATGTCCGCCCCCCCCAAACCGCCCTCGGCCGACGATCCTGCCTTCAAACGGGAACTCGTCTCGCTGATCCCGCACCTGCGCGCTTTCGCCCGCACGCTGGCCGGTGATCCGACCGCGGCCGACGACCTGGCCCAGGACGCCATGATGAAGGCCTGGGACGCGCGCGCCAGCTATCAGATGGGCACGAACATGAAGGCCTGGACCTTCATGATCCTGCGCAATCAGTTCTATTCCGAGAAGCGCCGTTCCTGGCGCCAGTCCCAGCTTGACCAGGAGGCCGCCGAACGCACGCTGGTCGCCGTCGACGACCCCGAGGCCCCGGTGGCGCTCGACGAGTTGCGCCTGGCCTTGGCCACCCTGCCGGAGGAGCAGCGCGAGGCGCTGATTCTCGTCGGGGCCGGCGGCTTCGCCTACGAAGAAGCCGCCGCGATCTGCCAGTGCGCGGTCGGCACGGTGAAGAGCCGGGTCAGCCGGGCCCGCAAGGCCCTGCAGGCGACCCTGGAGCGCGGCGGCTACGCCCGTGACGGACGGTCCGCCGGCGATGCCATGCGCTCCATCCTGGCGGATGCTGATCGCCTGAGCGGCGCCCGGCAAGGCTAGGCGATGGTCAGGCTGGGGCGCTCGCTAGGCCAGGGAGCCTCGGCCCGACCGTTCCAGGGCATCCGTTTCCGCATCGGCATGGCCATGGCGCTGGCCCTGCTGCCAATCCTGCTGCTCGGCGTATTCCAGGCCCAGTCCGATTTCCGCGACCAGGCCGAGGCGCGACGCTCGGACCTGCAGCTGGCAGCCGAACGCAGCGCGGCCGGTGCCAAGTCGCGCCTCGACAGCACCGCCGTTCTGCTCCAGGCGTTGCGTCCGGAATCCCTGCAATTCTTCTGCGAACCCCGCCTGACGGTTCTCGTCGACCGGCTCGAGAGCCTCGATGGACTGGCCCGGATCAGTGCGACCGGTCAGCAGGTGTGCGCCTCGCGCGCCGCCACCCCCAATGCCGATCGGGGTGCCGCGGTGCGCAACAGCGACTGGTTCAAGCGGCTGCGTGCCGGCGAGTCCATGGTGCTGGCCCGGGCCCCGGGATCGACAACCGCCGAGCCGAATCTGATCGTCGCCATTCGGCTGGAGCGGCCCATGGGCACGTTCGACGGTGCCATGATCGCCATGATCCCGTTGTCGAGCCTGCAGCCGGACACCGCCGACCGCGCCCTGCCCGAGGGGTCAGAGGCGGCCCTGACCGACGGCGAGGGCAATATCCTGACCGCGACCGACACCGGGGCCTTCGCCCTCGGCGGGGGCGAGTCGCTGCAGGGCTGGGTCAAACGCGCCCGTGACGGATCCTCAGCGGTGTTCGCGGGCGACGACCTGCAGGGACGGAACCGGGACTATGCCGGGGCGGCCCTGGCGGGACGGGACGTCTACGTCGTCCTGTCGGCCCCCGCGCCTGGCCTGCTGTCCTGGGCCCGACTCAATCCGGTCGGTGTGCTGATCCTGCCGCTGGCCGCCTGGCTGACCGCCTTCGCCGCAGTGATGCTGGTGTCCGAACGGATCATCATCCGCTGGCTGGATTATCTGGAGCGGGTGGCGGCCATCTATGCACGAGGCCGGTTCTCGGTGCGTCCCCTGCAGGCGGTCAACGCGCCGTCGGAAATCCGCCTGCTGGCCTCGACCCTCGATACCCTGGCCGAGACCATCATCGCCCGCGACAAGGCCCTGACCGACTCCCTGTCGGAGAAGGACGCGCTGATGCGCGAGATCCATCACCGGGTGAAGAACAACCTGCAGATCATTTCGTCCCTGCTGTCGATGCAGCAGCGGGCCCTGACCGACGGCCCCGCCCGGGCGGCGGTGGGCGATACCCGCCAGCGGATCTCTGCCCTGGCCCTGATCTATCGCACCCTCTACCAGAGCGACGATCTGCGCTACGCTGACGCCCGTATCTTCCTGAACGACCTCGTCGGCCAGCTTGTGGCCAGCGGAACCGGGCACGGCCCGGTGATCACCAGTTCGGTCGAGGCCGACTCCCTGGTCGTGGATCCGGACAAACTGGCACCTCTGGCCCTGTGGCTGGTCGAGGCGGTGACCAACGCCCAGAAACACGCCTTCGCCGGGCGCGGCGGCGACCTCAAGGTCCGCTTCCACGTCCGGGGCGACTCCAGTGTGCTCGAGGTCGAGGACGACGGCCCCGGCGTCGACGAAACCCGGCAGGCCGGCGTGGGACGCACCCTGATGGGGGCCTTTGCCAAACAGCTGCGCGGCACCGCAGAAATCGTGCCCTCCCCTACCGGCGGCTCCATTGCCCGGATGGTGTTTGCCACCCCCGAGGCCGTCACGCCGGTCGATCCGTCCGACCTGGGAACCCCGCGCCCGTCACGGCGTTGATTTCCGGCAAGAGGCCAGTGGGTCTTTCAGGAGTCATTTTATGCGCAAGCTTTTCATTCTTTTCGCCGCCGCCGCCGCCATGACCACCGCCGCCTGCAACACGATTGCCGGGGTCGGTGAAGATGCCCAGGCTGCCGGTACCGCCGTCGAAAACTGTGCCGAAGGCCGTTCCTGCTAGGGACGCTTCGCCAGCCCAACAACTGCCCGGTCACGCATCGTCCCTGACGACGCGACCGGTTCAAGAGAGCCCCGCCGGTCCCCCTGCCGGCGGGGTTTTCTACGTCCTGCCGCCGACCGGCGTTCCGGCTCTTGCGCCGGCGGGACGGAGGGTTAGCATCCGTCGCACAGGCATCCGCCAGACGATGCCGTCGAAACGACACTCCGGGGGGACGATTGATGACCACAGACGGAACCGCGACGGCCGGTAAAACCGCGCCGAACCTGCGCACGGTGGTGGTGGCCTCGGCCGCCGGCACCGCCTTCGAGTGGTATGACTTCTTTATCTTCGGTTCGCTGGCCACCGTCATCGCCCGGCATTTTTACGCCGACGTCGGCGAGGCCACCGGCTACATCCTGGCCCTGCTGACCTTCGGGGTCGGCTTTGTCGTGCGGCCGCTCGGCGCGCTCGTGTTCGGCTGGTTCGGCGACAAGACCGGGCGCAAGACCACCTTTCTCGTCACCATCACCCTGATGGGCGTGGCGACCGTGGCGATCGGTCTTCTGCCCGGTTATGCCAGCATCGGTATCGCCGCGCCGATCCTACTGCTGTTGATGCGGGTGCTGCAGGGCTTCGCCCTGGGTGGGGAATATGGCGGAGCCGCCATCTATGTCGCCGAACACGCACCGCGGAAGCGGCGCGGTGCCCTGACCGGCTGGATCCAGACCACCGCCGCCTTCGGCCTGATCGGGGCGCTGGTCGTCATTCTGGTGACCCGGGCCATCGTCGGCACAGAGGCTTTCGACGACTGGGGCTGGCGCATTCCGTTCGTGATCTCGGCTCTGCTGCTGGGCGTGTCGCTGTGGATCCGGTTGAAGCTGAACGAGAGCCCGGCCTATGTGCAGATGGAGGCCGAGGGCGGCGCGCGCCGGGCCCCGTATCGTGAAGCCTTCATGACGTGGAAGAACGGCCGCTTCGTGCTGATCGCCCTGTTCGGCATCATGGTGGCCCAGGGGGCTGTCTGGTACTGCGGCTATTTCTACACCCGGTTTTTCATGGAGCGGGTGCTGCGGGTCGATGTCGCTCTCGTCGACCAACTGGTGCTGGCCATCACCGTGGCCTCGGCCGGCCTGTATGTCTTCTTCGGCTGGCTGTCGGACAGGGTGGGGCGCAAGCCGGTGATGCTGTTCGGCATGATCCTGGCTCTGGTCGCCTTCTTCCCCGGTTTCCACGCCCTGACCCGCGCCGCCAACCCGGCCCTGGCCGAGGCCCAGATCAGCGCGCCGGTGACCGTGGTCGCCGACCCCGCCACCTGTGCGGTGCAGTTCGACCCGATCGGCAAGACCGCCTTCGCCTCGTCGTGCGACATGGCCAAGGGGGTGCTGGCCAATGCGGGCATCTCCTATGACAATGCCGACGCCCCCGCCGGCAGCCTGTCAGTCGTGCGCATCGGCGACGTCACGATCGCCTCGGTCGACGGAACCGGTCTGGACAAGGCGGCCCTGACGGCGGCCCGCACCGATGTCGAGGGTCGCGTCCATGCCGCCCTGGTTGCCGCCGGCTATCCCGAAAAGGCGGATCGGGAGCGGATGAACCTGCCGCTGGTGTTCGGGATATTGATGATCTTCATGATCGCCGCGACCGCCCTGTACGGGCCGCAGGCGGCGGCCCTGGTCGAACTGTTCCCGACCCGGGTGCGCTATACGGCGATGAGCCTGCCCTACAATATCGGCACCGGATGGGTCGGCGGCCTGCTGCCGGCGGCCAGTTTCGCCCTGGTGGCCTGGTCGGGGAATATCTATTTCGGCCTGTGGTATTCCATCGTCTTCACGGCCATCGCCGTGGTCGTGGCCTGGATCTGGCTGCCCGAGACCCGCGGCCGGGACCTGACCACCATCGGAGACTGACGGGCGGGGCGGTCAAGCAAAGGCCCAGACCGCTCGGCCTTCGGCATCGTCGGACCGGGGCGGCTTGCGACGGGGACGGCGCACGGCCCGGATCGAACGACCGATGCCGGCCCGCCGGGAAAGCAGTCCGGTCCTGATCGCCTGGATTCGCTGAACGGCCCGCGCCCGTATCGGGGCGAGCCGCGTATTGGCCGCGATCAGACTGACCGCAGCCAGAACCTCGACATAGGCCAGAACGTCGCCCGCCATCAGCAGGGCCAGTTCCAGCGGCAGGACCTGGATCAGCAGCGTCGCCCCCGCCACGATGACCATCGTGCGCGCAACGTGACCCGACACGGCCTCCATAATCCACTTCATGACCCGCGTCCGCGTCGGCTCATGTGCAGCGCAGGCCAAACACAGACCGGACAGAAACAGCGGCAGCAGCGGCGCACCGCCCGCGGCAAGGCCGGGCGCGGCGGCCAGTCCCGCCAGCAGGCCAAGCCCCAGCCACACGATCATTTGTCGGTAATCCATCTGTCCCCCGGCGGTCCGCCTACCGACATGGGCAACCGAGGGGTCCGGGACAAGATTTACTCGGGCACCGCCCCACGTTTGACCACGGTGCGCATGGCCACGCTGGACGAGACCCGGGTGACGCCGGGGATGCGCGTCAGCTCGCGCGAATGGACACGCTCCAGATCGTCGACGTCGCGCACCACCAGTCGCAGCAGATAGTCCGAACCGCCGGTCATCAGATAGCATTCGACCACCGCCGGTACGGTGGCGACGGCGGTCTCGAACGCCGTCAGCATGGCCTCCGACTGGGACGACAGGGTCACGGTGACGAAGACGCTGATCGGCAGGCCGACCGCCCGCTCGTTGATGATGGCGGCGTAGCGACTGATGACCCCGGCGCTCTCCAGCGCCCGCAACCGGCGCAGGCAGGCGCTCTCGGACAGATTCACGATACGGGCCAAGTCGGTGTTGGTGATACGGCCATCCTCCTGAAGGGCGCGGATCATTCGGCGGTCGGTGTCATCCAGGGTGACGGCAGAAATAGTCTTCAATTTCGGCATTCCTTCGCAGATTCCACGAATGTACGGTGTTCACGCGATAAAAAGAACAGGAACCTGCGCGCCATAGGACGATAGTGTGTCGCCTGAAACGTGACCGTCCGGCACTGGACGCGCGTGTCCAACCAGAGGAAACGATCATGCGCGTCGGCGTCCCCACCGAGATCAAGAACAATGAACACCGGATCGGCCTGACGCCGACCGCGGTGCGTGAATACGTCGCCCACGGCCACGCCGTCTCGGTCCAGCAGGGGGCGGGCCTTGGGGCCGGTTTCACCGACGCCGACTACAAGAAGGCCGGTGCCAAGATCGTCGCCACCGCCGCCGAGATCTTTGCCGGCAACGACATGATCGTGAAGGTCAAGGAGCCGCAGAAGGTCGAGTGGGAGATGCTCCGCGAGGACCAGATCCTGTTCACCTACCTGCACCTCGCCCCCGACCCGGCCCAGACCAAGGGTCTGCTGGCTTCGAAATGCGCCGCCATTGCCTATGAGACCGTGACCGACGCCAAGGGCGGCCTGCCGCTGCTGGCCCCCATGTCCGAAGTCGCCGGCCGCATCGCCGTGTTCTCGGCCGCCGAGACCCTGCTGAAGCACAACGGCGGCATGGGCCTGCTGTTCTGTGGCGTCCCCGGCGTGGCCCCGGCCCGCGTGCTGGTGCTGGGCGGCGGCGTCGTCGGCCTGAACGCGGCGCGCATGGCCATGGGCCTGGGGGCCGAGGTGGTGGTGCTGGAACGCTCGATCCCGCGCATGGCCTATATCGACGAGGTCACCCAGGGTCGCGTCATCACCCGCTATTCCTCGATCAACGCGATCGACGAGGAGATGGTCAAGGCCGACGTGATCATCGGGGCCGTGCTGGTCCCGGGGGCCTCGGCCCCCAAGCTGATCAAGCGGGAAGACCTGAAGGCGATGAAGAACGGCTCGGTGCTGGTCGACGTGGCCATCGACCAGGGCGGCTGTTTCGAGACCTCGAAGGCCACCACCCACGAGGACCCGACCTATGTCATCGACGGCGTGGTCCACTATTGCGTCGCCAACATGCCGGGCGCGGCCCCGCGCACCAGTTCGGAAGCCCTGAACAACGCGACCCTGCCGTTCGGCCTGGCCCTGGCCAACCATGGGCTGGAAGCGCTGAAGAAGGACCCGCATCTGGCGCGCGGCCTGAATGTGCTGAAGGGCGAGATCACCTATCCGGCCGTGGCCGAGGCCCTGGACATGCCCTGGTCCGACCCGTTCGGGGTATGGCCGCAGGGCTAGGCCCTCCCGGTCTCCCGCCCCGGGTCGGGGCGGGAGACCCCCTTGCGGACGGCCTGCCCGTAACCTGCCTGTAAATTGCCTCGCAGTTGCGGCATAAGCCGCGCATGAAGTTTCTCGATCAGGCCAAGATCTATATTCGTTCCGGCAACGGGGGCGCGGGCTCCGTCTCGTTCCGGCGCGAGAAATTCATTCCCAACGGCGGTCCCGACGGCGGTGACGGTGGCAATGGCGGCAGTGTCTGGATCGAGGCCGTCGAGGGCCTGAACACCCTGATCGACTATCGCTATCAGCAGCATTTCAAGGCCCCGACCGGCACCCACGGCCAGGGCCGGCAGATGCACGGGGCCAAGGGCGAGGACCTGGTGCTCAAGGTCCCGGTCGGCACCCAGGTGCTGGATGACGACAAGGAAACCGTCCTGCTGGACATGGACGAGGTCGGCAAGAGTGAATGCCTGTTGCGCGGCGGCAACGGCGGCTGGGGCAACACCCGGTTCAAGGGCCCGGTCAACCAGGCCCCGCGCCACGCCAATCCGGGCCAGGAGGGCCAGGAACGCTGGATCTGGCTGCGGCTGAAGCTGATCGCCGACATCGGCCTGGCCGGACTGCCCAATGCCGGCAAGTCGACCTTCCTGGCCGCCGCCTCGGAGGCCCGGCCCAAGATCGCCGACTATCCGTTCACCACACTGGTGCCCAATCTGGGCATGGTCGACCTTTCGCCGTCCGAACGGTTCGTCATCGCCGACATCCCCGGCCTGATCGCCGGGGCCAGTGACGGTGCGGGTCTGGGCACCCGCTTCCTCGGCCATGTCGAGCGCAGTGCCTCGCTGATCCATCTGGTCGACGGCACCCAGGACGATGTCGCCGCGGCCTGGCAGATCATCCGCACCGAGCTGGACGCCTATGGCGAGGGCCTGGCCGAAAAGAACGAGATCCTGGCGCTGAACAAGATCGACGCCCTGACCCCGGAAATGCGCGAACAGAAGGCCGATGAGCTGGAGGCCGTCGCCGGTCGCCGACCCATGCTGGTCTCGGGCGTATCCGGCGAAGGGGTCACCGAACTGCTGCGCGCCGCCTGGGCCGAGGTTCGCAAGACCCGCGGCGAGATCGATTCACTGGGCGACGTCATTGTCGCCGCGCCTGAGGAGTGGGCCCCTTGACCCTGTCTGATCCGCCGCTGGCCGCCACCGCCATCGCCGCCGCCGACCGCATCGTGGTCAAGATCGGCTCATCCCTGCTGGTCGACAAGAAGACCAATGCGGTCGACATGGTGCGTCTCAAGGGTCTGGCCGCCGACATCGCCGGCTGGAAGGCCGAAGGCAAGCAGGTGATGGTGGTCTCGTCCGGGGCCGTGGCCCTCGGCCGTCGCCGTCTCGGCTCCAAGGCCCGCGGAGCCGGCCTCGACAAGAAACAGGCTTCGGCCGCCGCCGGACAGTCAATGCTGATGCACGCCTGGGAGTCGGTGTTCGATCCGTACGACATCATCACCGCCCAGATCCTGCTGACGCGGGACGACACCGAGACCCGCCGTCGCTGGCTCAACGCCCGCGCCACGGTCGGGGCCCTGCTCGACATGGGGGCCGTGCCGATTCTCAACGAGAACGACACCGTCGTCACCGAACAGATCAAATATGGCGACAATGACCGGCTGGCGGCCCGGGTGGCGCAGATGATCAGCGCCGACCTGCTGATCCTGCTGTCCGACGTCGACGGCCTGTACACCGCCGATCCGCGCGTCGATCCGGATGCGACCCACATCCCCTATATTGATGTCCTGACGCCCGAGATCGAGGCGATGGCCACCGGGGCCAATGCCGATGCCGGCGTCGGCACCGGCGGCATGGCGACCAAGCTGATGGCCGCGCGCATCGCCGCCGAGGCCGGTTGCGCGACCCTGATCGCCGCAGGCCGACCCAAGGCCAAGGGGTCACTGACGCTGGAAGAAGGGCGCAAATGCACGCTGATCGCCGCCTCGACCACGGTGAAGGCGGCCTACAAGCAGTGGATCGGCGGTTCGCTGGCGACGCGCGGTGAACTGGTGGTCGACAAGGGCTGCGCCCGGGCCCTGGCGCGCGGCAAGTCCCTGCTGGCCGTCGGTGTGCAGTCGGCGACCGGCGATTTCGGCAAGGGCGACCCGGTCGAAATCCTCGACGAAAAGGGCGTCGAGATCGCCCGCGGCCTGGTGCGTTTCGACGCCAACGATCTGTCGAAAATCATCGGCATCCGCTCGGCAGGACTTAAGGCCGCCCTGGGCTATGAGGCCGGACCGGAGGTCGTGCACACGGCTGATCTGGCCCTGCGCTAGACCATTTTTGTTTCAGGTCGAACCGACCTGAATCCAAAAAATGGTCCAGATTCTAGCCGGAGAGAAATCTGAGCCGAGTTGGACTTTGTCCAACTCAACCGATTTCTCTCCAGGGCGTTCAACCCTTGAATTCGGGGCAAAAGAGACAACCTTAGAGGCATGACAATGACACAGATCGCCGCCGCCGCCACCGCCCCGACCCCGCCCGAAGACGCCCTCGCCGCCGAAATGTCCGCCATGGGGCAGAAGGCCCGCAAGGCCGCCCGCGCCCTGGCCCTGGCCGGGCCCGAGGTTCGCACCCGCGCCATCGCCGGCATGGCCAAGGCCCTGCGCAAGCGGGCCGATCAGGTGCTGGCCGCCAATGCCGCCGACCTGGACGCCGCCAAGACCAAGGGTATGGCCACGGCCATGATGGACCGGCTGGCACTGGACGCAACCCGTCTGGACGGGGTCATCGGGGCGCTGGAATCGATCGCCGCCATTCCCGATCCCGTCGGGGTCGAAACCGCGCGCTGGACGCCCGAGAACGGGCTCGATATCGCCCGGGTCCGCACCCCGATCGGGGTGCTGGCCATCATCTACGAGAGCCGCCCCAACGTCACCGCCGATGCCGCCGCCCTGGCCGTGCGGGCCGGCAATGCCGTGATCCTGCGTGGCGGGTCCGAATGCCTGCGCTCCAACCTGGCGATCCACGCCGCCCTCGTCGAAGGACTGGAGGGAGCCGGCCTGTCGCCCGACACGGTGCAGATCGTCACCACGCGCGACCGCGCCGCCGTCGGCCACATCCTGACCGGACTGGACGGGTCGATCGACCTGTTGATCCCACGCGGCGGACGCTCGCTGGTCGAGCGGGTCAAGGCCGACGCCCGGGTATCGGTGCTGGGCCATCTGGAAGGCGTCAACCACGTCTATGTCCACGAAAGCGCCGATCCGGCCACGGCCCGCGCCATCGCCGTCAACGCCAAGATGCGCCGCGTCTCGGTGTGCGGTGCGGCCGAGACCCTGCTGATCGACAAGGCCGTCGCCGACAGTCTGCTGCCGCTGATCGCCGCCGACCTGACCGCCGCCGGCTGTGAGCTGCGTGGCGACGAAGCGACCCGCGCCCTGGTGCCGGATGCGATTGCCGCCAGCGAGGCGGACTGGAGCACCGAGTTTCTGGCGGCCATCATCGCCATCCGGGTCGTCGATGACATCGACGCGGCCCTAGACCATGTGGCGCGCTTCGGCTCGGGCCACACGGAATCAATCATCGCCACCGACGACAAGGCCATCGAACGTTTTCTGGCCGAGGCCGATGCAGGCATCATCCTGGCCAATGCCTCGACCCAGTTCGCCGACGGCGGCGAGTTCGGCTTCGGCGGCGAGATCGGCATCTCGACCGACCGGCTGCACGCCCGTGGCCCGGTCGGTGCCGAGCAGCTGACCAGCTTCAAATATGCCATCCGCGGCAAGGGCCAGACCCGGCCCTGAACCCGGCCTTCCCGGCAATGACGGGGAGACGAAGATAGAGGCGCGACAGGGGGGCGGGCGCGTGTTAGCTCATCTGTGAGCATAAGTCCGCGCGAGCCCGCCTTGTCCTTCTTTCATGCCGGTCCGGCCGCACAGGCCTTCGGTCCCCGTCCGGGGGCGCTGAGAGACGGGCTCAACCTGGCTCCGGGCATGCGCGTCGGACTGTTCGGCGGGTCGTTCAACCCGGCCCACGACGGCCACGCCCACGTCGCCGAAACCGCCATGCGGCGGCTTGATCTCGACCGCGTCATCTGGATGGTGTCGAAGCAAAATCCCCTGAAGGACAGCGCCGACACCGCCCCGCTGGCCGAGCGCATGGCCTCGGCCCGGGCCGCGGCGGCCACGGCGGCCTCAGGCCACGCGATGGTGGTCTCGGACGTCGAAAGCCGCATCCGCACCGGCTGGACCGTCGACACATTGCGCGCCCTGTCCGCCCGACATCCGGGCGTTCATTTTGTCTGGTTGATGGGATCGGACAACCTGGCCACCTTCCACCTGTGGCGGGGCTGGACCGACATCATGCGACTGATGCCGGTGGCGGTGATCGCCCGTCCGGGCAGCCTGCTGAACAGCCGCACCGCCCCGGCGGCGCGGCGCTTCGCCGCGTTTCGGCTGCCGGCCGAACAGGCGCGTCTGCTGGCAACCGCCACGACCCCGGCCTGGACCTATCTGCCGGCCCCGCTGAACCCGCGATCCTCGACCGCGATCCGGGCCGAACGCCTGCAGTTGCCGACCGCGTGACGGCGGCCGCGGTTCGTGCTAGAAGGCCCCTTTATTGAACCTCCCCGGAGCCCTCCGCTGACCCCCTCGCCCGCGCACGATGCGCAAGACAGCGCCACCTCGAACGCGGCGCATGAGATGGACCCGATCGAATCCATCCATTCCGAAGACGGTCTGCAGGCTCCCCTTCCCGTCGGCTCGACTCCCCTGGAACAGGCAATCCTGTCCAGGCTCGACGAGGACAAGGCCCAAGACATTGTTCTGATCGACCTCAAGGGCAAGAGCCCGATGGCCGACACCATGATCGTCGCCTCCGGGCGATCGCACCGGCACGTCGGTGCCCTGGCCGACCACCTCCAGCGCACGGTCAAGGAATTCGGGCTCGGCAAGGCCAAGATCGAGGGCATGCCGCATTGCGACTGGGTGCTGATCGATGCCGGTGACGTCATCGTCCACCTGTTCCGGCCCGAGGTACGGACCTTCTACAACATCGAGAAGATCTGGTCGGTCGACAGCGGTCACCGCGTCTCCTCCACCTGAGTTCATCTGAATGAAGCTGGCCATCCTCGCGATCGGCAAGCCCGGACGCGGGCCGGAGGCGACTCTGGCCGCCGACTATGCCGACCGCGCCAGTCTGGCCGGGCGCGCCCTCGGTCTGGGACCGATGGAGCTGGTCGATCTGGAACCGCGCAAGGCCGGCAAGGCCTCCGAGGCCGAGCTGATCCTCAAGGCCGCCGAGGGCTCCCATCTGATCGCCTGCGATGAACGCGGCCGCACCTGGCACTCACGCGCCTTCGCCGACCATGTCGCCGAGCTTCGCGATCGCGGCGAGCGACGACTGGTGTTCGCCATCGGCGGGGCCGACGGCCTTGACCGCAGCGTGCTGGACGCCGCCGCCTCGACCCTGGCCTTCGGGCCCCAGACCTGGCCCCACGCCCTGGCCCGGGCCATGCTGGCCGAACAGCTGTATCGGGCCGTGACCATCCTGGCGGGTTCGCCCTATCATCGCGACTGATGCGTCGCGCCCTCATCCTCACTGTCCTCGGCTTGATCGTCGCCGCCCCGGCCGTCAGCCAGCCCGCGCCCGTCGGTGAGGTGCCACGCCTGCAGGCCGAATTCCGCGACGAACAGGCCCGCGCCCGCCGCCTGCGCGCCGAGGCCGCCGAGGCCGCAGCCGAAATCACCGATCTGGACCGCCAACTGACCCGATTGCGGACGACCGTCGACACCGACGACCGTCAGATCGCCGCCCAGCGGACCCGACTGCGCGAACTGGGCACGCGGGAAGCCGCCCTGACCGCCGACCTGTCGCGCGTCCGGGGGCGGCAGTCGCGCCTGCTGTCGGCCCTGCAGATGATGAGTCGTCGCCCGCCGCCGCCACTGCTGATCCCGGCGTCGCGTGCGACCGACACGGTGCGGGCCGCCATCCTGCTCAAGGCCATGGCTCCCGAGATGCGGGCCCGGGTCCAGGTCCTGACCGACCAGCAGACCGAAATCGCCCGGGTACGGCGGCTGGCGGTTTTGTCCAGCGAACGACTGTTCACCGTCGAGAGTGCCCAGGGCGACCGCCGGGCCGAGATCGAGAGCCTGTCGGCCCGCAAGCGCGCCCTGCAGGCCATATTGCGCAGCGAGGCCCAGCAGGCCGAACGCGCGGCCGGTGTATTGCAGGCCCGCATCCGCAGTCTCGGCGGGGTCGTCCCGACCGGCGAACCCGAATCGGTCAGTCGCACAGCACGGCTGCCGGCCGGGAGGAGCCGGCTGACCGCTCCGGTCAGTGGCCGTCCGTCCGAACGCTTCGGTGCCGGAAGTGACGGCTGGCGCTGGCGGGCCGACAGTGCCGAGGTGGCGGCCCCCGCCACCGGTCGGATCGCCTATGCCGGCCCGCTGGACGACTGGGGTCAGGTGGTCATCCTCGACCTGGGTCCGGGCTGGCGCGCGGTAGTAGCCGGGCTCGAGGACCTGTCGGTGACGACCGGGGACCGGGTCAGCGACGGCCAGACCCTGGGGCGCAGCGGCGAGAACGGCGAGGTCTATTTCGGTCTGAGGCGCGACGAACGGTCAATCGATCCGGCCCCCTGGCTGCAATGACCGGGACGGCTCAGGTCCGGGGCAGGCGAAACCGCTTCCCAACGGGCGATGACGCTGATTTTATCGCCCTTAACCCGACACGGCCACGATTTGGTCGCGACGACATCGCTTGTGAGTGACGAACGGGCCATCGCAGGCCCACTGGATAAAGACCGAATGCGTAAATTGCTTCTCGTCGGCTGTGCCGTTCTCACCCTGGTGGGTGTCAGCGCCGCGACCGTGTCCCAGACCCCGCGCAACGAAACCTTCCGGATGGTCGAGCTGTTCGGCGACGTTCTGGCCCTGACCGAGCAGGCCTATGTGGTGCCGGTCGACAACAAGAAGCTGATTGAAGCGGCCCTGGCCGGCATGATGACGGCGCTGGACCCCCACTCCAACTATTTGCCGCCCGCCGGCTACGGCGACCTACGCGAGCGCACCGAGGGCCAGTATTCCGGCGTCGGCCTGACCATCACCTCCGAGGGCGGACTGGTGAAGATCATCTCGCCGATGGATGACGGACCGGCTGCCCGCGCCGGTGTCCAGGCGGGGGATGTGATCCAGTCGATCAACGGCCAGAACGCGGCCGGCCTGACTGTGACCCAGGTGTCGGAAAAGCTGCGCGGAGCCATCGGCACCTCGGTCGACGTCACCTTCCTGCGCGACGGCGAAGACCCGCTCGAGGTCACGTTGACCCGCGAGGTCATCAAGGTGGAATCGGTCACCGGCCGGGTCGAGGGTGATTTCGGCTATCTGCGGATCGCCACCTTCAACGAAAATACCGGGCGCGAACTGACCGAGACCATTTCGCGCCTCAAACGCGAGAATCCGGCCCTGAAGGGCTATGTCCTGGACCTGCGCAACAACGGCGGCGGTCTGCTGACCGCGGCCATCGACGTGTCGGACGCCTTCCTCGAGCGCGGCGAGATCGTCAGCCAGCGCGGGCGCAAGCCGGACCAGATCGAACGCTATGCCGCCCGTCCGGGCGACCTGACCGGCGGTCTGCCGGTGGTGGTGCTGATCAACTACGGCTCGGCCTCGGCCTCGGAAATCGTCGCCGGGGCGCTGAAGGACCAGGAGCGGGCCACGCTGGTCGGCCTGACCAGCTTCGGCAAGGGATCGGTCCAGACCGTGATCCCGCTGCGCGGCGGCGCGGACGGGGCGCTGTCGATCACGACGGCGCGCTACTTCACGCCGTCGGGACGCTCGATCCAGAAGATCGGCATCGAACCCGACCTTGAAGTGGCCCGCTCGGCCGCCGAGGCGCGGATCGTGTCGCGTTCCAGCTTCATCTATTCCGAAGCCGCCTATGCCACGGCGCTGGACGCCTCGATCGGGGCCGAACGCAAGGGGGCCCACACGCCCTATGAAGCGCCCGGCGAAGACTTCGACGAGGACACCGACTACCAGCTGCAGCGGGCCTTTGACGTGCTGCGGGCCGGTGGGCATCTGGACCGTCTGGCGGCCGCGCCGGCCGGGGTCGTGGTCACCCTGCCCGCCGGAGCGGCCGGTGCCGTCACCGCAGCGGCCCCGTCCGACTGAGCCGCGACCGCATGGTGAACGCCGCGTTAGGGTTTCTTAACCGGCGTCAGGCACTCTGACTCGCGATGAGGACCGTGCGCACGGTCCCTGACCCGAGCGTACCGACTTGTCCCTATTCGCCAAACGCCAATCCGCCCTTGCTGCCGCCGCCGGAACGCCACCGGCGCGCCGCAGCCTGCGTGAACGGGCTCGGCCGGTCCTGACCGTGATGAAGAAGCCCCCGGCCGCCGTGGCGGGCGCGGGGCTGCTACTGCTGGGGGCCGCGGCCCTGTTCCTGACTGTGCTCGGTGACCCGCGCGCCGGGACGCCGTCGGCCCGCGTGTCCCTGACCCGCGAAGCCGTCGCGCCGCCGCCGGTTCCGACCGGTCTCGACGCCTTTTCGTCCGGGGCCATGGACCTGTATCAGGACCTGACCCTGGCCGAGGCGACCCTCGACCCGACCGGCGCGGCCGGCGGCGAGGCCCTGATCACCCTGCCCGACGGGGCCACCGTTTCGGGCGGATCCAACATCACAGCGCCGCGACGCGAGGCGCAGCCCCTCGCCGCCGCCCCGATCGCCGGGCTCAGCCAGCCGGGCCCCAGCGGGCCCCTGCCGATGATCGCCACCGACGGCCAGGTGCCCGCCCAGGCCTATGCCCGCCCGTTCCGCCCCAACGGCAAGCCGCGCGTGGCGGTGATCGTCGGCGGCCTCGGCCTCAACGCCGTGACCACCCGCGCCGCCATCGAACGCCTGCCGGCCGAGGTCACCCTGAGTTTCGTCCCCTATGCCGAGGGCCTGCAGGGCTGGATCGACCTGGCCCGGGCCCAGGGCCATGAGGTGATGATCGAGATCCCGATGGAGCCGACCGGCTATCCGGACAACGATCCGGGCCCCTACACCCTGCTGGCCGATGCCGACGCCAGTGACGTCCAGGCCCGGATGGCCTGGCTGCTGGGTCGGGCGACCGGCTATTTCGGCGTCACCAACTATCTGGGCGACCGCTTCATGACCTCGGACACCGGCATGACGGAGTTCATGAGCGTGCTGCGCCGTCGCGGCGTGGCCTTCCTCGATGACGGCTCGGCCAATCGCAAACCCGGGGCCTGGTCCCGCGCCAGTGCCGACCGGGTCATCGACCAGACCCAGTCGCCGACCGCCATCGTCGGCCAGCTGAATGCCATCGAGGCCCTGGCCAAGGCCCGCGGCCAGGCGCTGGGCACCGGTTTCAGCTATCCGGTGACGGTCGAGGCCGTGGCCCGCTGGAGCGCCGGGCTCGAGGCGCGCGGCCTGCAACTGGCCCCCGCTTCGGCCATGGCCCAGCGTCCGGGGCGCTAACACGCTCGACCGCATCTCCACCGACAGGCTAAGGGGGAGGGCATGACCGCTTCCGACCGCGACCTGTCCCGCTATCGTCCGAATGTCGGGGTGGTCCTATTCCACCCGGACGGGCGCGTCTGGTACGGGCGGCGCGCCGGCAACCAGACCCCTCACTGCTGGCAATTCCCACAGGGCGGCGTCGACGACGGCGAGGCGTTCGAGGTCGCCGCCCGGCGCGAGCTGTTCGAGGAGACCGGCGTCCTCTCGGTCGTGCCGCTGGGGGCCACCGACGGCTGGATCGCCTATGATTTTCCCGACGGATACGGCGGCACCAAACAGGCGCGCGGCTGGCTGGGCCAGAAGCAGAAATGGTTCGCCTATCGCTTCACCGGCCCGGACTCAGAGATCGATCTGGAGGCCCATGGCGAGATCGAGTTCGACGCTTGGCGTTGGGGCCGGCTGGACGAGGCCTGCGACCTGATCGTGCCGTTCAAGCGCGCGACCTACGAAAAGGTCGTGGCCGCCTTCGCGCCGCTGATCGCCTAGGTCGCTAAGTGCCACTGGGCAGGGGCACCCGCTTGGTCGACGCCGGATATTTTTCAATCAGTCGCGCCGGCCGGATGGGCCGGGCCACGAGACCGCCGTGGCATTCTGGACAGACGCCCTTCAGGGCACCGTCGCAACAAGCGACGCAGAAGGTGCATTCAAACGAGCAGATTCGGGCGTCAGCACTGTCGAACGGCAGGTCGCGGTCGCAGCATTCGCAGTTGGGGCGCAGTTCAAGCATGGAGAGCTCCGAATCGGGTCTCCGAGATTAATCCGCCTTCTGCACCGCGCCAATCGCCAGCCGGACCAGGCCGATGATGGCCACCAATGCCCAGGCCCCCTCCATCAGCACCGCCGACAGGTTGAAGTCGAAATACAGCGACACGAGGATCAGCAGGGCCCCGGCCAGGTTCAGCAGCAGGGCGGGCGCGCGCCGGGCGTCGAGCCTGCCGCTCGTGGCCCCGGCATAAGCGATCAGGATCAACAGGACGCCAACGACGCCGAGGGCGTCGGCCGGGGTCAAGCCGCGGCGACTTCCACGGCGTGCTCGGCCAGGATGGTCAGGCCTTCGGCGTTGACGTCGGCGAAGCCGCCCTGAACGTCAAACGCACGGCGCGTATTGCCGTCGATGACCGTGACCCGGCCTTCGCGCAGGGCGGTCATGAATGGGGCGTGATCCGGCAGGACACCGAAATCGCCCTCGACGCCGGCGGCGTCGACCTGATCGACGAGGCCGTTGAAGACCTCGCGCTCAGGCGAAACCAGCGAAAACTGCAGCTTGCCGGCCATGGATCAGGCCGCCTCGGCAGCGAGCTTCTGGGCTTTCTCGACGGCTTCCTCGATGGCGCCGACCATGTAGAAGGCGGCTTCCGGCAGGTGGTCGTATTCGCCGGCGACGATGCCCTTGAACGAACGGATCGTGTCTTCCAGCGACACGAATTTACCCGGCGCGTTGGTGAACTGCTCGGCCACGAAGAACGGCTGCGACAGGAAGCGGCTGATCTTGCGGGCCCGCGAAACGATCAGCTTGTCGTCTTCCGACAGCTCATCCATGCCGAGGATGGCGATGATGTCCTTCAGCGACTTGTACTGCTGCAGCACTTCCTGGACCGAACGGGCCACGCGGTAGTGCTCCTCGCCAATGACCAGCGGGTCCATGATGCGTGAGGTCGAGTCGAGCGGGTCGACGGCCGGGAAGATGGCCTGGGCGGCGATGTCGCGGTTCAGCACGGTCGTCGCGTCGAGGTGGGCGAACGAGGCGGCCGGGGCCGGGTCGGTCAGGTCGTCGGCGGGGACGTAGATAGCCTGGACCGAGGTGATCGAGCCCTTCTTGGTCGAGGTAATGCGCTCCTGCAGGTTGCCCATCTCGGTGGCCAGTGTCGGCTGATAGCCCACGGCGGACGGAATACGGCCCAGCAGGGCCGACACTTCCGAGCCGGCCTGCGTGAAGCGGAAGATGTTGTCGACGAACAGCAGGACGTCCTTGCCTTCTTCGTCGCGGAAATACTCGGCCTGGGCCAGACCGGTCAGGGCGACGCGGGCACGGGCACCGGGAGGCTCATTCATCTGGCCGTAGACGAGGGCGCATTTGGAGCCTTCGGTCGAGCCGCCGTTCTTGGCCGGGTCCACGTTGACGTTGGACTCGATCATCTCGTGATACAGGTCGTTGCCTTCGCGGGTGCGCTCACCCACGCCGGCCAGAACCGAATAACCGCCGTAGGCCTTGGCGATGTTGTTGATCAGTTCCTGCATGGTCACGGTCTTGCCCACGCCGGCACCGCCGAACAGGCCGACCTTGCCGCCCTTGGTATAGGGGCACATCAGGTCGATGACCTTGATGCCCGTGACGAGGATTTCCGACGACGTCGACTGCTCCTCGAAGCTCGGGGCCTCGCGGTGGATCGGACGGTACATGGTGGTCTTGATCGGGCCCTGTTCGTCGATCGGCGCGCCGACCACGTTCATGATGCGGCCGAGGGTGCCGGGGCCGACCGGAGCCAGGATCGAGGTGCCGGTGTCGACCACGGCCTGACCACGGGTCAGGCCTTCCGAGGTGTCCATGGCGATGGTGCGGACCATGTTCTCGCCGAGATGCTGGGCGACTTCCAGAACCAGGGTGAAGGGCTTGCCGGTCTTCTGGTCGACGTTCTGGGTTTCCAGGGCGTTGAGGATCGCCGGCAGCTGACCGGTGAACTCGACGTCGACGACGGCGCCGATGACCTGGACGATCTTGCCCGTGCCGGTTCCGGCCGTGAAGGCGGTGTTACCGGTCGCGGCGGCCTTGGAAGCCTTCGGAGCGGCCTTGGTGGCGGGCTTCTTGGCGGCGGGTTTCTTGGTGGTGTCGGTCATCGGTTCGTTCCGTTCGGAAGGTCGTGCGTGGCGTATCAGGGCGGGAATCGGATCAGAGGGCTTCGGCGCCGGCGATGATCTCGATCAGTTCGGTGGTGATCTGGGCTTGACGCTTGCGGTTGTAGCTCAGCGTCAGGGCATTGATGAGGTCGCCCGCATTGCGCGTGGCGTTGTCCATGGCGGCCATCTGGGCCGCGAAGAAGCTGGCCTGGTTCTCGTACAGGGCGGCCAGCACCTGGGTCGTGATGTTGCGCGGCAGGAGGGTCTCGAGGATTTCCTCTTCCGACGGTTCATACTCATAGGCCGCGCCGTTCAGATTGATCGGCGGCGCGTCACCGTCGACGACGGCCGGGATCAATTGTTTCGGCGTCGGCACCTGGGAGATCACCGACTGGAAGCGGCTGTAGATCAGGGTCACGACATCGGCGTTGCCGGTCTCGAACTCCTCGGCGATAAGGGCGGCGATCGGCTCGGCGGCGGGCAGGCCGACGATCTTGTGATCGCTCATCTCGAAGGTGCGGACGATCCGGTCGCCGTAGAGACGGCCAAGGCCATCGCGAACCTTGCGGCCCACAGCGATGATGCGAACGTCCTTGCCGGAGTCGATCAGGGTCTTGATGCGCTCGCGCGCGGCGCGGATGACGTTGGTGTTGAAACCACCCGCCAGACCCTTGTCGCCAGTGGCGACGACGATCAGGTGCTTCTGGTCCGAACCCGTGCCGGCCAGCAGTTTCGGGGCCCCGTCACCGGACACGCCGGCGGCGAGGTTGGCGATGACCGCGGCCATCTTGCGGGCATAGGGGCGGGCGCTTTCAGCCTGATCCTGGGCACGCTTCAGCTTGGCCGCGGCGACCATGTTCAGGGCTTTCGTGATCTTCTGCGTGGACTTCACGCTTCCGATCCGATTGCGCATTTCCTTGAGGCTGGCCATCCGGCGCTACTTTCTCGCTATCCGACCAGGCTCAGGCGAAGGTCTTGAGGAAGGCGTCCAGCACCGACTTCAGCTCGGCTTCGAGCTCGGCGGTCAGATCCTTCTTGGCGCGGATGCCGTCCAGCAGGCCGGCGTTCGACGACTTGATGCGGGCCAGCAGTTCGGTCTCGAAACGGCCGATGTCGCCGACGGCGATACCGTCCAGATAGCCACGCGTACCGGCGTAGACCGAGACGACCTGCTCCTCCATGGTCAGCGGCGAGTACTGCGGCTGCTTCAGGAGTTCCGTCAGGCGGGCACCGCGGGCCAGAAGCTTCTGGGTCGAGGCGTCGAGGTCCGAACCGAATTTGGCGAAGGCGGCCATCTCACGATACTGGGCCAGCTCGCCCTTGATCGAACCGGCGACCTTCTTCATCGCCTTGGTCTGGGCCGAGGAACCCACGCGCGACACCGAGATGCCGACGTTCACGGCGGGGCGGATGCCCTGGTAGAACAGGTCCGATTCCAGGAAAATCTGGCCGTCGGTGATGGAGATGACGTTGGTCGGGATATAGGCCGACACGTCGTTGGCCTGGGTCTCGATCAGCGGCAGGGCGGTCATCGAGCCCGAGCCATAGTCGGCATTCAGCTTGGCCGAACGCTCCAGCAGGCGGCTGTGCAGATAGAAAACGTCGCCCGGATAGGCTTCGCGGCCCGGCGGGCGGCGCAGCAGCAGGGACATCTGACGATACGCAACGGCCTGTTTCGACAGATCGTCATAAACGATCAGGGCGTGCATGCCATTGTCGCGGAAGAACTCGCCCATGGCCGTGCCCGAGAACGGGGCAAGGAACTGCAGCGGGGCCGGCTCGGACGCCGTGGCGGCGACGACGATCGTGTATTCCAGCGCGCCACGCTCCTCGAGCGTCTTGACGATCTGGGCCACGGTCGAGCGCTTCTGCCCGATGGCAACATAGATGCAGTACAGCTTCTCGCCCTCGCCCTTGGCGGCGGCGTTGGTGCTCTTCTGGTTAAGGATGGCGTCGATGGCCACGGCGGTCTTGCCGACCTGACGGTCACCGATGATCAACTCGCGCTGGCCGCGGCCGATCGGGATCAGGGTGTCGATGGCCTTGAGGCCGGTCTGCATCGGCTCATGCACCGATTTGCGCGGGATGATGCCCGGTGCCTTGACGTCGACGCGGCGACGCTCGGTGAACTCGATCGGGCCCTTGCCGTCGATCGGCTCGCCCAGCGGGTTGACGACACGGCCCAGCAGCCCCTTGCCGACCGGAACGTCCACGATCTCGCCCAGACGACGAACCTCGTCGCCCTCGGCGATCTGGTTGTCCTGGCCGAAGATCACGGCGCCGACGTTGTCGCGCTCTAGGTTCAGGGCCATGCCCTTAACCCCGGCCTTGGGGAATTCGATCATCTCGCCGGCCTGGACATTGTCCAGACCGTGGATGCGGGCGATGCCGTCACCGACGGACAGAACCTGTCCAACGTCGGACACGTCCGCTTCCACGCCGAAATTGGCGATCTGCGACTTGAGGATGGCCGAAATTTCGGCGGCGCGGATGTCCATGGTGGGCTCTCTGGCTTTCGTCTCTTGGGTCCGGACCCTCGGGTCCGGTCGTCAATTGGTGTTGGATCAGGCCCGTTTCAGGGCGAACTTCATCTGGTCGAGCTTGGTTTTCAGCGAGGCGTCGAACAGGCGCGAGCCGACCTTCACCTTCAGTCCACCCAGCAGCGACGGATCGACGCGGGCGGTCATTTCGGGGTCCTTGCCCAGGGCCTTGGCCAGGGCGGACTTGATGGTGCGCAGCTGCCCGGCATCCAGGGCGGAGGCCGAAACGACCTCGGCGGCGACGATGCCGGCCTGTTGCGCATACAGGGCGTCAAAGCCTGCGATCACGGCCGGCAGGTCGCCGGCGCGATGGTTCTGGCCCAGCAGGCCGAGGAATTTCACGGTGGTGGCGTCGAATTTGGCCTTCTCGGCCACGGCGACCAGGCCGCGACGCTGGTCCTCGGCCGAGATGACCGGCGAACTGGCCAGACGGCGCAGGTCCGCGCTCTCGCCCCAGGCGGCGCGCAGGGCGGCCAGATCGGCGCGCACAGCATCGAGACGCCCGGTCTCACCAGCGAGGTCGAACAGCGCTCTTGCATAGCGCTCGCCGACTTCTGTCGTTCTGAATTCGTCAGCCACTTATAAGGTCCGCCCAAGGGAAAGCGTAGATCGAAGCGTTCGGGTCGCGACCGGCGACGGGGTGCGTGCCGGTCAAAGGCTTGAAATGCTTAGGAAAGCACGCCAAGGGCCGTTTCGTGAGAAACGCCCCGTGGAAGCCGGGCGCCTGATAGCATGGGCTTTTCCCGCTCGCAACCGACGCAATCGGATCGTCGCGGCCGCACCCACTCCGGAACAGCCGGATATCCAGCTCGTTGTCGAGGGCGGCATCCCGACTTGCTGGACGAACGTCGGCTCGCTACCTAGCGCCCTGCCCTTTTCAGGAACTTTTCATGTTCGACAGCATCACGCCCCTGCTCACCGATCCGGCCGCCTGGTTGGCTCTGGCCACCCTGATCGTCATGGAGGTGGTGCTGGGGATCGACAATCTGGTCTTCATCTCGATCCTGTCGAACAAACTCCCGGAGAAGGATCGCGGCCGCGTGCGTCGCATCGGTATCAGCCTGGCCCTGATCATGCGCCTGGGTCTGCTGGCGACGATCGGTTTCATCGTCGCCCTGACCCAGCCGGTGTTCGATCTCGGCATCACCGGCCCGATCGAACATGGTGCGCCCCTGTTCGAGACCGCCTTCAGCTGGCGCGACCTGATCCTGATCGCGGGCGGCCTGTTCCTGCTGTGGAAGGCCACCAAGGAAATCCACCATACGGTCGATCCGGCCCCGACACCGGGCATGCTCGACAAGAAGGACGTGGTCATCAACAACGTCGGATCGGCCATCGTCCAGATCATCCTGCTCGACCTGGTCTTTTCGATCGATTCCATCCTGACCGCCGTCGGCATGACCGATCATGTGCCGATCATGATGGCCGCCGTGATCGTCGCGGTCAGCGTCATGCTTCTGGCCGCGACACCCCTGGCCAACTTCATCGAGAAGAACCCGACCGTGGTCATGCTGGCCCTGGGCTTCCTGCTGATGATCGGCATGGTGCTGATCGCCGACGGCTTTGGTGTCCATGTGCCCAAGGGCTACATCTATGCCGCCATGGCCTTCTCGGGTCTGGTCGAGGGACTCAACATGATGAGTCGCCGGTCCGCCGAGAAAAAGCACGCGGCGCAGGCGGAACAACAGGCGGCGCTGAACCGGACCGAGACTGCCGAACCCGGCGTTTGATATCCCGCGACGTGGCGGCCCCTACAGGAAGCTGTAGGGATCGACGTCGACGGTCAGGCGCACCGAGCCCGGCACCTTGACCCGCGCCAGCCAGGCGCGGAGGAAAGCCTGCAGGTCGACATCGCGATCGGCCCGCACCAGCAGCCGCTTGCGTCGCCGCCCGCGGATCAGGCCCAGCGGCGCGTCGGCGGGGCCATAGACCTCGAGCCGTTCGGCATTGGGAATGGCCTGGGCCAGGGCCTGGGCCGTCGCCTCGACCGCCACGGCGTTCTCACCTGACAGGATCAGGGCCGCCAGCCGGCCATAGGGCGGCAGGGACGCAGCCTCGCGTTCGGCCAGTTCGGCGGCGACGAAGCCGTCACGATCCCCCGCTGCCAGCGCCTGCAGCACAGGGTGGTCGGGCGTCCAGGTCTGCAACAGGGCCCGACCGGGCCGGTCAGCCCGTCCGGCGCGGCCCGTGGCCTGGGTCAGCAGCTGGAAGGTCCGTTCCGCCGCGCGCAGATCACCGCCGCGCAGGCCCAGGTCGGCGTCGACCACCCCGACCAGGGTCAGGTTGGGGAAGTTGTGACCCTTGGCCGCAGCCTGGGTGGCGACCAGAATATCGATCTCGCCGACGACCATACTCTGGATAAGGGCCCGCGCCGATTTCGCATCGGGCACGGTGTCCGAGCTGAACACGGCGGTGCGGGCCTCGGGGAACAGGGCGCGCACCTCCTCCTCGACCCGCTCGACGCCGGGGCCGACAGCGACCAGGGAGTCGACCGCCCCGCAGGATGGACAGGCCTTGGGCCGGGCCATGGTGAAGCCGGTCAGGTGACAGACCAGCCGCCCGGTATAGCGATGCTCAACCAGCCAGCTGTCGGTGTCCGGGGCCGTCAGCCGGTGTCCGCAGGCCCGGCACAGCACCACGGGCGCATAGCCGCGACGATTGAGGAACAGCAGGGACTGCTCACCCCGGGCGAAGGTTTCGCCGATCGCCTCGCGCAGGGGCTGCGACAGCCAGGTCTGGGGGTCGGGCGGGCTCTGGCGCAGGTCCAGCAGGGAAATGTCGGGCAGGACCGCTGTCCCGTGCCGCGCTGCCAGCTTCAGCCAACCGTAGCGCCCGCCCTGGGCGTTCCACAGCGTCTCCAGTGACGGGGTGGCCGAGGCCAGCACCACCGTCGCCCCCTCGATCCGGGCCCGGGCCACGGCCAGATCGCGGCCGTGGTAGACCAGACCGTCCTCCTGTTTGAACGAGCCGTCGTGCTCCTCGTCGATGACGATCAGCTTCAGGTTCGGATAGGGCAGGAACAGGGCCGAGCGCGCGCCGACCACGATCGGGCAGGCCCCGGCGGCGACTGCCTCCCACACCCGACGACGGCGCGGCGGGGTCACGCCCGAATGCCATTCGGCCGGGGCCGAGCCGAAGCGGGCGGTGATCCGGGCGATCAAGTCCTGGGTCAGGGCGATCTCGGGCAGCAGGATCAGCACCTGGGCCGTCGGATCCCACCGCAGGGTCCGGGCCACAGCCTCCAGATAGGCTTCGGTCTTGCCCGAGCCGGTGACTCCGTCCAGCAGGAAGGGGACAAAGCCGCCCTCGGCCGTGGCCGCGGCAATGGCGTCGGCCGCCGCCGCCTGATCCGGGTTCAGCGTCGCCGGGGCATGATCGGGGTCGGGCGCGTCGAAGGCAGTTTCAGTCGTGATCTCGACGGCCTCCAGCACCCCCTCGTCGACCAACCCCTTGACGACACCGGCCGAGACCCCTGCGGCGCGGGCCAGGTCGGCGGCCGCAAGCATGCGTCCGCCCAGCGCCTCCAGCACCGCGCTCCGCGCCGGGGTGGCCCGACCCGGCATCCGGTTTTCGACTCTCTGCACTCGGCGCTCCGGCCGTGGCCGAGGCGCGCGCAGCCCCTTCAGGGCGGCGGCGGCCATCTCGCCGGGCGGGCTCAGGGTCCAGCGCGCGGCCCATTCGACGAAGTCGACGGTCCGGGGCGGAAGGCGCGGTTCATCGATCACGCCCTCCACCGCCTTCAGGCGACGGTTCGATCCCGTGGTTTCGCGCACCTCGGCGATGATGCCGCGGATCAGGCGCGGTCCCAGCGGCACGGTGACCTGGTCCCCGCGCTCGACGTCCAGCCCCTCAGGAACCTCGTAGTCAAAGGCTTCGGCCACCGGCAGGGGGATGAGCACCGAGGCGACTTTCACTGTTTGTCCCCCTCGGCTAGAACCACCGGCATGAAACTCTTCCTCGACACAGCCGACGTCGCCGTCATCAAGGACATGGTCCCCACGGGCATGGTGGACGGCGTTACCACCAATCCTTCGTTGATCGCCAAATCCGGTCGCAACATCGCCGAGGTCATCGCCGAGATTTGCGCCCTCGTCGAGGGGCCGATCTCGGCCGAGGCCGTGGCGACCGATTTCGAGACCATGGTCCGCGAGGGCGACAAGCTGGCCGCGATCGCCAAAAATGTCGTGGTGAAGCTACCCCTGACCTGGGACGGGCTTCGGGCCACGCGCGTCTTCGCCGACAAGGGAATCAGGACCAACGTCACCCTGTGTTTCTCGGCCGCCCAGGCCATGCTGGCCGCCAAGGCCGGGGCCACTTTCGTGTCGCCCTTCGTGGGCCGGCTGGAAGACGTCGGGGCCGACGGCATCGGTCTGCTGGACGATATCCGCACCCTGTTCGACATCCACGATTTCGACACCGAAATCCTGGCGGCCTCGCTGCGCAATCCCGAGCAGGTGACCGCCGCTGCCCTGGCCGGGGCCGACGCCGCGACCCTGCCCGCCGACACCTTCAAGGCCCTGATCAAGCACCCGTTAACCGACAAGGGTCTTGATGCCTTTCTGGCAGACTGGGGCAAGACCGGTCAGTCGATTCTGTAGTCTCGCCCCTGACGGGGTCCTGGAGAGATCTTGTTGAACGGTACGCCTGATCTTTTCCCCGACGTCGAGACCGATGCGCCGCACTGGCCCGAGATTCGCGCCTGGCTGCAGACCCATCCGCAATTCCTGCTCGACGACCGTTCCCTGCTGGAAGAAATCGGGCTGAAGCCGCATGGCCGCAACGTCGTCGAGTTCGGTCGCGCCGCCTTGACCCGGCTGGAGGCCGCCGCCGAGCGCGAGGCCGACGCCCGCAAACGCATCGAGGCTGTGGCCCGTGCCAATTTCGCCGCCCAGACCCAGACTCATGTCGCGGCGCTCGACCTGCTGGAGGCGCGCAACCCGTCGGACCTCGCGCGCCGCCTTGATGCCGTGGCCCAGGGCCGCTTTGGCCTGACCGGGGCCGTGATTGCCGTTGAAAAGCCGGGCGGGGTGCCGTTCGGCTGGCGCAGCCTCGAGGCCGGCGGCGTCGACGGTCTGCTCGGCGAACACGGCCTGACTTGGCTGGGCCCCGATTTCGACGGCCTCGACCTGTTCAATACCCCGGAGAACACGGTCAAGTCGGTCGCCCTGATCCGCATGACCCCCCATTTCCCCGGGGCCGACGCCGCCAGCCGCCCGGCCCTGTGTGCCTTTGCCTCGCCCGAGGCGGATGGCTTCACGCCGGAGATGGGCTGCGAGCTGGTGGCCTTCATCGCCCGGGTCGTCGAACGCACGGCCGAACGATGGCCCATCCTGAACTGACCGCCGCTGCCGCCCTGTCGGCCTGGCTCGAGCACCTCGCCCACGAACGCCGGCTGTCGCCCCGGACGCTGGAGGCCTATGGCCACATCGGGCGGCACTATCTGACTTTTCTGGAGCGCCACCGCGGCGAGCCCCAGCGGCTCGTCGACCTGGGCACGGTCAGCGCCGCCGAGGTTCGCGCCCATCTGGCCGAGCGACGCAGCGGTGGCCATCCACTGAACGCCCGCTCACTGAGCCAGACCCTGTCGGCGATCCGCACCTTTCACGGCTTCCTCGACCGGCGGCTCGACACACCGTCGCCGATGGTGGCGCTGGTACGTGGCCCGCGGGTCAAGCCAACCCTGCCGCGCCCGATCACCGAGGACCAGGCCCGCGGCCTGCTGCATGAGCCCGAAGCTGATCCCGACCTGCCCCCATGGGAGGCGGCGCGTGACCGGGCGGTGCTGACCCTGCTGTACGGCTGCGGCCTGCGAATTTCCGAAGGCCTGTCGCTGAGCCGTGCCGATGCCCCGGTGCCCGAGACCCTGCGCATCACCGGCAAGGGCGGCAAGACGCGACTGGTGCCGGTCCTGCCGGTCGTGCGCACGGCGGTGGACGCCTATCTGGCCCTGCTGCCGTTTCCGCTTCAGCCGTCCGACGCCCTGTTCCGGGCGCGCCGCGGCGGGCCGCTGAGCCCGCGCCAGGTCCAGGCCACGGTCCAGATCCTGCGCGGCCGGCTGGGCCTGCCCGACAGCACCACGCCGCACGCCCTGCGCCACAGCTTCGCCACCCATCTGCTGGGGGCCGGGACCGATCTGCGTATCATCCAGGAACTGCTGGGCCATGCCAGCCTGTCGACGACCCAGAAATACACGGCCGTCGACGCGGAACGCCTGCTGGGAGCCTATTCGGCCGCCCACCCGCGTCGCTGACCGCCGCCGATTCGCCAAGCCGTCAGAACCCGGCCTAACATAACGATCGAAACTGACGGGGAGCCCGCTCTGACCGCTGATCGACCGTCCGACCCTGATCGCAGACTCCTGCTCGCCGGGCTCGGCGCGACATTGGGAGGGTTCAGCAGTTCACCCGTAGCCGCCAGGGACAACAACACCCAGGACACGGTGCCCCTCGCGCCCGGACCGGATGTCGCCGAGATCCGACTGCTGACCAATCTGTTCAACCGGGTCGGGGCCCGGGTCTATCTGGATGGACAGGGCCCTTTCGTCTTCGTCATCGACACCGGGGCGGGCACGACCTCGATTGCCGATACCGTCGCCGATCGACTGGGTCTGCCCGCCGGCGATCCGGTCCTGGTCCACGGCATCACCGAGGCGGCGATGGCCAATACCGTCCTGGTCGAGCGTCTCGAGCTCAATGGCATGGGCTTCTCGCAGCTCCGATGCCCGGTGTTCCAGCGCGACCAGCTGGGCGCGGACGGCCTGATCGGCCTCGATGTGCTGAGCCGTTTCCGCCTGAGGTTCGATGTCGCGAGCCGCACGGCTACCCTGACCCTGCGCGGGGTTCGCATTGTCTTGGGCGGGGACGTCCAGACCGGCTCACGCATCCGCCGGGGCCGCATGAATACCGTCCGGGGGCGCTATGGCCAGCTGGTCCTGACCCAGGTGCAGGTCGACGGCCAGACAACGTCCGCCTTCGTCGACAGCGGGGCCCAGTATTCAATCGGCAATCTGGCGCTGCGCGATGCGATCTCGGCCCGTAATCCGAACCGACGACGCGCGCCCCGGCCGGTGCCGGTCTATGGCGTAACGGGACAGCGTCTGAACGCTGAACTGCTGCAGGTCGACGACCTGAGGCTGGGCCTGACCCGGCTGGGCCCGACCCCGCTGCTGTTCGCCGATCTCCACGCCTTCGAGACCCTGGAGATGGCGGACCGGCCGGCCCTGCTGCTCGGGGCCGATGTGCTGAGTCGCTTCCGCGAGGTGACGCTGGACTTCCCGGACAATGCCGTAGCCTTCACGGGCCGCCGCCCGCCCTCGACCCGGGCGCTGAACCGACCGGAAGGCTAGGCTCCGACGGTCAGGCCTGCATGGTCCAGTTCTCGACGCCCATGGCCGCCTGTTTGACCGCCTCGGACCGGGTCGGGTGGGCGTGGCAGGTGCGGGCGATGTCTTCCGACGCGCCGCCGAAGGCCATCGCGATGCAGGCCTCGGCGATCATTTCGCCGGCCTGGGGCCCCAGGATGTGAACCCCCAGAATCCGGTCGGTGGTCGCGTCGGCCAGCACCTTGGCATAGCCCTCGGTCTCATGGTTGATCTTGGCGCGGCTGTTGGCGCTGAACGGGAATTTGCCGACCTTGTAGGCGACACCGTCGGCCTTGAGCTGGTCCTCGCTCTGACCGACCCAGGCCACTTCCGGATAGGTGTAGACCACGCTGGGCACCAGATTGTAGTCGACGTGCCCGGCCTTGCCGGCGATCAGTTCGATAACCGCGACGGCGTCCTCCTCGGCCTTGTGGGCCAGCATCGGACCGGTGGTGACGTCGCCGATAACCCAGACCCCGTCCTTGCCGGTGCGGAGATGGTCATTGCCGATGACGCCGCGCTTGTCGGGTTCGATGCCAACCGCCTCAAGACCGAGACCTTCCGTGTACGGACGACGTCCGATGGCGACCAGGACGACATCGCCCTTCAGCGTCTCAGCGTCGCCGCCTGCCGCCGGTTCGACGGTCAGTTCGACGCCGTCCTTGCCCGATTTGGCGGCGGTGACCTTGGAGCCCAGCTTGAAGGTCATGCCCTGTTTGGTCAGGACACGCTGGAAGGCCTTGGCCAGGTCGCTATCCATGCCGGGGCTGATGCGCGGCAGATATTCGACGACCGTCACCTGGGCTCCGAGGCGACGCCACACAGACCCCAGCTCCAGGCCGATGATGCCGGCCCCGATAACGATCAGGTGTTTCGGCACCACCGACAGCGACAGGCCGCCGGTGGAATCGATGACCTTGTCCGCCTCAAAGGCCACGCCCGGCAACGGGGTCGGCTCGGAGCCGGTGGCGATGACGATATTCTTCGCGGACAAGGTGCTGGTCTTGCCGTCGGCGGCGGTCACCTCGACCTGGCCGGGTCCGGTGATGCGGCCACGACCCCGGACCCAGTCGACCTTGTTCTTCTTGAACAGGAATTCGATGCCCTTGGTCAGGGCC
>TARA_R110001606_G_scaffold11354_1_pt1 | contig 78832 bp, 75 predicted proteins | sample TARA_R110001606 | Tara Oceans TARA_R110001606 (sample SAMEA4398315) | marine metagenome | biome: Polar Biome; feature: [SRF] surface water layer (ENVO:00010504); material: water (ENVO:00002006), including particulate matter (ENVO:01000060) such as... | depth 5 m
CAACCGTGACCTAATCAGTAGGAAATAATATGTTTTTTAGACAATTGTTAGATAATGAAAGCTGTATTTTCAGCTAGCTTATTGCTGAATTAGCGTTAAAAATGGTGTTAATAATTACTCTTATCTGTATACCTGATTACAATAACCGGCATCTTTCAAGGAATTGAGTTTTTATCATCCGATGCTTTAAGTGATCGAAAATATCATTAGCAATGACCGATTCAGATACTTTAATTTAAACGAAAGCAATAAGTAAAAATACGAGTTAGTAATTTGATCGATATAGCCTATTGTTTGTTTTAGAATATATAAATTATCACTCAATGAAGAGAGCCATCAAAATGTCTAACAATAGTTACTACACAGCCGCACAACATGGTGATTTTGAAGTTTTTGAACTCGATGACTTTGTATTGGAAGGAGGGGAGACGCTTCGAGGAGCTACCTTAGCCTATACCTGCTATGGCAAGCTCAATTCTCAAGGTGATAATGCAATATTATTTCCAGTCATGTTCTCAGGAACACATGCTGCTATGGCCCCCTATGTTGGTGAAGGATTAGCACTAGATCCCAATGAATATTTTATTGTCATTCCTAATCAATTAGGCGGCGGATTATCAACCTCTCCTCATAATACAAGTGGACCTTATGGCGCAGGATACTTCCCCAATTTATCTATTGGTGATGATGTAAAAGCACAACACAAATTACTCACTCATCTCGGCGTTAAACATTTACAGTTAGTTACTGGATGGTCGATGGGAGCACAACAAACCTATGAATGGGCTGTTCGTTATCCCAATATGGTAGAAAGAGCAGCACCTATAGCAGGTACAGCAAAAACAACACCACATTGCTCACTCTTTGTAGATGTATTTAGCGAAGCGATAACTTCTGACCCAGCATGGAATAATGGTGCTTATAAAACGTCACTAGAAGTCGAAGGTGGCTTACGTCGAATAGCTCATGTATTTGCTATGATGGGCGTTAGTCAAAACTTTTATAATGATGAACTATGGGCTGATTATGGGTTTTCTTCTAAAGAAGACTTACTTAAAGGTTTGTGGGAAAACTGGTTTTTACCAATGGATCCCAATAATTTATTGAGTATGGCAAAGAAATGGAATTCAGCAGATATAAGTTTACATGCAAATGGTGATTTATCAGCCGCCTTAGCAAGTATTACGGCTAATGTTTTTGTTATTTCTTTCGAACAAGATATGTTTATGTCTCCTGCTGATTGTAAGAACGATCAACTAATGATTCCTCGAAGTGAGTTAATTTCGATTCCATCACCATGGGGTCATTTTACAATGCTTGGTATAAATCCTGAAGACTTTCAAACAATTGATAAAACACTGAAAAGACTGCTAAGTATTCCATGTCTATAAGATTGGAATATTAAGGGAAATACTTCTCTGAAAGAAAATCAGGATATAGATCGCTTTTATAAATTGCTAGATGGTTTATGATAAGAGCGATAATGAACACCTCTTAAACAGTAGATGAAGGAATAAGTGATATATGTATTCGGAAACAACTAAGCTCCTAGAAAAAGTTGAAGAGATTAGTAGAACTATTATCGCAAAAAATGCAATTAATACCGATAAATATGCTCAGTGGCCAGAAGAAGGACTTCGTGCATTACTATCAGCCGGCTTAGGCGGTCTAACAATACCACAGGAATATGGCGGATTAGGGCATGGCACTGAAACCTTGGCCAAGGTATGCGAAATTATAGGTCAATATTGCCCTAGCACTTCTATATGTTACGGAATGCATTGTGTAGGTAGTGCTGTGCTTTCTTCAAAAGTAACGAGTTATCAGCAAGAAAACTACTTAACGCCTATATGTGAAGGTAAGCATATTACTTCATTATCGCTTAGCGAAGCAGGCTCTGGATCGCATTTTTATCTACCAGAAACAAAAATGACTAGTAGTGATGATGGTGGTTATCTCATTAATGGCGCTAAGTCATTTGCTACTAATGGCGGTCATGCAGACTCCTATGTAGTCTCTGTCGTTACAGAAGAAGAGGGCCAGCCAGTAGGCCGATTTAATTGTATTATGATACGTGGAGATAGTCCGGGGGTTGACTGGGGCCCAGAATGGTCAGGGTTAGGAATGCGGGGCAATAGTTCACGTAATTTATCCTTAAATAATGTGGCAATCTCAGAGAACGATATTCTGGGTAATGTTGGCGACCATATTTGGTATATTTTTAATATTATTACACCGTACTTTTTAACAGCAATTACCGGTGCATATTTAGGTTTGGCGCGTGCTGCACTTGAAGAAATCAAACATCATGTTATGCAACGAAAGTATTCATTTACAGGTAATAGTTTGGCATCTTCATCGGTAATTCAGCATCAAATAGGCATTTTATGGGCTAAATATGCTCGAACTCGAGCATTAATATATTATTCAACACAATCCTACGATAGGGGCTTAGATGATTCTCTGTTAGATTTATTTTCATCGAAAGCCGAAGTGGCTGACACGGTAATAGACATCGTTAATGAAGGTATGACACTTTGTGGCGGCAGTGTGTACCGTGAAGATTCTAAATTAAATAGAATGTTACGGGATGCAAGAGCCGCTCATATTATGTCGCCAACAACAGACATGTTAAGAATCTGGACAGGCCGCTCAATTCTAGAGCAACCCTTATTGACTGAAACCTGATATGAGCAGTCGCATATCCCTGTACGCAACTAACGATGCGCAATTATTCAATTATTTAAATGTTAATCTAAGTGCGGGAGTGTATTTAGAACATGTAGATACCATCGATGAGTTATATGGTCGCATCGATAAAAACTTTGGTTGTCCAGATATACTTATTTTAGGAGTAACAGTTGAGGAACCTATAAGAATAGCTGAACACACGCATGTTATCTCAAAAACCACTAAGATAATCATCTTTTGTGAGTCTAAACATGAAGCTACGTTACAACAATCAATGCGGTTTTCTCCTTTTTTAAGTTCTGGAGTGACGACTTATATATATAATGGTGAAGAAGATTTTTTAAATTTTCTTCAAGAACAAGTCAATGGAATTGAGAAACAACGCAATCATGTATCTACTATAGCTGAAGTTGAAAAAGACCGCTTAGCATCAATAACTCATCAACCGCTCATCGCTAATTACCTCGATAAACTATTAGACCGAGTACCGATTGGTATTTTAAATGTTGATGCTAAAGGTAAGATTTTAAATCTCAACCCAAGTGCACAAAGACTGCTGAAACATAGTGAACGCAAGCTTGTCGGGACCTACTTATTTAATCTTTTCCCCCAAAATAGTTTAGTTAAAATTAAAGCGCTTATTGAGATGGTAGTTACGACTAACAATCTAAGGCACAATAGCTCTATGGTTTGTTGTTTCAATGGTGCAACGGGCAGTCAGTATTTTGAGATGACAATCTCAATATTAACGCATACGCCCAATGAGCCTATATTGAGTGTGATTTTGCAAGAAGTCACGCTTAAAGTAGAGGAGGAATCTAAGCGTCTTGTCATAGAAAATGCACTTCATCAAAGTGAACAACAGCTAAAATTAGTTATTAATGCCATTCCTGAGCTTATTGCTTATGTGGATAGTGACCTAAAGTTTCAATTTAATAATAAAGCATACGAAAAATGGTTTGGGCTTACTCGTGAAGAGATTATTGGAAGATATATATGGGAAGTAATTGGTAATAAGTCTTATAAAATTGTCGAGCATCATGTTAAACGGGCAATGTCGGGCGAAACGGTAACCTTCGAAGAAATGATAAATTATCCACGACAAAATAAAATGTGGATTCGTAGTACTTACGTGCCTAATTTCTCTGAAAGCGGCGAGGTTAACGGTTTTGTTGTGTTAACCTCGGATATCACACAATTGAAACGTGATGAGGATCTTGAAAAAAAACACATGCTCGAACTTGCTCACACTTCACGGATGATTACAATTGGTGAAATGAGTTCACAATTAGCTCATGAATTATCACAACCACTGACATCGATAGAAGCATATAGTCGTGCATGTATTACCTTAATCGAAAAAGATAAAACAACAAAAGAAGAAATATTAAACGCGTTAAAAAGTGTCTCTAGTCAAGCGATCCGTGCTCAAGAAATAATGCATGAGTTACGAAATTTCGTGAAAAAAGATGATACAAGGAAAACTATTTGCATCAATGAGCTGATTAAATCAGCACTAAAGCTATTACGATTAGAGTTCCAAGAAAATGATCCAGATATTGAACTCAATCTAGCAAGTGACTTACCACTAGTATTTGCAGACCGAATTCTGATTGAACAGATATTGATCAACTTAATCAAAAATGCAATAGAAGCAATGCGTTCGATAGCGGTGTACAAACGTAGATTAATTATAGAGTCTTGTAGTAGTTCAAATAATGAAGTAACGGTTTCTGTACTAGATAGTGGTCCTGGATTAAGCCGAGTTGAAGTAAATAAAATTTTTGAACCATTTTATACTACAAAGCCAGAAGGCATGGGGATGGGACTTGCTATTACACGGTCGATAATACATTCTCATGGTGGAAGTTTACACGTTAATTTAAATTCATATGGCGGCACTACCTTTAAGTTTAATTTGCCAGTGAAAGATATAGATTTTATAGGAGGATAAGTATGAGTCGCATATATATAGTGGACGATGATGATGCCGTAAGGGGATCGTTATCAATGTTATTGAGATCGGAAGATTTTGATGTTAGTGCGTTTGGAAATCCATTAGATTTTTTATCAAAAATAGTCGATTCAGAAGATAGCTGTATCATTTTGGACTTATGCATGCCAGAAATATCGGGTATGCAAGTGATGGAGGAATTAAAACAGCTCAAGATAACGATGCCCGTTGTGTGCATTACAGGTCATGGCGATATACCTACCGCTGTAAAAGCACTAAAAATGGGTGCATGTGATTTCCTTGAAAAACCTTTTGATTCAACAATGTTGATTGATATAGTTAAGGCATGTATCACGGCTCGTCAAAATACACAATATATTGATGCCTTCAATACTAACGCAGAAGAGGTGATAGCAAGTCTAACTCCCAGAGAGCATGAAGTACTTAAAGGTATGGTCGATGGTCTCAGGAATAAACAAATTGCCTACGACATGGATATTAGCATTCGTACTGTAGAGCTACATAGAGTTCACGTTATGGAAAAACTAAATGCTAAATCACTATCCGATGTGTTGAAAATTGCCATAGCCTCTGGCTTTAGTTATGTCGATATTCCAAATGTAACAACGACTGAATAACAACTAATTCGGCATAAAAATCGAAAGATCTAACGAGTAAATTTATACTGTCTTTTATGTTGTTAATCCATCACGATTAACTTTTAATCGTGATGGATTAGGAATTATTATATTAGTGTTAACTATCAGTGTTCGTTAGTCTATAGAACGCTTAGGCAAATCGAAATAACGCCACTGCATTAAAATCGTCGTAACTAACGTGATCATTTATTGCCATATTGGTTCAGAAAGAAAAATATCTAATGACCATATATCCAGCCTAGTAATTTTCAGAAAATTCATCTCTCAAACGATATAACGCTATACACGCGTATTTTGGCTGTACCACTATTAGTTTGCAATCTGACAGATTATTGATGGAGTGCTAACAACACTTTAGTAAAAAATCACCAAATCAAAAAAATAGTATTTCTCTGCCTTAATTCACTGTGGCTGTCTTCCTTATACTCAATTTCTTTCATTAAATGAAAATTAATTGATCTAGATCAGCTTAATTGCACTATTTCTTAACCATATAGGAAGTATTACGTACATAAATTTTCATCAAAAATGGTTATTGTTACGATCGTCAATCAGAACATAAGCATGCTGACAGCAAACGTTAATTATTTACAGAAATATGCTGTGGTAAATATTAGTCAGTTTTATTGATGTAACTAACTTTGAATATAGAGGTGAAAATTATGGGTATATTTAGTATTTTTAGTAGGAAAAAAAATAAGAGCGCTCAAGAGATAGAGCTTCTTGGTGTTAGTGGTCATATCGCAACACTAAAATGCTTGATACTAGCGAGTATTAAAGGTGTTTCATTACGTACAACATTAGCGTCATATGAAGTCGGGGTTGATCAGGTTAGTAGTTATCAATACTTAGACACATCAAACATCGTTCCTACCGTAAAGCATGATGGTTACACCGCTTCAGGAACGCCTGCGATTCTTACCTATTTAGATATTCGTGGTAATGGAGCATCTCTAACACCAAGAAAAGCGCGAATACTGGGTCAACAGAATTATTGGATTGATATTTGTTATGAAGTATTAGGTCCAGTCACACAAGCTGTTACGACTGGAACGGCTACTGGTGATGATACCAAACTCTTAAACAAAATATTGACGAGTTTAAATAAGATATTAGGTGAAAATTCGTACGTTGTAGGTCCTATGACATTTGCTGACCCACATGTAGCTGCATATATCTATGCGTTAGGCTGTAGTGGTGTCGACATGACTTTATATCCAGAAATAGGTGCTTGGATCAGCAGACTAGAAGATGACATGGGTGGGCCACTAAAGATTGAATATTTTCATATGGAGCCTGAAAAGCTTACTGCTACTAATTAATCAGCATAAATCATTAAAAATAAGAGGTAAATTATCATGGACATATTTGATAAACGAGCACCGATGGGAAAAGAGGAATACGGAAGCTCTGGTGATATGAAAAAAACGCAATATATGTTGCAGCTACTAGGCACGCCATGGGATGCTAATACACTAAAGTGTATTATTGCAGCAGCAGAGCAAGGGATGGAAGTGCATAGTGGTTATTTAGATGTTTTAAATAATGAACAAGATACAGAATCATATCGAAGTATTTTTGAATTTGGTACTTATCCGGGTTTGAAAGAAGCTGATTATAATGTGGCAGGCTCAACGGGCATCTTAGCTTTTATAAATGCTCGAGGTCTGGGTTTTTCATTAGCGCCTAAAAATGTTACCGAAGCGGCCACCCAAGATTTCTGGGTTGATGTTGCTGTTACTGAAGCGACTCCCCATATTAATACGATAGTTCAAGAGCAAATTGTTAAACCAATGGTTGATTCTAGCTATTCGCAAAATACGAATGCGATTGCCGAAGCGAGATCCCATTTAGAATCCATATTGAATGCTTTGGATAAACAATTGACTGGAAATCAATATATTATTGGAAAGTACTCTTTTGCAGATGTACATTGGACAGCACTCATTCATTTACTATTATTGACCGATAGTCGCGATTTAGTAGAGCAACGGTCACAAATTAATCGTTGGTATAGTGCTTTAGCAGTTCGAAAAAGTAATTGTGGTCAAGACATTATTTCATTTTCATTACTACCTAATATAGAAGACATCAAAAATAAAAAGCTTTCATCAGTAATAATTAAAGATTTCTAAGTAAAAGTAAGTAACGATTCAAGATGAGCATAATAGTAATATTATGCTCATCTTTTATATAGACAATAAAATTAGACAAACTACCTTAATAGACTATTTTGTAATGCTGAAAATATTGTGTGAGATACCGATAAGCAGTCAAGTACAAGAAACGTTGCCAAGCCTCTCAATTAAGGTTGATAAAGTTAAATAATCGACAACTTTATGGTCTCAAGTGACTCGCTTCAGGCTCAAAATGAGCTGTCAGATTGACTCAGGACTAATATTTTACCACTGCATTTTTCAACTAAATATAGTCATGTCCTGTAGGGTGAATGATAAAGTACATCACGAAAATACAGACTGATTTTGAACTTTTTTTGACAACTATCTTAATAAAATAGCTATGCAAATATGAGTGTCATGATATGTTGAGATAGCCGATATACGTATAACTACCTCTATCCCTTCATCAAACTTATGATTAAGATTTAACCTAGGATATTGGCTATTTAGAGGTCCTAGAAATCATATAGCTAATACGGGATTTATGAAAAACGATTAGCGCGTTATCTCTAAGCAATTATAAGTTATCTATCAACTTTTCTGACATCGCTAGATTCTGTTACTGAAGAAACAGAATTTTACATATATTAAATGCTATTGAGTCTTAATGATTTCAGCATAATGATGGTTGATAAATGATTATTTACCTTCCAGAAAATATACAGTAGATGGAAAGATATCAAGTGCCACTAAAAAATAATTTTATAAGTGAATCGTATTAGAGATCTAGGAAAGTAAGTATTTAGATGTAAAAAAGAATTAATTAGAAAGTTGCATAATCGTTGTGGAGAAAATTTAGTGATATTTAAACAGTTTTTTGAACCTGAGAGTTCAACCTACACTTATCTTCTTGGGTGCGAAGAAACTAAGCAAGCGGTATTGATTGATACCGTTGAGTCTGAAGCAGCTACCTATGTTGAGGAATTAAACAAATATGGACTTAAGCTCATATACACATTCGAAACTCACGTACATGCAGACCATATCACTGGAGCTGATTCCCTAAGAAAGCAGTTAGGTAGTAAAAGTGTAGTGCATAGAGATGCTGGCGCAATGTGTGCTGATCTATTAGTAACCAATGGTATACATTTAAAAATAGGCTCAATCGATATCGAAGTTAGGTATACGCCAGGTCATACCAGTGGCTGTGTTAGTTATTATTGTAAAGACAGAATCTTTACTGGAGATACACTATTAATTGGCGGTTGTGGGAGAACTGATTTTCAAATGGGTGATGCCGGACAGCTATATGACAGTATCCAAAATCAAATTTTTCAATTGCCAGATGATACCTTGATATATCCCGGCCATGATTATAACGGTAATACTGAATCAACCGTTGGCTATGAGAAAATACACAATTCTAGAGTCGGTAATAATAAAAGTCGTGAAGAATTTATAGATTTAATGTCTAAATTAAAATTGGCTTACCCGAAACAAATCGATAAAGCGCTCCCAGCGAATCAAGCCTGCGGACGAGTAGACAACAAACAAGCATCTTAGAACTTAAGCAAAGGATCGAGCTAATGAAAGTAGCAAAAATCAACGAAGAGATTTCAGTATCTGACCAAATTACTGTCTCAGATATAACAGAAATTGCAAAACAAGGCTTTAAGACAATTTTTTGTCATCGTCCTGATGGCGAAGGCCCTGATCAGCCAAATTTCGAAGAAATTGACAGTGCTGCTAAAAAATTAGGCATTGAGGTTAAATATCTGCCCGTTACGATGGGGAAAATTAGTGACGATGATATAGAGCAGTTCTCTAACAGTTTTGCTGAAGCTGCTAAACCACTTTTTTCTTATTGCCGATCAGGCATGCGGGCTATAACGTTATGGAGCCTTCAAGAGGCCGATAAAACATCATTACCAGAATTGTTAAATATTGGGAAAAAAGCCGGATTTGATATGTCGGGATTATCTTTAAGATTAGCCTCAGGCAAGCAATCTGCCAGTAATACAAGAGAGCATCAAATTGTTATCGTGGGTGGTGGTTCAGCCGGTATTTCAGTTGCATCAAGTTTATTGGCACGTGATTCGGGGCTAGATATTGCCATCATAGATCCTGCTGAGACACACTATTATCAGCCTGGATGGACCATGGTGGGTGGCGGTATATTTACTGCAGAGCAAACCGTTAGAACAATGGCCTCAGTAATGCCTAAAGGCGTGACATGGATTAAAGCGGCAGTAGCCGCATTTGAACCTGAACAAAACATGGTGACACTGGAAGGGTGCAGATTAGTAAAATATGAAAAACTCATTGTTTGTCCTGGCATTAAGCTGAATTGGCATGGTATTGAGGGGCTAGTAGAAACGCTCGGTCAAAATGGCGTGACATCAAATTATCGCTATGATCTTGCCCCATATACATGGGAATTAGTTAATTCAATGCGAACAGGTAAGGCGATATTTACCCAACCGCCTATGCCGATAAAATGTGCTGGTGCGCCACAAAAAGCAATGTATTTATCAGGTGATCATTGGTTCCGTTCTGGTGACTTAAACAATATAAATATAGAATTTTACAGTAGTACTCCAGGTCTATTTGGGGTTAAGGAATATGTTCCACCTTTAATGAAATATGTAGAAAAGTATGGTGCAGACCTAAATTTCAACCATACGCTTACAAAAATTGATGGTAAGCAAAAGCTAGCTTGGTTTTCGAAGAAATTAGAAGATGGTAGCGTAGAAGTTATTGAAACTAATTTTGATATGATTCATGTAGTTCCACCACAGCAAGCCCCAGATTTTATACGAGCCAGTGGAATTGTTGATGATGGAGGTTGGGTTGAAGTTAATCCTGATACCTTACAACATAAACGATATCCTGATATTTATGGTTTAGGTGATGTTATAAACGCGCCAAATGCAAAAACGGCTGCTGCAGCGAGAAAGCAAGCACCTGTAGTTGCCGTAAATATTTTATATGATTTGAATAAGAGTTCAAAAAGAGCAATCTACAATGGATATGGCTCATGCCCGTTAACAGTAGAACGTGGGAAAGTTATTTTGGCAGAGTTTGGTTATGGTGGGAAATTACTACCTAGCTTCCCTAAATGGTTCTTGAATGGTCAAGAGCCTACAAAACTGGCTTGGATATTAAAAGAGAAAATACTTCCACCTATGTATTGGAAAGCAATGCTTAAAGGACGTGAATGGTTAGCAAGTCCAGAAGATAAAGACTAATAAAATATTCATTTAAATGAACTTTATATGGCATTGAATACGATGAATATAAGTGATGGAACCTAGAAATATGTTGAGAAAGTATTTACCAATATTAGTTTGGGCAAAAAAATACAATAAGGGAGATGCTACAAATGATTTAATGGCGGCCGTAATCGTTACATTGATGCTCGTTCCACAAGCATTAGCCTATGCTGTTTTATCTGGATTGCCACCACAAGTAGGGCTCTACGCAAGTATGTTGCCATTAATTGCTTATGCAATTTTTGGCACTAGCAATACCTTAGCTGTTGGACCAGTTGCTGTTGCTGCCTTATTGACAGCAACAGCAATTCAACCTTTTTCTGCAATTGATATCAATTTAGGTATTCAGGCAGCAGTCATCATAGCCTGTATTTCAGGGTTTATACTGGTATTGTCAGGTGTGTTTAGATTAGGTTTTCTTGCAAACTTTTTATCTCATCCTGTCATTACCGGCTTTATTTCAGCTGCCAGTATAGTCATTGCAACAAGTCAATTATCAACATTATTTGGTTTTTCAGTAAGAGGGGAAACGCTTATTGAGTTGATAAGCACCATCTATGAAAATATTGATAAGACGGATATTGTGACGTTAGTATTGTCCATAATCACTTTATTATTTCTGATTTATAATAAAAAATATGCATCAACGTTTTGGACCAATGTAGGAATATCGAAATTCTGGGCTCAAACAATAGCCCGATCAGCACCCGCGGTATTAGTACTGATAGGAACTTTGGCAATGAAAGCAGACATTACTTGGTTAGATAGTGTTCGCACAGTAGGGGATATTGCTGGAGGGCTACCAAGTCTTTCAATGCCTAATATGGATTTAAGTCTATGGCAGGCACTTTGGATTCCTGCCTTATTAATCACAATTATTGGCTATGTCGAATCTATATCTGTTGCTCAAAATCTTGCGATGAAACGCAAGGAAAGAATCGATCCCGATCAAGAGCTTATAGCGCTAGGAATGTCCAATTTAGCCGCTGGATTTTCTGCTGGGCTTCCTGTGTCAGGTGGGGTATCCAGATCAGTAGTTAACATGGATGCTGGGGCGGTAACACCTGCTGCTGGATTAATAACGGCATTCGGGATGATGATTGCTAGTGTCTTTATTGCTAACTGGTTAGGCGATCTTCCTAGATTTATACTTGCTGCAATAATTATTGTGGCTGTCATGGGCTTATTTGATGCCAGTGTTTTTAAACAGACATGGAAGTATAGTTATCAAGATTTCATGGCACTAATGATAACATTTAGTCTAACATTACTAGTTAATGTTCAATGGGGCATTACAGCAGGGGTGTTGCTATCCATTGGGCTTCATTTGTTTAAAAGTAGTCGACCTCATACTGCTATTGTTGGTCATGTAGCGGGTACAGAACATTTTCGTAATATTGATAGACATGAAGTAGATGTTTGCCCAGACGTCGTTACATTGAGAGTAGATGAGAGCCTTTATTTTGCAAATGCTAGATTTCTTGAGCAACGTATACTTGAAATTATTGCTGACAATAAAAACGCAAAACATTTAATTTTAATGTGCTCTGCAATTAATGATATTGATGGTAGTGCTTTAGAAATTCTAGAAACGTTAAATGAACAACTCAAATATTTAAAAATAGGATTTCATCTTTCAGAAGTTAAAGGTCCTGTTATGGATAGTTTAAAGAGAAGTCATTTTATTGATGATTTAAATGGAAAAGTGTATCTCTCTCAATTTCAGGCTTACAAAGAATTATCATGTATCAGCACCAGCTCAAAACCCATTAATGAATCACTGAGCTGAAAATATAATGTTCAATTTAGAATTAATTAAACATAAACGAAAGTTGAAACAGGATTTTTCGTATAGCTTTGAGTTACTTAAAGATGAACTTGGTAATGTACCGTTAGAGATGCAAACCGATGCCTTTCTTAATGGTGTAGTATTAAGTATTTGTGAAAATTATCTAAATGCCCAAAATATTACGAAAAACACATCTAAAGCAGTTGTCGTAGATGCCGTATGCGAAGAACTTTATCGGCGAGAATCAATTGCAGTTCAGACTCGCATTGATCAATGGTTAGTAGACAATGACACGCTATTTATGCAAGGTTACCAATATATTAAACAGCAATCTGATCATAAATTAAATTTACAATTATTAACCAAGTATATCCAACAAAATTTTGAGCAGGCAACAGGTTTGATGCTATAACAATTTAAGTCAGTGTAAGTGGGGGGAGAGAGAAGATGTTCGGATTAAGCATGTTAAAACATAAGCGTATTCTTAAACAAGTATTTTCAGATTGCTTCCTACCCCTCAAGGACGACCTTGGTAATGTGCCGATACCGATGCATACCAGCAAATTAATAACGGCATCAATACTCGGCACTTGTAGGGCATATGAAGAAAAACAACAACTCAAAGACTCTAATTTTGATTTACTAGTCGATGCGGTGTTTGAAGACATATTTAGACGGGAATCAGTTAAGGTTCAAACACTTACTGAATCATGGTTACAGAGCTCTGATGCTGAGTTTTTACGCTATTATTATATGGCAAAGTTAAGAGCCAAAAGTGGGACTGATTTAAGCTGGCTCCAATATTTAGCATTAGAAAATTTTAAACAGTCGCACATGCATAACGTTGTATTTCCACTCTGAAAAGTGAAGCTTAGATAATAAAGCTTAAAAAATAGTCTCGATCATCTCATGCAATAAGGTCTTGGTATCTTCATCATCTGTTAACGCATCCGCAATAGCACACTTACACGCAATATCAGGTTTAAAGCCATTATTAATTAGTTTTGCTGTATGAACAAGTAAACGTGTGCTTGCACCTTCTTCTAAGCCGTTACCCACAAGATTCCTTGTCATATTGGCTAATTTAACAAGGTGCACACATTGTTGGACAGGCAAGTCAGATTCTTCGTGAACTATTTGTGTTTCAACTTCCTCAGCTGGATAACTAAAATCTATAGCAATGAAACGTTGTCGCGTACTGGGTTTAAGATCTTTAACGGCACTTTGATAACCTGGATTATAGGATATTGTTAGGCAAAAATCAGGTGACGCTTTTAGAATTTGGCCCAATTTCTCGAGAGGTAATACCCGTCTGTAATCGCATAGGGGGTGAATAACAACAGTTGTGTCTTTACGAGCCTCTACAATTTCATCTAAATAACATATACAGCCATTTCGCACGGCAGTTGTTAAGGGGCCATCTAACCAGACCGTACTATCGTTTTTGATCAAATATCGACCTACCAAATCAGATGTGGTTAAATCATCATGACATGACACGGTAATCAATGGCCTTTTATGGTACCAACTCATATATTCCATGAAACGCGTTTTACCACAACCTGTGGGGCCTTTAAGTAAAACAGGTATGTTCTCAGCGAGTGCGGTATTAAATATCTCAACTTCGTTAGCTGTAGGTAGATAATATGGTTTCTCATGAATAATGTATTCTGAGGTATTAATTATAGTATTTGTATTCATAGTTATTATGTCGTTAATTGTTTATAAATAGTAGAAATTTGAATAGGTAACATAGCGATATTTGAAATCAATCGGAAATGCTTCTTTCCAAGCATGTAAGGCAAATAATCCATAGCCTCTTGATCAAACGTCAAAACAAAGGGATTGATGTGTTGTGCTTTTGCTTCATTAAATGCACGGCGAGTATCTTCAACGCCGTAATGACCCCGATAACTATCAATGTCATCCGGTTTACCATCCGTGAGAACGAATAAAATTTTAGTTTTGGCATCAGTCTGTTTTAAGGTTTTAGTTAAATGCCTGATAGCTGCACCCATACGTGTATATTGCTGAGCTTCAAGAGAGAAAATACGTTGTTTGATATCGTTATTATAGTTTTCACTAAACTTTTTAACGGGATAGATATGGCATTGTTCTCGCCCTGATCCAGAAAATGCATAGATAGCATATTGATCATTAAGCTTAGCTAATGTTCGTGATAGTAACCATGTTGATTGTTTAATGATTTTGTTTTTCCAGCCCGCGGTTGAGCCACTAATATCAACGGCAAACATAATAGCGATGCTACGACTATTTTTATTGTTTCTTATATAGAGATTTTGAAAGTCATCAGCATGTTTTGTCCTATTGGATTTAGCACTCACCCAAGCATCAATATCAATCTCATCACCATCACTTTGGTACCGAATAAGTTTTTGATCATTAATAATTAGATCTAAGGATTTTTTTATACGATATTCAAAGAACTTTAACTCAGCGTCATCAAAGTTTTGTAAGTTATTAATAGGGTGTTCCATAGGTATTTCTTCAACTCGGCACCAGTCAGTTCGATATTGCTTTAGCGAAGTATCCCATTCTGGATATAAATAAACGGTTTGTTTGTGTTCATTCTTAAGTTTTGTCAGGTTTTCTTGATGATGTTCGACTTTCTCGGTTAAATTTTGCCAAACATCATTTTGTGACTGATTTGAAGAAATGGGAATATCTGAGTTTGAGTTATGTTTAAAATAGATACGTTCTGGTGCCTGGCTATTATTCTCTTCCTGAGTGAGTTCAGTGTCTTTATTATGGATATTCATCATAGCGGGCTGACGGTGAGTACTTTCTTCAATTAGGACGTATGATAATTTATCAGGTGAAAAACTACTCTGATAAGGAAGCGGGTCAAAAATATTTTGTTTAATACCGTATTTTTCAATCCACGTTAAGCTATCAAATACCGTTGTCTCTGTTTGGCTTGTAAAAATGTGTTCAGGATAATGATCTATATCTAACTTCAAATGTATATTGAGTATGTTTTTCCATATACCGGGAAAGTGAGTCTTAAGATACTGATTTATTCTTAAGGTTTCTAGCGTGGAAAACAGGACAAGGAAATCATCTCCGTATTCAAATACCCCTTTTTTTATCTCGTTTATAGCCGAGTTAGTTTGGCATTCAATTTGGCCTAGCAGATGAAAGGCTGTGATTTTATAAAGCAGATAGTTATCCAGATAATTGTCAAATACGCTAATTGAAGCAGGTAAGAAAATGCTCTTACCATCTGTATAAGGCTGATCTTCAGTGGTCGGATCTAAGCTAGTTAACGTTAAGGATTGTTGAGTAATAGAAAAGATAAGTTTTTCTAATATATCGGCAACATTTGTGAATAGAGCCATAGACTTATTAATTTGTGAGCTAAAGTCTGAATAGTTTTTAATTAGGCTATTGGCTTCGTTTATCTGTTTCAATTGTACAGCTTGAATAATGTGTTCTATCCATTGCTCATGTTCTTCCGTATTCATTACATTTAAAGCAGGTTCGTAAACTAACATCATTGAATAGGCGTGAGCCATAGACGTTTCTGCCATTTCAGCGAGTTGAGTTAAAAATAGAGACTGTATTGGATGACTAAGTCTAGCCAGTTTAGTTACTGAGCCCATAATCGAATCTTTAGTCTTAATGTCACTCAAAATTAATTCAATACGAATTTTTAATTCTGTCGTACTCATACCTCCACATGAACCTGTTTGTTTAGATTCTAATGATGCCGGACTTGTCACTATATGTGTGGGTACGGTTTTTTTCTGAAACCATGCACTAATGAATTTCATTAGTTTTATCCATTAATTTGATGATGTCATATGAGGATGATGGATAGTGAGTAGCTTGTTAATACGTAGTTTTACTAGATGCCTCTGTTCACAATTGACGATTGTTGTTAATACATGTGACCTCCTTAAGATACTGAAAACAAGGTCAAATTAACAAATATTGAGGCAGTAAGGATATATACGTATACCCAATACTTCATTAGAAACATAAAGTGTATCTCAGTTGGAAAGTTCTCTTTAAGTCAGAGAATCGTTGGTAATTAGACCGGCAAATTCCAATGTGAATTTATAATAACAATTGTTGGGGAGATGTAAATGTCATGAAAAAGATTTTAATTAATATAAGGTATTTTCTGGCACCAATACTCATCGTCGTGAGTATGATTGGTGTACTAATTGGTGGTCCATTTGTCTGGGTCGGGGTTGTATTGTTTGGCGTAGGTATCCTACTGGATACGTTAAGTATGCCACTACATACAAAAGGTGCAGGATTTGATAAGAATGGTGATACCAATGGATTTGCTGGATTACAAAATGCAGTAATGTACATCATGTTACCTGTTTTCGCTCTTTTACAACTAGCGTTGGCATGGCGAATATTTCAGTATGTAAACGGTGTCCCTGTTGAAGCTGCTATGTTTATGGGTATACCTATGCAAATGGGTATTACTGGCGCGCAATTAGTAGGTGCGACGTTGTCTACTGGTATCTTCGCTGGTATCGGGATTATTTATGGTCATGAATTAGCACATACAAAGGGTTTCAGTTTCGTAATTTCAAGACTTATGATGGGACTAAGTGGTGCAGCACACTTCTGTTATGCACACGTTTATAACCATCATTTAGAGTTAGCTCATCAAGATGATCCTGCAACATCACCACGTGGACGTTCTATCTACAAGCATTTCTGGTTATCTCATATGGGACAATCAAAATTCTTATACAAAATGGAATCAGTACGTTTAGCCAAGTTAGGAAAATCATTTATCTCTTTAGATAACCGTTGGATTCGTGGTTATTTCATGAGTTTACCAACAATGGTTTTATTTGCATGGGTAGGTGGACCTATTGGTATCGCATGTATGTTCTTAGTTTGGACTGTATCAAACTTCGAATTAGAAGCACTTAACTACATGGAACATTATGGTCTTATTCGTGAAAAAGGTCAGCCAATTGATTATCGCCATTCATGGGATAACGACAATATGTTCACAAGCTGGTTCTTTATCGAAATTGGTCGTCAAGGTGATCACCATGACCGTGGAGAAACACACTTCTGGGAGTTGGATGAAGTAGGCTCACCAAATCCAGGCTGGGGCTATTTTACTGAGTTCTCAATGGCTCTAATTCCACCACTATGGCACTCAGTTTATAAGAAAAAACTAGCGACATGGGATAGAGATTATGCCTCTGAAGGCGAGCTCGTAATCGCAAGAAAAATAAATGAACAAGCGAATTATGTAGTCGAAGAAACTCCAGGGTCTTACGCAAAAATATCGTAAAAAGATAATTATAAAGATAGTTGGGACTGATTAGGTCCCAACTATATTACTTAAAATTGTAGGAGTGATATATGAGTGATGCAAGTTTATACGATAGATTAGGTGGCCACGATAGTTTAGTCGCTTTAGCAACCACCACCTTTAATAATCATTGTAAAAATGAAGTTATTAAAACCAGATATGTAAATAGTGACCCTAAAGATGTAATTAGACTGGTAGGGGAATTCATGTGTGCAGGTTTCGGTGGGAAGGAAGCTTACACCGGCAAAGATATGTTAACGACTCATACCGGAATGAACATTTCAGAAGAAGAGTTTAATGCAGTTGTAGATGATGTTATGAAAGCACTCGATACACATAATGCAGGCCAAAGAGAAAAGGATGAAGTGCTTGCCGCTTTATGGTCTATGCGTCCTGAAATAGTTCACGTTTAATTAACTCAATAATTTAATTAACTCAACATAAGGTTCTACGAAATGAAAATTAATTATGATAGCGAAGTATGTCAGCACGCAGGTATCTGTGTGAAAACCTTACCTAAGGTTTATATGATTAAAGACGGAAAATTTGTAATCGATACGACAGCGGCTACTGAGCAAGAACTGAAAACAAGTGTTGCAGCATGTCCATCTGGTGCACTTTCAATTCAATAGATTAAAAAAATAATTCAACATAATAATAAATAAAATTAGGAGAGGAATATGGCGATTGGTGATCATTTAGCAGATGTAAAAGTGCTTTACGGTGTTGCAGGTTGTGCAGAAACAAGCAAATGTCTATTTGCAGCAGCTGAAAAAGGCATTGATGTTGATGGAAGGCACATTGATGTTGATTCAGCTACAGATATGGCTCAAATTAAATCGGGCTCACCCTTTGGGATTCTACCTGTACTGAAGGACGTTGATTACTACGTATATGGTATAGAAGCTATCTTGTCATATATAGATGACAAAGGTTTTGGCAACTCATTAAAACCTAGAAATAGCATTGCAACGTCTGAAATGTATCAATGGAGTAACGTTGCTAGAAAAGTGTTTGCTCCAGAAGTAAAAAAAATTAGTAATGGAAATTCAGATAGTGAAGCACTAGAAAAAGTTAAATTTATCTTGTCTAAACTGGATGAACGACTAAAGAATAAAGCTCAACGTGGTGACTATATCGTGGGTGATTTCACCTTAGCTGATATCCATTGGGCGCCATACATTAATGATTGCTGCTTGTATGGGCATGAAGCTTTAATTGATGCCATGCCAGCCGTCAAAACATGGTGGTCACATATGAAAGTCAGAAAGAGTACCAGTAAAGAAAACTATGTTGCATATACGGTATTACCATCGCTTGATGAAATCCGTAATAAAAAAGTGCGGTCAGTTAGCATAAATGCATAATTTCAATATCTCAATATATTTAACAAGAGAGGCCCGGTAATGTTTGGATTCTTTAAAAACAAAAAGCAAGACTACGAGGTTAAAATCAATTCAGGCCAAACCCTCATAGTCAAAGCCGGGGATAACTTGTTAAAAGCAGCGTTACAAGCTGATATAGCTTGGCCACATGATTGTCGTGTTGGTAGCTGCGGAACATGTAAATGCAAACTAGTAGACGGAAAAATAAAAGCACTCGCTGATTTTAGTTATGTATTAGAAGGTGATGAATTACAGGATGGCTATATTTTAGCTTGTCAAACTCAATTGAGATCTAATGTATCTATCGATGTTGCGTTACTAGATGACAGCGAAAAACAAAGTCACTGGGAGTCGGATGCTGTTATTACAAAAATAACTGATCTTACATATGACATTAAAGAGGTCATTATCGAAATTGATGCTAATGAATTGCCAAAAGGAGTAAGTCTGTTCAAAGCAGGTCAGTATGCAGATCTGAAAATACCAGACTTAGAAGAAGGCAGAAATTATTCATTTGCAACAGCACCACAACCAGGTCAGAACCAATTCAAATTCTATATCAGAAAAGTGCCTGGTGGAGAATTTACCAGCTGGTTATTCGAGGGGGATAGAACAGGTCAATCTCTAACAATGTCAGGGCCATTTGGTCTATTTGGTTTGAAAGAAGATAGATTACCAATGACATGTGTAGCAGGTGGCAGTGGAATGAGTGCCGTAATCAGTGTATTGCAGCAAGCACTGGAGTCTGGGTTAAAACGAGATGTACGTTTTCTGTTTGGAGCAAGAACTCAGGCAGATCTCTACTGTGGCGAGTTAATTGATCAATTAGCTGCAGATTGGGAAAAGAAAAAATTAGGAAAGTTTGTATACATACCATGCCTATCACAAGAACCAGATGATAGTTCATGGCAAGGTCGAAGAGGATCATGCATTGATTATATTGTCGAAGATGGTGTTGCACTATCTGGGCAGGCATATCTATGTGGACCACCTGGAATGATTGATGCCGGAATAAATGTCTTCGTAACAAACGGCATAACGAATGATGCAATATTCTTTGATAAATTTCTTGATAAAAGTAATACGCATCTTGTTGACAGTAAATAAAAAATAAATCTATAAATTAATAGTTTTGGAGGGTAAAGCAATGGCTTCATTTAAAGCATTAGTAGTAATGGCAATTTGGACAGGAATCGTAGCATACGGTTTATACAGTGTCGGTGCACTTGAAAATTTCCGTAGTCCTCTTTGGGCCTTAGGAATTGGTACTGGTTTATTAGTAACGCATATGGTCAATATGGCCATTTATTTCAAAGTTGCTGGTGAAAAACCATTTGAATGGTTGAATTAACATTATTTTAATTACTCATAAATACACATAACAATAGAGTGATTTACCAAGGAGAGAGCATGAATAACAAGAAATATTTAGCTATATTGATAGGGGCCTTAGCTGCGTCATCCACAGCTTCAATAGCAGGCACATTTGGTACCGATTTAAACAATAATATGTTGCCGGCAACAGGTGGTATGGGGGGAGCAAGTGTTGCTCGAACTGTAGAGCCAGCTGCTGCAGTGTTTGGTAATCCTGCAACCTTAACTGAGTACAATAAAGGTACTAGCTTTACATTTGGTGCTACCTATTTTGACCCTACTTTAAAAGCAGACAATACAGGCGCTTTTGGTGTTTGGGACGGTGAGTCAAATACTAATTCTTATTTAGTACCAACAGTCGCTATCACTCAGGCATTCAGTGAGAAACTAGTCGTTGGTCTAGGTTTAACCGCGCAATCTGGTGTTGGCTCAGACTTTAGAGGACAGTCAGGTGGTACAGATCCAGTTTCAGAACTTATAGTGTTTAATGCAAATGCAGGGGTTGGTTATAAAGTAACTGAAAATTTATCGTTAGGTGCTATGGCTACACTAGGTAATGGTTACTTTCAAGCCAGCCTTTCTGGTGACACTGCCTCAGCTCACGGCTTTGGTATGAGAGGAACAGTCGGTGCCAAATATGATATGGGCGCAACCAGTTTGGGTGCCTATTATAGAAGTAAACTCATTATTGAATATGATGATTATATCTCTGATGGTTCTGGTGGTTTCTGGAGTGATGATGTGGCACAGCCGCAAGAGTTTGCAGTTGGGGTAGCAAATAATAGTCTCATGGGCGGTAATCTACAAATAAACGCAGATGTAATCTATAAAAATTGGGAAGATGCTAATTTCTACAAAGATTTTTATAGAGATCAAACCGTGTTTGCCTTGGGGGCTCAGCTGAGTACAGGTCCAGCACAATGGAGAATCGGTTATAGCCATGCTAGAGATCCGATTAAACGTAACCTACCAGCAAGTCAAGTTATAGGTATTGGTAATAATAATGTAATTGGAGCGCCAGGAGGTGGTGGTCTTCCAGTTACTGGTGCGGTAGTTGAATATTTCCAAGCCACAAATGCGGCGGCTATTTGGGAAGATACAATTACTGCAGGTATCGGTTATCAAGTTTTACCTAATGTAAAAGTTGATGTACATGCTGCATTTACACTAGACAATGATCTACAAATTGGTGGAACAAAAATCGAAGCTGATGCTTGGCAAGCAGGTTTAGGTCTTACATGGCACTTCGAATAGCTAAATCAATAGGAACATAAATATGAAATCAATGATAAAAACGATAGCTATCGCGGGTATTTTGAGTACCTCATTCGCGGCTGTAAATGTAATGGCTGTAGAAGCAAAGGCAGTCGCAGTCGTGCCAGCTGCTCAATCTCTTTATGACCGGATCGGTGGAGAAGTGGTCGTAAGATCGATAGCTGATGATATCTGGACTAACCATTCAAATAATCCTATAGTAAAAGGGCGCTTTGGAAATAGTGATCCAGAATATGTTAAACAACGTGTCTTTGAAATATTTGCAGCGGCAACGGGTGGCGATGTTGAATATAAAGGTATGGACTTAGCTGAAAGACATAGCAATATGAATATCAGTGAAATGGAATTTAATGCATCTATTGATGACATTATGGCTGCAATGACAAAAAACAATATTGCACAAAAAGAAAAAGACGAAGTATTAGTTATTTTATGGTCAGTACGACCAGCAATTGTTAACCGATTTATGACGACTGAAGCATTAACAACAAAATAGTATATGAATAGTAAAGTTAAGACCTAATGATTATAGTAGGTACCTGATTTTTTAGTTTAAAATAAAATGTGCAGCCAATGTCAAATCAATGGCTGCACAATATCTTAAAATGTAACTATCGAGAAGTAATATGCCAAAATTTATTATAGAAAGAGAAATAGCCGGTGCAGGTGATTTAACGAAAGAAGACCTTACTGGCATATCACAAAAATCTTGTTCAATTCTGAAAGAGATGGGGCCTGAGATCCAATGGGTTCAAAGCTACGTAACGGATGATAAAATCTATTGTGTATATAATGCTCCAGATGAGAAAACAATCATGGATCACGCTAAAGCAGGTGGTTTCCCAGCCAATAAAATTACACAAGTTAGAAACATGATTGATCCTACGACTGCAGAGTCTTAAGGTTTCTAGTTGAATAATGATTATTAAAACGCGGTTCACTGATTTAGCAGGAATTCAATGGCCGATAGTGCAAGCACCGATGATTGGAGGCTATAGCAGCCCAGAGATGGTTGCTATAGTGTCTAACTTAGGATGTTTAGGGACATTAGCATTAGGTAATCAGACCGCTGAACAAATAAAACAACAATGTCTTCAGGCGTTATCACTTACAGATAAACCCATTGCAGTTAATTTGTTTGCTAGACCAAATCAAAGCTTACCCAGCCTAAACAAAAATTCAGAAGAAATTAAAACATTAATACCCTACTATCAACAGCTAGAAATTGATGAGTCAGTGTTGTTCAATCAAAAATTAGCTAATTTACCTGACTTAAATATACAGGTAGACGCTATTCTAAGTACCGATGTTCCCATTGTTACATTCACTTTTGGTGTACCAAGCTCTGATATTATCAAAAAGCTTAAACAAAATGGCAAAATAGTTATTGCAAGCGCAACGACTATTGAAGAAGCACAACAAATTCAAGATAATGGTCTTGACGCGGTCATCTTGCAAGGCATTGAAGCTGGAGGTCACCGAGCATCCTTTTTAATCGATGGTAATAACGGACCAACAAGCGATTCATTACTCAAACAAGTCCAACAATCCATTACTATTCCTATCATTATTACTGGTGGCATAATGACCGGGCATCAAATAGCACAGCATATTAATAATGGTGCAGATGCATGCCAATTGGGTACCGCCTATCTGTTTACGGATGAAGCTAAAGTAGAAAAATATTACCTTGAAGCCTTGTTAAAGCATCAAGCAGAAACATGTCTTAGTCAAAGTTTTACAGGAAAATACGCCCGTGTAATTAATAATAAATTTGCTGAAGAAGTCAAATACAAACATGTAGCGCCATTTCCATATCAAGGACAGCTAACATCTAGTCTTCGTGCTAAGGCAACGGATCTAGGCCGATATGAATATCTACCCTTTTGGGCCGGTGAGTCATATACTTTAGGGCACCAGCAATCAGCTGAATCGCTTACAAAAAAATTGATTGACGAGTTGCTGATTTCGATTTCTAGCTAATTTAAGTTAGTAATCATAAGAAAACAAAACTTTATTTAAACTCACTAAGTATCAATAAAGTTAATTTTAAACATACTATTCCCCTCTATTGCCCTTTATATCACTAGATTACTTTATGACAGATCTCATACTACATAAGCATGAAAAATATATTACGGAAGACTTAAATTATTATTTCTCTGGCAAAAGAGATATAAACAATCAAATTCGACCGAATCAAGATATCTACAGCTTAACGCTAAACTCACAACATTTTAATATCGATTTTAATGATGGGAAAGAAGGGAACTTATTTTTTCCAATACCTGCTTTTTCAATTGATCGTATCTATATAGGTATCAGTTTCCCATTATTTGCAAACAATTGGGGCAGCTCATTTCTTCGATATTTATTAACGAGGATAAAATCTAACGGTAGCATTATTTTACCTGTATATCCTGAAATGCAAGCTGCAGAAAAGAATCTATGGTCTAGAAGTATTTTGGAAGATTCATTTCTTAGCCGTAGCCGTTGGAAAGGAACAAGTAATATTTGGGCTGAAAATGATGGCGTTATGTCGATACGAGTAGGTAGGAAATGGCCTGCAATGGCCAGAAGCACTGCCAAATATCTTTTTGCCCAAGGTGCCAATATTATTATCCGAAATAGTCTGAAAAATAGCTCAATGACTAATAGTGAGTCATTATTTAAGTTGGGTAATATATATTGGGATAATGCTAATAACTCAGCAATTGTAGAAAGAATTATTCACGATTTTTTTGGTAGAAAGCAAGCCGTGTCGATGTGCGATATCGGTGAAAGTAATGGCCTTATAGGCATAGAATGTCTACTGAGTGATTACATCAAAATAAAACAGCTGGTATGTTTCACCACAGAAAATGAACCTTTGCTCGATTATAAATCACTAGTGAATAGTTTTCATCATGAAATTCATGATCGTTATATCTCTGTGAATAACACTAAAGCGGAGACATTAGAATATTTGCCTTCTTACGATGTTATTTGTCTTATTGACTGTTTATCAGATAACACTTCAAATGAAAACATAGATACATTGATATTAAAAGCATGGGAAAAAGTAGTGTTGGGAGGGATTTTAATTATTAAGGATGAACAAGGAATTATTGATGATATATCCCTAATGTTAGCGTCATTTGGCACGATAAATCATTATTCGTCATTAGTTGCATCAAAAATAATTGATGACGAAGTTATTTCGCATTATAGCTCGACGATAGCACAAGAATTAGAGATGGAAAATCGTGATAAAAATAATGTATTTTGGGTTATTCAAAAAGCGTGGTAACAGGTAGCTTTTTTAAGTTCATACAATTTGTTTAAATTGAGATGTTGTATTATTTCATTGTCAACAGACTTTTCAACTCAAAATATCGTTACCAATTTTATGAACCCTAGAAAGTAGCGGATTAGCGCTGAACCATTATGCTCTTCCCCTATTTATATTTTAAATATTTATTTAGATCAAATAGTTATTGTTAACACTATCTTTGTATCGCTGTTTAACCATGCCTGTGATTGAAATCACTATCATGAACATTGATTAATGCTAATCTTGACGGGCTATCTAGCATTAATGTCGAGATTTACTCTTATGAAAATACACTATCTTCTTTCAGTCATTGCGCTGGCCTTTTCAATCAATGCCAATGCTGATGATTCTTCTACTCTGGATGCTGCAATCGGCGGCGGAATTGGCGGCGCAGTCGGCGCCGCCATTGGTAATGAAGTAGGCGGTCGTGATGCGGCCATTATTGGTGGTGGTATTGGCGGTGCTGTTGGTACAGCAATAAACACAGATGAAGGTAATTCTTCAGGCGAACATCATGAGTCAGGAGAACATTATGAATACAGGGAACGGCATGACGATCATCATAATGATGACCACTTTTGCCCACCTGGACAAGCCAAAAAAGGTCGTTGTTAATACTTAATCTGCGATTTAACTGAAAGTGAAATAACAATATCGGTATCAAGATAGTATTGAACCAATAAATACACTATCAGCACAATACAAATAAAAAAGCCTCAGCACTCCTTGTGTTGGGGCTTTTTTATTTATCGGATATGAAATGATGTTTAGGATCCATAGGGTCTGAATAATCGAATTTAATCCTCAATTCAGATAAAACAGTTATTGGCATGCAATACCGTCTATAGGGAAAAACTCCTTTTCTGATTAAGCTTTAAAATTAGCTTATGAAATGGGCATATAATAAAAGCAACTTAAGAAAAAAAATATTAGTGCAGGATGTTGCCTGAAAAGGCGTAACTTAAGCAGTAAAAGGAAGTATTTATGCGATATTTTCTGCGGTTTATTCTTATCTTCTTCATTGTATACTCAAGTAGTGTTTTAGCCACTTGGGGTTTGAATATGCCAATAGGCGTCACCGATACTAGTCATGACGTATATGGTTTGCATATGACCGTTTTCTATATCTGTGTGGCGATTGCTATTGTTGTCTTCGGTGTGATGTTGTGGTCTATTTTTTACCATCGAAAATCGAAAGGTGCCCAAGCGGCACAATTCCATGGCAGTGTGTTAGTAGAAATAATTTGGACCATCATTCCCCTAGTTATTTTAGTTGCCATGGCCATTCCTGCGACCAAGACACTTATTGATATGTACGATCCTACTGAGTCTGACATTGATATTCAAATAACCGGATATCAGTGGAAATGGCATTATAAATACATTGGTGAAGATATTAGTTTTTTCAGCGTTTTAACGACACCGCAAGAAGAAATCGATAATAAAACCAAGAAAAACCCAAATTATTTGCTTGAAGTTGATAATGCCTTAGTGCTGCCTATCAATAAAAAGATTCGCTTTTTATTCACCTCCAATGACGTGATTCATGCTTGGTGGGTGCCCGATCTTGCTATTAAAAAAGATGCCATTCCGGGTTTTATTAATGAATCATGGACTCGTATTAACAAGCCGGGCATTTATCGTGGTCAATGTGCTGAATTATGCGGTATGCATCATGGTTTTATGCCAGTTGTTGTTCAGGCGGTTACTGAGCCAGAGTATGAATCATGGTTACAACAACAAAAATCAGCAAAACAGATCGAATCATCTTCAGTACAAAAAGAGTGGGGCATGGATGAGCTGATGACTGCCGGTGCAACGGTTTATCAAAAAAACTGTGCAGCATGTCATCAGGCTAATGGCTTAGGTTTGCCTCCGGTATTTCCAGCACTTAACGGTAGTGCTATTGCAAAAGGTGCTATTTCAGAGCATATCAACGTGGTCGTTAAGGGGCGTCTAGGCACCTCTATGGCTGCTTGGGGCGTACAGTTATCGGCAGTAGATATTGCTGCTGTTATTACCTATGAACGTAATAGCTGGGATAACAAAACAGGCGATATTGTCACTCCAGCCGACATTCAGGCTGTAATGGATCATTAGTGAATAGAGGTCTTTTATGTACGAGCAAACAAAGACAGCACATCACGGACCCGCCAAGGGATTAATGCGTTGGATATTAACGACTAATCATAAAGATATAGGCACTATGTATCTGGTGTTCAGCTTAATTATGTTCTTTATCGGCGGCACAATGGCATTTGTCATCAGAGCTGAGTTATTTCAGCCCGGATTGCAATTAGTAAGGCCTGAGTTCTTTAATCAAATGACCACGATGCATGGCCTTATCATGATATTTGGTGCGGTGATGCCTGCACTTGTTGGTCTAGCAAATTGGCAGATACCTTTAATGATTGGGGCGCCAGATATGGCCTTACCTAGGTTGAATAACTGGAGTTTCTGGATTCTACCATTTGCTTTTTCAATGTTGCTCTCGACTTTATTTATGGATGGTGGTGCGCCTAATTTTGGTTGGACAGCTTATGCGCCGTTATCGACAACCTATGCCCCACCAAGCGTAACCTTCTTTATTTTTTCGATTCATATGATGGGTATTTCATCGATTATGGGGGCGATTAATATCATCGTCACTATCTTTAATATGAGAACGCCTGGTATGAGGTTGATGCAGATGCCGATGTTTGTCTGGACCTGGTTGATCACCGCATTTTTATTGATTGCCGTGATGCCAGTTTTGGCAGCGGTAGTCACCATGATGTTGATGGATATTCATTTTGGCACTAGTTTTTTCAATGCGGCGGGTGGTGGTGATCCGGTGCTATACCAGCATGTTTTCTGGTTTTTTGGTCATCCCGAAGTATACATCATGGTATTGCCTGCTTTTGGTGTGGTTTCGCAGATTATTCCTGCCTTTTCCCGTAAGCCACTGTTTGGTTATTCCTCTATGGTTTATGCAACGATAGCCATCGCGGTCATGTCATTTATAGTCTGGGCACATCATATGTTTACGGTAGGTATGCCGTTGGGTGGTGAATTATTTTTCATGTATTCCACCATGTTAATTGCCATTCCAACGGGGGTAAAAATCTTTAATTGGGTAGGCACAATGTTTAAAGGTTCGATGACCTTTGAAACTCCGATGTTATTTGCAATTGCCTTTATTGTTCTGTTTACCATCGGCGGATTGTCTGGTGTGATGTTGGCCATAGTACCTGCTGATTTCCAATATCAGGATACCTATTTTGTGGTGGCACATTTTCATTATGTATTAGTACCAGGGTCGGTGTTTGGCATCTTTGCGGCGGTTTATTTCTGGTTACCGAAATGGTGCGGCAGAATGTATAAGGAATCGATGGGACAACTGCATTTTTGGTTATCTATTATTGGGGTTAATTTAACTTTTTTCCCGATGCATTTTGTCGGCCTAGCTGGCATGCCTAGACGTATACCCGACTACGCATTGCAATTCGCTGACTTTAATATGGTGACTAGTATTGGGGCATTCTTATTCGGTGCCACACAATTACTGTTTGTTTACAACGTGATCAAGACCATACGTAGTGGTAAAAAAGCACCTCAAAAACCATGGGAAGGTGCCGAAGGGCTTGAGTGGACAGTACCATCACCTGCTCCTTATCACACCTTTACCAGTCCTCCTCCTGCCGGTAGTAATAAATGAAATTTTTTATAAAGCCATCATCTCCATCAAGCTTGATTTCTATCGTTGTGTTGATGTTTGCATTTGGTTTTATGCTGGTGCCGTTGTATTCCGTATTTTGTGAAATAACGGGTTTAAATGGCAAAACCAGTGGCCAGTACGTAGGGGCGTTGCCAAATGAGGTGAGTGTTAATACGCGAACAATCACCGTGCAATTTATCGCTAATCGCAATGCTAATCTACCTTGGCAGTTTTCACCACATCAGGAGGTAGTGGAACTTGTGTTAGGAGAGAGAAATGTAACATCATTTCGCGTTGTTAATACCTATGATAAAGCGGTTGTAGCACAAGCTATACCCAGCGTATCACCATCAGCAGCAGCATCACATTTACATAAAATTGAGTGTTTTTGTTTTCAGCAACAAGCCTTGGGGCCAAGTGAAAGCAAAGATATGTCATTGATATTTTTTATCGATGAGTCGTTACCAGAAGAGATTAACAAGCTAACGTTATCTTATACCTTGTTTGATGTCACCAGCACAGATCTGGCCGAGATGTAAGTAATACAAAGGAAAATAGGGGGCAGACCATGGACCATTCTATAGAACACTATTACGTTCCAGCGCAAAGTCACTGGCCTATTATTGGTGCGGTTGGTTTGTTCTGCACACTCGGTGGTGCCGCATTAACACTGCATAGCATACAACAAGGTCAAGTCAGCTTATTTAGCCAGATAACGATATATTCAGGTGTGATGATTATGGCCGGCATGATGTTTGGCTGGTTTGCTAATGTCATTGCTGAAACTCGTAAAGGTTTATATTCACGACAATTAGATATTTCATTTCGATTTTGCATGTCATGGTTTATTTTCTCTGAAGTGATGTTCTTTTTCGCTTTCTTTGGCGTTTTATTTTATGTACGTTTTTTTGCGGTGCCTTGGCTAGGCGGAGAAGGGGATAAAGGTATTGCCCATATGTTATGGCCAGATTTTACGGCGGCATGGCCGTTATTGAGTGCGCCTAATACCGAACAATTCCCACCGATTAAAGATATTATCGATCCATGGCATGTGCCAGTGATCAATACCATACTTCTACTGACTTCAAGCCTGACGTTAACCTTGGCGCATAAAGCGCTTAAACGCGGTGAACGCACCATGATAAAGCTGTGGTTGACCATCACCTTAATGCTTGGACTGAGCTTTCTTGCTTTACAAGTTATTGAATATTTAGAAGCATATCAACATCTTGACCTAACCTTAAGATCAGGTATTTATGGCGCTACATTTTTCCTATTAACAGGTTTTCATGGGGCACATGTCACTATCGGCAGTATTATTTTATTTGTTTTATTAATTAGAGTATTTAGAGGCCATTTCACTAAAGAAAAACACTTTGCCTTTGAAGCTGGCGCTTGGTACTGGCATTTCGTCGATATAGTTTGGGTATTATTATTTACCTTTGTTTATCTGCTGTAAGCAAGTCGTTATCGAATAAACCTCAAGGAGGAAGAGAGTGACAACACACCGCTATATTTGGACTTGTTTCAATTGGAAGCTATCGTCACAGTTACCTTATTTTGTATTTGTTTGCGGTACTGTTGTGTTTTGTCTGTTGTTATCACATTGGCAATGGCAAAGGGCTCAGTCTGCCGTAGCGCGTTACGAACAGTATCAAGCCCAAGTATCACAGTCTGCGACAGCCTTATCCGCTAGCCCGCAACAATACCAAAAAGTAGTAATAAAAGGCGAAATACAACATCTTTTGTTGCTGGATAATCAGATATATCAAGGGGAAGTCGGTTGGCATGTGTTGGCTACGGTGCAAACCCATCAAGTCGTTATCTTGGTCAATTTAGGCTGGCAGTCCAAACGCAGTTCATTAATTAAACAAAGCGATCTTGCTAATCCTATTGAGATCCAAGGAATGCTAAAAAAACCGCAGTCAGGGTTTATGTTGCAAGCGGCTAAAGAGGATCCCAGTTGGCCTCAAGTATTACAGCAAATTCAAATACCGCTACTGAATGAGCATTATGGTTACAAGCTATTGCCATTTGTTTTATATGCCGATGCATCGGTTGCTAACTTAGTACCGGTACCCGTTGCCACTGACAATAAATATTATATGCATTTAGGATATGCCATTCAGTGGTTACTGATTGCAGGGATATGCGTAACTGGTTTTATCTATTTTTGTAGACAAGAGCATAAACAAAATGAATCTAACTAACAAAGCGTGGAAATATAAAGCGATTTGGTTAATAACCTTATTACCGGTGGTGATTGCATGGGCCATGGCTCATTCGGTCATTACCATACCTCAAACAACTAAGAACAATGGCATATTAATGCCTGCTGGCATTCATGTTCCTGTGGCGTTAACCAATATACAAAAAGGCAAGTGGGGCATACTTGTCATTAGTGATGATTGCAATGGAGCATGCCAACAGCAAGTTTATCGAATGCAACAATTACACAAGTCATTGGGTAAATACTATGAACGGATACAACCGATCTGGTTAACGACACAAAGCGATGTTGAAAACCAATATTTAACAGTCGATATTGATTTTTCTGAAGTAACAACGATACAAAACCGCAATGTATTAGCGTGGTTTAATCAGCAACAATTAGCATGGCAAGATCAGAGTGTATGGTTAATCGATCCAACTGGCACATTAGTCATGCGTTTTCATCCAGAGCTAACTACGAGGGAGGTTATGTCTGATCTAAACTGGTTACTGAAAATATCTCGGATAGGATAGGGCAAAATATGACTAATAGTTTATCCAAAATAGCATTGCTAATGGCCCTGATGGTAGTCACATTAGGTGCATTAACACGTTTGCTAGATGCGGGCTTGGGCTGTCCTGACTGGCCAGGTTGTTATGGTCATTTCATACCGCCCAATAGTGAGTCATATCGTGGCACGGAAATTATTGATCAAGGTAAGGCATGGATGGAGATGATACATCGCTATCTGGCTGCGGCCTTGGGCTTAGTGATTGTGATACTTGCCGTAAAGATTGAATTAGATAAAACCTGCACGAATTGTGTTCGATGGCTCAGCAGGGCATTGGTAGTCTTGGTCATTGTGCAAGGTCTGTTTGGCATGTTGACGGTGACCATGAATCTACTGCCACAAGTGGTAACGCTACATTTACTCGGTGGGATGATGTTATTAGCACTGTTATTTTTATTGGTACTACAGCTTCGCTTAATTAAATTCATACCGACCTCGGGCAAACTCAAGTCACTGGCGTTAGTAGTGTTACTTTTATTGAGTTGCCAGATTGCACTTGGTGGATGGACTAGTAGTAATTATGCAGGCTTAGCATGCCCAGATTTTCCTACCTGTCAACAGCAGTGGTTACCGGATCTGAATCTGACAACAGCGTTTAATATTAGCCAAATAAGCCATGATAATTATCAAGATGGCACGCTGGCGGCACAAACAGCAGTAACGATACAGGTGGTTCATCGTATTGTGGCATTAGTGTTGTCATTGACTATCGTTATGTTTTTTATAGGTTTATGGTCGTTATCTGATGTCAGGAGACCAGCAATATTGTTACTGACTTTGACTTGTGTACAGTTAGGGTTAGGCATTGCCAATGCGGTGTTATTGTTACCGTTGCCATTGGCATTAGCACACAATACCGGCGCAGCATTGTTATTGTTAAATGTTGTTTATCTAAATTACATTTTGATCACCAAAAATGAATACACAAAACAATCAAATATAATGCCTAGTCCAATACCGTTAAGGCGATAAGGGGATATTATGGAACAGTTAATGAGTTTAATGCGATCTTCAATTAAAGCTAATTGGAAAGACTACTTGGCATTATGTAAACCTAAAGTCGTGTTATTGATGTTGATCACGGCTTTAGTAGGTGCCTTTGTGGCTACCCCCAATTTGCCAGATCTCATGCAATTGAATCTTGCCTTATTGGGAATTGGCATGTCTGCTGCCAGTGGTGCAGCTATTAATCATATTATCGACCATCGTCTTGATGCCAAAATGGCTAGAACCAAAAATAGACCCATAGTGAAAGGACTTATTACACCTTTACAAGCCTTATTGTTCGCAAGTCTATTAGCCATAATAGGGCTGAGCATATTGTGGTTTCATGTTAACCATACTACGGCCTGGCTAACGCTTTTTTCTTTGATCGGTTATGCGGTGATTTACACCTTGTTTTTAAAACGAGCCACACCACAAAATATAACCATCGGCGGTTTGGCTGGTGCAATGCCACCGCTATTGGGCTGGACAGCAGTGACAGGGCAGATAGATTCGGATGCATTGTTATTAGTGCTTATTATATTTGTTTGGACGCCACCGCATTTTTGGGCACTAGCACTGCATAAAAAAGATGAATATGCCAAGGCCGACATTCCAATGTTACCCGTTACTCATGGCGAACAATACACTCGGATACAGATCTCATTGTATAGCCTCTTATTATTTGCAGTGACGTTACTACCATTTGTTTCCGGTATGAGTGGTCTACTGTATTTGGCGGGGGTAGTGGTATTGAATATGCGTCAATTATGGATGGTTAAACAACTGTTTGATAGTAAGCAGACACAAGCATCCTTTCAATTATTTAAGTATTCAATTAAGTATTTATTTTGGTTATTTATTATCATTTTCAGTGATCATTTTATGAGAGCTTTAATCTAAAATTACGATATGGAAATAATCGGTAAGTAACTTGAATCTACTAATAAAAAGGCATACAGTAGAGTTACCTAAATATGATAATCATGTTCGTTTTGTATTTACATATATAAGGGGAAAGTTATGTATACACGTCATCAAAAACATTTTTTTGGTTTGTTCTCAGTCCCACGAGTTGAATGGCAATCTATCAGTGATGAAAAGACTGATCTAATTCAATTTGGTCTTACACGGTTAATATTTTTTGCCGGAGTTCCTGCATTCTCATTCCTGATAGGCCTTACTCTGGTCGGATGGAGTCTGTCAGGCACAGAATTTCATAAAGTGGGGGTGAACTATGCCTTTCTTATGGCTGTAGCTTTCTATGTACTTATCGTTGTTGCAACATTATTAATGGCTTATTTTACCTTTGCAATGGAAAGAGCTTTTGGAACGGAAGCCAGTTTTGAACGCTGCCTAATCTTTGTTACCTATACGGCTACGCCTATGTATATGGCTGGATTAGTTGGTTTTATACCCATTGTATGGCTATGTATGATGGTGCTGATGGCGGCTGTATTCTACAGTCTATATTTATTATATGTAGGTATACCTATTTATATGAAGATACCTGAAGGCAAAGGCTTTATTGTTGCTACTTCGATTATATCTGCTGGCCTGTGCATGATGGTTTGTTTTAATATTGCCACCGTAATCATCTGGAGTATGGTCGTCTAGTCAATTGCGCTTGGTCTTAACCGCGTTTAACAATATAACAACACGTTATGTTGTTATGCGTGTAGATAGGCGGTTAAAGGAGACAGATTAAACATCAGTTTAATACCTGACTTTACTGGAAATAATGAATATTATTAACTTAAATATTGCTTACTGACACACTGAGTCTTAACGGATAGGCGAGAAGTCGTTAGTCTGTGCTTAGAATCTGTAATTTATTTTCTTTAGCAAAATCAGTTAGAAAATCAAATAACATTTCATCATCTTCTTCGAGTGAAGCATCAATAACAACACATTTGATGCCTTCCATAGCTGCTAATTTTACGTTGGGATGAAATATAATTCGTCGTCCTGGGCCATAACTTGCGACTGCACCACACAAACGCTCAGCCCAATCGCTGGGGCGGAATGTACCTCCACTCTCAGTAATGCCTTGGATTATGACTTTGCCTGTAATACTCATGGTGGGCGTGCTCATCTCAGTCTAAAATAGTATGTTCTGTATTGTACTGTATAAAGACAGTATTATCATAGCTTATAGCTGGTGGACAGGAACAAGTAGGTCCAGTAAGGTATTTAAGGCTATGAGTCGACTGTTTGCATCCGGCATATATTCTATGAAACGCAATTTATCTTGGCCGTCGAGTTTATATTTTGCAGCTTGTGTTTGAATGAGTTGAATAATGACAATGGGTTCTATATTGGGTTCTTTGTCAAAGATTATCCGACCACCTTGATCGTAAACATCAATTTTACGAATGCCGATTATTTTAGCTTTAAAACGAAGCTCATGAATGGCAAATAAAGTATGTACTTGTTCAGGTAATAGACCAAAACGATCAATCATCTCTACTTGTAACTCGCGTAATGCCTCATGATCAGCGGCCGCTGAGATACGTTTATACAAGACTAGTCGAGTATGAACATCGGGCAGGTAATCACTCGGAATTAATGCCGGCACATGTAAGTCGATTTCTATAAAGTGACGGTCGGTAAGGTTTAGGCTTGGATCTTTACCTGATTTTAGGGCTTTAACAGCGCGTTCTAACAGCTCATTATATAAGCCAAAGCCAATTTCTTGCATTTGACCACTTTGATCATCACCTAATAACTCACCAGCACCACGAATTTCCATGTCATGAGTTGCCAATGTGAAACCTGCACCTAAGTCTTCCAACGATTCAATTGCTTCAAGTCGTTTAATGGCGTCCTTGGTCATGACATTCTGTGGTGGCACAATCAGATAGGCATAAGCACGATGATGGGAGCGACCGACGCGTCCACGAATTTGATAAAGCTGAGCAAGTCCGAGTTTATCTGCACGATCGATAAAAATGGTATTGGCAGAAGGAATATCAATACCTGTTTCAATAATCGTAGTGCAGACCAGAACATTAAAACGCTGGTGATAAAAATCGAGCATGACTTGTTCTAACTCGCGTTCACGCATTTGACCGTGAGCGACCGCGACCTTAGCTTCTGGTACGAGTAATTCAATTTCGCGTGCCATGCGATCAATATCATCTACTTTATTGTGTAGGAAATAGACTTGGCCGCCACGTTTAATTTCACGTAACATCCCTTCACGAATATTGTCTGGCTTCCACTCTTGGACAAAAGTTTTAATCGCTAAACGGCGTGCTGGTGGTGTAGCGATAATCGATAAGTCACGAATACCTGAAATCGACATATTTAAAGTACGTGGTATCGGCGTAGCGGTTAGAGTGAGAATATCGATCTCACTACGGTATTTTTTGATTTGTTCTTTTTGAGTAACACCAAAGCGATGTTCTTCATCCAAAATAAATAAGCCGAGACGTTTAGGGTCAATATCTTGCTGTAACAGTTTATGGGTGCCGATAATAATATCGGCGGTACCATCACTCATGGATGATTTAACTGTATCTAGCTGTTTTTTAGAACGAAAGCGTGACATGACTTCAACGTGAATGGGCCAATCAGCAAAGCGATCTTTGAAGTTTTCGTAATGTTGTTGAGCCAATAATGTCGTAGGTACTAATACCATGACTTGTTTGCCAGACTGCGTGGCCAGAAAAGCGGCACGCATGGCCACTTCTGTTTTACCAAAACCGACATCACCACAAATAAGGCGATCCATAGGTTTATCGGATGTCATATCTTTGATTACATCATCAATAGCATCTTGTTGATCGGGTGTAGTTTCGAAAGGAAAAGCAGCAGTAAATGCAGCATATTGTTCATCCGGCTCATCCATCGGCGGTTTCTTGTGAGCAGCTCGTTGTGCATAAATATCGAGTAATTCAGCGGCCACATCACGTACTTTTTCAGAGGCTTTACGTTTGGCTTTTTCCCATTGTCCCGAGCCCAGTCTATGAAGCGGGGCAAGCTCAGGTGAGGCGCCAGAATAACGACTAATCAAATCTAACGCAGCAACAGGCACATAGAGTTTGTCGCCTTTGGCATATTCAAGGCTTACATATTCAGTGTGAATATCCCCGATATCCAAGGTTTGTAGACCAAGGTAACGCCCAACGCCATGATCTTCATGAACTACGGCATCACCGATATTAAGTTCAGCCAGATTACGAATAACGGCATCGGCATCACGTTTTTTCCGACTTCGGCGGCGGCGTTGCATGACCTGTTGACCAAACAATTGAGGTTCAGCAATCAGTGCAATTTTATTGTGTTGTAAAATCAAACCGTGTTCAAGCGGAGCAACAGTGATCCCTAATGGCGAATCACCTTGAAGAAAGTCATCCCAATTTTTATATTTCTGCGGTTGTATCGCATTTTCGTGCAGTAAGGCCAACAGGGTTTCACGTCGTCCTGCTGTTTCAGCAGCAAATAAAATACGGCCATCAAAGTTATTAATAAACTGAATTAGGGCATCACAAGGATGATCATGACGGGCATTTAAGGTGAGTTGCGGTGGAATCGCGGTATTGTAGTTATACGTGCCTTTTTTGGGTTCCAGTTCAAAAGTTTGAATATTAAGACGCTGGTAATTTTTAAAACGGGCAAATAACTCTTCAACTGGAAAAAACATCTCATTGGGAGCAAGTAACGGTCGCTCCTTATCAACATGATGTTGTTGATAACGTTGGTTTATTTCTTGCCAAAAAGACGCGGCGGCATGATGAGGTTCATTGATGTTAAAAAGTAGGGTATCACTGGGTAAATAGTCGATTAAGCCCTGTGTTTTTTCAAAGAATAGCGGTAAATAATATTCGATACCGCCAGGCATATTGCCCTCAGTGACTTCTCGATAGATGAAGCTGCGCTGAGGATCTCCTTCAAAATGACGACGAAATTGTTGGCGAAAAAGTTGGATGCTGTCATCAGTTACTGGGAATTCGCGCGCGGGTAATAATTGGATGGTATCAATTGTATCGATAGAACGCTGTGTTTCTGGATCAAATGTTCTTAAAGTATCGATTTCATCATCAAACAAATCGATGCGATAGGGGCGTTTACTGCCCATCGGGAATAGATCGATAATCGCACCCCGTACCGCAAACTCACCATGCTCCATCACTTGCGAGACATAACGATAGCCTGCTTTTTCAAGTTTAAGACGCCACGTTTCAATATCAAACTGATCGCCGGTAGAGAGCATTAATGTATTGCCGGCTAAAAAGTCACGAGGCGCGATGCGGTGCATTAATGTAGCAATAGGAACTAATAAAATACCCCGTTTAAAGTCAGGCAGTTTATGTAAAGCTTCTAAACGTTCAGAGATAATGTCTTGATGCGGGGAGAAAGTATCGTAGGGCAGGGTTTCCCAGTCGGGAAAATGCATAATCGGTAAGGGATTTTCGCCGAGGTAAAATTTGGCTTCCAATTCTAAACGATGGGCCGCCGCCGTATCATCAGTTAATACTAGAATGGGGCCGGTATGCTGTTGTGCTGTTTTAGCTAATAATAAGCCTTGCGAACTACCGTACAGCTGTCCTGCTTGAAACAAATCGCTGGAGCGACTTGGTAATTGTGGTGTTAGCGGGTTTGATAATTCTGATGAGGCCATGTTATTGGGATATATTTTAGTATAGACACGCCATTTTTACACAAATCATGATTGAAAACACAGACAATCATGTTGTTAATGGAGTGTAAGGTGTTATATCGATGATGATTAAAAATAAATCTTACACTCTATTACCATCGCTGTGGGGGGCAAGTATGGCGCTTTTGAATTTTTAGAATAGTCAATTTCCAGAGACTTTGTTAAACAAAGGAACAACAGACATATTCTCAATTGAGAAAATAGTGGGTCAATAGAGAACATGTATTGACCATGCTAAATGTGTGATAATAATTCATTATGTTCAGCATAATAATTATAAATGGGAAATAAAAATGAGACGAATTGAAAACGTTATCTTATTAAAAGTGATCGGTAGTGGTGAATTATTGGCTGCCTTGGCCATGTTTTGGTTCTTTAGAGAAAATGTACCGGCATTGATTGGCGGAGTGATTTTATTGGGTTTATCGGTGAATAGCTTTGTGCAAGCTCACAAATGTTATTTGCGTCAATACTCTCCTAGAAAAGAAGATTAGACTGGCGAGTAATAACTAAATAATGACTGAAGAAAATGGTCAGATAGATAAAGTAGATACTATATTTGATTCTGCCGCTTTTTTAAAAACATTAACTAGTCGCCCTGGTGTCTATCGAATGATCGATAGTGATAACACGGTGATTTATGTTGGTAAGGCAAAAAATCTAAAAAATAGGGTATCGAGTTATTTCCGTAATACCGGTTTAACATCAAAAACGCGGGTGATGGCGGCGCAAATAGCCTCGATTGAAATTACGGTTACGCATACTGAAAATGAAGCGCTTATCCTTGAAAACAATTTAATCAAGGAATTGATGCCTCGTTACAATATTTTGTTACGTGATGATAAAACCTATCCTTATTTGTTAATTTCAGGACACAAGTTTCCTCGACTTAGTTTGCATCGCGGTGTTAAACGCAGCACAGGTAACTATTTTGGTCCTTATCCTAGTGCTGGCGCCGTTCGAGAAAGTCTTAATTTATTACAAAAGATATTTCCTGTTCGCCAGTGTGATGAAACCTATTATCACAATCGTTCTCGGCCTTGCCTACAACATCAAATCAAACGATGCACAGCGCCATGCGTAGGACTGATCTCTGAAGAAGATTATCAAAAAGATGTACAGCACACGATTTTGTTCCTGCAAGGTAAAAATCAGCAAGTGATGGATGAATTATCACAGCAAATGGAAGTAGCATCATCACAACTTGATTTTGAGCTGGCGGCCTCAATCAGAGATAAAATTATTAGCCTACGCCGTATACAAGAACGACAGTATGTCAGTTCTGAGCAAGGCGATTTGGATGTACTTGCTGCTGTTGTGCGAGATGGTATTGCCATTGTCGAAGTGTGCTTTATTCGTGGTGGACGCAGTTTGGGTAATAAAAGTTATTTTCCTAAAGGATCATCAGAAAGCACTCCAGAAGAATTGTTATCTGCTTTTATTCCTCAATATTACTTGGGAAAAGATGTGCCAACCGAAATTCTGGTCAGTCACATCCCGGAAGATATGGCGCTTTTGGAAGAGGTACTACGAACAGAGTCAAAACATCGGGTGCAGTTACGCTGTCCCCAGCGTGGCACTAGCGTACGTTGGATGACCATGGCGACCACTAATGCGGATATTAGTCTCAGTCAACGCTTGAGCAGTCGTGCTAATTTATTGCAACGTTTTGAATTACTACAAGAAGCATTAGGTTTGGAAGAAATGCCTAAGCGCTTGGAATGTTTTGATATTAGTCATAGCAGTGGCGAAAGAACGGTTGCTTCATGCGTGGTCTTTGGTTTAGAAGGTGCGATTAAGAGTGATTACCGTAAGTTTAATATCGAAGGTATTACGCCCGGTGATGACTATGCTGCGATGAATCAAGCCTTAAGCCGACGTTTTACCCGTTTACAAAAAGGTGAAGGGAAACGACCTGACTTATTACTCATTGATGGGGGGAAAGGTCAATTAACCGAAGCCAAAGCGGTGATGGCTAATTTACAACTCGATATTGATATTTTGGGTATCGCAAAAGGGCCTGAACGAAAACCAGGTGAAGAAACATTATTTTTAGTGGGCCGAGCCGGCGAAGTGCATTTGCCACCGGATTCTCCAGCGTTACACCTATTGCAACAAGTGCGAGATGAAGCGCATCGGTTTGCCATAACGGGACATCGACAACGTCGGGCTAAGGCTCGCAATACCTCGCCATTAGAAGGTATTGCCGGTATGGGGCCAAAACGCCGTCAAAAATTGCTACAACAATTTGGTGGCTTACAAGAAATTAAGCGCGCTGGTGTGGAGGATATAATGAGAGTGGATGGCATAAGTAAGGCGTTGGCACAAAAAATCTACGACGTCTTTCATAGTGACAATTAAACTCAAGATGCTACTATTCACGCTAACTACCTATTTAAAGTCGAATTTATAATGAATTTACCCAATATTTTGAGTTTGCTCCGAATTGCATTGATCCCCGTGTTAATTGGCATCTTTTTCTTACCTTATGAGTCAGCGCCATTGTGGGCGACCATCGTGTTTGTCATTGCATCATTAACGGATTGGTTAGATGGCTACTTGGCAAGAAAATGGCAACAAACCTCAGCTTTTGGTGCATTTCTTGACCCGGTAGCAGATAAATTACTTGTCGCCGTCGCCTTAGTACTCGTTTTATATAAAACGCCACAGTGGTTTGTGTTAATTCCTGTCGTTATTATCATTAGTAGAGAAATAACTATTTCCGCATTACGCGAATGGATGGCAGAGTTGGGGCAAAGGAACGCGATTAAAGTCTCGTATATTGGTAAACTTAAAACGGCTTTTCAAATGTTGTCCATCGGATGCCTGATTTACTTTAAGCCATTATTTGGACTGCCAATATTTGATATTGGTCTGGTATTGCTTTACGTTGCCTCAGCGCTAACTCTCAGTTCTATGTTTAGTTATCTTAAAGCTGCCCTTCCAATGTTGCTCACAAAGGGTTGACACAAGAAATAAAGTGCCTATAATGCACGTCTTTCTCAGCGGGAATAGCTCAGCTGGTAGAGCACGACCTTGCCAAGGTCGGGGTCGCGAGTTCGAATCTCGTTTTCCGCTCCAAATTCCAAGAAGCCGTGGTACACGACTTTTTAGTCTAGATCAACGAGGGCTGCGTGGCAGAGTGGTCATGCACCGGACTGCAACTCCGTTTACGCCGGTTCGATTCCGACCGCAGCCTCCAATTATGACTGTTGTAACAACCCTAGCGGGAATAGCTCAGCTGGTAGAGCACGACCTTGCCAAGGTCGGGGTCGCGAGTTCGAATCTCGTTTTCCGCTCCAAATAGTAAAAACCGCAGTACATTATGTACTGCGGTTTTTTTGTTTTATACCCCGGTTTCCCTTCGATTTATATTAATATTTCCTTCCCTAGTATAGTTTTAAACATTACGCGCCGTTGAAATAATGAGCTGCTAATTCAATATAGATTTTCTCCGAAATAAGCGTGCTTAAATTAGCCCCGCATTATTTGTAACGTTTATACTGTCAATGTGTCTAAAGCTATTGAATATAACAAAGGGTATTACATGTCTACCGAACAGTATTTAAGAACACCTTTACTAACGGGTGATGATGTCGATTCCAAACGCGTAGAAATTGCCGCTTATTTTAATGCTACATTTGAGCGTTATGAATCATTGTTTGAAACGTTGGCTGATGACCAAGCTTATTATCGACAATCGATACCACTTCGCCACCCACTCATTTTTTATTACGGTCATACCGCCACCTTTTTTGTTAATAAATTATTATTGGCTGGATTGATTGAACAACGAATAGATCCTAAATTTGAGTCGATGTTTGCTATTGGTGTAGATGAAATGAGCTGGGATGATCTAGATGATGCACATTACGATTGGCCAAACGTTGCTGAAGTCACCGCTTATCGTCAACAATTAAAAAAAATTGTTAATAATCTTATCGCCACTGCGCCTTTAGTATTGCCGATTAATTGGCAAAACCCTTGGTGGACGATCATTATGGGCATTGAGCATGAGCAAATTCACATTGAAACCTCTTCAGTCTTAATTCGTCAGCAAGATCTGGCTTTAATCCAAACACATGATGCATGGCGACCTTGGACTCAAACAGGCACGCCACCCAATAATGAATTGATTGCTATTTCATCAGGCACAGTGACGTTAGGTAAATCTACTGATGACCCGATTTATGGTTGGGATAATGAATATGGTGCACATCAAGCCGAAATTAACGGATTTCAAGCCAGTAAGTTCTTAGTTAGCAATCACGAGTTTCTCGCTTTTGTAGAAGCAGATGGTTATGGCAATAATGATTATTGGCTAGCAGAAGGTCTACAGTGGAAAACCTTTTCTAAAGCGAGTCATCCCACTTTTTGGATACCCTCTGAACAAGGCTGGCAATTGCGATTAATGACGGAAATTATTGCTATGCCATGGGATTGGCCGGTAGAAGTGAATTATCATGAAGCGAAAGCTTTTTGTAACTGGAAGGCACGCCAAACAAGCTTGTCAGTGCGTTTACCTACAGAAGATGAATGGTTACGGATTTATGATTTTGCTGGCGTAGAAGAGCTTACAGCCACTCAGGCAGCGCCAGCGAATATCCATTGTGACCATGATGCTTCGCCTTGTCCTGTTAATCATTTTGCTCATGGTCAGTTATATGATGTGATCGGTAATGTATGGCAATGGACTGAAACACCGATTTATCCACTTGATGGCTTTGAAGTGCATCCACTTTACGATGATTTTACTATGCCGACATTTGATGGCCGACATAATTTATTTAAAGGCGGATCATGGATATCAAGCGGTAATGAAAGTCGAAAGGCTGCACGTTATGCTTTTCGCAAACACTTTTTTCAGCATGCGGGTTTTCGTTATGTTGTGGCAGATGAACTTGAGGAACAACCTGTGTCGAATTATGAAAATGATAAAATGTTATCTGAATATGCTGAGTTTCACTATGGTGATACCTATTATGATGTGGCAAATTTCCCCCAAACATTAGCCCATATTGCAATTAAGGCATTAGGCGATAAACCGGCTAAAAAAGCATTAGATATTGGTTGTGCTGTTGGCCGAGCAAGTTTTGAATTAGCTAAACATTTTGACCACGTTACTGCTATCGATTTTTCAGCACGTCTGATTAATCTTGGGGTGCAATTAGCCTCACAAGGGGTTATTAGATACAGCATTGCCGATGAAGGTGAGCTAATGCTTCATCGCGAACGGCATTTAGACGACCTAGACTTAGCTTCAGCCGCGAATAAAGTTGAATTTTTACAAGGTGATGCTTGTAATTTAATGCCACATTTTACGGGGTATGACGTGGTATTAGCTGCTAATTTGATTGACAGGCTATATGATCCTGCTTTGTTTTTATCATCAATTCATCATCGTATGAATACAGGTGGTGTGTTATTAATTGCTTCGCCTTACACATGGTTAGAAGAACATACCAAAAAAGAAAACTGGGTGGGTGGAATTAAAAAAGATGGTGAAAATGTGACCACTCTAGATGGTTTGAAGAGTGTGCTGGGAGAGCATTTTGATTTACTGCAAGCGCCACAACAAGTACCCTTTGTGATTAGAGAAACCAGCCGTAAATTCCAACATACTTTGTCTGATGTCACGCTTTGGGTTAAGAAATAAAACGATGACAAACGATTTCGATCAGATTATCGATAGAGCAGGCTCTGCGAGTGTTAAATTTGATGCTCGCAAGGCCGTATTTGGCACTGACGACATTATTCCATTATGGGTGGCGGATATGGACTTTGCCGCTCCTAAAGTGGTAAGTGATGCACTAAGGCTGCGTGCGGCTCATCCCATTTATGGTTATAGCTTATATCCCGAGACGATGTTTACGACGATGCAGCAATGGTTTCAGCGACGGTATAACTGGACTATTGAACGTGAAACTATCGTGATGTGTCCAGGCGTTGTGCCTTCGATGTATGCGGCGATTATGGCATTGTCGGAATCTGGCGATAAGGTGATTATACAATCGCCAGTGTACCCACCTTTCTTTTCAGCGGTGACAGATACGGGCCGTGAAGTACTGTTGAATCCACTGAAGTTAGCCGATGGTCGATACCGTATAGATATTGAGCATCTGGAGCAATGTGCAGCATCAGGTGCCAAGTTATTATTATTGTGTTCGCCACATAATCCGGTGGGTCGAGTGTGGCAGCAAGATGAACTTGAAAGTGTGCTTGATATCGCTCGACGCTATCAATTAACGATTATTTCTGATGAGATCCATGCGGATTTAATCTACCCAGATTATTGTCATATTCCCTTGGCAACACTTGCCGATGATGTGCTGATTGTGACGGCTGTATCTCCTAGCAAAACCTTTAATATAGCTGGCTTAGGTTTATCTTGCCTAGTTGTGAATGACGCGCAACATCGCAAGGCGATCAATGCCGTATTTGAACGTTTGCATATCAGTGCCTGTAACCCGTTTAGCATTGCCGCGTTTGAAGCTGCGTATCGAGGAGGGGAGCAGTGGTTAGATGAATTGATGGTTTATATCGATGAAACGCGTCGTCACGTTATCGATTATATTGAAACTAATAAGCTCAATATTAAAGTGATAGCATCTCAAGGCACCTATTTATTGTGGTTGGATTGTCGAGCTATGTCCTTAAATGATGATGAACTTAAATCATTTTTCATTAATAAGGCTAAAGTAGGCATGAATACGGGTATTAGTTTTGGAGAAGGTGGTAGTGGTTTTATGCGAATGAATATTGCTGCGCCGCGAGCCATTATTACGCAGGCGCTAGAAAGGATTAAAGAGGCATTGCAATAAAATATTTCGGTGTGCGTGGTCACCAATTTAGGGCATTTAATACTTGATTCGTTCCATTAAGGTGAAAATAGGAAAGAGTCCCTTGTATAATTAAGGGTATAGTAATGTAAACAGTGACCATTTCATTGAAATGAAAATGGCATGGTGTATGCTTTATTGTAGTGGGTGTTTCATGTTTATTAGGGAGTAAGATAATGTCAGCGTTAATTGGTTCAGCAGCAGGTGTGGTGTGGAAATATCTTGATCTAAATGGTGCTAGTAGCGTTACAAAAGTAGCTAAAGACACGGAGTTGGATGTTAAAGCTGTACAACGAGCTATTGGTTGGTTAGCAAGTGAAAATAAATTAAATATTGAAATGAAAGGACGTACTGAAACTATTTCCTTGAAATAAAATTTTCAAAGATTCAAAAAAATCCTCCGTAGAGTGGAATCTCTGCGAAGGCTTTTTTTATGATAAAAGACCTGTTTTATCAACTATCAGCAAGACCCCACCGATCATTAACGGCCAGCCTAGTAAGGGGCTAATTACATAGCTTATTAATGTAGATTTGGCTCGGAAGCCAATTCCGTGAATAAAGCCAATCATTATGCCGATCAGTATAATCATTAACAGCCAATGATTGACTGTATTATCTTGATTCGTCAGTGCGTGTGGTATCAATAAAATGAGGCCAGATAAGGCCATTGCCAATAAGAATGAAATAGTTCTGCTGGAAAAGCTATACATGAAAACTCCTCACCTTATTCAGCAGAATCCATATCATCGTGTTCTAGCCACATCACATTAATAATACCGAATGCAACGGCCAACAAAACACCTAAAATCCAAGCGAAATACCACATGATAAGCTCCTAATACGTTGTGTGTTGGTTGTTGCGAATAAAATGGATGTCTATACGACGCCACATCTTGCGATAAGTCCAGAAACTGTAAGCTGAAATGATAGGTATAAAGACGACAGATAGCCAGAACATGATTTTAAGTGTCATCAGGCTAGACGTTGCATCCCATATTGTTAGACTACTATTCATATCACTACTCGATGGCATAATGAATGGAAACATCGAAAAAGCGGCGGTTAAAATGATGCCAGTAATACTGAGACTGCTTGCCATAAAAGCCCAACCAGAACGGTTATTATGTGCCGAAATATAAACGAAAATAGCACCAACAAAACCTGCAATAGGTGCAATCATCATCCATTGATAGGTTTGATAGTTGGTGAGCCACGCCCCAGCGTGTTGGCTGACGTGTTTAAGATCGGGTGTGAAAGCACTATTTGCATCAGGCATAAAATCGATCACAAAACCTTCGACACTCATCGTTAGCCAAATGCCAGCACTTGCAAAGCTGACGATAACTACGAGCGCTGCAAGTTTAGCTGCGTTACGGGCACGTGCCTCTAAACCATCTAGCGTTCGCATCTGTAGCCAGACTGCGCCGTGCATTACGATCATGCTAAGGCTTACGACGCCTGTAAGTAAGGCAAAAGGACTCAGTAGTTGTAAGAAGGTCCCAGTGTAATATGGACGCATGAATTCATCGTAATGAAAGGGGACACCTAATAATAGGTTACCAAACGCGACACCAAAAATAAGGGGAGGAACAGTGCTGCCGACAAATAACCCCCAATCCCAACTGGTTCGCCATGTTGTATTGGTTAATTTACTGCGGTAATCAAACCCTAGCGGACGTAAAAAAAGTGCAAATAAAGTAATCATCATCGCCAAATAAAATCCGGAGAATGCCATCGCATAAACTAAAGGCCAAGCAGCAAATAGGGCGCCACCGGCGGTGACTAACCATGTTTGATTGCCTTCCCAGTGAGGTCCGACAGTATTTAGCATAATCCGTCGTTCTTCATCCGTGTTACCGATGATCGGCAATAAGGTGCCGACACCCATGTCGAAGCCATCAGTCAGTGCAAATGCGACTAACAACACACCGATTAATGCCCACCAGATTACTTTGAGTGTTTCGTAGTCTAATATCATTATTTATGTCCCTTTAACCTTGATTCTTTTCGAAATGGTACTGACCAGTATGCAAACTGCTCGGTCCAAGGCGAGCAAAACGTATCATCAAATACATTTCAATGATAAAGAGTAGAGTATAAAAAATAATAATGGCTGTCAGACTATTAAAAACAGTATCGAATGATAAAGATGATGCTGATAAATGTGTCGGTAAAATCCCACTAATTGTCCATGGTTGTCGACCTACTTCAGCGACTATCCAGCCAGATTCTGCTGCTATCCAAGGTAAGGGTAAGGCGAACAGTGCGGACCATAATAACCAACGTTTTTTGTATTCTTGGCGTTTGGCACAGTGGTAAAAGGCCAAAGCAAAAATGATCAGCATGGTGAAACCGGAAGCGACCATAACTCGGAAACTCCAGAATATTGTTGCAACATGAGGAATAGTGTCATGTGATGCCATTTTTATCTGTTCTTCAGTGGCATTGGTGACATCATCGGTATATTTCTTCAATAATAAGCCATATCCTAAATCTTGTTTCACAGCTTCAAATTTCTGTATTGTCGCTTCGTCTTTTTGGCCATTACGAAGTTGTTGTAGCAAGCCATAAGCGATCATACCGTTACGAATGCGAAGTTCATCCTCAGCAATAATGTCATGAATACCCATTACTGGCGTATCAAACGAGCGAGTAGCGATAATACCCATTAAGTAAGGGATTTTAACCGCATAATCTGTTTCCATGGTTTCTTGATTAGGCAAGCCAAATAAGGTGAACGCAGCGGGTGGTTCTACGGTATGCCATTCAGCTTCGATTGCAGCAAGTTTAGTTTTTTGAACATCGCCCACTTCATAGCCACTTTCATCACCGAGTAGAATGACTGAAAAGATAGAGGCAAGACCAAAGCCGGCAGCGATGGCGAAAGAACGACGAGCAAAGCCAATATCTCGGCCTTTTAATAAATAATAAGCACTAATGCTCAAAACAAACATGGCGCCAGTGACATAGCCTGCTGCAACGGTATGAATAAATTTAACTTGAGCGACGGGATTGAATATGACTTCAGCAAAATTGCTCATTTCCATCCGCATCGTTTCGTAGTTAAACTCAGCGCCAACGGGGTTTTGCATCCAACCGTTAGCAATTAAAATCCATAAGGCGGACATATTAGAGCCAAATGCGACTAGAAACGTCGCCATTAAATGCTGTTGTTTAGTCAGTCGATCCCAGCCGAGGAAAAACATACCTACAAACGTCGATTCAAGCATAAAGGCCATCATGCCTTCAATGGCAAGTGGTGCACCAAAGACATCACCTACATAATGAGAGTAATAAGCCCAGTTTGTCCCGAATTGAAACTCCATCGTGAGACCAGTAGTCACCCCAAGAGCGAAATTGATACCGAACAATTTCCCCCAAAACTTAGTCATATCCTTATAAACTTGCTTGCCCGTCATTACATAGACTGATTCCATGATGACTAACATCCACGATAAACCTAAGGTAAGTGGTACAAAGAGAAAGTGAAATAAAGCGGTAACGGCAAACTGTAGACGCGAAATGTCAACCAGATGTTCAGAAATCAAGGGCTGTCTCCTGGGGTACTATCGCTGATAAACTTATCGGCAATAGCATTAGATGTTACGGGCGAGGTGTCTTCATTAAAAAAACTGTGCCATATAAAAAACAATAGAATAAGTTTGACGAACAATATAACTATTATTTCGCGTAGCAGTATTTTATCTTGAATTGTTTTCATATATTAATTAATTGTAAACAGAATGAATTTATTCTGCTAATTTATATTAGCGTTTAATGATGCAAGTTTAAGGGGTTTTTGAAGTAAGGTGAAGTTTTTAATGAGCTGTGTGGATCATGTCGTAGAATCTGGAGCATGTTTTTATGAACGAAATCCGATATTGTCATTATCGATGGCGCTCTTCAGCTGATTAAGTTTAGTCTGTTCAATGTGCACCTATAACCTGAAAATGTTCCTTGTTAAAACGCAATCCAAAACTATAGGACAAATACAATTATGGATTTAACGCACCACCAACATCAATTTTTAAAAAAAGAACTAACACGCGTAGATCTTGACGAGGATCCATTTAAACAATTTGAATTATGGTTTAATCAGGCAGAACAAGAAAATGTTATTGAACCTAGTGCGATGAGTTTAGCAACCACTGATGGGATCGATGTCAGTATCCGTACCGTATTATTGAAATACTTTGATCATCAAGGTTTTGTATTTTTTACCAATTATGGTTCCACAAAAGCCAAACAAATAGCGATCAATCCACAGGTCGCATTATTGTTCCCTTGGCTGACATTAGAAAGACAGGTAAAAATAACGGGTAGGGCGGAGAAAGTATCCACATTTGAGTCAATTAAATACTTTGCAAGCAGGCCCAAAGATTCGCAATTAGGTGCTTGGGCATCACAACAATCTAGTCATGTGTCATCTAGACAATTCTTAATTAATCAGTTTGAGGCGATGAAAAACAAGTTTAAAGATGGTGAGGTGCCGTTACCTGATTTTTGGGGTGGCTATCGCGTTGTGCCTAATACCATAGAGTTTTGGCAAGGTAGAGAAAACCGATTTCATGACCGTCTAATTTATGAAAAAATTGATGGTCAATGGCTTATTAACCGGCTTGCACCATGATTTAAGACGGCAGGCTAGAGGAGGGCATCAAGCTCTATTTGAGGATTATAGTATGCCAGAACTAACACGCAAGGAGCTGATTAGTACAAAGGATGACGTTGCTCAAAAACTATTGTGCAAGAAATAAGGAAAAAGAGCTTGGATTGTGGCTAGTTACGGCAATTAGCGCTAATCTTAATTATCTAGATTAAGAACGAGAGTGTGACATTGCGTATTCAAAACAAATTATTCCTAACATTAGTCGTCACCAGCATTATCGCGGTAGCCATTTTAGTTATGCTGATGCAGTGGAGTGTTGGGCGTGGCATGGTCGACTACATTAATAAGCGTGAAGTTGAAAAGATTCAGCCAATGGTTACTGACCTTGCAACGCAATATGGGCAACATGGCAATTGGCAGTGGTTACAATCAAATCCCAGCGCATTACGTCAAATCATGTTTGAAAATTTGCTGGTGCGCCGTCATGACGATCGTTGTGAACATGATGATGAAGACTGTCGCGATGTAAAACGACCTGATTTACCGCCAGAAATGATGTCAAAAGGAAACCGTCACCCTGATATTGCCATTATTGATATCAATGATAATACCGTTGTTGCCATTAGAGCACGGGCTAAAGATCGCACACGTATCACTATTGATTGGCAAGGCAAGACTGTTGGTTGGGTGTCAATTCCCCAGCGTGAAAAGATTTCGGAAGGTTTTGAATTACTCTTTATAGAACAGCAGCGTCATGCCTTTTGGTTAATGAGTCTTATTGTTATCGTGCTTGCTGGCATCATTGCGTTTCCATTGGCACGACATTTTGTAAGGCCAATCAAGAAACTAACAGAAGGTGCTAATCAATTAACTCAAGGGAAATATGTATTAGAACTTCCAGTGAAGCGTAACGATGAATTAGGACATTTGGCGCGAGATTTTAATGAATTAGCCAGCACACTGGAGAAAAATGAAGGGTCACGTAAACGTTGGTTAGCAGATATTTCACACGAATTACGTACTCCTTTAGCAATCTTAAGTGGCGAAATTGAAGCGATATTAGATGGTGTAAGACCGATGTCTAAAGACGGTATTCATTCGATGAAAGAAGAGGTCGACCACCTCGCTAAATTGGTTAATGACCTTTATGAATTAAGTAAGGCGGATATTGGCGGTCTGAGTTATCGCAAGGCCAATATTGATTTAACAGGGCTTGTTCAAAGTAAATTGCAGGCATATCAGCCTATTTTTAGTGAACATAAACTCAATGTCAGTTTCGATCACAATAGACCTGTCACATTATGGGCTGATAGCACGCGTATTAATCAATTACTGGATAACTTATTCACCAATGCTGATCGCTATACCAACGAAGGTGGGAAAATTAATGTATCTATCCAGCAGGACAAGAAAAACATCACGTTGATAGTTGAGGACTCCGCACCCGGTGTGCCAGATGATGCCTTAGAGCAATTGTTCGATTATCTATATAGAACAGAACAGTCACGAAATCGGGAAAGCGGTGGCTCGGGCTTAGGTCTGGCGATTTGCAAACGTATTGTTGAAGGCCATGGTGGCACTATGATAGCTTCGCATTCACCGTTGGGTGGCGTGGCGATTCGTGTTCAATTTCCCGTATAAGGTATAAGTTACGTTATGACACAAGCACCGATACTTATTGTTGAAGATGAAATAAAACTCGCGACCTTACTTAATGATTATCTTCAGCAGTCAGGTTATAACTGTCATCTTATTCATCATGGTGACGAAGTCATAGAGTGGGTTAAAAACAATCCATCGTCACTGATTATCTTAGATGTAATGTTGCCGGGTAAAGATGGGCTCACATTGTGCAAAGAGATCCGTCAATTTTCCAATGTGCCGATCTTTATGGTGACAGCGCGGGTTGATGAAATTGATCGCTTGCTTGGGCTCGAGTTGGGGGCTGATGATTATATTTGCAAACCTTTCAGTCCAAGAGAGGTGGTGGCTAGAGTCAAAGCGGTGTTTCGACGATTGCAAGGCACTGCGGAATCCAATGCTCCTCAAAAAGTAGAGCTAGATCCACATCGGCAACAAATTAAAGTTGATGGTAAAGTCTGCGAGCTAACCTATGTTGAATTTCAATTACTAGCGACGATGGCAAAAGAGCCTGGCCGAATCTACTCACGCGATCATCTTATGGACAAGATGTATAAAGACAATCGTATTGTCAGTGATCGTACTATTGATAGTCACATTAAAAAATTGAGAAAACGTCTAAGTGACTATTTCCCAAGCTATGAATTTATCCATTCAGTCTATGGTGCGGGTTATCGTTATGACATTGTACAAAAAAATAACGAATGACTTATTGTTGCTAGGTCCTTACACATTGTTTGCACATTGCACTTGTATAGTGTTTCTAACAGTGACAAACAAGCACTGTAATATGAAAATAACCAAGAGGATTCAACCATGAAACGCATACTTACAGCAGCGATAATTGCATCAACATTACTTCTTTCAGCAAACGTTTTACGTGCAGAAGATAATGCACCGAAAGATCAACATCAACGTCACAGCCCAGAACAAATGGTCGAGCGTATGGCTGAAAGACTCCAGTTGACGGAAGAGCAAAAAAATAATATTACAATTGTTAAGAAAGAAGAGTTTGAAAAAATTCGTGCACTTCGTGATGAAAGTCGAACAAAAATAGAAAGTTATCTGACTGCTGAACAAAAGCAACAACTAGAAGAAGATAAGAACTCAAGAAAAAAAGACTGTGGTGGTAAAGGCAAAGATCGCCATGATCACTAGTCGGAATTAGTCATTAGATAACTGCTTAAATGGGGCTGTAATCCTTAAATGGATGCAGCCCCAATCTTATATGAGACATCATTGTCTTAATAAAATATAAATAGTTATAGACCTAAATCACTCAAACTGGGACTGTCTTCTGGGCGAGTACCTAAAGGCCACAAAAATTGTCGATCTGTTTCATTAATAGCAAGATCGTTGATGCTTGCAAAACGACGTTTCATCAAACCTTGTTCAGTAAACTCCCAGTTTTCATTACCGTATGAGCGAAACCATTGACCTGAAGCATCATGCCATTCGTAAGCAAATCTGACTGCAATATGATTTTCAGTGTATGCCCACAGCTCTTTTATCAAACGGTAATTGAGTTCTTTTTGCCATTTTCTGGTTAGAAATTCCTTAACTTGTTGGCGACCATTTACAAATTCAGAACGATTACGCCAATAAGTGTCCACGGTATAAACAAGTGATACACGTTCAGGATCGCAACTATTCCATGCATCTTCCGCCATACGAATTTTTTGAATAGCGCTTTGCTCTGTAAACGGGGGTAATGGTGGTTTTGATTCCATGATGTTCTCCAAAAACAATAATATAGACAGCTCTGTCTACATAAACTGTAGCAAAGGTAGACAGACCTGTCTATACTCGCGGGTATGACGACAAAAAAAGTACAGACAAACACTCTTTCTGCCCGTGAACGTATTTTATTCACTGCCCATGATTTATTTTATGCCGAAGGCATTCGAGCAACGGGTATTGATCGGATTATTAAACAGGCTAAGGTGACAAAAGTAACTTTTTATCGACACTTTCCTAGTAAGCATATTTTGATCATTGCTTTTTTAGAGTATCGGCATCAAAGTTGGATGACATGGTTTACCGAATCAATTCAGCGTCATGGCAATACCGTTGATGCATTGATGCCGACTTTGTTGGACTGGTTTAGCTCTGAACATTATCGTGGCTGTGCATTTATCAATAGTGTGGGAGAAATAGGCAACACCATGCCTGAAGTCATTCAGCTATCACAACAACATAAACAGGATATGACAAAGTTTATTGAAACTTTATTGCCTGATTCGGTGGAAAAGGAAAGCAGGGCCAATGCATTTTCATTAGCGATTGATGGTGCCATTATTCGCTCACAGATTGATCAAAATCCTGATTGTGCAATTGAAGGGTTCAGGATAATTTCAGCTGCTTTGGTTGCTAAGAGTTAAAGCTGAAAACCAATCTATCAGTAGAAACAAGGCTTTCAGCGTTGATGAATAATTAGTTGAAAAAACCTCTTATGGTATCGCTTGCTGCTTCACCAGCACCTTTAATTGAGTCGACTGCTTTGCTTGATGCCGATTTATTAGGCTGTTTTGTAGTTTGAGATGTTGCTGTTTTTTGTCCCCATGCTGTTGCACAAGGATCAGCATCTGCTGTTACACGATCGAATAAACCTTCCGCCAATAAAGACAACCCCCCCGTCGCAAATGCCGTGCTCACTGATAAGCCTGTTGAAAGTGCACCCGTTAAATCGGTAGTCGCTTGAGGTTTAGCCAAGGTGCCTCCCACTCGAACAAAAGAAGCCAGCTTGCCTGCGTTGATACCTAAACCTTCTTTTGCTTCTGGTTTAATGCCAATATCTAAGCCTTCAGTTTTTAGGTTTATAAGGCCACTGCCGATGATATTCATCTGATTAGTCGACATGGCAATACCTTTATCTGTTACAGCCATTCCGCCTTTAATATCAAAATTAACCACCGCGCATTGTAGTTGCGTATTACCACTACTTTGTGAAAATGGGTTTAACAGGCTGACTAATTCAGTTAATACATCGGCGCCCAAGGCACCGGTAATTGAGTCAGTGATCACTCCTTTACCCACTTTGGCTAATAGTTTGCCATTCAAGTTTGCCATGATTTGGCTCACACTGTTACCTGTACCTCTAAAGTTTAAATTAACGTCGGTCTTAGCACCGCTTAGTTTGCCTTTCAGATCATTTAATTGATTAGGTTCAAGCCCTGTAATACTAATCGTGGTAGACAGCACGGCTGATTTTCCTTTGGCATTCAAATCAATACTTCCCGTTAGCTGACCGCCCGCCATTAAGCTGCTAAGTGGTTTAATGATTAACAAGCCATCTTGTAGTGATACGGTGACATGGCTATCCGTTAACATCATGCTTCGGGTTTTGATTTGTTTGGCATTAACTGACAGCTTTGCATTGACAGATTTTAAGGTGTCGAGCGGTAGTGGTGTTGATGAAAAAACACGATCGGTTTTAGTTGCTTGTACTTTCTTTTCATCACCAGTAAGTTCTGCTAAATCAATTAAGTTAGCGTTTAATGTCGCGCTTATGGTGGGATGTTTTTCTGTTATATTTGCCGTTACATTACCTGATAAATCGGTATTTCCAGCGATTAATACCAAAGATTCAATCGAATAATGGCCTTTATCATCGGTGATAGCGCCTGTAAGGTTAATGGGACCAAAATCAGGCAAGTCATTGCCCACCAAGGTTGATAACTTAGCCAAAGAATCAATATTAAACTTCGCTGTAATATCCAGCCCTTTGCCATCCATAGGTTTATTGATTTGTCCGTTTAATGACAAGGTGGCATCACTCATTTCGATGGCTAAATCTAAGGGATAGCGCGTATTACCAGTGAATTGATTTAGCGAACCTAGATGGCCGGTCACTGAAATAGGAATCTCGTTGTAAGCGGCTTCAATAACCAAAGAAAGTGGATCATTGACGGCGTCTGATTCAGCTGTTATTTGATCAATAAGCAGATGGGCTTGTTGTCCTGTCACACCATTTAGATAGGTAATAGTGGCATTTTCTATGTGAACTTTATTCACCACTACACTTGGTGTACTGCCTTCATATCCTGCTGTTTTTGTACTTTTTTTGTTAGCAAAAAAAGTCCAGTTACCCGTACCTTCTTTATTGGTTTCGAGCAAAATTTTAGGATCAATTAAAATGATCTTATTAACCTGGATATGTCCCGTTATTAACGGCAACAGAGCGACTTTGAGTTCAAACTTTTTCAGGCTCATCATCTCAGGTTGAGAACCCCAACTCGCATTGCTGAATGTAACATCTTCAACAACTACAGTAGGTAGCAATGACAAAGCAAACTTTAAATCACCGCCTATTTGCAGGTTTCGTCCAGTAGCATCTTCAACAAGATTGATGATTTGACCTTTATATTGATTAATATCTGTCGTAGCGATAATGACTACAACAATAATCAAAATAACAGCCACTAAACCAGTAAGAATCTTTATCGCTTTATTCATGACAATTCCTTATAAACCAATTAAGTAGCATTGTAGAGGAGATTGGTCATCTAGAGAACATGGCTAATTTAAGCTTTTAATTTCTATAACATGGCCAAGTGATGTGATGGCACTAACAAACTCATCTCTGATGGGAGTGATGCACCATCAGAGATGAGTCTCAATACCAATGAAGATGTTCTCATCCTAACGATGAGAACATCTTCATTAAGCTTGTCACAGTACTCGTTTCCTACGGCGTTCAAAGATCAGTATTAATGGGACTACTTTTACTTCACTCTTATTGTGCCGTAAAGTTTGCCAAAGCCGTTGCTGCATCGCTTACTGAGGAAATATTATTGGTAATTTCAGCTGTTGTACAGCTTTGCTCCTCAACAGCTGCAGCAACTTGGGTCATGCTATTACTTATCTTGCTGATTAAGTCTGCTACATTACCTAATGAATTAAGAGCAACTTCACTCTTATCGACAACATATTGACTACGTTGTTCACTTTGACCCACCGTACTTACTGTTTCTTCGACCTGATTTTGTAACTGTGCAATTAAACCGCTGATTTCTTGAGTCGAATCACGCGTTTTTGATGCCAAGCTGCGTACCTCGTCTGCTACAACAGCAAAGCCTCGGCCTTGTTCTCCTGCTCGTGCTGCTTCAATTGCCGCATTTAATGCCAACAAATTGGTTTGCTCTGCAATCATATTAATAACTTCGACAATACTACTAATATTATTGCTGCTCTCGAACACTTTAGTAATCGCAGTACTGGCAGAAGAAATATCTGCTGATTGTAACTTCACCTCATTAACTGCAGTAACGAGCTCGAATTGAGTGCTTTCAATTGAACTAACCGCTTGCTGCGCGTTTTCAGCAGAGCTTGCTGCCAATGATGATACTTCTCTAGTCGCTGCAGACATTTGGTTCATGGCAACGGCGAGATGGTCAAGATCCTTATTTTGCGTGTGTGTACTTTCGATAATACGAACAGTTCGCTCGTGTAATAACGCCTCAATTTCTTGACGTTTTTGCGCCATAAGGTTGATGGATGCCATCACCGTATCATTATCACTTCGCTTGTTCATTTGCTTACTAAAGTCACCTTCGGCAATAGCGCCACATGCTATTGATATTTCATCATACGATTGGATTACTTTGTTTAAGCTGGTATCTAATACGGCAATTTCATCATGGATCTTGTTTGGTAAATTTTCTTGCTTACTCGTATCGCCTTGAGCAATAAGATCAGCCTTGCGCATAATGTGCTGAATTCGTTGACTGATAGAGCGAGCGAACCAAATTGATAGGGCAATGATGATCAAAATACCCAATCCAGCAATGATAAGTGTAGTACGTAATTCGACTAAAATAGGAGCCATGACATCATGTTCGGATTGACGGAGTACTAAAACCCATTCACCTGTTTCAATCGCATGACTGACAAAGTAATAATCATCACCATCGAGAGGGTCTTGTGTTTGTTGCAATCTACTTTTTTGGCCGTTTTCTAAAGATTTAAACGTTTTAGAATAGATGCTATCCGCAACCTTTTTAGTCGTTAAATCCTCGCTGGCAACGGTGGATGCAATAAAATTACCTTCTCGGCTGATTAAAAATAAATCGCGACCGGTATTTTGTTTGACTGATTTGAGGAAATCAATCATGTCATTTAGAGACCTATCAACTCCTGCAATGCCTACGAATTTTCCATTTTGAGTAATCGGATAAGTTTGCTCGACAAGCATTTTACCGTCATAAATATACGGTTCTGTAACCAAGCCTTGTGCTTTACCCGTCAAATTATAACGTTTTCTAAGCCCATCATAGTACAGACCTGTTTCCATCAGTGTTAAAGGTGCAAGGGCAATTGAATCTCCATCACGATACCAATACGGCAGGAAGCGTCCCGTTTGGTCGGTTATTTTTCCACTGTACTGTCCACTTGTATATTGTGCATCTTGTTGATCAGCATTTGCATCATAACCAAAATAAGCTCCCGTAAATTCTGGATGTTCTGATAGAACACGATGAGCAAATTCACTGGATGCTACTCGGTTACCAAACATGCCTTCTTCTTGGGCTAAAGCCATAATCTTTGCTGTTCGAATTGCATTGGCATTGCGTCGTTCGATTTCAAGTGCTGCTGATGTAGCTGCTTGTTGAATAGCAAGTTCGGCTTGAGTCTTAGCTGACGAAAAAGAATTTATCGATGTTATCGCGACAATGCTACAAATAATTAGGATGGTTGGAGCGCCTAAGAACAATAAAATACGCCCTTGTAGACTGGCCAAAAATGATATTTTGTTCTCTTTCATCTAACTCTCTCTGTTCAATTACAATGTGAAACCCCGATATCAGTTTATTACTATGCAACAATAGTTATTGAGGTGCAACAATATTATCATTTAAACCCATAAATTTTCTCGTAATCTAATGGTGACATTGTGATTTACGAGAATTTTATTGACTACAGATATGATTTTTACTGACGAATGGACGGTTCCGATCATCTGAAAGGTATATTAACTAGGGGGATACAGCATTACTTGCCGAACAATATGGAGCGAAGAAGTAGCGTAGGTCGCCAATAGGCGTTGCTAATTCTTATAAGAATGGAGATGCTTCCTGCATTTACTAATGATTTTCTTTTGGGGCTCCGAAAACTAAATCAATTTCATTCGTGAGCATTGATAGTCTTTAGTTAGCTTAACAGCCGCAACTACTGCCAAATTTTCGCTTCATATCCATCAAATGCTGAGTAGCAACAAACTCGACATCACCGGCAATGATTTGCTTAACTTTAGTAACCGTTACTCCTAAATGTTCGGCGGCCGCTTCATTGCTATATTCAAATTTCTCAATTAAATCAGCAACATCTTGCGCATGCTTTTTACGGATGATAGCGGTGGTTATAGCTGCTTCCATTTCTGCTTGTGTCTTTGTCATGAAATAACTCCCATCAAACTTAGTTTAATTTTAAAATAATAATTTAAACATCTCTTAGTTAACGTTGAGATCAATTACTGACTACAACTTGATCATACTCCACAAACTTGGTTTTTTTTCGCAAAATTATTTTTAGTTTTTACACAACCAAATCTACCGTAAGTTTCTGATATTAATTATCTTTAATGTTACCCGTATAGAGATTTTTCGGAGATGTAAGCAATCTAACCTAATTATATTAGCTTGATTCTCGAACATTGAAAGCCTTTAGTTTGTGCTGGTCGATAGCCCTTGCCTCTAGTCTGGCTAGGTATGAAACGCGGTAGACTGCCATTTGTTTAATATCGTCCCTATCTGCAAAATGAAAGGGACTTGGTATTAAGGGTATTGTGTAATTACCGTTAGGCATTTCCCATGCTTCTTTAATCATCTGATTAATGCGGTTTGATTGCCATATCAAGTCACCATCAATAAATAACGCTCAATAATGATGTTGTGACTTTGCCTGCTCTTGTTCTTTTACCCAACAAAAAACTATCTCCTTAAAACCATAAACTCGCTTTTTAAAGTAGCTGTTATCCCGTAAGTTACCCCCATAGTTTGGGGTATATCAATGAGTGTTACAGGGCGTAGAGAGACAAGGAAATCGACTTAAGGCGCATTTTTAAAGGAGTTTTAGGACATTTTGAGACTGTGTGAGAAGTCGTCTTGGTGGGTGGTACAGGGTTCGAACCTGTGACCCTCGCCTTGTAAGGGCGATGCTCTCCCAGCTGAGCTAACCACCCCAAGAGAAGGCGGCATTTTATAGAGGCGTGAAGGATAAATCAAGCCCTCATTCTAAATCAGTAATAATCGCTAGTTTAGTTTGATTCATTGCAACTATGAGCGGAGAGAATAGGTAAAAAACATAGTAAGCCGCCTAAATAAATCTGTTTGTATTGTTAACTACTTGTTAACTTTAGTGAATGATTTTTGATAAAAATATAAATTTCAATCACCTACCTGAATTATTTGATTCTTTTTATTTAATCAATGATAGAATTCTGACTTTTTCTCATTGGCATACATGTCCTTGATATTCTGATAGCGCTGTTCTCTTTGTCTTTAATCTAGCAAATTTTCTGTGATTAAGAGCGCTGTGTTTTGACCTGGAAATATCGCACTTATCTGATGGATTCAGATAAGAATCAAAGCCTGCGCGGCCATGTATGTTTTTTGTTGCCACTTTTTTAATGAAAGAGTGGTGCAAGATAAGTACAGCATGCCAATGTGAGAATCGTCGTAATATTTAATATTTTGGAGCACAAACGTGAACGCTTGGTATTTTCTTTGTTTTCTGTCGGCAGTGTCGATATTTCTTGCCTTCGCTAATGAATATTTACTGAGATTACAAACAACCATCGCCATTACATCAGGCTCAGTAGTGATGTCACTATTGCTGATGGTGTTGATCAAGTTTTCTGGCAATGAGGTTGCAGAATCCATTAGGCAGTCATTTGAAGGGTTAAATTTCAATTTACTGTTGTTGAAAGGCATGCTGGGCTTTTTGTTGTTTGCTGGAGCATTGGAAATTGATCTGCACTTGCTCAGAAAACAACGATGGGAAATCACCATCATGGCCGTTGGTTCAACTCTAATATCTACTGTGCTGATTGGTTATTTAAGTTATTGGGTATTGAGTCTATTAGGATGGCCATTGCCGTTACTTTACTGCATGTTGTTTGGTGCATTGATTAGTCCAACGGATCCGATTGCTGTATTGGCCATTATCAAGAAAATGCGTGCGCCGGAGAATATTTCCGTTCAGGTCGAAGGCGAGTCTTTATTCAATGATGGTGTCGGTTTGGTGGTGTTTACTACGATCTTCGCTTTAGCATTCTCAGGCAAAGAGCCGACGTTTTATGGCGTAACTGAAATATTCCTAATCGAGGCGGGTGGCGGTATCGTGTTTGGAGCGGTGTTAGCCTTGGTTGCTCATTGGTTGATCTGCCGCACTGTTGACTCTAGTATCGAACTATTAATCACATTATGTATTCCTACCGCGGGTTATGCCCTCGCTAACGTACTCGAAATTTCAGGGCCATTGGCGATGGTAGTCAGCGGTATTGTGATTGGTAATGTAACCCGCACGGTTGGTTTTTCTGAGCACAGCCAACAAACCTTGTCCCATTTTTGGCATACCGTCGATGCTTTTCTAAATGCTTTATTATTCCTGTTGATTGGTTTGATGCTGGTTATTATGCCCGTTACTTGGGTACAGGTTGGACTGGGTTTGATCATGATTCCATTGGTCTTACTAGCACGATTTATTAGTGTTTCTTTACCATATCTAGGATTTCGTCGTTTTCGGAAATACGACGCGCATTCAGTCAAGATTCTAACTTGGGGTGGTTTGCGTGGTGGTTTGGCATTAGCAATGGCGGCCTCTATCCCTACGGGTGGTGTTATGGTTAATGGTGTTGATTACCATACTTTATTGTTGATAATGACCTATGTCGTGGTTATTTTCTCAATCGTTGTACAAGGTTCAACTATTGGGCCGATGATTGAAAGAAGTATTCAAGCCGGTAAGGAAAACCATCCGTAGCTAAGTTAGATACTAGATAAAAAAGTCGATTTATTAGCTTAGAGTGGACGAAGTGAACTTTTATGATGAGTTTATTTACGATTCGTCTGCTTCTTTCTTAGTTGAACAGTTTGTTATCCATTTTTTTAACTTATGACTTAATTTATTTGGTAATGTCTTTGGACCTGTGTCGTTACTTTAGCCCAGTTTGAGTTTTTAACTCTAGCTTGGTGATTATCGAATGCATCTTGATCAATAAATTCTTCATACACATGAAATTTATTAGCATTATTTATATCTGGCCAGACCTCAAAGACTAAGCAGCCTAATTCCTCTTTAGTTAATTTAGAATGAACAATAAGTTCTGTTTTAACCTTTTCTAAATCAGCGTCAGAAATCAGTATATATCCTTGTAAAATTACTTTCGACAACATCAGACTCCATAAATTAGGCATAATGACAAAGCTACGCGGTGCAAATAAGGGATTTTTTAGGCGCATAAAATATAGATTAGACCATGATCTTTAAAGCAATATAGGGTGTAATATTTAAGACGATTATCGCAATTTTGTATTGCGCTAAATATTGAAAATAGGCTCTACCTAGATCCTTTTCATCTAATCCAAATAATTTAGAGTGGATCCCTGTAATGGCATTTCGCATTGCAATTAAGCCGATGGTCGACAGCAAAAGGATGGCTATATTAATAACGGATGCCCAGCCAAGAAATTCTGTAAGTACTTCTAGTGTCATTATTTTCTATCTCCTAAATTTGGGGTATTACTCTGGCTAGTTACTTGTGTTCATCACTATATCAACATCCTTTGATGTATAAGAGCAAATACAATGACTTCTTTATTATGAACTCTGTTTACACACTTAGCTTTGATAAAAAATGACCTCTTATCTGGCTCTAACTATGGCTCTCTTATTTTTGTAATCGAAACCTATCATTTTCAATAGTGAGCTAAAAATCCAATCGTTCATTGATATCTCAATGAAATATAACTTGTAATTAACGAGAATTGAAATTGCCTATAGGCAGATAATAAAGCAAAAATCGGGGATTACTAGTCCAATTATTTCTCCTGACTATCGAGTAAATTAAAAATAATTTACTCGAAATAAATTACTGATATTTCTGATTAAATAAAAAAACTATTGACCAAATAACAAATGTTCTCTATATTTTCTTCTTAGTATGTTCTCATTAATCTGCGAGGCAAGAAAATGTTAACGGATCGCCAACAAGACACCTACGATTTTATTGTTCATTATTTTGAAGAGTATGGACGTGCGCCCTTATTATCCGAAGTTGCTCATGGCATCGGTTTGTCTTCACAGGGCTCGGTTCATAATTACATTCAAGCGCTGGTTAATGAAGGTTTGATTGAGCGTATCGTAGGCAGGTCGCGCGGTTTACGTTTAGTCGAACAAGATAATGAGCCAGAGAGAATTTCTGTCATTTTACCTTTATTAGGTCGGGTGGCTGCAGGACGATTAATTGAAGCGGTACCTGATGAATCAGAAATAGATTTGGGTGACATGTTTAGTGGTAGTGGACGTTTTGTGTTGAAAGTAAATGGTGATTCGATGATAGATAAAGCCATCATGTCAGGTGATTATGTCGTGCTGCAAGAGCAGCGTACAGCGAATCATGGTGATATTGTGTTGGCGCTGGTTGATTTTCATGATGCGACATTAAAAACATTGCTTATCAATAATGATGGAACAGTCACATTACAACCTGCTAATGCTGATTATGAGCCCGTGACACTGCCTACCGAGCGAGTAATGATCCAAGGTGTCGTGGTTGGGCAACTCCGCACTTATTCCTAATGTATCTCAACGTTGCCTAACGCGAGTGGAGCAGGTATCACAACCATGGCAAAGGTGCATTATCCTCATCGATATGAACTGTTTCTTTGCTCAAATAGAACAACAAGATAATCCTTTCTGGCGTAATCGGCCTATAGCGGTCACTAATGGCAAGCAAGGTACCACTATTATTACTTCGAGTTATGAAGCCAGAAGTTATGGCATCAAAACTGGGATGCGTCTCAAAGAAGCCTGGCAACTCTGTCCTGAACTCATCCAAGCAGCTTCACGGCCACATCGTTATGCAGAAATATCGACTAATATTATGGCGGCGTTGGAAAGTATTACGCCTGATTTAGAAGTTTATTCCGTTGATGAAGCGTTTTTGGATGTCACCCATTGCCAAAGTCTATTAGGTACACCTTTTGAGATAGGGCGATTAGTCAAACAAACCGTCAGCAAGGTGTCAGGCTTGACCTGTAGCGTTGGTATTAGTGGTGACAAAACGACGGCTAAGTATGCGGCTAAACTCAATAAACCTGACGGACTTACTGTCATTGATCCATGGCATGCCGAAGGCACCTTAGCGCCATTACATGTTACGGAATTAAGCGGCATAAACAAAGGTACAGCAGCTTTCTTAGCTCAATATGGCGTGATTAATTGTGGTGATATGAAACACATCCCAATCAGTATTCCAGCCCAACGCTTTGGTAACTTAGGCAGACGATTATGGTTGATGGCACAAGGTAAAGATCCTGATGTTGTGCAAAGTAATATACAAGCACCTAAAACAATCGGCCACGGTAAAGTGATGCCACCACAAACAAAAGATCTAACTACCATTCTGATTTACTTCCAGCACATGAGTGAGAAAGTAGCTGCAAGGCTCAGAAAACATAATTTTAAAGCTAGTCATTTTTATATTGGATTGAAAACTGAACAAGGCTGGTTACAAACAAAAGCCAAGTTGAGCCAAGCCACGGATGATGGACAGATCTTGTTTACACAATGTCGAGAGTTCGCCATGAAGCACTGGCAAGGTCAGGGTGTGTGGCAAGTGCAGGTGACGGCACTTAATCCTGATAATGAACAACAAACTGATTTATTTGTAGAAACAGATCACAAGCAACAACGAGAAAGGCTAAATATCGCCATAGATGAAATAAATCAACGTTATGGTGAATTTGCCGTGGCGCCAAGTAGATTAATCGATCGTAGTGCCATGCCTAATGTTATCGCGCCATCTTGGAAACCATCAGGACATAGGAAGACAATTTAATGTGTGGTGCTGTGTATTTTGAATATCAGAATCAGGTACTGAGACAGTATTTTCCCAATCCTAAAGCGGTGCTGCCAGTGCAAAAGAAAGATGATAGTTTGATATTAATGCCATGGGGGCGACGACAAAGCCAGATAGGTAATTTACCGATGGGCGGCTGGGCGCGGCTGGATTCAATTTATGGTGGACATTGGGATAAGTTTTTTCCAAAGCCGATCAAAATACCCGTACTTAGCTTTATGGAAAAAGATTTTGAAGGCAATAATCATTGGTACGATCTTAATAAAGGGCAATATCTCCAAGGATTACTAGCTAAAGATAATGAGGAACAACGTATTTATGTTGTGACGATTGAGCCTGAAATGGAAGATGCCAACATTCATCACCGCTGGCCAAGGGTTATTCAATTGGGCGAAAAGAGTATAAGACGCTTAATTTAAGGTGCAAATTTAAGCGTAGCTAATATGTCTAATGTACCAACTAAGTAGGTGAACGGGTTTGTCTCACGTTGTTATTTAGCGTCAATCTCTATTTCAGGTTGATTATTTAATTAATGTTGCTAGGATTGCATGACAATAATTAAGGAGCGGGTGATGGAAACGTGGTACTCATTAGAAATAACAGATGGCGAGACAGCAAAAATAACAATGCAGAGGATCATGGATGCATTCATGCCTAAATATATAGGATCAGGTCGACCATTGGATATGGCTATATTTTCTAGCCACGATGCAATATTAAATATATGGACAATATATTTTTCACCGAAAGCAATGAGTCTAGCAATACGATTTGGGGCTAACCGCTTTGAAAGTGATTTTGTAGATCAAGACTTAGCATTACTTGTTGGCGATGCCAGATGTATGGATATTTTATTTCCTGATGCTAAACCAAACTAATATGGGTTAAATCTACGATTCTAGTTATTATCGGTTGGAAGGTAAGTTTCATGCCTTCAAGCTAGAAGTTATTTGCAGCCGTGGCAGTAGTGATACGGAACAAAAACATCAAATGGGCTCAACTTTAGTTGAGCCCATTATGCTTTTTATCCCTTAATTTTGGGGTGGGATATCTTGATCTGTTTGTAATAGTTTTTGAAACTGCGGATTGTCTAGCAGTGATTTGAAAACAGGATCATTAATAACCTCTTCTGCAGCCATGCCTTCGGCATCATTAATAACCTTTTCTAGGTTTAATAGTGCTTCATTAGGCTGATTTAATAAGGCATAGGCGCCAGCCAATTGATAGAAAGCATGTTTGTTTTCAGGGTCAATAAGTAAAGCTTGATTAGATAAGTTAATAGCCCATTGCGGTTCATTCATTTCCAAGGCCAAATCTGCTTTATACGTCATTGCTTCTGTATTTTCTGAGTCTATTTCTAAAATCTGATCATAAATATTGAGGCGATTACTTAGAATTTGTTCCTGCCCAGCTTTTAACCACAGACTATGAATATCTTGATGCCGTGACAATAGTTTTTGGGCTCGGTTGATGCCGATAGATTTGCTATGCAACTCTTTTTCAAATTTTTCGAGTCGGTCTTCATATTCTGAAATGACTTTATTGACCTTATTATCTGCCAAGTTGAGTACTTTATCTCTGATTTCGCGGATCGAGTTCCAACCCACTAAAAGTAACACGGAACTTATTCCGGCAATCAAATAGAAGAAATAAGTCACGGTATCGGTAGCATAACCCACTGCACGCGTTGTAGCGGTTAGCTCGCGATTGACCACTTCTTTAGTCATATCAACGTGCATGGTATTCATATCTACACGCAACTGTCTGAGCTCATCCATGACATATCGCTCTACAAAAGGGTTATACATAGGCTCAGTTAGCTTTGTTACGTCTTGCGTCTCCTTGACATGCACCTGCGCTGCATAGCTGATTGGGGCTACTAGACAAAGAATCGTAAAAAATATTAATGCTCGCATATGGCTTTTCCGTGGTCATGTATTTCTATTAGGCTGGTATGCAGTGCTTTAATGGTTTTTTCATAATCGCTTTGATTGACGAAAAACTGCATTTCCACTTGACGAATATTTTGATGCATGGCTTCGATATTGATGTTGTGGTTAAACATTGTCTGTACTGATCTTGCCAATAAGCCTTTGATACGCATATCACTGCCCATCACCGAAGCTAGCGATATTTTGCTGGTATTAACGGCGGCAGTTGGCAGTTGCTGTTTAAATTGCTCTGCAAGACGTTTAGCTTTTTTGAGGGAAGTATCCAAGAAAACGGTAATGGTATTGGCGTTAAAGTCTTTAGTAATGACCTTACATTTTAAACGAGCGGCCATATCAATTAACACTTTTTCATAACGACCTTGTTGCCCAACCATTTCTTGGTCAAACATTTCCAATGCAATTAAATGTTGCATACCGGCGATGATTTCTACTTGTGGTGATTCGCTGATGTAATCATCGGTGATCAATGTGCCATGATGTTCTGGTTCAAAGGCATTTTTGATCCGTAATGCTATTTTAGCCTGACGCAAACCTTTTGCCGCATGGGGATGAATGGCTTCCATACCAAGATTAGCCAGCTGATCGGCGATGTCGTAGTTGGTTTTGCCAATAGGAATCGCTTGCTCTTCGCCCACCAATCGAGGGTCTGCACTACTCAGATGATATTCTTTATGAATGACGGCTTCGGTTGCTTTTAAAAGAACCGCAATTCGACTGAAGGTCATTTCACTGTAGCCTCGATCAAAGCTGTCCATCAGATTTTCACTACAGTGAGCGTAACCGGTCACAATGGGTAAAGTTTCACTGAAATCGATTCCCTCGAGATGTTCAGTAATGACATTATCCAAGAGCTGTTTATCTTCAGTCTCCCATCCAGTCAAATCTATAAAGCAGGTGCTGACACCTTCATTCTTGAGTAATTGGCTTAGGTTCCAGGCACTGTGTGCCTCACCGATGCTTGCCAATAATTCGCGTACAGTCAGCAAGTGGTCATCTAATGAAAAGTGACCATGGCTACACAATACTTGGAGATGGTTTAAGAGCTGTTTGGTCTTAGCGATACGTTCATTGATGAAGTCGTTGGCTAATGCCCGTTGATCAGCATCTGTAAAGAGAGTGTGATTGATTTGGGTAAGTTTCAGGCCAAGTTGTTGAAAGGCGGTGACCCAGTCACTTCTATTATCATTATGTGCAAAGAGCCCATAGACGCCAGGCTGTCCAGTTTTTTTATGCTCTAAGAGATCATCGGTGATACCACTATAAGCAGAAACAACGAGTACACGATGATAAGGATTATTCGAATAGAGAACAATGTTATCTCTGACAGCGGGGTAGTCACTCATTGAAGTGCCACCAATTTTTTCTATACTTAACTTTCTATTTGGAGTATTTGACATGCTATTTGCAGTGTTTATCCTGTTTGGTATTTTAAGGATGGTCAGGTTTGACCATCCTTAAATACAGTTAATAAATATTATAAAGTTATTAATCAGTTTCGGGTAATTGGTAAGAGCCATCTTTATCATGGGTTTCACGGCCAGTAACGGGCGGATTAAATGCACAAACCATTCTCATACGAACGCCTTTATTTGCTCGTAGGATATGCTGATCATTGTCATTTAACGCATACACGGTGCCTTCACGGATAGGGTGAACTTTACCGTTTTTCTTTTCGACAATTTCGCCTTCGCCTTCAATGCAATAGACTGCTTCAAGGTGATTTTTATACCAAAGGTGAAGATCTTCACCTTCTTTGATCAAGGTATCGTGAAGTGAGAACCCCATGCCATCACTAGCAAGCAATAAACGACGGCTAGTCCATTGGGCAGCATCTACATCAGCATCAGTACCGATTACATCATCATAAAGATTTTTAACAATCATTAAGTAAATTCCTTGGTTATTTAGTTAGATTCTTAAGTACTTTGGCGATAGCGCTTTCTAAAACATCAAAGCCTTCATTAATCAACTCTTCAGTAATGATTAACGAGCCTAAGAATTTAATAACATCGCCGGCAGCACCAGCCGTTTCAATTATCAAACCATCTTCAAAGGCTTGAGCGCATATGGCTGAGGTAATATCTGGATCTTTAAATTCAGCGCCCCAAATCATACCGTGGCCACGTATTTCACGAACTTGTTCTGCAAAACGTAGCGCCAGACTCTGCATACGTTTTTCGACAAGTTTTGCTTTAACTTTGATTTCTTTCGAAAATTTATCATCTGACCAGTAAGTGTCAATGGCAACGGTAGCAGCCACAAACGCAAGATTATAGCCACGAAATGTTCCAGAATGTTCACCAGGACTCCATTTATCAAGTTCTGGTTTAAGAAGAACCATCGCCATAGGAAGACCACCACCAATAGATTTTGATAGGGTGACGATATCAGGTTTGATGCCCGCTCTTTCAAAACTAAAGAAATCACCTGAGCGACCATTACCTACTTGAATATCATCGACAACCATTAAGATGTCAAAGTCATCACAGATTTGACGTAAGTCTTTTAGCCACTGTTCACCAGCGACATTAATGCCGCCTTCGGCTTGAATGGTTTCTAAAACGATAGCGGCAGGTAGCTCAGTACCACTAGAGTCATCACCTAATATCTTTCTTAGATAAGCAATAGTGTCGACCTTATCACCTAAATAATCATGAAAAGGTATTTGGGTAGTATAGCCAGGAACACCGTAGCTTTCATCATGGTAGTAACTGTTACCTGTGATGCTCAATGAACCTAATGACATACCATGAAAGCCGTTGGTAAACGACATGATTTGCTTACGACCTTTTACTTTACGAGCAATTTTAAGTGCCGTTTCAATCGCATTGGTGCCTGTCGGACCAACAAATTGTAGTTTGTAATCTAGGTCTCGAGGTTGGAGGATTTTGTAAACAAAGCTTTCGATGAATTCGCGCTTAGCAACCGTACCCATATCCAAAGCATGACCGATTCCATCATTATTAAGATAGGTAATGATCGCTTCATTAATTTTAGGATTGTTGTGGCCGTAGTTTAACGCACCGGCACCGGCGAAAAAGTCTACATAACGCTTTCCTGATTCATCCCAAATTTCAGCCATTTTAGCTTTATTGAAAATAACGGGGAAAGAACGGATGTAACCACGAACTTCAGATTCGTATTTGTTAAATATTGATAATGTCATTCTGTATTCCTTTAAGAAAAATAAGGGATTAATTTTGTATTGTCAGAAGCTCTAATAATATAGAGGTCTTCGGCCTCATGATTGTCCTCACCAAAATGTGCTTCGTTTATGAAGGGTGAGGTTGTCATGATGAGCCCGTGCGTTTTCGCAAACGAGCCAAATAGGCCTTGTGATGCTTTGTTAGATGGGCTGATGGTGCAAGCGAGTTCGGTCATCGCTGAGTCACTTGGTTGATTTTTAATTAGACCGAGCAACATTGCTTTAGCTAAACCACGACCACGCGCACTCTCGGCAATAGCAACCTGCCACACGAAAAGTGATTCGGGTTTGTCAGGTTGATAGTAAGCAGATATAAAGCCAATGACCACGTCATCTTGTTCAACGACGATACAGGTATCTGAAAAATGCGAGGCTTGTAAAAAATACAGATAGCTCGAATTCAAATCTAATGGTGGGGATGATTTGATCAACTGATATATGGCGTAGCCATCGTTCAGTACGGGCTTGCGAAAATTGAGTTCGTTATGCGAGTTTTCGATTATTTTCTCCATAATTAATATGCCATGCTTTTAAAGTTGATGGTGAAGAGTTAAATCAGTCGTAGCCACTGACGGCGTTTGTGTAGCCGAGTATAACAACGATGGATTATATGTATGTGACAACCTACGCCAAATCATATTGATTTGAGGTGCTTGAGGGGAGCCATACAAGTGATTGGACTTGAGTCGACCAAAATGGTCTGAGCGAGAGGAGAGGCTATGTGATTGTGACAGTGTATGAACTACTGTGGAAAAGATAAAACTGACCTATAAATGTTGTGAATATGCAATTATTATAACAAAAATATATTTATTTATCAACATGTTAGGTTTTTTACTGTCACTAATGGATTATAAGCAGTTGTTTTGTATAAAGGTTTTAAAGGATGGTGTCCAAGCAGATTTTACCCAAAACGGTGCATTTAAACGTAGTATTTTTATTCCTAAAGCGAGTCAAAATTATAGCAATGTGAGTAGGTAATAAAACGTGAATCACTCAAAGAATTACTGAGTGATTCACGATTACATTTATACTGATTCTAGACCATCAATCCAGATGATGTTAATCGGTGATGCTCGTCATTGTTTACCACTTCAACTGAAGACGAGAATAATAACTGGTATCTAGCTTCTCGCGACCGCTAGCGGGCAAACTCTTATAATCGTTACGAAGACCAAATCGTAGATTCCAAAAATTGGAGAAGCCAATTGGAATGTTAATGCCAGAATCATGAGTCAGCAGAAAATCAGCAAAATCATCAATAGCAGGTGTATAGGTTAAATGGTTGGTCATTTTAGCCCAATCCACAAATTGCCATTTATGTGCTAAACCAAAATCTAATGTAGGTGACTTGTCATTGGTACCATCATTAAAACTTTCATAGCGATAACCCAGACCTGAACGCAACTCGAGCGAATGTTTAGCCTCATTAAATACGCGATAATTTAGACCTGCACCAAATATGGTGCGAAGGTCAAGATCTTCGAAGTCATCACGTTCTACTTCACCACGAACATACCAACCCCATGGATCGGCAAAATAAGCCGTGTATTCTGATCCAAAGATAATCTCGTTAGCAGTATCAACATCGTTTTTACTTTCCTTATCTACTGAGGCATAAAATTTCAATGTATCTTCTTTGCTTTCAAGTATTGCCGCTAATTGAACGCTAGCACCAAATTGCTCTGAATTACCTTTTTTGCCGACGATGTCGAGAGCGGCTTCATAAGACCATTTTCGTTTTAACGCGTCGCGTTCAGCCTCGGTTCTAACGAGCTGAGGATCATTCGCTTCAGGCTGCCAACTCTCAGCGATCGACGTTGTTTTAGTGGTCATGGTTGCATCTTGACCCGTTATAATAAGTTGTCCAGCACCATCATGATGAACTTGACCTTCGAGTGTCGTCCCACTTTTTAACCGAACAAATACGGTTTGGTCGGTATCAAACCCTTTTATTTGATCGCGCTTAAGGCTTAGCTCACCTGCATAGCTAGTTGATAGGGTAATCGTTGTTTCGGAAATAGACTTAATTGTGCCGGTTAATATACCACCATCCAGTGTTTCGACTTGATCAATGGCATAGCTAGAGATAGGCATCGTCATACAACAGACGAGTGCGATTAGTGTTTTTCTCATGAAGGGAAAATCCTTGCTTAAATTAATGCCTATTCAAGGCATTTAAATATCATTGGCGTTTGATAACTCAATAAAAATGCTAGACAGTTTTATTGATGAGCCATTAAGTATCTGATGTGATATATCGTCTACCCACCTTGCGTTATATTGAGGCGTGTAGTTGGTGCAGTGTTGATATGTATCAATTAGGCTTAAAGCAACAACTGCATTGTTGTTGCGGGCGACATTTTAGCATAGTCAAAAAATAATGAAAAATGGATTGGCAGCATTTAGGCCCCCAATGTTTTCACCGATAACTAAGGGATTACTAACGTTCAAGCTTAATATTATTGCCGGTACTTATTATATTTATACTTGTAGTCATAATTGGATTATAAGTTGAGTAGAGGCGCCTTCATTGTAGTCAAAGGTACCGATATACGACTTAGAGCTTCACCAAGACCATATCGTTAAAATTAGTGATTATTTTAATCACTAATGAGGGGGAGAAATTTGCCTAAGCAATACGTCGAATTCAGCAATAGGTACAGGTTTACTATATAGATACCCTTGATAAAGCTGGCAACCTTTGGTCAATAATAATTGTTGTTGCGCCTCTGTTTCAACGCCTTCAGCTATGACGCTCAATCCCAAACTATGTGCCATTACTATAATGGTGCTGACAATAGACTGGTCATCACTATCTGTGACGATATGGTCGATGAATGACTTGTCGATCTTGAGTTGATAAAGTGGTAATTTCTTGAGATATTGTAACGATGAATAACCGGTACCAAAGTCATCCAATGAGAACTGAATACCCATTTCTGCCAATGCCTTCATGCTAGCGATCGTCTCTTCGATATCGTTTAACAATAGACTTTCTGTTAGCTCCAATTTAAGCAGTGAAGGATCGATCGCATAGTGTTGGACTGTTGCTTTGATTTGTGAAATGAAATCTGGCTGATGAAATTGCTTCGCACTGACGTTGATGGATAATGTTAGACCACAACTCAGCACATCTTGCTGCCAGGCATTCAGTTGAGCACAAGCGGTATCAATCACCCAACGACCTATTGTCTGAATAGTACCGTTTTGTTCTGCCAGTGGAATGAAGTCTAAAGGGGAAATTATTCCACGCTTAGGATGTATCCAACGGATCAAGGCTTCAGCACCTAAGGGACGTCGTGAACTATCCACCTGTATTTGATAATATAATTGAAACTGCTGTTGTTCAATTGCTTTTTTGAGTTCATTCTCAAGTTTTGCATGCGCGGTGATCTTGGTTTGCATCTGTGGATTAAAGAAGCGAATGGCATTACGGCCATCATTTTTTGCTTGATACATTGCAATATCAGCTTGCTTCAACAGCTCCTCCACTCCACATTGATGACCAGTCAGTAAGGTTATACCAATACTTGTGCTACTGGTATAGATATGATTAGCGAGATGATAGGGTTGATTAATGTAATTCAAAAACTTATTGGCAATATCTTCTGCCTGTGTAGCGGCTTCAATAGGCAGCACACTCAAACCTTCAAGTAACACAACAAACTCATCGCCGCCAAAGCGAGAGACGGTGTCATCTTCACGTATACATGATGTCAGACGCGTTGCAACTTGCTGTAGTAAAATGTCACCCATATCATGACCTAAGGTGTCATTGAGCATCTTAAAGTGATCGAGATCAAGAAAGAGTAAAGCACCTTTCTTTTCGTTGCGTGCACTGGCTGCCATTGCATGATTGATACGGTCCATCATCAGCCGGCGATTTGGCAAATGGGTCAGAGGATCGTAATAGGCTAAATCTTCAATTTCTTGTTCAGCTTCTTTATTTTTGGTGATATCGATGAGTGTACCCACATAGTTCGTCACCATATCATTCGAGTCTTTTACTGCCGTGATAGTGAGCTGTTGAGGATATAGTTCACCGTTTTTACGTTTATTCCAAATCTCGCCTCCCCAGTAGTTATTGGTGGTTAATTCATTCCACATATCATCAAAAAAGTGTGCATCATGACGCCCCGAAGACAGTATGCTGGAGTTATTGCCAATGGCATCTTCAGCGGCATAGCCCGTAATCGTTGTGAACGCTTTATTGACCCGAAGAATGATATTGTCAGCATCAGTCACCATCATGCCTTCTTGTGATTCAAAAGCGGTAGCCGCAATTTGCAGATCCTGCTCAGCGTCTTTTTGTTTGGTGATTTCCTGTACCGTGCCTTGCATGGTTATTGCTTGACCGTCAGCATTAACATCCAGCTTTCCAATAGAGCGAATCCAGCGTACTTTTCCTTGAGTATCAATAATTCGAAACTCGACATCTAGTGTATTATTCTGGGCAATCTGTTGTGCAGATTCTGTGATAAGCGCAGGGCGGTCATCGGGATGAATGACAGCCAGAAAATCCTCCCGTGTCGGGTTCGCTAAATCAGGAAAGCCAAGTTGCTGTGTCATCGCCTCAGACCAGATCTGAGTATTAGTGAGAATATTGTATTCCCATGTACCAATACCACCATATAATTGGCTCAAGCGCACTCGTTGCTCACTTTCACGTAGTCGTTCTTCACTTTGTTTGCGTTCAGTAATATCGCTTATCGTGCCAATCATACGCAAGGGAACATCATCCTCGCTATGTTTTAACACCATGCCCCGACTCAGCACCCATCGATAACTGCCATCTTTACATTTCATACGACATTCAAGCTTGTAGGTGGAATCTATACCCTGCAAGTAAGCTTGCATGGTTTCTTCAACATACAATTTATCATCAGGATGAAAACGATTTTCCCATTCCAATCCCGTTGGCAAGCTATCAGATTCAGCATAGCCTAATATGGATTTCCACTGTTTTGAAAATGTTTTTACATCATTCTCAATATCCCAGTCCCATACACCATCGCCCGCACCTTCAATGGCAAACTTCCAGTAATATTCACTGTCTTTTAAGGCTAATTCTATATGTTTGCGTTCAGTAACATCGACAAACAGCCAAGTTGATTCATCTGGTTTGTTATGTTGCTCAGACCCCCTCATATCTACCCAGATATGTGAACCGTTTTTACACACAAATTCGAGTTCATTTTTAACCACGCCTTGCGTTTTTATCTTAGTATAGGCCTCGCTAATAGACTGATAATCTTCTTCATGGACGTAAAGTTGACGTGTTGGACAATTATTTAGTTCACCTTTGTCATAGCCCAGAATTTTTTCAAAAGTACGGTTCGTCCAGATGATTTTTCGATCGCGTGCAGTGACTATCCCAACCAAAGTGTTATCGATAATGGTTGATTGTTCAGCGAGTAATTCATCCATGTATTGTTGCTGGATAACAGCATCGGTAATGTCTCTTGCTATACCAAATAAGCCAGTAATATCACCATTTCTATCGTGCATTGGATATTTACGGTTATCAATCCAGCCTAACTTGCCGTGATTATCCAGTGTTTTTTGAATTTCTTGGGCGATATTAATACCTGAAAAAATCAGCTTCTCTAAGCGGTAGTAAATATCTGCATAGTCCTCGGGAAATACATCGTAATCGGTCTTACCCATTAAATCAGTCCAGTATTCCGAGGGATTGGTTATGGCCACTATGGTTTGGCTTGCACCGGTAAATACATGGTTGCGATCTTTAAAGTAAATGTAGTCATTCGTATTGTCCATCATGGCGCTAAAGTTAGCCATCATGGTTTGCTCTTCCTGCTGTTGCCATAGGGTTCTAGCATCTTGCAGTGATAATGTCAGTATAAGCTTATTTTTTACAGTATCTAGCGTTTTAGTATAATGGCCCTTGATACAACGAATACGGCCATCAGCGTGCCTTAGTCTAATATTAAACGTAGCTGATACATTATTGATTTTAGTAGAAAATAACGCGTCAGCAATGTCTTGATCATGCAAATGAATAAGGCTTTGCAGAGACAGTTTATTACAAAGAAAGTTAGCTGCCTTGAAACCCAGTAATTCGGTTACGTTCTCACTAACAGATAACACGGTTGTGGAATCGGCTGTTAAGACGATACTAAAATTTGTTTCTAACTTAGTGGTAATTTTAGTATTAGCTGACAATTTAGTCCTTGAGTATAATTTTAGGTGGCGGGTTATTAGGTTAAACAATAGACTAGAATGATTATTAATGGAAGTTGTTATAGTTGAGTTATCTATACGTAGTTAATAACTATACTATCTATAATCATAGAGGAGCAGACGTACTCATTATGAAAAATACACTATATATTATTTGGCAAAAGTCATTCGATCAAGATGATTCTATTCTTGATGAACAGCATCATGCTTTACTTGCAACGATAAATTCGCTGCATTACTTTCTACAGCAAGGTCATGCATTAGAGGTATTGATGCCAACAGTTAAGCTGTTTCTCAGTTATCTAAGATTCCATAATAGTACTGAGGAGGGTGTTTTGCGGGCAGCTGATTATCCTGAACTTAATGAATACATAAAACAGAATGAAAACGTGATTGTCGAATTTAAAGCGGTATGCCGAGAAGCAATGCTCAATAAGGAGCCCGATCTGGTATTAAAATTTCTTAAAAAGTGGTGGATTTCTCATCTGGAGAAACATGACGACATCAAACTGTATATAACAGATGCATCTGGTCAATACTGTCGAGTAGATTAATACTATTTTGATGGCCTATTTTCTAATAGCTTGATACGTTGCTGTCTTGATCTGACCATTGTTTATCCTAAGAACTATTTATTTTAACTAGGCATTGGCAAACCCATTTTTTCTCAGAAAAACGGCATACTTAATGAGCCTACTTATTAACCATTAACCTTTCCGGTTTTACTACACACTTATTTATAACCGCTACCTAGCCCTTTTATTAACCAACAATAAACAATAAATGACGATAAATAAAGCGAGATAGCGTTTAACAATAGCCAAGATAAGGGCAATAGCTTTTTTGACACGATAGAAAGAGTTGCTAGAGCCGTGATAATCAAGTTGGGTATCATTTGTTTCATGCTCAGTAGTATGAAAAATCGTTTAAAGCATATTTGACGAAATAGAGAGAAAGACCACATACTACCCTCCATTTTTTAGTGAATTGACTTAGCGATTTAAAGTTTATATGAATAGTTTATGGAAATCCGCTGCAAAAATATCATTAATCTATGTCGCTATAGGCGCTATATGGATACTGGCTTCTGATCTTGCTCTTACATTACTACTCAATACTAAAGAGGAAGTAACTCAGCTACAAACAGTAAAGGGTTGGTTTTATATCTTTACTACTGGTGTCTTCCTCTTTTGGCTTGTTCATCGTCAGCTGAAGACTATAAAAGAAAGTGAAGATCGTTGGCGCTTTGCTTTAGAAGGTTCAGGCGATGGTGTGTGGGACTGGGAAGTGTCGACAAACACGGTATGGTTCTCCAAACAATTCAAGGAGATGCTCGGTTATGCCGAGGAGGAAGTCTGCATTGGATTAAAGGAATGGACGAGTCGTGTCCATCCGGAGGATATGCCACGGGTGATGGCCGAGTTACAAGCGCACCTCGAGGGCGAGACGGCAACCTACATCAACGAACACCGTATGCGCTGCAAAGACGGCAGCTATAAATGGGTTCTTGACCGTGGATTGGTGATTACACACGATGCTACGGGTAAACCGTTGCGCGTAGTGGGCACGCATGCCGACATTACCAAGCGAAAACAAGCCGAAGAGAAACTAAAGCTATCCGCTAGCGTCTTTACTAATGCCCGTGAAAGCATCACTATTACTGATGCTGCAGGTACTATCATTGATATCAATGATACATTCACGGCGACAACGGGGTATAGCCGAAAAGAAGTGCTCGGACAAAACTCACGCATTCTCCAATCAGGCAGGCAATCTCCTGAGTTTTATGCTGATATGTGGCAAACACTACTAAAAGATGGCTTTTGGTATGGCGAAATATGGAATCGTCGTAAAAGTGGTGAAGTGTATGCTGAAATGAAAACGATCAGTGCCGTACGTGATGTACAAGGTGTCACCACTCATTATGTCGCTTTGTGTTCCGACATTACCTTGATGAAAGAATATCAAAGTAAACTAGAACATATAGCCCATTACGACATTCTCACCCGCTTACCCAATCGTTCATTGCTTGCCGACCGATTATCTCAAGCTATGTTGCAATGCCGGCGTCACGAGCAGTCACTTGCGGTCTTATTTCTAGATTTAGATGGTTTTAAAAAAATCAATGATATCCATGGACATGATGTGGGTGATGAGCTATTGATTATCATTTCACAACGTATGACAGAGGCGCTACGTGAAGGTGATACTTTAGCCCGAATCGGTGGTGATGAGTTTGTTACAGTATTAGCGGATTTAGAAAAAGTTGAAGATTGTGAGCCAGTATTAGAGCGGTTGTTATTGGCAGCGTCTAAACCTGTCTCAATCAGTGATGTGACATTAAATTGCTCAGTCAGTATTGGTGTCACTTTATACCCCCAAGATAATGTGGATACCGATCTTCTTATGCGTCATGCTGATCAAGCTATGTATATGGCAAAGGAATTGGGTAAGAATCGTTATCACTTATTTGACACTGCTCAAGATGATGCGGTTAAAGTGCAACGAGAAAACCTAGAGGCTATTCGCAGTGCATTAGATAATGATCAATTTGTGCTCTATTATCAGCCTAAGGTTAATATGCGAACAGGCACCGTAACAGGGGTTGAGGCGTTAATACGTTGGCAACATCCCAAGCGAGGTCTATTAAATCCAATCGATTTCTTGCCTATCATTGAAAATCACGGCATGAGTATCGAAATGGGTGAATGGGTTATTGATACTGCACTGACACAAATCAACCAATGGCAAAAAATGGGACTCAACTTCCCTGTAAACACTAGTGTAAATATTGCAGCAGTACAATTACAGAAGACTCATTTCGTGGATAGATTAACCTCACTACTAACGGCTCATCCCGATGTTGACCCCCGTTATTTAGAACTCGAGGTGCTGGAAACAAGCGCCTTAGATGACGTGGAACATGTTTCGGAAATAATGGTTGCCTGTATGGCGTTGGGCGTAAACTTTGCTCTGGATGATTTTGGTACAGGTTACTCGTCTCTTACCTATCTTAGACGTTT
>TARA_R110001606_G_scaffold80186_8_pt1 | contig 78773 bp, 72 predicted proteins | sample TARA_R110001606 | Tara Oceans TARA_R110001606 (sample SAMEA4398315) | marine metagenome | biome: Polar Biome; feature: [SRF] surface water layer (ENVO:00010504); material: water (ENVO:00002006), including particulate matter (ENVO:01000060) such as... | depth 5 m
CACCTGGCCGGAAATAAGCGTAGGAGGCACACCCGGGCCCGGCACTGTTAATTGCCCAGTATAATATACGTTTTTTAAATGTCTGTTTTTTAACGATGGCTTTAGAATCGCCGTTTGTTTCAAAGTATTGGCGAGGCCGTAGGCATTTCCTCTGAAAGCGTGGTAGTCCTTTATGAAATCGTTGTGTGCATAGCTTTGTTTAAATACCACATGGTTTTTCACTTCCTGCCCGATTAAAATCTCCAGCCTGTCCATGATGATATTGTAGTATTTTTCCCTCGTTGCTTCATCATCTTTCAGGCCTGGTGCTACCGGGATGAGCAGAATAAGGTTTTCGCAGCCTTTGGGGGCCACAGTATCGTCTGTTACCGAAGTGGCAGATAAATAGAATAAGGGATTACTTGGCCAATCCGGCGTTTCATAAATTTCTTTCGCATGAGGGCCAAAATCCTCGTCGAAGAACAGCATGTGATGGGTAATGTTTTTCAGTTTCTTGTTCAGCCCGATGTAGAACAATAGGCTGGAAGGAGCCATGGTTCTTTTCTCCCAATATTTTGGGCTATAATTTCTGTGCTCATAGTCGAGCAGGTGCTGGTCTACATGGTGGTAGTCGGCACCGGCCACCACCACATCAGCTTTGAAGGCACCTTTGGCGGTAAGCACACTTTCAGCTTTCCCATTCTTTGCCACTATTTTCTCCACTTCATGGTCAGTCAGGATCTTCACACCTTTCTCCTCTGCCAGGCTAACCATTGCCTCAATCACTTTATACATGCCTCCCTCCGGGTACCAGGTGCCCAGCGACATGTCGGCATAGTTCATCAGGCTGTACAACGCCGGTGTGTTTTCTGGTATGGCGCCAAGAAAGAGCACCGGGAATTCCATCAGCCGGATGAGTTTGTCGTTGGTAAAGAATTTTCGGACGTGACTGTGCATACTTTGAAACACATCCATCTTTACCAGTCCCTTTAAGAGCCGGGGGTCGATGAACTCGAGCAATGAGCGGCTCGGTTTGTACACAAGGTCATTGATGCCAACTTCATACTTGTATTCTGCCTGGGAAAGAAAGGCCTGCAATTTTTTCCCGGCGCCCTTTTCAAGTGATTCAAAAAGAGCCTCCAGTTCACTCATTTTGGCAGGCACCTTCATGTGGTCATCCTTATCAAACACCACGGTGTAAGACGGGTCGAGCCTTTTTAAATGGTAGTAGTCGGAGGGCTTCTTGCCGAAAAGCGCAAAATACCGATCAAAAACATCAGGCATCCAATACCAGGAGGGGCCCATGTCGAACATGAAGCCATCGGCTTCAAGCTTCCTTGCCCTGCCTCCAATCGTTTTATTTTTTTCTAGTAAAATGACATTGTGGCCCTGATCAGCCAGACAAGTGGCTGCTGATAGCCCTGCAAAACCTGTGCCGATAACGCAAATATCCAGTGCTGGCATAAATTAGAAGCTGTGAGCGTAAGGAGTCAATTTAGCCTTTAATTCCTTGCGGGCAATGTGGATACGGTTTTTAACAGTGCCAATCGGTATTTGAAGCTTGTCTGCAATCTCGTGGTACTTGAATCCCCGGAAATACATCATGAACGGGCTCTTGTATACATCATCTACGTTGTTCAGCGCTTGTTCAATGTCCTCCATTGTAAAGCTGGAATAGGCATCGTTTTGCACACTGCTCCCTGATGAGTTGATGTAGTGCAGATTATCAGTTGTGTCTATGAAGGTGTTCCTTCTCACCATTCTTTGGTAGTTGGTAATAAAGGTGTTCTTCATAATTGTGTATAACCATGCCTTGATATTGGTGCCGGGGGCAAATTTTTCACGGTTTTTGAATGCCTTCAACATTGTTTCCTGAATGAGGTCATTCGCATCTTCCATGTCCCTGGTTAGTTTCAGTGCGAATGGTTTCAATGATCCTGACATTTCTTTGAGAGTGTAATTGAATTCTAAAGCCGTCATATCGTTCAGTTATTTTGTTTAATCAAAACTACAAACTATTAAACAAACAACAATGTTTTGTTTAATTTATTTTTAAAATAGTTAAACAAAATTATTAGGCAAGACAGAGTGATCCCATACGAAAACCGAAGCACAGCATGCGGTTTTTTACCTGTCGATACATGTGTATCCTGTTTTTTTGAAAAAAAAGAAGACTGAGGGCTTTGAGAATACTACGCTTCGGCGCTATGTTCTTCAACAAAACTCGTGATCTGCTCGGAGCGAGTAAAAATGATCACATTGTCGGGGGTTTGGATATCCTGTCCTATTACCTGATACCCGGACAGAAGAATGGTTGACTCGGGGAAAAGTCCCGAAAGCTTATTGACATAGCCTTGCACCTGGTCGATGCCAGGAACCGATGTGAGAATGGAAAGAATAAATTCGGGCTTGTGCAGGTTATAAACAGACACCAGATCCTGAAGAGGTAGCGACTGCCCAAGGTAAATGCTTTTATTGTGCCTGGATCTGATCACATAGTCGGCAAAAAGAAGGCTCAACTCATGAAGCTCACCTTCCGGAAGATAAAGGAGGTATTTGGTTGCATTTGAAGGGTCCGACGAATATTGTCCGTCAATGGCAACTATCAGCTTTTGACGGATCAGGTTCGAAATGAAATGCTCCTGTGCGGGATTGATACTTCCGGTTTGCCAAAGGATGCCGATTTTAGAGAGAAATGGATAGACGATATTAAGCATCGTCTTTTCGAATCCTAGCTTTAGAATGTTAGACGACATGATTTTTTCGAACCTGTCTTCGTCCATATCAATCATCGCTAACGTGAGTGCATGGATTTGCTCAGGAAAACGCAGGTGTTTGTCGGTAAGGGCCAGAACTTCCTCAGCAATTTCCTGAGAGCTCATGTCAGCGATGTGAGAAATCTTGAATCCGTTGTCTTTCAACAGCGAAACATTGAGGATAAGCTTCAAATCGAGATCGTCGTAGCTCCTTATATTGGTTTCGGAGCGGCTGGGCTTGATAAAATTGTACCGTTGCTCCCAAATCCGGATGGTATGGGCTTTGATGCCAGATAAATGCTCGAGGTCTTTGATTGAATAGTTGCTCACTTACTTAAACGTTATCGCACTCTAATTTAAACGTGATCTTATAATCGGTTTATGATGAGACAAACTTAATGCTCAACTAAAATGTTTGAAAAACTTTGTTAGCCCAGGTAGCCGACCAGCGCAAAGAAAGATGCCTGAGACAAAATAACGTATTGGGCTAGCTCATTTTTGTTTTCAAAACCAAAATGGTGAAGTATGCTATGGAGCACAAAGGCAAGTGCTCCCCAGCTCACATAGTTTTGAATAGGAATGCCAGACCCCTGCCAGCTCCAGTAGTCCGACATGATAGCAACCGGCTCCAGCAATATATCCAATCCCACCATCAGCAATGCACCAGCCAGTGATGCCAGCCACTTGTTGTTGATAGAGCGTGTAAGAGAAGCTGTACATACTACCAGTATCAGCCAGTTGGTGCCGATAAGCAAAGGCACGCCGAAGAGCTTGGGCCCCAATGTGGCTCCGTATTCGTAACTTCCGAATGGCCAGCCGGTTTGTACGCCAACTACCTCACTAAAAAAGGCCATTAAAAAACACAGCAATGCATAGGCGTAGAAGGGAGGGGTTTTGTTTTGCTGAAAAATGACCACAAGCGCTGCCACTATCAAAAGGTTGAGAGGCGTCAGTTGCCTCATCAAAGGTGCCCACGCTGGCAACAGCATGCCAATAGTGCCAACCACATGAAGTACCACAATTACCAGTGCCGCCTTGTTTTTACTGCTCATTACTCAAAGTTAGAAAGGTAAACTTGCCGCTGCTTGTTTGGTTTGAAAATAGTACAGAATTTGCCAACTTGTTTAACAGTCTACCCCTGCTGAAGGGCTGAATTTATGGTATTATACAACGTCACGGTTAATATAGAATCAGTAGTTGAAGACGAATGGCTGCATTGGATAAAGTCCATCCATGTGCCAAAAGTAATGGCTACGGGAATGTTTGTTGAGAGCAAAATATTCAAGCTATTGCACGACGAAGGGGACGGAAGTGCCACATACAGTGTGCAATTTTTTGCTGCCTCTGTGAAACAGGTAAACGAATATCTTGAAACATACGCACCAGCCCTGGTACAAGCTCATATGGAAAGGTACAAAAACAAACACGTAGCTTTTCGAACGCTGATGGAGGAGGTGTAGTAATTGCTGTTCTGCCCTTGCACCATCCCATTGCTAATCAAAGGAAGTAGTAGTAGTTTTATTAGCTAAATTCACTCTATACTACTTTCGTTATGATCAAGCAGTTCAATATGAAGGCCCTTTATGGGGCATACCTGTTTTTTCTTTTTCTTGCCGCCTGCGAAAAGCCTGTAGAGGAAAAAATTATTGACCTTCCAAGGGGCGTTCCGGAAGCAGAGGGCGTACCCTCCTCCAGTATTCAGGCCTTTCTTGAATCAGCTGACACCAGCAAGCACGAATTCCACAGTTTCATGTTTCTGCGGCACGGAAAAGTGATCGCCGAGAGCTGGTGGAGCCCCTATGGCCCAGAGCTGCCGCACACCATGTACTCTACAAGCAAAAGCTTTACTTCAACAGCCATTGGGTTTGCTGTTACGGAAAAATTGCTGACTGTCAACGACTCGGTTATTTCGTTTTTCCCAGAATATGTTACTGATAGCGTGAGCGACTTCATGGCCGCCCTCACGGTCAAAGACCTGCTCACCATGTCGGTGGGGCAGGATCCAGACCCGTCGGCCACCATACCTGGCGACAGCCTCTGGGTAAAGTCATTCCTTTACACGCCCATCATCGACAAGCCGGGAACAAAATTTCTCTACAATTCGATGGCTACTTATATGCTGTCGGCTATTGTTACTAAAGTAACAGGGCAAAAAGTCATCGACTATTTGAAACCAAGGCTGTTCGATCCTTTGCATATACAGGGGATCGATTGGGAGACTGATCCGGAGGGCAACAACACGGGTGGCTGGGGGCTAAGGCTGAAGACCGAGGACATGGCTAAATTTGGACAACTTTTGCTCCAAAAAGGTAAGTGGAATGGGGAGCAAGTCCTTTCAGAGGAGTGGATAGCGGAAGCAACTTCTTTCAAAATACAGCAGTCACCGGAGCTGCCAGCAGAAACCAAAGCAAAAAGTGACTGGCTGCAGGGTTATTGCTACCAGTTTTGGAGATGCCGTAACAATGCCTTTCGGGGCGATGGTGCTTTTGGTCAATACATTATCGTGATGCCGGATCAGGACGCCGTCATTGCCATTACGTCGGAAACATCTGATATGCAGGGAATCTTAAACATGGTTTGGGATCAGTTGCTTCCAGCGATGTCTGACGATGAGCTGCCCGTCGATGCCGCAGCAGTGGCATCTCTTGAGAGAAAAATCGCCTCTCTTTCACTGCAACTCCCATCAGCCGACTTGGCATCCACTATGGAAGGAGCTCTGTCAGGCAAAATATTTAAGCTTGATTCCAATGGAAGAAATATGGAGAGCATAAGTTTCCAGTTTGGATCGGCTGGAAGTGATGTGGCTTTGAAGTATAAAAATGACACCTATAAGATTCCTATTGGCTGGGGAGAGTGGAAGTATTCGCAAACCAAAAGGCCAGGCCCCTACCTGGTAGCCAGAGCAAAAAATGCGCTGAAAGGTCTGCCTCCATTCAAAGTTGCCGCGGCTTATTCCTGGAAAGAAGAGAATGTGCTGGAGTTAACCCTGCGATATATTGAAAGCCCCCATACAGAGACAATCACCTGTACTTTTGAAGGTGAAGATGTCATACTTGATTTCAAATGGAGCTTTGCGCCCACCATGAAGCCCCAAGTGATAGAGGGAGAGCTGGTAGAATAAGTGATTGCTAAAAGTCGAGATGGCAGTTGAGCCAGCCGTTGTCAAACCTTGCGCCGTATTTTTTGTAGAAATTGATGGCAGGTTCGTTCCAGTCGAGCACCTGCCACATCATGCCTGTGCAATTGGTTTCCTTTCCTTTTCGGATAGTGGCATCAAATAGCTGCTTACCAATTCCACTTCCCCTTTCCGACTGGGCCACCACGATGTCCTCCAGATAAATCCTCTTGCCTTTCCAGGTTGAGTAGCGGTAATAGTACAAGGCAAGGCCGACAATGGTTGCGCCTTTCTCCGCCACAAAAAAGTCGAAGACCGGATGCTCGCCGAAGCCGTCTTCTTCCATTTTATCAACGCTGTTGTTGACTTCATGAAGCGCCTTCTCGTATTCCGCCAGCTCTTTTACAAGCTTGAGCACCTGCGGTAGGTCTTCAGCGATGCCTTCACGTATGTTAACTTCCATGGTTAAACAGTATTATTCTCTTTGTTACCTTAAATGTATAGACATCCTCATCTCGATGAAATAAAAAAGGGGCAAAATGCCCCTTTCAGCTAATACATCAAGCCAGTTGCCATTACATCGCTTTTTTGGCCACTTCAGGCACAACACCCATGTTGTACCAGGTAAAAGAGTAGAGATCAGCGGCCTCTTCTATAATTTTGGAAGTTGGCTTTCCGGCCCCATGACCTGCTCTGGTTTCAATTCGAATCAACACCGGATTGTCGCCAGCCTGCTTAGCTTGCAGCTGAGCGGCAAACTTAAATGAGTGAGCAGGCACCACCCTGTCGTCGTGATCAGCTGTGGTAACCAGGGTCGCAGGATATTTTACACCTTCTTTCACATTATGAACAGGAGAATAGCCCAGAATATACTTGAACATCTCTTCTGATTCTTCTGAGGTGCCGTAATCGTAAGCCCAGCCGGCACCTGCCGTGAAAGTGTGATAGCGAAGCATGTCCATAACGCCTACTGCAGGGAGCGCCACCTTAAATAGTTCGGGGCGTTGCGTCATAGTGGCGCCCACCAGAAGGCCTCCGTTGGAGCCACCTGCAATAGCCAGGTAGTCGCTGCTGGTATAACCTTCTTTGATCAGGTACTCGGCTGCACCGATGAAGTCATCAAACACATTTTGTTTTTTCATTTTTGTGCCAGCCAGGTGCCATTCTTCGCCGTACTCACCACCGCCACGAATGCTGGGCTGCGCATAGATGCCACCATTTTCCAACCACACAATCCTCGAAACACTGAAACCTGGCGTCATGCTGATATTGAACCCGCCATAGCTGTAGAGGTAGGTGGGGTTCTTGCCGTTTTTTTCAAGCCCCTTCTTATAAGTGATAAACATGGGGATTTTCGTGCCGTCCTTGCTGCTATAGAAAACCTGCTCGGTGGTGTAATCTTCAGGGTTGAAGTCGACCTTCGGTTGCTGATACAGGGTGGATTTTCCTGAGGCAATGTTATAAGAGAAGATCGAACTTGGATAAGTGAATGAGGTAAACGTGTAATAGATGTCGGTGTCACTTTCTTCGCCTCCAAAGCCGTAAATGCTTCCGATGCCAGGCAGCTTTACGTCTCTTTCCAGTTCGCCTTTCCGGTTATATTGTTTGATTTCGGACTTGGCATCTACCAGGTATTCAGCAAAAATCTTCTTCCCGGCAGTGCTGGCGCTGAGCACATTTTTGGTTTCGGGAATTACATTTACCCAGGTGGCTGGCGTCGGGTCAGCAAACGAGGTCTTCACAATCCTGTTGTTGGGGGCGTCCAGGTTAGTGAAGATAAATAAGGTCTCTCCGTCGTTGTCAATCACATAGTGGTCTTTGTCCACATTGTTTACAATTGGCTTAATCGGGCTATTAGGAACCGTTAAATCCTGAATGTAGAGTTCATTGCCGGTTGTGCTAACAGAAGCAGAGATAACCAGGAAGCGCTCGTCTTCCGTCAGGTTAGCTCCCACGTAGCGTCTTGGAAATTCGGCCCCACCCAGAATCAGCTTGTCGCTTGCCTGAGGCTCGCCGAGCTTGTGGAAGTACAGTTTATGGTGCTGTGTCTTACCTGAAAGCACGCTCCCATCTTTAGGTTTGTCGTAGCTGCTATAATAGACACCTTCGTTGCCTTTCCATGAAAAGCCTGTGAACTTCAAGTCTCTCAAAGTGTCTCCAACAAGCTCTTTCGTGGCGGTATTAAAAAGCACACCCTTTCTCCAGTCAGAGCCGCCATCTGACAGCAACATACCGGCAAGTGAACCGTCTTTAGAAAAGCTCAGGCCTGCAAGCGACACCGTGCCATCAGCAGAGAATGTATTGGGATTCAAAAACTCTTCGGGTTCGTCTCCAAGATTTTTCACCCGGTAAAGGACGTTCTGATTTTGAAGCCCATCATTTTTATAGAAATAGTAGTAGCCGCCACGCTTGAACGGAGCGTACACTTTCTCATAGTCCCAAAGCTTTGTAAGCCTCTCTTTCACGGCTTCCCTAAAGTCGATATTGTTCAGGTAGCCAAAGGTCACTTTGTTTTCAGCTTCCACCCATTGAGCGGTGGCAGCCGACGTGTCGTTTTCCAGCCATCGGTAGGGATCTTCTACTTTTGTGCCGAAGTACTCATCAACATGTGCTACCTTTTCGGTAGTAGGGTAAATGACAGCCTCTTCTTTCGGGGGCTGTGAGCAATAGCTGACAAGGCCGGCTAATACGACAAGAATGGATGATTTTCTCATGGTTGAATGGGTTAAGGGATAAAAAAAGCCTGAAAGGTTGGTTTCAGGCTTATGCGTTAAATTATTTCTTGATCATATTGAATCCTGTATACGGAACCAGCACCTTCGGAATCTTGATCCCATCGGGGGTCTGGTTGTTTTCCAGCATGGCTGCCAGTATCCTTGGCAGGGCCAGGGCACTTCCGTTCAGGGTGTGAAGCAGTTCCGTCTTCTTGTCCACCTTGCGTCTCAGCTTGAGCCTGTTAGCCTGGTAAGTCTCAAAGTTAGATACAGAGCTCACCTCCAACCATTTTTTCTGCGCCGCAGAGTATACTTCGAAGTCGAAGGTAAGCGCCGAGGTGAAGCCCATATCACCTCCGCACAGTTTGAGGATGCGATAGGGAAGCTCCAGGTTTTTAATCAACCGCTCAACATGGTTCTTCATTCCGTCGAGTGCTTTGTACGACTCCTCAGGCGTGGTTACCTGTACTATTTCCACCTTATCAAACTGGTGGAGTCTGTTTAGACCACGTACATGCGCACCCCAGCTGCCAGCCTCTCTCCTGAAGCAGGGCGTGTAGGCCACATTCTTTACAGGCAGCTCTTCATCAGCCAGAATTACGTCCCGGTAGAGGTTGGTAATGGGCACCTCCGCTGTTGGGATAAGGTACAAGTCATCGGCGGTGGCGTGGTACATCTGTCCCTCTTTGTCGGGTAGCTGGCCCGTTCCGTAGCCTGATTCTTTGTTGACCACGATGGGGGGCCTCATTTCCAGATAGCCTGCGTCCAATGCCTGATCAATGAAGTAATTGATCATAGCACGCACAATTCTGGCCCCTTGTTTCTTGTAAACAGGGAAGCCGGCCCCGGTTATTTTTATACCAAGGTCAAAGTCGATGATGTCATACTCCTTAATGAGATCCCAATGTGGCTTGGCGCTTTCCGGCAGCTTGGGTAGCGTGCCTACCTGAAAAACCACTTCATTGTCCTCGGCTGTTCGCCCTTCGGGCACGCTTTCGTGCGGCACGTTGGGAAGCTCATAGAGTTTATTTGTAAGCAGCTCTTCAGTTGACTCCAGGTCACTGCCTAATTTCTTGGAAGTTTCTTTAAGCTCCGATGTCTGCGATTTGATCTTCTCAGCTGCTTCTTTTTGGCCGCTTTGCATCAACTGCCCGATTTGCTTGGCCAGTTGGTTGGCTTCTGCCAAAGCTACGTCCATCTCGGTTTTCAGAGATTTCCGCTTGTCGTCCAGAGCCAGCACCTCGTCAATCTTTTCGTTTACCTCTTTCAGTCCCCTTTTCTTGAGGCCTGTCAGAACCTTTTCTTTATTAGCACGTATTTCAGAAACTTGTAACATTATGCCTAATTAGTTAAGTTTGCAAAAGTAAGAGATTTACAAAGAAATATTCAGGCTGGTTCCCGCTTAAATTCTCTTGTGTCTCCAGCGGTCTTTTTTCAGCAATTACTTGTTATTAATGAATGCTTAGCATATAATTGCGGCGTCATTTTCCGACAAACCTCAGGCCGTTTCTCATTATCAATTTTGTTTTAACGGAATCGTATCTCGACCTTTTTTTTGTAACCACTTCATTTAGAATATTACTATCTCAATTCATAGTTTATGTATAGCATTGACGACCTTAATGTCCGTCTTCTTTCAGAATTAAAAGACATCGCAGAAAAACTTGGAGTTCCCAACTACAAAAAAGCTGCAAAACAAGAATTAGTCTACAAAATCCTCGATCACCAGGCCGTCATGCCAGAAGAGGAAGTTTCCAAAATAAAGAAGTCAGATAAGGCCGCTACCCCGGTAGCCGCAGCTCCGGCCCCGGAGGACAAACCGAAGCCTGCCCGCCCGCCAAGGGAGGACGATAGAAGGCCTAACAACAAACCGAAGATTCGCAGGGAGAATGTGGTAGCAAAGGACGCAGCTAAGCCTGCTGAAGGCAAATCGGATGATCGTCCAAAGAAGAGAGAGGTAAGCAGTGCTGATGAACTTCTTCAGTCTTTCAATCTTGAAACTGACGACGATGACACATCAGCAAAAGAGGTGGTAGAAGAAGGAAAGAAGGTAGAAAAAGAAATATCTAACGACTCGAGAGGCGAACTTAGAGAAGACACGAGAAATCGTGAAGACAGAGGCGACCAACCTGGTAGAGAAGACAAAGGCGATCAAAAAGAGCAGCGTGCTCCATTTAAGCCCAAAAGAAATTATAACACCAATATCAAAGAGTTCGACGGTATTATAGTTAACGAAGGTGTGCTGGAAATCATGCAGGACGGCTATGGCTTCCTTCGCTCTCCCGACTACAACTACCTGGCTAGCCCTGATGATATATATGTGTCGCCGTCTCAGATTAAGCTATTTGGCTTAAAAACAGGTGATTCTGTGAAGGGGCAAATCAGGCCCCCAAAAGAAGGAGAAAAGTATTTCGCCTTACTAAGAGTAGAAACCGTTAACGGTAAAACAACTGAAGAAATACGTGACAGGGTTTCCTTTGAATACCTGACACCGCTATTCCCTGAAGAAAAAATTAGACTTAGCTCTCCAAAGAGACCTGATCATTACTCAGCCAGAATTCTCGACTTGTTTGCTCCAATTGGAAAAGGACAGCGTGGAATGATTGTGGCACAGCCAAAGACCGGTAAGACAGTGCTCCTTAAGCAAATTGCCAACGCCATTACTGAGAACCATCCTGAAATTTACCTGATCATACTCCTTATTGACGAACGTCCTGAAGAAGTAACCGACATGGCTCGCAGTGTGCATGCTGAGGTTATTTCATCAACTTTCGACGAGCAGGCCGACCGTCACGTGAAGGTGGCGAGCATTGTTCTTGAGAAGGCTAAGAGAATGGTGGAATGCGGACATGACGTTGTTATTCTTCTTGACTCGATTACTCGTTTGGCCAGGGCTTATAACACAGTGGTTCCTTCATCAGGCAAAATACTTTCCGGTGGTGTAGATGCTAATGCGCTGCACAAGCCTAAGAGATTCTTTGGTGCTGCCAGAAATGTTGAGCACGGCGGTTCGTTGACCATTATTGCAACTGCATTGATTGAGACAGGCTCTAAAATGGACGAGGTTATCTTCGAAGAATTTAAAGGTACTGGTAACATGGAACTGCAACTGGATCGTAAGCTATCCAACAAGCGTGTGTACCCTGCTATTGACGTGCCAGCATCCGGAACTCGTCGTGAAGACCTGCTCATGGAAAAAGACGAGCTATCAAAGGTTTGGATACTGAGAAAATACATGTCTGACATGACTTCTCAGGAGGCGATGGAATTCCTTCTTGACAAAATGAAGGGGACTCAGAACAACGCCGAGTTCCTGATCTCGATGAACGGATAAATAATAGAGACTTATAAATTGAAAGAGCGGCCCACAACCGCTCTTTTTTTGTGCCCTTCTAAATCTAAACCTGACCGACTACCTTCCTTCAACCCACTCTTTCAGGTACTGGTAGCGGCTGGTCAGCTTTCCGTCTTCGGTGATAGTGGCATCCTGGATGATTCTAAACTCATCGTTGCTGAACAGGTGGGGCAATACGTTCTTCACCAGCATGTTCCCGAAGTCCATAGAGGCATCTCTGGGGAGCTCGCAGGGCAAATTATCGACAGCCATCATCGAAATATTGCCCTCTTCGCTAAACTCAGGCATTATTTCATCTTGCGTAGGGTCGTAGTCGTACACTGGTTCATCTATTGTCGACGGCCTTTTTGTTGAAGGGATCGATCCTTCAATATCGCAGGTAATGTCGGCTATCACACGCAGGCAAAAATCATTTTTGGTGGCATCTTCCCTTGTGAAAAGTGTTGGCGCCTTTGGTTCCCAAAAAGCAGCAGCAATAAGTATTTCAGCTACTTTGGCATATTTCAGAAAATCGGAATGAAAGTTTTCTGCATGGGAGTAGAATTCGCCACGGTTGAATTCTTTGCCTTCATTGTGTGCATTGTAGTCTCTCGAATTTAGCTGAGCAAATACGGGAAAATCGAAGGATTGTGTTAGCAGGGCGGCAGGTGTCACTTTTCTGACATTCATGCCCACCAGCACCTCCATGGCACCTTTGGCTACCCGGCCACCACCCGTTACCACCATTTTTATAGGGGGCAGTTTTACCTTAGCAAACTCGGTTTTTAAGTCTTCCAGATCAAAGCACTCATGCGCCCGCCTTAAATGGTATAGGTTGTATCTTTTTCCGTAAGTCCAAATAGCATTGTAGGCACCCACTATCCCCGCCCATCGGCCAAAAGCGATAACCCGCTGGCCATTTTCGTCTGTTAGGGTTTCGTAGTCCACCATTTTGATTTTCTTTTCCAACAGTGCCTTTAGCAGTGGTTTGTTGTATTCCTGCTTTTTGATAGTGTGGGAAAAGAAGAAGTAGGTTTTACCAGGAATGAGTTGCGCCATAGGGACTTCTTTGACCCCAAATATGATGTCGCACATATCCATAGAATCGACCATTTTGAGGCCCTTCTCCTCATACGCAGCATCCGGGAAGCAACGCACATCACTTCTTTGCACCAGCACTTCTACATTTGGGAACTTCGCCTGTATTTCAAGTGCCTGATCGGGAGTTATAGGGACTCTTTTGTCGATGGGAACTTTTCCCTCTTTGATTATGCCTACCTTTATCTTCATCATTGAATTGGGAGTTGTATTCTTGCCCCAATATTACTAAGATGCAAAGACAAGCATAATCATATGGACGGATTAATTTTGGTAAGCCTGTTCTGGGTACTTTACTTTTCCCTCCATAGCTTTCTGGCAGCGGATTTTGTAAAACGCAGGTTTAACAGGCAATGGTTTCGGCTTTTTTACAATACTTTGGCCCTGCTGTTGCTGTTGGCCATCGTTTTCTACATGGCTACTGTCGACTCCCCATTTGTCTTTGACAAGACACCCGTTACTGACTTTTTCGCTTTCTCACTGGCGGCATATGGTGTCATTATCATCAGGCTTTCTTTTCGTCAATTTTCTCTCGGGGCTTTTCTTGGTTTAAAAAAGGAGGTGGAGGACGTTGAGTTTAAATCGGGAGGTATTCTTGAAAGGGTCAGGCACCCGATTTACTCAGGCACTATATTGCTTTGCCTGGGTTTTCTGCTCTACATCCCTAAAATGATCAATTTGGTGACGGTCGTGTGGATTTTCGCCTACTTGCCAATTGGGATTTGGCTCGAAGAGAAGAAACTGATAAAAAAATATGGCAGAGCCTTTGAAGAATATCGCTCCAGAGTCCCTGCCGTGTTTCCTAAGTTATTTTAGGGTTATGATTCCAGGAGGCTTCCAAGAATGGAGCTGCCCTCCTTACCACTGTTTTTACCGTAGGGAGCCAGCACCTGAATCAGTTTTCTGATTGGCATCGACTGTAGCCATACCTTTCCGGTGCCTTTTAGAGTAGCCAGAAAAAGCCCTTCTCCACCAAAAAGCATAGATTTTAACCCTCCAGCGCTCTGCACATCAAAGTCAAGCGTATGCTCAAAGGCCACTACGCAGCCGGTATCGATCCTTAGCGTTTCGTTGTTCAGCTGTTTTTCTATCATGGTGCCACCGGCGTGCACAAATGCTTTGCCATCTCCCTGGAGCTTTTGAAGAATGAAGCCCTCGCCGCCAACTAGGCCGGAGCCAATCTTTTTGTTGAAGGTGATCGACACTTTTGTGCCGAGTGCGGCGCACAGGAACCCATCCTTCTGTACTATCAGCTGGTTGCCCTGCTGGGAAGCCAGGTCAATGGGAATGATGGTGCCGGGGTAGGGCGCAGAAAAGGCCACTTTCTTTTTACCGACGCCATGGTTAGTGAAATGGGTCATAAAAACGGACTCGCCGGTAAGTGCCCGGGCACCGGCCGAAAGCAATTTGCCCAGGAAACCCTGGTCAGGCTCTGAGCCGTCTCCCATTTTGGTTTCGAAGATGATTCCGTCTTCCATGTAAAGCATGGCCCCAGCTTCGGCTATGACAGTTTCTCGTGGATCAAGCTCTACTTCAACGGTTTGAATGCTTTCACCAAAAATCTTGTAATCAATTTCGTGTGATCGTATCGCCATGACTAGTCTTCGTCTTTGCTTGTTTTCTTTTTTATTTCTTCGATGTCTTCCCTGTCACGCAGTTTCTTGTCATCTACGTTTTTATTGAGAAACTCGTTGATCTTATCAATTTGAAGGTTGGAGGAGATTTCCCCAAACGTATCTATGCTTATCTCGAAGCCGCTCAGGTCTTTGGCTACTTTAGGTTTCTTTTTTTCGGTTTCTTTCTTACTCATGCTTGTGTGCTTTGTCCTCCTAATATAACGATAGCTGAGTCAATTCGTTTAGCAGTTTCTTTGGCACCAAGTATTTCTATGATTGCCATGAGGTCGGGTCCGCCGCCTTGTCCGGTAATTGACAGCCTTAATGGCTGCATATATTTGCCCATTTTCAATTCTTTGGCAGCAAAGAAATTTTCTATAGTGTCGTGAGCAGTGGTGGCCGTAACCGATTCTTCAAGCTGGGAAATACGTTTCGATAAGTCCTGAAGAACCGCTGCCACGTCCGGGTTCCACTTCTTTTCAACAACTTGCTGGTCGTAGGCGGTTGGGGCTTCAAAAAAGAACCTGCCCTGTTCCCATAGCTCCTGTGGAAAAGAGATTCTCTCCCTTAGCACTTCGCAAATCCTGATTGTGTTTTCTGAGGAAGCCTTTAAACCGGCTTTTTCCAGGTCTTTTTCCAAATAAACTGCCAGTTCCTCTGCTGATTTGCTCTTGATATAATGCTGGTTGAACCAGTTGGCTTTGTCAATATCGAATTTCGCTCCGGCCTTACTTATGCGCTCGATGGAGAACTCCTGGATAAGTTCTTCGATGTTGAATATTTCCTTTTCGGTGCCAGGGCTCCAGCCCAACAAAGCCAGAAAGTTAATCATCGTTTCAGGCAGGTAGCCTTTTTCCCTAAACCCTTGTGATAGTTCTCCTGAAACTGGGTCTGTCCAGTTGAGTGGAAAGATCGGGAAGCCTGCCTTGTCGGCGTCCCTCTTGCTCAGTTTGCCGTTGCCGTCTGGTTTCAGCAGCAGAGGCAGGTGAGCAAACTGCGGCATGGTGTCCTCCCACCCAAAGTACCTGTACATCAGCACATGCAATGGGGCCGACGGCAGCCATTCTTCGCCTCTGATTACGTGAGTAATCTTCATGAGGTGATCGTCGACGATATTGGCCAGGTGGTAAGTGGGCATACCATCCGACTTCAGTAATATTTTATCGTCCAGCACAGACGAATGCACAACCACCCAACCTCTTATGAGGTCATGAAACCGAATGTCTTCTTTGCGGGGCACCATCAAACGAACTACATACGGATCTCCATTGGCAAGCCTCGCTTTCACCTCAGCCTCTGGTAGGGTGAGGGAGTTTTGCATCGTGTTGCGGGTCACGGCGTTGTACTGCTGATTGGCTACCTTGGCAGCTTTCAGCTTCTCCCGCATAGCGTCAAGTTCCTCCGAGGTGTCGAAGGCATAGTAGGCCTTTCCCTCGTCGATCAGCTGCTGGGCATACTGCGCATAGATATCTTTCCTTTCAGATTGCCTGTAGGGGGCGTGGGGGCCTCCGGTTAATGGGCCTTCGTCTATCTCTATACCCACCCACTTTAGTGATTCCAAAATATATGCTTCGGCACCTGGCACAAACCTCGACTGGTCGGTGTCTTCTATGCGCAAAAGCATGGTGCCGTTGTTCTTTCTGGCAAAGAGGTAGTTATAAAGAGCGGTTCTAACACCTCCAATGTGGAGGGCTCCGGTGGGGCTTGGAGCGAAACGAACCCTAACTTCTGAATTGTTCATGTTAACTTATCAAGTACTTGGTGAAGTGCTTTTTGTGTTTGTTTCAAATGGACGTCAAAGTTAGCCAATGCTATCAGATAATTGGCAATGCATCCTGCCAAAGAAAGGCAACCGTAGAGGTAATTTTTGGCTGGCCCCAGAAAAATAAGCGTGAGCAGAAAAGTTAATAGACACCAGAAAATCAGGAAGAACCGGGTGCTGGGAAAAAGGCGGTACTTTACCTGAATAAGGCAGCCTGTCGAAGTCTGATCGACCACACCCTCCGCCAGTGGAATGAAATTTTGAGGCTTGGCTACGTTCACTGAAACCCGGAACGATTTTTCGTAGACAAGGCCGGTAAATGCAAAGTCTTTTCCGGCGCTTGCCTCGGATTTAGTCTCCGTTTTTAAAAGAGCGATGATGCTGACAGCTTTCGCCGATGAAACAATTGTCTCTCTTTCAAAAGGGACTAACCTCATGCATCAATGCCTGCAATCAGGGAAATCTCAACCAGGGCGTCTTTGGGCAACCTCGCCACTTCAACGGTTTCACGTGCCGGGGGCTCATTCTTGAAATAGCCTCCGTAAATCTCATTGATCACGGGAAAGTCGTTCATGTCTTTGATAAAGATGGAACACTTTAACACTTCTGCAAATGAAAGGCCTTCTTCCAAAAGGATAGCCTTAAGGTTTTCCATCACCAATTTGGTTTGTGACCTAATATCACCCCACTCAAACTGACCCGTTGCAGGGTTGATAGCCACTTGTCCTGATACCAGCACAAGGTTGCCGTATCGTACCGCCTGGCTGTATGGCCCGATAGGGGCAGGAGCATTTTTAGTGTATACTATTTTCTTCATGCTTATTCAACAGTTACTGACTTGGCAAGGTTTCGTGGCTGATCTACATTACATCCTCTCATCACCGCAATGTGATACGAAAGCAATTGAAGAGGAATAACAGACACCAATGGCATAAGTGCTTCGGAAGTGTGGGGAACCTCAATGACAAAGTCTGCTATCTCGTTGATGGTTTCCTCTCCTTCGGTAACAATAGCAATTACTTTTCCTTTTCGTGCCTTCACTTCTTGAATGTTGGACACTACTTTTTCGTAGGAAGAATCCCTGGTGGCAATAAACACCACGGGCATTTCCTCGTCAATCAACGCAATGGGGCCGTGCTTCATTTCCGCTGCAGGATACCCTTCCGCATGAATGTAGGAGATTTCCTTCAATTTGAGCGCCCCTTCAAGTGCCACGGGGAAATTGTAGCCACGACCTAAATAGATGAAGTTTCTGGCGTCTTTGAAAAGGGCAGATATTTCTTTGATCTGCTCGTTGACCTCTAGGGCTTTTTTGATTTTTGCCGGGATGCTCTCAAGTTCTACAAGCAATTCATGGTACTTGCTCTCCGTAATGGTGCCTTTGCGATGAGCTATCCGCAAAGCCATCATAATAAGAACAGTCAGCTGAGCAGTAAAGGCTTTGGTACTTGCAACGCCAATTTCCGGGCCGGCATGCAGATAGGCTCCCTCGTGAGTTATTCTCGAAATGGAAGATCCTACGGCGTTAACCACTCCAAGGATAATGGCTCCTTTGGATTTGGCTAATTCAAGGGCGGCAAGTGTATCGGCTGTTTCACCAGACTGTGAAATGGCGATTACAATATCCCCTTCGTTAATGATCGGGTTCCTGTAACGGAATTCTGACGCATACTCAACCTCCACTGGGATGCGGCAAAAATCCTCAATAATGTATTCAGCTACGAGCCCTGCGTGCCACGAAGTGCCGCATGCCACAATCACTATTCTTTGCGCATTAGTGAGCGCATTAGCATACTCATGAATACCTCCCAGCACCAATTTGCCTTCGTTGGCCTTTAAACGGCCCCTCATACAGTCGGCGATGCTGTTGGGCTGTTCAAATATCTCCTTGAGCATGAAATGCTCATATCCACCTTTTTCGATGGCCTCAAGATTGAGGTCAAGCTCATGCACCTGAGGATGTTGCTCTACATCCTCAAGGCTTTTGATCGTCATTTGATTGCCGCTAATCACAGCCATTTCTTCGTCCTTCAAATACACCACCTTTTTGGTGTATTCTACGATCGGTGTTGCATCAGAGGCAAGGAAGAAAGAGCCATCATCCTCTTTAATACCAATAACAAGCGGGCTGCCTTTTCTGGCAGCAATAAGTGTATCGGGGTTGTCTTTGGCGATTACTACAATAGCGTAGGCACCTACCACTCTGGTCAGAGCAAGCCTTACTCCTTCCTCAAGAGAGCAATCTTCGGACGTAATAATATAGTCTATGAAAGACGCCAACACTTCTGTGTCAGTCTGGCTCTCAAATGTGTAACCCTTTTTTTGAAGCTCTGTTTTTATTGCTGCGTAATTTTCAATAATGCCGTTGTGCACCAGTGAAAGTCTCCCATTGTAGGACTTATGGGGATGGGCATTGGTATCACTGGGCTCACCATGAGTAGCCCAGCGTGTGTGGCCTATCCCAACGCCAGATTTGGGGCTTTTACCGTCAATGAGATTTTCAAGCTCTTTGACCTTGCCTTGCTTCTTATATATCTTAATGTCAGAGATGGAATTGTCGTATAAAGCAACTCCTGCACTGTCGTAACCTCTGTATTCAAGTCTTTTAAGGCCCTTAATGAGAATTGGCAATGCTTGCTCTTTTCCCTTGTAGGCAACTATTCCACACATAGCTTATTGTAATCTCGTATAATAAATTTTTAGCTGGATGCTGTCTTTGGGCACAATGAATCTGCTCAAGCTCGTAACGTCATTGGTCGAGATTGTGCCAGGATAAATGATCAGGTCGTTTGTATTAAAAATGCTATCTCTTAATCCCTGAAAGAAGAAAGTTGGCGTACCACTGTAGGATCTTGAAGCAGAATCGTATAGTGGGAACAGGGCACGAGGCGAACTGGGATTGCCGTAGCTGACATCGGTCAGAATGACATGATTGGCGATTCTGGAAGCCAGTCCAATATTTGCCCCAATTATTTTATTCGTACTATCAGCAAATATATACATAAAGCTATTTGGAGGCTTAATTCGATAGTCTACCGAAGTCAAGTCATCAATAGCCCCGAGCCTAATCTCAGCACGGTTGACGATAATATTTCCCAAAGAATCCACAAACTTTCTGAACGGTCTGAGAGAAAGCTTCGTGTAAATGCCTGTTCCTCCCTGAAGATACATATCGCCTGAAGGAGGAATAAACTCATCACTTCTCTTTACGAGTGCCTCCAGTTCGGTGCCAGCCCTGTCTGCAATTATGCCGTTATATCTTGTGGCGTTAAAGTTCAGTGTATAAACCAATGAATCTGCGCCGTCAGGTACGTGGTAATGCACATTCACTTTGGAGTTCTCGGGGTGGAATCCAAAAATAAGGGTATTGTCTTTCCCTGGAATCAGAGCGAATCCTTTTATCTCATTTTCCAGTTCAGAAGCTGATGTTCCATCTCTAACGATACTAAAGAAGTTACTGGCCCATGCAGGAGTTGCCTTTATCCTTATTACTGTGTCTTTTGTTGGAGAGTAAAAGAACTTTTTGGAGGCAGCCGGCGTACGTGACAAGTACTTGGTTGAATCATCCGAATAGTAGCTAACCCCGGAATACAGGGTGTCTGATAGCTGATAAACATTAATGGTTTGAAAGACACTTGTGTATTCTCCATACAGGTAACTCAACTCAAAATCAAACATGATAGAGTCAAGAACGCCCTTGTCGTTGATGGCAACAAGCTCGCCGTTTCTCGTTACCTGAGAAAAAGATTTGGCGGTAATGTCTCCAAAGAATGGGTCTTTAAACCTCCCAACGAGTAACCTTGAGTCGTTGGTGGTATTTAGACTATCAAAAAGAATAACAGAAGATGGAAGAGTAAATACCTCTTCGTAAACACCTACATTATTTTCGTTTGGATTAAGCTCCAACCCTACTTCACTTGGGCTTTCACACCCAAAAAGCATTAGGGTTGCTCCAAAGAGCAACCCTAATGCAGTCCTACCCTGCAAGTTCATTATATAGATTGTAGTGTCTGTCTAAAAAGTTCTCGTCATTTTCGATAACGTTGAATTTCTTTTCTTTGGATAATTCGTTGGTTAAATTATTCAGGCTTTCGCTTTCTTCTTCTTCTGCTCTGATAACAGCGTCCGAATACTCGATGCCCATCTTAATAAAACCTTCGTAGTCTGCAGACTTAAGTGGATTCAACATGCTATCCTCGATATCAATCATTTTCACCTTTTCAAGCAGGTTGTCGCCAAACTTGAAAGAGAAAGCGTTGTCGTATATCGTCAAGACACACTTAGCCGTCTGAAAGATGGGATCATTCTTGTAAGTAGTTTTTACATACAACGGAATCAGGCTTGTCATCCAGTCGTTGCAGTGGATAATGTCTGGAGCCCAACCCAATTTCTTAACCGTTTCGAGCACACCCTTGCAGAAGAAAATAGCTCTTTCATCATTATCGCTATAGAATTTATCTTCTTTGTCGTGAAACACAGACTTTCTGTGGAAGTAATCTTCATTATCGATGAAGTATACCTGTAATTTAGCGTTAGGGATAGAGGCAACCTTAATAACAAGAGGCTTTTCCTCATCTCCCACGGCAATGTTAATGCCGGACAATCTTACTACTTCATGCAGTCTGTTTTTTCGCTCGTTGATCAACCCAAAACGTGGAACAAGAATTCTGATCTCCATGCCTCTTTCCTGCATCGCCTGCGGCAGTCTTCTTACGAATTCTGCTACCTGAGTTGTCTGGAGAAAGGGATTGATTTCGCTGGCTACGTATAGAATGCGAAGTTTTGCCATAAGAGTATTGATTTATATTTGACGGAACAAAACGAGGCACAAAAGTACAAAAAAATAACGTGCTTTCCATACATATTCCCTTTTATAACTTAGTTTTGCTGCCCTTTAGCTCACTCATAATCAGTGCTGTGGAGATAGTAACGTCCCCTGTAGAATGTCGAAAAAAGATACTTTCTCTGACCGTGGAGGGGAAAAATATAGGGTTTGTTCCAACCATGGGGGCACTGCATCAGGGGCACCTGGAATTGGTTAGACAGGCAAAGTTGTCCTGTGATTTTGTGGTGGTTAGCATCTTTGTAAACAGGACACAGTTCAATAGCAAAGAGGACTTCGAGAAATACCCAAAGACATTTGATGGCGATGCTGCAAAGCTGAGCCAATCCGGATGTGACATCGTTTTTGCGCCGTCAGATAGCGACATGTATCCAAGTACCCCAGAAGTGAAAATAACATTTCCTCAGCTTCAGAAGTCTATGGAAGGATATTTTCGCCCTGGACATTTTGAGGGTGTTGCGTTGGTCGTTTCAAAGCTACTGCATGCGGTTCCGGCCCAAAAGGCCTTTTTCGGCAGGAAGGATTGGCAACAGGTGCTTATTATCAAACAGTTGGTCAAAGATTTGCACTTCGGCACGGAAATTATTTCGGTGCCAACGGTGAGAGAGCCAGATGGATTGGCTATGTCTTCAAGGAACCAACGTTTGAGCGAGAAGGAACGATCATTGGCTGTGATTTTTAGCAAAAGCCTGTTTACGGCAAGAAAAAAACTTCTGGCGGGAGACAGTGTTGTGGAAACAGTTGCTTCAGTCAGGCAAGCATTCGACCGCCTGCCGGAAGTAAGACTTGAATACTTTGAAATAGCGGATCGTGAAACTTTAGAGCCTGTACTAAGTGTTGAGAGCAATACACGTGTTTCGTTGTTCATTGCAGGGTATGTGGGAGGCGTTCGATTGATTGATAATATCTTCCTCCAGGAAGAAACTGAATAAGAAAATGCAGATTGAAATTCTTAAGTCAAAAATTCACAGAGTTCGAATTACTCAGGCGGAGCTTCACTATGTGGGCAGCATCACAATTGATGAAGACCTGATGAAGGCTGCCAACCTTATTGAGAATGAGAAAGTGCAGATCGTCAACATTAATAATGGTGAACGCCTTGAAACCTATGTCATTAAAGGGAAAGCCGGAAGTGGGGAGATTTGCCTCAATGGACCTGCGGCCCGAAAGGCGCAGGTTGGCGACATCGTTATAATCATTTCCTACTGTCACCTGGATTTTGAGGAGGCTAAAACTTTTAAGCCAACACTCATTTTCCCTGACGACAATAACAAACTAATCAGTTGAGAAAAACTATCACCAGTGTTGTCCGATACGTTTTAACCCTTGCCCTTGCCTTTGCTCTCCTTTGGTGGCTTTTTAAGGATATCGACCTGGATGACTTCATGTCACGACTTAAGAAGGTGGAATATGGCTGGGTGTACCTGTCTATTGGGATATCGTTTTTTGGTTATTGGGTAAGGGCCTATAGATGGAACCTGCTGTTTAAATCCCTTGATGTATCGGTTAGTACGTTCAGGCTGTTTTTGGCTGTTATGGTAGGCTATTTGGCCAATATGGCCTTTCCCAGGATGGGGGAGGTTAGCCGGTGTGCTATCCTGAGAAGAACGGACAACATCCCGATGTCTACCTCGATTGGCACGGTGGTTACAGAGAGAGGAGTCGATCTAATTTCTCTATTATCGGTGCTGGCAGGGGCTATGCTTGTCGAGTTTGGGAAAATTTCATCGCTGTTAGGCGACATGATGAGGCGCCTTTGGTCCGGACTTTCGGTGAGTCAGCTGACCATTACCATTGGAATTATTGCAGCCGTGGTTGTTCTCATTTACTGGCTGATCAAAAGGTTTCAAAAAATGCCGGCCTTTGCAAAGCTCAAGGAATTCCTCGTCAACCTGGGTCATGGTATCGGCAGCATAACTAAACTCAAGTCTCCTACTCTCTTTATTCTCAGTACCGTGGCCATGTGGTTGAGTTACTTTTTCATGTCATACGTAATCGTCTTTTCTATGGAGGAGACTGCCTGGCTTGACTTAAAGGCAGGCTTGGTGCTGCTAGCAATGGGCGGAATTGGCATGGCTATGCCAGTTCAGGGCGGAATTGGCACATATCATGCCTTTGTGGCAGGAATTTTACTGTGGTATGGCATCGGAGAGCAAACAGGCGTATTTTTTGCTACACTGCTTCATACGTCACAGGTCGTAACCATTCTTGTATTGGGAGGGGTATCGATTCTTGTGGCAGTGCTATTACCAGTAAAGAACCAAATTGAAAACAGCGTCGAAAATCAAAGATCGGAAGGCGGCCAGTAGCCAGGTCGCTAGTTGGCATGCCCAAGGGCTTTCAGTGGTGTTTACCAATGGATGCTTCGACATTCTGCACCTGGGTCACGTCGACTATCTTGAAAGGGCGAGGCAGCTTGGCGACAAGCTGGTAGTGGCGCTGAATACTGATGCTTCGGTTCAGCGATTGAAAGGGCCGGAAAGGCCTATCGTGAATGAGGCATCCCGAGCCAGAGTAATGGCCGCTCTCGGTTTCGTCGATTTGGTGGTCTTTTTTGATGAGGAAACGCCGAAAGAGCTGATCGAAGCCCTTCAACCAGATATTTTAGTGAAAGGCGGTGACTACACTGTTGAAACTATTGTGGGTGCCGATTTTGTTTTGAAACACGGTGGAAAAGTTATTCCCCTCCCATTGATAGATGGGTATTCTACTACTACATTTGTGAATAAAATTAAGCTAAACGATAAAAACTTATGATGCTTCTTCTGATTGGTGTTGTATTTATGATTATCAGCTGGTCGGTGAGTAACAAGCTGAAAAATAAATTTAAAAAGTACTCTCAGGTTGGGTTAGCTTCTAACCTTAGTGGCCGTGAAATTGCCGAAAAAATGCTGGCAGATCATGGCATATATGACGTGAAAGTGGTGTCAGTAGAAGGCCAGTTGACGGATCATTACAATCCGGCCAATAAAACGGTCAATCTGAGCCCTGAAGTATACCATGGCAGATCCGCCGCCGCCGCTGCAGTGGCTGCGCACGAATGCGGTCATGCTGTGCAACACGCTACGGCCTATAGCTTCCTTGAGTTCAGATCAGCGATGGTGCCAGTGCAGAACGTTACAGCCAGGGTAATGAATATTATATTCATGGCCATGTTGTTTGGTTCATTCTTCCTGCAGGGATTTATGCAAACGGGACTTCTGATCATTATAGGTTGTTACTTTGTATTCACCTTGTTTGCTTTCGTTACCCTCCCGGTTGAGTTCGATGCGAGTAGCAGGGCGCTGGCCTGGATTGACCGCAAAGGCATTGTGACGTCAAAAGAGCACGAAATGGCAAAAGATGCATTGAAATGGGCCGCAATGACTTATGTGGTGGCTGCATTGTCGGCGCTGGTTACGCTGTTTTACTTTATTCTGTCCTATCTGGGCATGAGCAGAGACTAGCAAAATATTTTAAAGAAATGATGGGGACTTGGGCGTGGCTCAAGTCCTTTTTTGTTTATTTTTAGCTCATACAATAACCCGCACATAACTCATGATGAAATTTGATTTGACTGAAGAGCAGCTGGCAGTAAGAGATGCCGCAAGAGATTTTGCACAGAACGAATTGCTCCCCGGAGTAATTGAAAGGGATGAGCATCAAAAATTTCCGGCTGAGCAGGTCAAAATGATGGGCGAGCTTGGGTTCATGGGAATGATGGTGGATCCTAAGTATGGCGGGAGTGGTATGGACACTGTGTCGTATGTGCTTGCCATGGAGGAGATATCGAAAATTGATGCTTCAGCCTCCGTTTGCATGTCGGTGAACAATTCACTGGTGTGCTGGGGCCTCGAAAAATATGGGAACGAGGAGCAGAAGCAGAAATACCTTACAAGATTAGCTAAAGGTGAGATCATCGGGGCATTTTGCCTGTCAGAGCCGGAAGCTGGTTCCGATGCCACCTCGCAACGAACCACTGCTGAGGACAAGGGCGACTACTATCTGCTCAACGGAACGAAGAACTGGATTACGAACGGCAACAGTGCGTCTGTGTACATTGTAATGGCGCAAACAGATGCGTCTAAAGCCCACAAAGGAATCAACGCATTGATAGTGGAGAAGGGTATGGATGGCTTTGTTGTTGGGAAAAAGGAAAATAAGCTGGGCATCAGAGGATCCGATACCCATTCGCTGATGTTTCAGGATGTGAAGGTGCCAAAAGCAAACAGGATAGGCGACGATGGATTTGGCTTTTCGTTTGCCATGAGCACGCTTAACGGCGGTAGAATTGGCATAGCGTCGCAGGCGCTCGGAATTGCCTCCGGGGCGATGGAGCTGTCAATTGCCTATGCGAAAGAACGCAAGGCTTTTGGGAAAAGCATCGCTGAGCACCAGGCCATTCAGTTCAAACTTGCTGACATGGCTACTAATATTGAAGCTGCCAGGTTGCTTTGTCTCAGGGCAGCGCAATTAAAGGATCAGAAGGCCGATTTTAGTCAGGCCAGTGCGATGGCCAAACTTTTTGCATCCGATGTAGCTATGAAGACGACGGTGGAAGCAGTGCAGATTCATGGTGGTTACGGCTACGTAAAGGAGTACCATGTGGAGCGGCTTATGAGGGATGCAAAAATCACGCAGATTTACGAAGGGACGTCAGAAATTCAGAAAATTGTAATTTCCAGAGGGTTGCTCAAAAAATGAGTTCCTTTTTAATTCATATTTGAGCTAGGTATTTTGTTATTAAATCATATTTGTATTAGTTTTATACAAATTCATTGTTAATTTTTTCTATTGCCACCCGCTCTCGCAAATTGTATGATTCATGGAAGAGTATAATAAAATTATTGAATCTCTTAGTATCAGATTTATTAAGGCACGCCACACCAATGTAATTCAATCTGTTACGGTAGAGAATTTTTACGACGTTGAAAACACCATTTTTTTGGTTCACAAGGGGGTTTTGAAGTTTGGTAAGGACAAAGAAGAGGTGCATGCCGGCGAGGTGCTTTTTGTACCCGGCGGCAAAATGGCGTCTATTACTTATGGCTCAGGAAAGGCCATCAGCTTGTCTAATGACGACTTTTTGAACAACAAAGAGAAGTACCTGGAGAGCGTGAAGGGCTATAGTCAGGAGGAAGAAACCAGAGATAATTTTAGCTACATCACTTTCGAAGCAAAAGTATTTGACACGGTCAACTTTTTTGCTTCACTTGACATACCGCCGTTTGTGATGAAAGATCCTATGATGGGTGCTTTGATCCAGGACATTGTTGTTGAGCACTTTTCTGGAAAGCTGGGCAGGGATAGAATTGTGAAGCTTGAAACGGATAGATTGGTGGTGCAGGCCATCAGGTATATCATTCAGCACAACTTGTATGTGGAGCAGCTGGCTACCAATAGCAATTACTTCAAAGACCCTCGCCTGATTGATATTTTTGCCTATATAAAGGATAATCTTGGTGACGACCTTTCCAATAAGATTTTGGCCAATGTTGCCAATGTTTCGGAGGATTATGTGGGGCAGTACTTCAAAATGTTGACCGGCATTAACCCGCAGGACTACATCGAGTACCAGCGAATGGAAAAGGCAGTGAATCTTTTGCGAACCTCAAAGAAAAGCATCAGGGAAATAGGTAAGGATGTGGGATACAAAGACACGGCGTATTTTTGCCGTCGTTTCAAAATGATGTTTGGTATCCCGGCAGGTAAAATGCGAAGAAGAGAGTCTTTAATTAATGTTTAAAGGCTTTTGATTGAGGTGATGAATTCTCTCTGATACTTCAATCAATAGATTTGGGTTTTCCTCCACACTGTTTCCCAGAATAAGCATGTCGGCCCCAGCCTGAAGGGCCTGTATGGCCAAATGAACAGAGCTGATTCCCCCACCCACAATTAAAGGCACATTAATATTTTTCTTGACGGCAGTAATTACTTTGGGAGGAATAGGTGCTTCGGCGCCGCTGCCAGCGTCCATATAAATTGTTTGTAAGCCGAGCATTTCGCCGGCCATTGCTGTCGAAACAGCGATGCTTACCTTGTCCGTAGGAATGGGCGTCGTGTTGCTGATGTAGCTCGCAGCAGTTGCATGGCCGCTGTTCACCAACATATACCCGACTGGTATTACCTCCAGATGCGTTCTTTTTAAAATGGGTGCAGCTATTACATGCTGGCCTATCAGATACTCCGGGTTTCTTCCTGAGATCAAAGAAAGAAAAAGGATAGCGTCGGCATTGGAGTCTATTTGATAGTAGTTGCCTGGAAAAATGATCACCGGAATGCTGGAATTCGCTTTGATGAGCTGGATGATCTGGCTAAAATTATTCTTGGTCATCAGGCTGCCACCCACAAGAATATAGTCAACCTTATTTTCTACACACATGTTAATGACCCTGAGGCAAGCGCTGTTGTCCGACACCTTGTCGGGGTCGATCAATATGCCCAGGGAACGTTTACCTTCGTTACTCTTCTGTGTCAGTTGACTCAGTAGGTGGTTCATTCTTTAGTATTCTTTTTTGAATATAATTTAAGCCAAATTGAAGAAAAACCCCCCAAAGAGCCGCCATGCTTTTGTTGAGTGTCAACTTAAAAAATGATTTTGGTGGTTTTTCAACTAGTTCTACTGGCTGGTCAGGGCTTTTTTTTTAAGATCCTCTTTTCTGGAAGAGGATGTGATAAGTCTGGCTATCTGGTAGCCGGCAAAAAGGACGCCGCCAATAATCAGTCCGGTTTTCAGCGCCCGGGATACATTTTGCTCAACTGAGTCGGTTCCGGACTGAAGTTTCTTTTTTGCCTTTCGCTCCATTTCCTGAAGTTGTTCCTTCCGTTTGGTAATATCCGCTTTACTCATCTTCTTCAATTGATTTTTCTGTGAGGGCTTCCTTCTCTTTCATCGCTTTGGTGATCTGATTTTCAACAGCGTCCTTCAATTTGCCGGATTGAAGCAGATACACGAAAAAAAACAACGCAAGAAGATAGAAGCACGTAACTGCACCATACCCGAGGTAGGCACTGTTCCAAAGATAGTTTAAAAAAGTACTCAGCGTAATACTTCCAAAAAACAGGAAGAACATAAATACCGTGAGAATCAGAAACAGTGCTATGAGCTGGGCGAGAATTCCGGAGAGCTCTTCGATCATATTGAGTTTGACGAGCTCTATTTTTATCCGCACATATTCGGTGACGGAATCAATTAATTCATCTATTTTCAAAAACTTTGACAAAAATACCTCCTTTGGACTAAGTGTTCAAGGTATGAAACTTTGATCAAACGGTTAAGGTTCCTCGACAGGCTTTTTGTCAATTAGCTCTACGGGAGGAGAAACTGTTTGTGTAAACGATCTATGCGCCAGAATGAGGCTGTAGGGGATGATGAAAAATGTGAGCAGTATGTAGGCAAATCCCACGATGCGATACCTCAGCGTAAATTTTCCAAGAAGTTCAGCCATTTTAACAGGAATCCTTCGGATGACAGGGAAGGGCAGGAATATCAGGACTCCGATTAAGTTGAACAACAGGTGGGCAATTGCGACGGCAATGGCCTCTTCCGACTTGAACAGCGCTGCAATAATGGCAGTAATGGTTGTTCCAACATTGGCTCCCAGGATGAAGTTGAAGGCTTTTTGCACGGAGATTTTGCGGGTAGCTGCCAAAGGAACAATAAGAGAAGTGGTGATAGAACTCGACTGGATACCTGCTGTGAGAAGAGTTCCCCAGCCAAAGGCCTTAAGGGGATTGTTGAAAACAATATTTTCAAAATTCACCTTTGACTGACCAATAAGTCTTTTGTAGATGATATTCGACAGCAGCTTGATGCAGCCTATCAGCACCAAAAATGAAAGAGTGAGAAGAATAATGGGCTGCGATATCCAAAGACTTACCCAGTGGCTAATGGGGTCAAACAGCAAGGTGTTGATATTAAAAATTGGGCCGCTCTTCGAAAACATATCGCCAGCGCTCAGAGAAGAGGCTATTTCACGGGAGAGACGGGAAAGTAGGTGGTATTTTAGCTCTAGTGGAAAAAGAATGATGGTGGTAAGGATATTGAAAATATCGTGCACTGCCCCAGCGGCAATGGCTTTCCTGAACTCATTTCTTTTTGTGATATAACCAAGCGATACAATTGACGACGTGATAGTAGTGCCAATATTGGCTCCCATGATAATGGGAACAGCATCCTCAAATGAGATTGAGCCAACAGCTACGGCCGCCACAATCATGGTGGTGCTTGACGAACTACTTTGTATAAGCGCCGTGATCAGAAGGCCAATAAACAAGCCAACGAAGGGGTCAGAAGTGGCGGCCAGGATAGATTGGGCGGCAGTTTCAGTAAGCTGGTTGAAGGCCTGCCCCATCATGTTGATGGACAGGAGAAAGATGAAAACAGTGATGAGGACGTACCCGATATTACGGTACAGGTTTTTCGCAGAAGTCTGCTTTCCCTCGTCTATGTTTAAAACTTTCTTGACGGTCATCCAATTGAAAAGTTGTTGCCAGAAGAAGCAAGCCGCAAAGTTATCAAAAACTAATTGTTCAATCAGTTAGCGGTATGAAACTATTGTTAATTCACCTGTTGTCGAAATACCCAAACCGAGGCTGTAAGGGAATTTGCACATGACCAGATTCGCTTAAATTTTACTCCAGACAGTAAATGTATGGGTGGAAATATTTGCTATCATTCAAAATACGTCGGTTTCAATCATTTTGTTATAGACTTTGCTCGCCGCATAGACAAGGGCGCTTGAGCACCAGACCTTCCAGTGTTAAGACAATGTTATTAATATTTCTAAATTGTTAACTAAATGCCTTTTTGTTAATATATAGTTATCAATTTCTTAACATTGTAGCTCTTCTTTTGAAATCAACCGACCTAAGCTTCATGCAGAAAGTGACCAACATTGGGTTAGCCGCCTTTTTAGCTCTATCCTTCATTTTACCAGACATTGTCAAAGCACAGAACATCACCGAAAGCAAATTCGGAAGTGGAATATCAGTATTTGCCAGAGACTCTTCATTTTCGATGAAGTTTAGCACGAGGTTTCAGACCTTGTATGAGGGAGTACATGACCTGGAGGCCGATAAATACACAGATAATCTATTGATAAGAAGAGCGAGGTTGAAGTTTGATGGGTTTGTGTATAACCCAAAAATACAATACAAGATTGAACTGGGCCTGAGTGGTAGCGACATTGGAAATAAGGACGTTGTGTCTGAGTCAAATTATGCTCCACTGCAGATCCTTGATGCTGTGATAAAATACAACTTCTATGGCAACTGGAGCCTGTGGGTTGGGCAAACAAAGCTTCCCGGCAATATAGAGAGGGTGATTTCTTCGCAGGCGCTTCAGTTTGTTGACCGAAGTTTTCTTAACTCCAGATACAACCTTGACAGGGACAGGGGAGTTCAGGTTCGTTACGATGGAGAGAGGTTCGGCGTAATAACGGCTGTGTCGATCGGAGAGGGTCGGAATATTTCCGAAGAGAATCAAGGCGGATACGACTATACTGCGAGACTAGAGTGGCTTCCGCTTGGGCGATTCAGAAGGAATGGCGACTATGTTGGAGGTGACCTTCTCAGAGAGACGACTCCGAAGCTGATGTTTGGCATTGTATACGACTACAATGATAATACAAACAGAGAAAGAGGTCAGCTGGGTAGGGTGCTAGGCGAAAACAGGACTCTCCAGGCTGTGTTTATAGATATGCATTTTAAGTACCGAGGGTGGTCAGTAATGTCGGAGTATGTTAACAAGCAGGCACCGGACGGGGCTGTCGTTTCTGACGGAATATTCTATACTGGCACTGGTCTTAATATTCAAACAGGATACTTACTCAAAAATAATTTGGAGTTGGCGCTTAGGTTTACGGAAGTGCTGCCAGCCGCCGAAACGTTGCGGGCAGGTATTCATCAATATACTTTTGGTGTCTCAAAATATATTGTCGGCCATTCTCTTAAAATACAGTCGGACTTGACAAGGATAGAAATTGAAGGAGAGGATGGCTCAATGATGTACCGTGCACAGGTTGAGGTCTCTTTTTAGCCTGACAGATGTTGCCGTCAATGGCTCATAAGATTATAAGGCTATGCAAAGATCATAAAATAAAAGCCTTAACACTTTCTTAACAGTGGTAACAAAAACTATATTTAGCTTTGCCGGAACTTTCAAATTAAGCATACACCTGCGATGTCGTCCAAACCGTCTGATAGTATCACTACACAAAAGCTAGGCAAAGGAGCTTTTAAGCTGTTTAGTGTGTCAAAAAAGGAAAGAAATTATCTTTATTTTTTGCTAGCCATTACGTTTGTCTGCGGCATGGTGTATCCCTATCAGGAGGTGGCTATGTGGGTTGCTTTCGCTTTGGCTGGCTATTCAGCTATTGCCAACGATAGTATTCAAACCATTGGCACTTTTATTTCTTCAAATTCCCATAGGAAATGGTATCATTTGTGGCTTTTCATGGGACTGATTTTCCTTGTTACCGTTACTTATAGCTGGATTACCTATGGGGGCGACGTGTCCTATCAGCGGTTAAACACAAAAGGCCTTGAGGTAGCACCTACATCCTTTAGCTTTCTTCAGGTTGCCGCTCCGGTAATTCTGCTGGTCCTTACAAGGCTTCGAATGCCAGTGTCTACTTCGATCCTGCTATTGAGTGCCTTCTCAACCAAAGCCAGCTCCATCGGAGGTATCTTATCTAAAAGTCTTGTTGGTTATGCCCTGGCTTTCGTCATTGCCATTATTGTATGGACGCTAACGGCACAGCTATTCGATAAATATGCCAAGAAAAAGCCAGCTCACTGGTGGGCACCGCTACAATGGCTTACCAGCGGAGCGCTGTGGTCCGTTTGGATCATGCAGGATGCTGCAAACATTGCGGTTGTCTTGCCAAGGGCGTTGAACACGGTAGAGTTTGTTGCATTTGCGTCATTTATATTTCTTGGGCTAGGCGTGTTGTTTTACCTCAAAGGGGACAAAATACAGTCGATCGTGGAAGAAAAGGCTGACATTACTGATGTGAGGGCCGCCACCATAGTCGATCTGGTTTATGCGTGCTTACTCTACTACCTGAAAGTTGTTAATACGATCCCAATAAGCACTACCTGGGTCTTCATAGGGCTTTTGGGAGGCCGTGAGTTGGCGATCAACTACATGAAGAAAAGCAAGTCAAGCCGCAGAAAGGGAATAAGAAAGAGTTTGAAGCTGATAGGTAAAGATGCCCTTTATGCGGGTATTGGTCTGGTGATTTCGATCCTCCTCGCTTTGTCAATCAACGACGACATGAGGAAGGAGTTCTTGGACCTGATTGGCTGGTAACTTTAAACAGCCAACTCTTTCAAGGCCAGCCAGGTCATAAGCCCAACACCGAGCTCTAGAGCACTTTCATCAATATCGAACGTGGGTGTGTGGACGCCGGAAGTGATGCCCTCAGCTTCATTTCTGGTGCCAAGCCGATAGAAACATGAATCGACGTGGTGGGAGTAGAAGGCAAAATCTTCGGCAGCCATCCAGATATCAAGATCAACAACTTTGTCTTTTCCCAAAAATTCTTCTGCCCATGATTTAGAACGATTGGTCAGTTGTTCATCATTGGCAAGAAACGGGTAGCCTTTCATGATGTTAAAGTCGCAGGTGGCGCCCATTGACTCGGCAATTCCTTCGGCCATCTTTTTCATCTTCGCATGGGCTTCCATTCTCCATTCCTCATTGAGCGTTCTGAACGTGCCCTTTAGTTTGACCTCAGATGGAATAACATTGGTAGCCCCTTTGCCCTCAATATCGCCAAAAGAAAGTACCGAGGGTATCTTTGGGCTGGCCATTCTGCTGACCACTTGCTGCAATGCTGTGATTATGTAGGCTGTTACCACAATAGGGTCTACCAAAGTTTCAGGCATGGCTGCATGACCACCTTGTCCTGTCACTGTCACATATATTTCGTCAGCACTGGCCATGTACATGCCAGGGCGAAAGCCTACCGTGCCCGCAGGCAACAAGGGCATCACATGCTGACCGAAAAGGCTTTTTGGAGAAGGATTGGTAAGCACTCCCTCTTTGATCATTAAGCTGGCGCCTCCCGGTAGCTTTTCTTCTCCCGGCTGAAAAATCAGCTTAACGGTTCCCTCAAATTCACCTTTCAGCTCACAGAGGATTTTGGCAACGCCGAGAAGGGAGGAGGTGTGCACATCGTGCCCGCAGGCATGCATAACACCCTCGTTTGTCGATTTGTAAGGCACGGTGTTCTTTTCCAAAATAGGCAAAGCGTCAATGTCGGCCCTTAATGCAACCACTTTCTTGTCAGGGTTATTTCCTTTTATGATGGCCACAGTGCCAGTAGTTGCCATTTCGTCCAGCTGGTCGATAGGAAGCTTTCGAAGGAACTCTCTGATGTAGCTTGCTGTGTTGTATTCCTCAAAGGACAGTTCAGGATTAGCATGCAGGTGTCTTCGTGCGCCAATAACCTCTTTCGAAAGCTGACCACTGAGCGTTTTGATTCTGTCTTTTAGATCCATTTATTCTACGGGTATTTTTTCGGGAAGGAGGAGTGCGTTGGGGAATACCTCCCTAACCTGCGCATATACCTGATTTGCCTCTAACCTGGAATAAAACTTCCCTATTTTTACCTTAAAGTTGGGCTGGACGTAAACAACCTGGGAGGGAATGTCCAGTCCGATTGAATGAAGCTGCGCCCTCGCATTGTTCGCCTGGTCTCTGTTTGGGCCGGAATACACCTGAACCGTAAAGCCGTCAACTACTCTCTTCTGGAGGTTTTTTTCGGCTATAAACATAACGACGCTGTCGAGTTCTTGAGTGATGTCGTATTGTGTCTTCAGTGGTTCTGAAGAAATCGTCGATTTGCTTATTTCTGTAGTTTTAAGAGGGCTTTCGTCAGTGGTAATGACCGGGTGTAAAATAGACAAGTCTTCAGAATAAGAGTCAGTGGTACCAGAAGAAGGAACCACCTTTTTTGAACACCCATACAGGATAAAAACTCCAAGTGCTAAAGAAACGACTCTATTCATAGCTGTTTAGTCTTCAATATTGATCACAACGCATTTGTTGTTGTTGACGTCTTGCTCCACAGTTTTGTATTTCACCCCTTCTTTTAAAGTTCCGTCTGTGTACTGCACAGTCACCCTATCGTTTCTTCCAGCCACTTTTTGCGACTTCATTGGTTCTGGTCGGGTAACAGCAGGCCTCGAGCCAACAGGTTGTCCTTCTTTTCCTTCCAGCAAAGAACGTGATTCTTCCTTACTTTCTTTGTAGTCGCTTTTTGTGCGGGTTTGGCGAGCTTCTCTTACCTGACTTGGATCCTGGCTAGGTATGTCGGCTTTGATAAGGAAAGACATAGTTTCCTCATTTACCTTGGCAAGGAATACTTTGAACAATTCGAAGGCTTCAAATTTGTAGATCAAAAGTGGGTCTTTTTGTTCGTATACCGCATTTTGAACAGATTGCTTCAAATCGTCCATCTCACGAAGGTGTTCCTTCCAGGTTTGGTCGATCAGCGCCAGGGTGATCATTTTCTCCATAGCGGCCACCATCTCCTTACCCTCAGTATCCACTGCTTTCTTTAAGTTCACCACAATGCCGAGTTGCTTCTTCCCGTCAGTAAATGGGACAAGAATATCCACCACGGTGGCTCCTTTATTATCAAGGGTATGCTTAAGAACCGGAAGCGCTTTTTCTCTGATTGTGTTTTTTCGGGCTGTATAGTGTGCCAATACTTCGTCGTAAAGTCTTGCAGCAAGTGCGTCGCTTTTGATACCGGCGAATTCTTCCTGACTGATACGCATATCGAGGCCAAAGGTGCTGAGCACATTCAGTCTAAAGCCATCATAGTCTTGAGAGGCAGTGGCTGATATGGCCAGGTCCTCAGACGTATCGTACATCATGTTGAGGATGTCAAGCTGTAGTCTTTCGCCGAACAAAGCATTCTTCCTTCTGGTATAGATGACCTCTCTCTGTGAGTTCATTACGTCATCGTACTCCAGGAGGCGCTTACGCATGGCGAAGTTGTTCTCTTCTACCTTCTTCTGGGCTCTTTCAATCGACTTGGTAATCATCGAATGCTGGATTACTTCACCTTCTTCCAATCCCATTCTGTCCATCCACTTGGCAATTCTGTCTGAGCCGAACAAACGCATCAGGTTGTCTTCAAGAGACACAAAGAACTGCGAAGACCCAGGGTCACCTTGTCGGCCTGATCGGCCTCTCAACTGCCTGTCTACCCTTCTTGATTCGTGCCTTTCAGTTCCTACAATAGCTAAACCTCCAGCCTTTTTCGACTCTTCGGTCAGTTTTATGTCCGTACCACGTCCCGCCATGTTGGTGGCAATCGTCACGGTAGAAGGATGGCCTGCTTCCGCCACAATTTCTGCTTCCCGTTGGTGTTGCTTGGCATTCAGTACGTTGTGTTTAATCTTGCGGATATTAAGCATGCGGCTTAGCACCTCCGAAATTTCAACAGAAGTAGTACCCACCAGCACTGGTCTGCCGGCCTCAGTCAGCGCAACAATTTCATCGATAACGGCATTGAACTTCTCACGCATGGTCTTGTAGACCTTGTCTTCCATGTCTTTCCGGACGATCGGCCTGTTGGTTGGAATAACGACCACGTCAAGTTTGTAGATCTCCCAAAGCTCACCAGCTTCGGTTTCGGCAGTACCAGTCATACCTGCCAGCTTGTGATACATTCTGAAGTAGTTCTGCAGCGTGATGGTCGCATAAGTCTGCGTGGCATCTTCCACCGTCACATTTTCCTTGGCCTCGATTGCCTGGTGAAGACCATCTGAATAGCGGCGACCTTCCATCATACGGCCGGTTTGCTCATCCACAATCTTTACTTTCCCATCAATCACCACGTATTCGGTGTCTTTTTCGAAGAGTGTGTAGGCTTTTAGCAGCTGATTAACGGTGTGGATACGCTGTGCTTTGATTTGGTAGTCTTTGATAACCGACTCTTTCTTTTTCAGGATATCGATTTCAGCGAGAGAGGTGTCACCCTCAAGCTTTGCAATTTCCATCCCAATGTCAGGCATAATGAAGAAATTGGGATCTTCACCATCGCCGGTTATCATATCGACACCCTTCTCAGTCAGCTCGATAGAGTTATTTTTTTCTTCAATGGTGAAGAGCAAAGGCTCATCCGCCTCCGGCATCATCCTTTGATTGTCAGCCAGGTAGATATTCTCCGTTTTTTGAAGAACATTTCTTATGCCTGTTTCACTGAGGTATTTGATCAAAGGCTTGTATTTGGGAAGCCCTCTGTGAGCCCTGAACAGTGACAAGCCGCCATCTGTCTCGTTGCCCTCAGCAATTTGTTTTTTGGCGTCATTCAAAAACTGTGCACATAGCTTGCGTTGAGATTCAACCAGCTTAAATATTCTGGGCTTCAGTTCGTAAAACTCATGCTCATCTCCCTTAGGTATAGGACCGGAAATGATAAGTGGTGTTCTGGCTTCATCCACAAGTACGGAGTCAACCTCATCCACCATGGCGTAGTGGTGTTCCCGCTGAACCAATTCCTCCGGGCTTCTGGCCATGTTGTCCCGCAGGTAGTCAAAGCCAAATTCGTTGTTGGTGCCGTAGGTAATATCGGCGAGATAAGCGTTTCTTCTTTCCTGTGAGTTGGGTTGGTGCCTGTCAACACAGTCAACCGTTAGCCCATGAAACTGGAACAAGGGTGCGTTCCATTCTGAGTCACGCTTGGCCAGGTAGTCGTTTACTGTAACAATATGCACGCCTTTGCCAGCAAGGGCATTCAGGTAGGCAGGCAAAGTAGCCACAAGGGTCTTTCCCTCACCTGTCGTCATTTCGGCAATCTTACCTGAGTGCAGTACAACACCACCAATGAGCTGCACATCGTAGTGAACCATGTTCCACTCTACCTCAGTGCCTGCAGCGAGCCATTTATTGGACCACTCGGCGGTCTCTCCAGTGATTTTTATGTGGGGCTTGGTCGCCGCCATCTGCTTATCCATGAGAGTGGCCTTCACCACCAGCTTCTTGTTCTCAGCAAGTCGCCTGGAAGTTTCCTTCACTACGGCAAAAGCTTCCGGTAGCAGTTTAAGCAGCGAATCTTCAATTTTCTTGTTCTTATCTTTTTCAAGTTGATCTATTCTTTTGAATACGTCATCTTTCTGGTCAATATCCAAATCTGGTTCGTCGATTATCCTCTGATGCAAATCGTCAATTTCCTTCTGGATAGTGGCATTCCCCTCTTTGATGAACGCTTTGAACTGACTGGTTTTGTCTCTCAGCTCATCGTCAGAAATACTCTTAAGTTTCTCAAATTCTTTTTTGATTTGCTCAACAAGCGGAAGGACTTCCTTGATATCTCGCTCTGATTTTGTTCCAAAAAGTTTGGCTACCCCTTTGGTGAATATATTCAACATTTCGTCGTTTTTTAAAACCTTAAAATTAACCGCTTTTTCCTAATTCGATACTAATTGCCAAGGTGTTTCTTGACAGATTTACACATCAATGAGGCCTGAGTAAACGGGTGTGGCCGGGCCCTTCAGGAAAATATCACTAAAGCCATCCTCCTTAACCGCAAAACTGACCTCGAGGGTTCCACCCAGAGTGTGAACTATTACCGGGCTTTTATATCCTTTGAGTGATGCGGCGAGCGAACAAGCTGTGACTCCCGTGCCGCACGACAGCGTTTCATCTTCCACCCCTCTTTCATAAGTCCTCACAAAGATAGCATTGCCATCCTCCAACTCTACGAAGTTAACATTGGTACCCTTGGGGGCATAGGTCTCGCTGTAGCGAATAGCTTTTCCTTCCGGCACAACAGGGAAGTTTTTAACATCTTCAAGGAAGGCAATATGGTGAGGGGATCCCGTGTTGATGAAGACGCCGTCAGTAAGTTCTTCAACGCTGTCCACATCATAAAGCTGCACAGAAACAATGTCTCCTTTGATGGTCGCTTCATGAGGCCCGTCGGTAGACATAAAAGTAGTTCTGTCGGTGGTCATGCCAAGAGACTTCGCAAAGTGCACTGCGCACCTGCTACCGTTCCCGCACATGCTTTGCGTGCCGTCGGAATTGTAGTAGACCATTTCAAAGTCGTAGTCGGGATGATTGCGTATGAGAATGAGTCCGTCTGCGCCGATGCCAAACCTGCGATGGCAAAGGGTTTCTATAACGGTCAGGTCATCAGGAAATTGGAGTTCCCTGTCATCAATGAGAATGAAGTCGTTACCTGTGCCCTGATATTTGTGAAAACGAATTTCCATAGCATAAAACTAATAGCAAGTAAACGAAAAAAGCCAACCCGAGAGTTGGCTTTTCAGCTATTTTATTTAATCCCTTAGGACATTTTTTCTTTGATCCTTGCGGCTTTTCCTTTTCTACCACGAAGGTAGTAAAGACGGGCTCTGCGAACTGATCCCTGACGAACCAATTCAACTTTCTCAACGCTTGGAGACATGATCGGGAAAATTCTTTCCACACCAATGCCTGAAGATACTTTTCTTACAGTAAAGGTTTCTCCATTCGTGCTGATATTCTTACGTTGGATAACGGTACCCTGAAACTGCTGGATACGCTCTTTGTTACCTTCCGTGATCTTCACGTGTACATTTATAGTATCACCTGCCTTAAATGCGGGCAGTGAATTTCTCTTCTCCTGGTACTCTGCTTCAACTAGTTTTATCAACTCGCTCATGACTGTCTATTTAAGCCGTATTCTGAAACGGACTGCAAATATACGACTATGTTTTTAAACACAAATAATACAATCAAATAAAAATCTTCTTTTGGCAGTTATTGTGCAGCAAGTGCTGGCTTATAGCTGTCAATATTTTCCTTGGTGATAATTTCGAGGGGCAGAAGGGCCTCTTTGGGTGGTGTGGTCTTAAACACCAGATGATTGATAAGGTGACTGATCGACAAGGCAGCTTGCTTGCTTGGGTTTTGATTAATCAGGAAGTTGATATACCCTTCTTTAAGAAACTGAAGGTTCTTTTCCAGTAAATCATAGCCAACAATTCTACAGCCATTTTTGCCGGTCGCTTTCATAAATTCCACCACCTGATAGGCTTTGGAAGTACTTATGTAAACCCCGTGCAACTGGGGATCGCTAAAGAGCTTCCTCAGATCAGTTTCGAAGGAGGCGTTCTCCGGGGCTTCAAGGTTGATGGTGTTTACCTCCACATTCAATCCAGACATCGAAGCTACATATTCCCTGAAGCCTTTTTCCTTGTCCAAAAGGTGGGCAGAATTTGGCAGATCCTCGTGAATATGTAAGATCGCCAGTTTTTTGCCACTGGCCAGTCCGGGGGAAATCAATTCAGCGGCCAGCCGCCCGCTTTGATACAGGTCTTGCCCGATGAATGACAAGGGGTGTGGATGCTCAATATGAGTGTTGAACAATATGTAAGGCACCCCATTTTCATGAAATTTTTGGAAAAAGGGCAGCGCTTCCTTATAGAAAAGTGGCGCAACTACCGCTCCGTCTGGGTTTGAAGCAATGGCCTTTTCAAACGCCAGATTGTAAGATTCTTTATTGTGGAGGTCGTAAAAGTAGTAGTCAATAACAAGCCCTTGCTGCTGCCATTCCTGCTCGCTTTGTTGCAGGCCTTCATGCGACTGCACCCAGAAAGCGTCAAGCCTGGGGTCGGGCAGCACCGCCGCCACCCTGAAGGTTCGGTTGAGACCGAGGCTTCGGGCAATCAGGTTTGGCTTGTAGTCAATTTGGTCAAGGATGGCATGAACTTTCTCAAGCGCCTTATCGGATACTTTGCCTCGCTTATGCAACACCCTGTCCACAGTGCCCACTGACACTCCGGCAAGGCGGGCGATATCTTTGATCCGTATATTTTTGTTTTCCATAAAAAATCGAGACCTCTAAATAATCAAAAAAATAAAAGATTGTCTGTATTAATATGGGATAATGTGTTTACGGGCGAATGTCTACAATAAATTTGGCCTTCGCTCTTTCGTTCGCTGCAGCGACTGCTCGTGTCTCCAGTCGTCGATAAGGGCATCGTTTCCTGACAGCAAAACATCCGGCACTTTCATGCCTTTGTAGTCGGCGGGTCTGCTGTAAACTGGCGGTGCTATCAGGTCATCCTGAAAGGAGTCGGTAAGTGCGGAGGTTTCGTCGTTTAGCACACCCGGTATAAGTCTGATCACTGCGTCGCACACAATGGCGGCGGCCAGTTCTCCACCCGACAGCACAAAATCACCAACACTGATTTCTCTTGTTATCAGGTGCTGACGTACTCTTTCGTCCACTCCTTTATAATGCCCGCAGAGCAAAATCATGTTTCCTTTCATAGCCAGGCCGTTGGCCAGCCTTTGGGTAAGCAGCTCCCCATCAGGACTCATATATATAATGTCGTCGTAGGTTCGTTCGGTTTTGAGGGCCTGGATGCAACGGTCGATGGGCTCTATTTGTAGCACCATGCCAGCTCCTCCGCCGTAAGCGTAGTCGTCAACAGTTTTGTGTTTGTTGACAGCATAATCTCTCAGGTTGTGCACTTTAACTTCCGTCAGGCCCTTGTCGATGGCTCTTTTGAGAATGCTGTGCTCAAAAGGGCTTTTGAGAAGCTCGGGTACACATGAAATAATATCGAATCTTACCATGACTGACTAAGAGTCTAAGTATATATCAAGCAAACCGGGTGGGAGCTGCAGCGTAACCGATTTCGCTTTTAAATCCACAGCTTTAATAATATCATCGCTTATTGGCACAAGCACTTCCTTTCCCTGGCAATCTATGGCTAGTACATCGTGCCCAGGAAAGTTAAGGATGTTTGATATGGTGCCCAATACTTTGCCCTCTTCAACTGCCTTAAGCCCCACAAGGTTGTGGAAGAAATATTGCCCTTCCGAAAGTTCCGGCAGGCTGCTTTCTGGGAGGTAGACCTCCGTGCCGGCAAGCTTTTCAGCCGCATCCAACGACCTCACTTCATCGAAGCGGGCAATGGCCTTTTTTCCGTTGAGTGACCAATGCTCTAAAAAAAAAGGAACCAGCTCGTTGTTGATCAACAACAGAACTGATTCCAGATTTTTGTAATGCCCAGGGTCGTCCGAATCGATCCAAACCTGAACATCGCCCTTTGTGCCATGGGTTTTGGTGATTACCCCAAGCTGAAAGCAATCATCCAAATGCATAAGGACTACTCTTCTTTTTTCTCGTCTGCTTCAGGAGCGTCGGCCTTAGGGGCCTCTTCTGCAGGAGCTTCTGCTTTGGGAGCTTCCTCTGCAGCAGGTGCTTCAGCAACCGGAGCCTCTTCAACTGGTGCTTCAGCAGCAGGTGTTTCCTCTACTACCGGTGCTGTTTCAGTTACTTCAGCAGCAGGTGCTTCTTCCGCAACCGCAGCCTCTTCTACTGCAGCTTCTTCGCTGGCTTCGGGCGCAGCAGCAACCTCAGCCTTCTTACGAATAGCTTCAGCTCTTGCCTGGCTCACCTTGGTTTCAGCAGCAAGACGTGATTTTCTTTCGTCTTCTTTCTTCTTAGCCAGAGACTCAACTTTACCAGTCACTTTGGTATCTTGTTGATTCTTCCACTCTTCGAACTTGGCATCAGCCTGTTCTTGTGTAATGGCTCCTTTATTCACACCAATCTGAAGGTGTTTTTTCAAAAGAATGCCTCTGTAAGAAAGCATGGCTCTAACGGTGTCAGAAGGTTGTGCACCTTTCATGACCCAGTCAAATGCCTTTTCATCATTCAAAACAATTGTTGCCGGATTGGTATTTGGATTGTACGTTCCCAATTTCTCGATGAACTTACCATCCCGTGGCGAAGTACTGTTAGCCACAACCACATCAAACATTGCAAGTTTTTTACGTCCTCGACGTGATAACCTGATTTTAACTGCCATTTTTTGTTCGTTTTATTTAATCTCTTCCGGAACCCGTCCGGAAAATTGGATCGCAAAGATAGAGATTTTTTTGCAAAACCTACTCATTCGCAGCAAATTGATAGTGGCTTCAGGAGCGAAAAATGCAGGCAAAGCATATTGCCTGCCAATCGGGTTCAAAAAAAGTGCCCTGGAGTAGAAATAGCATATATATTCGTTAAAACGAATATGCGATTTTAATAGATTTAATGTATTATTTACCTTTACCTGAATATAACGTCACCCAACAACATGGATAAATATTCCTATATCGCTAACGCACACTCGTCCTACATCGATGAACTATACCAAAGTTACAAACAAGATCCTGAGTCAGTAGACATTACCTGGCAGAAATTTTTCGAGGGTTTTGAGTTCTCTCAATCGAAGTATGGCGAAAATGGTCATGCTGTGGCTGCCTCAGGAGGAGTGTCGGACAAGGAGATCGCCGTTAGTAACCTTATTCATGCCTACAGAACACGTGGCCACCTTAAGTCCAAAACCAATCCGGTAAGGGAAAGGAAGGATCGGAAGGCCCTGCTTGACCTAAGCGACTTCGGGTTGTCGGAAGCGGATCTCGATGTTGAATTTCAGTCAGGGGCGGCGATTGGTATTGGGAAAGCGACGTTAAGGAAAATTGTAGAATCTCTTAAGCAGATTTACGAAGGTGCTGTTGGCTTCGAATATATGTATATCAGGGAGCCGGATATTTTAGAGTGGTACAAAAAGAAGGTCGAATTCGACGCTTTGAATTTTAATCCCTCTATTGACGAGAAAAAAAGAATACTCAGGAAGCTGAACGAGGCAGTTGTTTTCGAGAATTTCCTTCATACTAAATATGTTGGGCAGAAGAGGTTCTCTCTCGAAGGCGGCGAAACAACAATAGCAGCACTTGACGCCATTATTAATAAAGGTGCTGAGCTGGGCGTACAGGAAGTGATGATTGGCATGGCTCACCGGGGTAGACTGAACGTGCTGGCCAATATCATGGGGAAAACCTATGAGCAGATATTCAATGAGTTTGAAGGTAATGCAGCCACCGACCAGACAATGGGCGATGGTGATGTGAAATATCATATGGGCTACTCCAGCCAGATAGTAACTCCTTCGGGCAACACAGTGGATCTCAGGTTGGCGCCCAATCCATCTCACCTCGAGGCAGTTGATCCGTTAGTGGAAGGGTTTCTGAGAGCAAAGGTCGACAGGGAATTCAAAAACGATGCGACCAAAGTGCTTCCTATCCTTATTCATGGAGATGCGGCGGTGGCCGGCCAGGGCATAGTGTACGAAGTGGTTCAAATGAGTAAGCTGGATGGTTATACCACAGGTGGTACAATTCACTTTGTTATCAATAACCAGGTAGGCTTTACGACAGACTTTGACGACGCCAGGTCCAGTATCTACTGTACGGATGTGGCTAAAGTGATTGACTCGCCAGTACTTCACGTAAATGGTGACCAGCCCGAGGCAGTTATTTTTTGTGTTAACCTGGCTGTGGAGTTCAGACAGAAATTCCAGAGAGACGTGTTTATTGACATGGTGTGCTACCGTCGGCACGGGCACAACGAAAGTGATGAGCCGAAATTCACCCAGCCATCACTTTACAATATCATATCGAAGCACCCGAACCCAAGGGAAGTATATAACAAGCATTTGATAGAAAGAGGCGATGTAGATGCGCAGCTGGCTGACAAAATGGATTCGGAGTTCAGAGACCTTTTGCAGGACAGGCTCAACATGGTGAAGCAAAAGCCACTCCCTTATCAGTACTCCCCGATGGAAAAAGAATGGCAGGAATTGAGGATTTCAAAACCTGATGATTTTGAAAATCCGCCTAAAACTTCTGTTGATCAGAAAGTAATCGATAAAGTAGGCAAGGCCCTCACAACTATTCCAAAGGGCTTCAAGCCACTGAAGCAGATTGACAAAGTGCTGAAGCAACGCACCGAGATGATTTTCGAAGAGAAGTCGGTCAACTGGGCAACTGCTGAACTACTGGCTTATGGGTCGCTGCTTCTTGAGAAAAAGATTGTCAGAATGACTGGCCAGGATGTGCAAAGGGGCACTTTTTCTCACAGGCACTCCGTGTTGCGTGACAGTGTCACTAATAAGCCCCACAATAGTTTGGATCACATTGAGGAAGGTCAGGAAAAGTTCAGAATTTTCAACTCATTGCTTTCAGAGTTTGGTGTGCTGGGCTTTGAGTTTGGTTATGCCATGGCCAATCCAAATGCGCTGGTTATTTGGGAGGCTCAGTTTGGTGACTTTGCTAACGGCGCCCAGGTAATGACCGACCAGTTCATCGTGCCGTCGTATACCAAGTGGCAGCGAATGAATGGCCTTGTGTTGTTATTGCCTCATGGCTACGAGGGGCAGGGGCCTGAGCATTCCAATGCCCGCCCGGAAAGATTCCTCCAGATGTGTTCAGGAAACAACATGTTCTTCTGTAACCTGACTACACCTGCTAACTTCTTCCATATGCTCCGCCGTCAGCTGGTGATGCCGTTCCGCATGCCAGCCGTGCTAATGTCTCCAAAGTCTTTGTTCCGTCATCCGCTAGTGATGTCGCCCATAAGCGACTTGACCGATGGTAGTTTCCAGGAAGTGATTGGCGACACGGAAGTAAAGCCGAAGGATGTGAAAAAGCTTATCCTGTGCACTGGCAAGATTTATTTTGACTTACTGGATGAACGCCAGAAAAGTAATAGAAAAGACGTTGCGCTTGTTCGTGTGGAGCAGCTTCATCCTTTCCCGAGAAAGAAAATCCTCGCTGAAATCAATAAATACAAAGGAGCCAAACTCGTGTGGGCCCAGGAGGAACCCGAGAATATGGGTGCCTGGACCTTCTTGCTAAGGATGTTCCCTGAAGTGAGAATGGAATTGGTTTCAAGAAAAGCAGCAGCCTCTCCTGCCACTGGCTACTACAAACTGCACAACAAAGAGCAGGAAGAGATTGTACAAAAAGCATTTGCATAATTAAACCCTAATAAATAATGAGCCTTGAAGTTAAAATCCCTGCAGTAGGGGAATCAATAACCGAAGTAACCATTGCCAAGTGGTTAAAGAATGATGGTGACATTGTGGAGAGGGACGAACTTCTGTGTGAGCTGGAATCTGACAAAGCCACTTTCGAGCTAAACGCTGAGTCAGCCGGAAAAATAAAGATTTTGGTCAAAGAGGGAGAAACTGTTGAGATTGGTGCTGTTATATGCAGTATCGACACCGACAGCGCAGCTCCTGCGAAAGAAGAGAAAAAAGAAGAAAAGTCAGCGCCGGCTAAAGAGGCGACATCGACTGGCGAGACAATCGAAATGCATGTCCCCACGGTTGGCGAGTCCATCAATGAGGTGACCATATCTTCGTGGGTCAAAAAGGATGGCGAAATTGTGCAGCTGGATGAAGTAATCGCTGAAATTGAATCTGACAAAGCCACTTTTGAACTCACCGCCGAGGCTACAGGCAAGCTTCAGGTGATTGCCAAGGAAGGTGAGACACTTGAGATAGGTGCTTTAATATGCAAAATTGAAGTAATGGAAGGTGCAGTTGCTAAAGAGGAGGCCAAAAGCCCTGCTCCGGCTGCTGCTCCTGCAACATCAAGCAGTTCATCTTATGCAGCTGGGCATGCCTCTCCGGCAGCGGCAAAGCTTATGGCAGAGAAAGGACTTTCTGCTTCTGATGTGAAAGCAACCGGAGTTGACGGGCGCATCACCAAGGAGGACGCTATGAAAGCGGAAAAATCGGCTGCTCCAAAAGCTGATGCTGGCAAGCCAGCGGCTCCATCTTATGCCGCACCTCAAATCGGTGGCGGTGTTTCAAGGGGACAGCGCAGAGAGAAGATGACTTCTCTTCGGAAGACTATTTCCAGAAGACTGGTTTCTGTGAAAAATGAAACAGCGATGCTCACCACCTTTAATGAGGTGAACATGGCGCCTGTGATGGAGTTGAGAAAAAAATATAAAGACAGCTTCAAGGAAAAGTATGAAGTTGGTTTGGGCTTTATGTCATTCTTTACCAAGGCAGTTACCATGGCACTGAAAGAATGGCCTGCAGTAAATGCACAGATCGACGGGGAGGAAATTGTTTATAACGACTACGCCGACATTTCGATAGCCGTATCCACGCCAAAAGGGCTTGTTGTGCCTGTGATAAGAAATGCAGAAGCGCTTAGCTTCGATCAAATAGAAAAGGAAATAGTGAGACTGGCGTTGAAAGCCAGAGACGGAAAGTTGAGCATTGACGAAATGCAGGGTGGCACGTTTACTCTAACTAATGGAGGTATTTTCGGCTCCATGCTTTCTACACCTATTATTAATGCTCCCCAGGCAGCTATTCTGGGTATGCACAATATAGTTGAAAGGGCGGTTGTGGAAAATGGTCAGGTAGTGGTCAGGCCAATCATGTACGTAGCGCTCTCTTACGATCACCGCATCATTGATGGTCGTGAGTCTGTCAGCTTCCTTGTACGAGTGAAGCAATTGCTGGAGGATCCTAGCAGACTTCTTCTGGGAGTGTAAAACCCATTCACTATTTTTTATTTAAAACAAACAACATGGATTATCAGGTAACAGTAATTGGTTCAGGACCCGGCGGATACGTAGCAGCCATCCGGTGTGCACAGCTGGGCTTAAAAACTGCGATTATTGAGAAATATGATAGCCTGGGCGGCACCTGCCTCAACGTCGGTTGCATTCCCTCAAAAGCGCTCCTTGATTCAAGCGAGCACTTCCACAATGCGGCACACACATTTAAGGAGCATGGGATTGACATTCCTCAGCCGAAAGTGAATTTGAAGCAAATGATTGCCAGGAAAACGGACGTGGTGAAGCAAAACACCGACGGCATCAACTTTCTGATGAAGAAGAACAAGATCGATGTTTTTCATGGCATGGGTTCCTTTATAGACAAGAACACCATAAAAGTTTCCGGAAAAGAAGAAAAGAAGATTACGACTGAGAAAGTAATCATTGCTACCGGGTCTAAGCCCGCCAGCCTTCCTTTTATCAAGATCGATAAAAAAAGAGTCATTACCAGCACTGAAGCACTTGAATTGACCGAAGTGCCCAAGCACATGATTGTGATAGGTGGTGGCGTCATAGGTATGGAACTAGGCTCGGTTTACGCAAGGCTTGGGGCCAAGGTATCTGTGGTAGAATTTCTCGACAGCATTATTCCTACCATGGATTCGACTATGGGTAAGGAGCTACAGAAATCGCTAAAGGGACTTGGTATGGATTTTTACCTGTCCCACAAAGTAACGGCAGTAGAGGCCAAGGGCAAGGAAGTGACTGTGACTGCAGAAACTCCGAAAGGAGAGAAGATAGACCTGAAAGGAGATTATTGCCTGGTGTCGATTGGCAGAAAGGCTTACACTGAAGGGCTTGGTCTGGAGAAGGCCGGCGTAAAAGTAACTGACAGAGGACTGGTTGAAGTGGACGATCATCTGCGCACAAACGTGGACAATATATGGGCCATTGGTGACGTCATTAAGGGCGCTATGCTGGCGCACAAAGCCGAGGAGGAAGGTGTGTTTGTGGCTGAAACCATAATGGGGCAAAAACCTCACATTAATTACAACCTGATCCCCGGTGTTGTATACACCTGGCCGGAAGTGGCAGCTGTTGGATATACCGAAGAGCAGCTCAAAGACCAGAAGAAAGAATATAAGGTCGGGAAATTTCCCTTCAAGGCACTGGGCAGAGCAAGGGCTTCAGGAGATACAGATGGACTAGTAAAAGTATTGGCCGACAAGCAAACCGACGAGATACTGGGCATCCATATCATTGGTGCCAGAGCGGCCGATATGATTGCTGCTGGCGTTACGGCCATGGAGTTCAGGGCCTCTGCTGAGGATGTGTCACGCATGTCGCACGCACACCCCACTTACATGGAGGCAGTGAAGGAAGCGTGTTTGGCAGCTACAGACAACAGGCCGATTCACATGTAAAAAACAATTGGTTGAAATCAAAAGCCGCCCTCGCAGGGTGGCTTTTTTATTGTTTCGTAATCGATAAATGAGATTCTGTTGGCAAACAGGGCTCGGTTCTCAGCCATCTTGATTTTTCTTGTCCATCTTTCCGAAATCTCTTTTGATAATCGGGCGGTGGCATATAACTTTGCCGGGATTTGTGAATTGCTAACCCTCCTTTCAATACATTCTAAAGATGCCTAAAGACCCCAGTATCAAATCAATTCTAATCATTGGAAGCGGCCCTATTGTCATCGGACAAGCCTGTGAATTCGACTATGCCGGTTCACAAGCATCAAGGTCGCTTCGTGAAGAAGGAATAGAAGTAATACTGATAAATTCGAACCCAGCCACGATCATGACCGATAAGGTCACCGCTGATCATGTGTACCTGTTGCCGCTGGAGAAGAAATACATCAAACAGATTCTTGAAAAGCACAAAATTGACGCCGTATTGCCCACGATGGGCGGACAGACAGCCCTTAACCTGGCTATCGACTGCGAAAAGGCCGGGCTTTGGGAAAAATATGGCGTCAGGATCATAGGTGTGGACATTGCCGCCATCGAGACCACCGAAGACCGGGAGAAATTCCGGTTGAAGATGCACGAGCTAAAGGTAAACGTGTGTAAAGGGGCAACGGCTACGTCATTCCTTCAGGGAAAGGAAATAGCACAGGAAATAGGCTTCCCTTTGGTTATCCGCCCGTCTTACACACTTGGCGGATCTGGAGGGGGGTTTGTTGAAAAGCCGGAAGAGTTTGATCAGGCACTGAACAACGGCCTACACGCTTCACCCATTCACGAAGTGCTGGTGGAGCAAAGTATCCTTGGCTGGAAAGAATACGAGGTGGAGTTACTACGGGACAATATTGGGAACGTAATCATCATTTGCTCCATTGAGAATTTTGACCCCATGGGCGTGCATACTGGTGATTCGATCACAGTGGCACCGGCCATGACCTTGCCCGACACCATATACCAGCAAATGCGTGATCTGGCCATCAGGATGATGAATGGCATTGGTATGTTTGCCGGAGGATGCAACGTGCAGTTTGCAGTTAACCCTGAAGACGACATGATCGTGGGCATCGAGATCAACCCAAGGGTATCTCGTTCTTCGGCCCTTGCTTCAAAGGCTACTGGTTATCCGATTGCCAAAATAGCGGCTAAGCTAGCGATTGGCTATAACCTTGATGAACTCAAAAACCAAATTACGGGCAGCACTTCGGCATTTTTCGAGCCGGCGCTCGACTATGTAATCGTAAAGATTCCACGCTGGAACTTTGATAAGTTTAAGGGAGCCGACCGCCGCCTTGGCCTTCAGATGAAGTCAGTAGGTGAGGTAATGGGCATCGGCCGCAACTTTCAGGAAGCCCTTCAAAAGGCTTGCCAGTCGCTTGAAATAAAAAGAAACGGTTTGGGTGCCGATGGCAAGGAAGTCACTAATCAGGAGCAAATCCTGGAGAGCCTTCGCCATCCCAGCTGGAACAGGCTTTTCCATGTATATGACGCCATTAAACTGGGCATTCCTCTGAAGACCATTCATAAGCTCAGCAAAATTGATATGTGGTTCCTCGACCAGATTGAGGAACTCTTGAAACTGGAGAATGAGATCGAATCGTTTACGATAGAAACCATTCCAGCGGAAATTCTTCGGATAGCAAAAACCAAAGGTTATGCCGACAGGCAAATCGCCCATCTTTTGGGCTGCCTGGAAAGCGAAGTGCACACCAAGCGTCACGCATTGGGAATAAAGCGGGTATATAAACTGGTCGACACTTGTGCTGCAGAGTTTGAAGCAAAGACTCCTTACTATTACAGCACTTTTGACGATGAGAACGAGTCGGTAAGAAGCGACAGGAAGAAAGTTGTCATTCTGGGATCCGGACCCAACCGAATCGGTCAGGGAATTGAGTTTGATTATTCTTGCGTACATGGTGTGCTGGCTGCTAAGGAATGCGGCTACGAAACCATCATGATCAATTGTAATCCAGAAACTGTTTCTACCGACTTTGATATTGCTGACAAGCTGTACTTCGAGCCGGTTTTCTGGGAGCATATCTACGACATCATTTTGCATGAGCAGCCGGAGGGTGTTATTGTGCAGCTGGGTGGGCAGACTGCACTTAAGCTGGCTGAAAAGCTTGAAAGATATGGCATCAAGATTATCGGTACTGACTATAAATCTCTTGACCTTGCCGAGGACAGAGGCAGCTTTTCTTCCTTGTTAAAAGATAACAATATCCCATATCCCCAGTTTGGCGTGATCGAAGATGCTGACCAGGCCATTGAATTGTCGAAAGAGCTTGGATTTCCCCTGCTGGTGCGACCATCCTACGTTTTGGGAGGTCAGAGCATGAAAATTGTGATCAACGAGCAGGAGCTGGAGTCACATGTAATTGATTTACTCAAGGACATTCCTGGTAACAAAGTACTTCTCGATCACTTCCTCGATGGAGCTATTGAAGCGGAGGCTGATGCCATCTGCGATGGTGAAGATGTATACATCATAGGGATCATGCAGCACATAGAGCCGGCCGGTATTCACTCTGGCGATTCCTACGCCGTGCTTCCTCCTTATAACCTGGGCGACTTTATTATTCGCCAGATAGAGCAGCACACCAAAACCATCGCTTTGGCATTGAAAACTGTTGGTCTGATCAACATTCAGTTTGCAATAAAAGACGACCAGGTGTATATTATTGAGGCAAACCCGAGGGCATCACGTACTGTGCCTTTTATATGCAAGGCCTACGATGAGCCTTATGTAAACTATGCCACAAAAGTGATGTTGAGGGAGAAGAAAGTGAAGGATTTCAAATTTTCACCTAAAAAGCAAGGGTATGCGATCAAGGTTCCTGTGTTTTCATTCAACAAGTTTCCAAATGTGAACAAGGAGCTTGGACCTGAAATGAAGTCGACGGGTGAGGCCATTTATTTTATTGACGATCTGATGGATGACTACTTCTTAAAGATTTATTCAGAACGAAATCTTTATTTGAGTCGTTAAACAGTAAGACTTAAAAATTTAAAGCAGATGTTTAAATTCATTCTCATACTCCTCATTTTCTTTTATGTCTTCTATAAAGTAGGCGGTTTCATCATGAGGGCACTTTATTTTGGTTCGGGCAGGCAGTACCAGCAGCGGCAACAGCAACAGTACAGGAGCAGAACAACGACCAACGCCCGCCACGAGGAAATTAGGGTGGATTACATACCGGAAGACGAGGTGAAAAAAAGGAAATCCTCATCAGGAAAGAAAGGTGGAGAGTATGTTGACTATGAGGAAGTAAAATAGCCACAAACAATATTTTGATTTTATAGTGAAAAGCGCTTCAATTGAGGCGCTTTTGTTTTTTTGAGGGTGGAATAGGACTTCGGCGGCGTAACTGCTTGGAAATAGTATTATTTTTATGATAATTTAGCTTATATGAATAATAAGATACTCTACTACCTGCTTGCAGCTTCGTTTTTTGTTTTTGTCGCAGCACCCTTAGTTGCCCAGGAACAGGAAGCTGAAGACCCTTTTGCTGACTATTCGTACCTGTGGGAGAACACAAAAAAGAAGAAAAAGAAAAAAGATAAGAAGGCTGGCAAGGTCGATCAGCCACAGGCAGTTGTTGACACGCTGGTTGCCGAGCCGGCATCCGTAGCCGACACACTCACGCTGCCAACGCAGCCTCTTGACTCAATAACACCTGTTACTACTTACCAGGCTGATACAATTCCAGCAACGGACAGCTTGCAGGCTCCCATTGAGAAGCAAATATTTGAGAGTGAGCCGGAAGAAATGATAAAGGAGCCGAAAGAAGAACGAGAAAAAAGAGACATAGCACCGGTTCCTGAAGATTTCAGGGCTGGGCCGCCCGACAGTGAATCCGGAGGTTCTTTCACCGGAGGCGTGACCTACACCAAGATTGGAGATGAGAATTTTGTAGGCTTGGTACTCGCTCCGGAATTCAAAATTTGGAAAATAGGTCTCGGCCTCAATGTGCCTGTACTGTACGGGCTGGAGAGCCAGGCAATACGAACAGAGATTTTCAAAGGGGGTGTTGGTGCGGCAAGGTTGATCAGGTACATCAGGTACGGTTCACAAAAGAGAGACCCGGTTTATGTCCGTGTTGGTGAGCTAAACAATACCATGATTGGTTTTGGAGGGTTGATTAACAACTACACTAACACAACCAGCTACGAAAAGCGGAAGCTTGGGCTTCACTACGACCTGAATTTTAAAGGCCTGTTTGGGTTGGAAGGGATGTACAGCGATTTTGACCCCGCCTCGCTCAATTTGCTGGCTGTGCGGCCCTATGTGCGCCCAATGGCCTGGACGATTATACCGATTGTCAGGACGCTGGAGATTGGAGCCACTGTCATTAAGGACAAAGACCAGACTAAGCGGCCAACCAGCGACACCACTTTTGTGGTTAATCAATTTACCGCTGAAGGCGTGGGTGCTTTTGGCCTCGATGCAGGTATCAATTTGCTGAGGATTCCTTTTATCCAGATTGACGCATTCTTCAACTATTCGAAACTAAACGCCGGAACCACTGCCCTAACCGATTCAATTGCCACAATATATACCGCACAGGGCGATACAAAAGAATTTACCGATGGACATGGAATCAGCGGTGGAATCAATTTTCGTTTCAATTTCATCGCCGACCTTCTCAGCACTGACATGAGAATTGAGCGTCTTACTTATACTGATAATTATTTGCCCCAGTTTTTTGACGCCTCCTATGAACTGAACAAGGATGCCCGGCTGCTTTCGCTAGCCAATGCTGGGAAAATGAGTGGCATATATGGTAGCCTCACAGGGCACATATTGCAGAAGGTGCAACTTGGCGGCAGCATTTTGTTGCCCGACGACGTTTCCGAAACAGCACCTGCCGTGGTGAGGTTAAATGCTGATGTGGACAGGCTTGGCGACAAGGTGTCGATTCACGGAAGCTATGTGAAAGGCAACCTGTCCACCCTGAAAGACGCATTTAAGCTCGACGAAAGATCCCTGGCCAAGGTTCGCTTCATTTATCACCTCAATAGGTTTTTGGCGGCTGGCGTTGACTATTACTGGGCCTTTGCACCAACGGCTGACGGCTCCTACAAGGCTACCCAGTATATCTCGCCCTATTTTGGGGTGAGCATTAAGTTTTAGAGGCTAAAAGGGAGTCGCAAATTTGTATCAGCAATAGCAGGTTATCATTGTGGGCGGGAACTTAGCATCTGCTTAATTCGTCGTTACTTTTAAAGAATATCTAATATCTTTGCAGTCCAACAATTGGAAACAGTATGGCGTGGTTTAAGAGACAGGACAAGGGAATATTAACACCGACAGACGAGAAGAGAGAGGCACCTGACGGACTATGGTACAAGACGCCAAGTGGTAATATCATTCATATCAGGGAGCTGAAAAACAACGCTTACGTTTGCCCTGACGACGACTTTCACGTGCGTATTGGCTCAAAAGAGTATTTCGAAATACTTTTTGACAACAATAGGTTTCAGGAGCTTGATGCCAACATGAAGTCGGCTGATCCGCTCAAGTTCACTGACTCGGCTCCTTATCCAAAGCGCATTGAGGCCTCCATTAAAAAGACGGGGCTGAATGATGCTGTGAGATCGGCAGTGGGCAAAATGAACGGCTCCGAAATAGTGATTGCCTGTATGGATTTCACCTTTATTGGCGGCTCAATGGGTTCAGTGGTCGGGGAGAAAATCGCCCGGGCAATTGATCACAGCCTTAAGCATAAGATTCCCTTTCTGATGATTTCTAAATCAGGTGGTGCCAGAATGATGGAAGCGGGCTTTTCCCTGATGCAGATGGCAAAGACCTCAGCCAAACTTGCACTTTTGTCAGAAGCTAAAATACCCTATATATCATTATTGACAGACCCGACCACCGGTGGGGTAACAGCGTCGTTTGCTATGTTGGGCGACTTCAATATAGCTGAGCCGGGTGCTTTGATCGGGTTTGCCGGCCCAAGGGTTATCCGTGAAACCATTGGGAAAGACCTTCCTAAAGGCTTTCAAAGTGCTGAATTTGTGCTTGACCACGGTTTTCTGGACTTTATAGTCGACAGAAGGAACCTGAAGACAAAACTTACCAATCTTTTGAAGCTCCTCGATAATTAATTTTTAAAAGCTGATAACTAAACCGGGCACAGAAGGTTAAACCATGGCACTTGCTAATTATATTCAAATTTTCAGTGTTTGGTTAATGGAAAACCCGTGTTATAGATATATTTGTGTCTGTTAAGTAAGAACCAAAAATCTTTCATAGTCAATGACATCTATTGTTCTAACTTCTATTGTAGCCTTTACCGTCATCATTCTTTTGTTGGTGGTAATTCTTCTGGTGGCTCAGGCCAAGCTGGTTCAGCAAGGCGACGTAAAGATCATTGTTAACGGGGACGAGAAGAATCCCCTGATAGCGGCAGCTGGCACAAGCCTTCTGTCGACGTTGTCTGGTCAAAAAATATTTCTTCCATCCGCTTGTGGTGGAGGTGGCACTTGCGCCATGTGTAAGTGCAAAGTACTGGAAGGTGGAGGCGACGTCCTTCCTACAGAAGTTGGTCATTTGAGCAGAAGCGAGCAGAAAGAGCACGTTAGACTTGGATGCCAGGTGAAAGTGAAGCAAGACATGAGAATAGAGATACCTGAAGAAATCTTCGGTATCAAGAAATGGGAAGCGACTGTTGTCAGAAACTACAACGTGGCCTCATTTATTAAAGAATTTGTTGTTGAAATACCTGAAGATATGGACTACCAGGCCGGTGGTTATATTCAGATTGAGGTTCCCAAATGTACAGTTGATTTCAAGGACATGGATATTACTGCCCACCCTAAGGAGCATGATGATCCAATGAAATTTCAGAAGGAGTGGGACAAATTTGGTCTTTGGGATTTGAAAATGGTTAACCCTGAACCAGCTGAAAGAGCCTACTCTATGGCGTCTTATCCTGCTGAGGGCAGAGAAATCATGCTAAACGTGAGGATCGCTACACCTCCATGGGACAGAGCAAATAATGGCTGGATGAAAGTTAATCCAGGCTTAGCTTCTTCGTACATCTTTTCAAGAAAGCCGGGCGACAAGGTAACAATTTCAGGCCCTTACGGAGAGTTCTTCATTAACCCTTCTGACGCAGAAATGCTGTACGTGGGTGGAGGAGCTGGCATGGCACCTATGAGATCACATCTTTATCAGCTCTTCAAAACTTTGAAAACTGGCAGAACCGTTACTTTCTGGTATGGTGGCCGTTCGAAAAGGGAGCTATTTTACCTTGATCATTTTTATCAACTGGAAAAGGCTTTTTCTAACTTCAAATTCTTTGTAGTGCTTTCGGAGCCCTTGCCAGAAGACAACTGGAAGGTGAAGAAGGATGTAAACGACAAAGAGGGAGACGGATTCCTGGGCTTTGTGCACCAGGCGGTAATTGACCAATATCTCAGCAAGCACGAGTCTCCTGAAGAAATAGAGCTTTACTTCTGCGGACCTCCTATGATGAACTCAGCAGTTCAAAAAATGGGAGAGGATTTTGGTATCCCGGATGAAAATATTCGATTTGATGACTTCGGAGGATAATCTCTGAATCAAGACACTGTAAAAGGGAAAAATGAAAATTTTTCCCTTTTTTTATGATTCAATCTCAAGCGAGCAAATGGACTTCAAGCTTTTTTTCGATCCGGTTTCTTCAGATGTCACCAAAGCATTGCCGAAGTCTGCATTTCTAAAGAGCATCAGGATATTCTCCAATAAGATGCCCGACCTAAAATACACTGACATAGCAATTGTTGGGATCAAGGAGCACAGGGGCGAAAACAGCGGCGAAGGCATTGAACAATCGGCAGATGCCATTCGAAAAAAACTTTATGGGCTGAGCAAAGGGCTTGGCAAAAACAACATCGTCGATCTCGGCAATTTGCGAAACGGGCCGACTGCTGAAGACACAGTGCTAAGACTGAAAGAGGTGGTGCAATCGCTGCTGGAAAAGGATATTCTGCCAATTATTATCGGAGGCTCACACGATATCGACTATGGCCAGTACATGGCATATGAGGCCTTCGACAAGATGATCTCAGTGCTTGGCGTAGATAGTTCATTTGACCTGGAGGATGACAAAAAGGCTGCAGAGGCTGATCGCAGGCTGCATAGAATTCTTGTTCATCAGCCCAATTACCTTTTTAACTATACTCACCTGGCTTTTCAAACATATCTGGTCGACCAGCAGGCGTTGAACATCGTTGAGAAATTTTATTTCGAATCAGTAAGACTGGGCGTATTGAGAGAAAGTATTGACGAAATGGAGCCGTCTATCCGACAGGCCGATATGCTGAGCTTCGACATGTCGGCACTGAGCTCTATTTATGCACCGGGCGGGCAACATGCGCAGGTTTTCGGCCTTACTGGTGAGGAGGCTTGCCAGATTTGCTGGTATGCGGGCAACAGCGAGAAGCTAAGTTCGGCTGGCTTCTACGGTTACAATCCGCTGAAAGACGATATTCGTAGCTCAACCGCCATGGTAACCGCCACGATGATCTGGTACTTTATAGAAGGATATTATCACAGGAAAGACGACAGACACTTTAGGGAGAAAGACTACACTAAGTACGTGGTGTCGATGAACAACCAGCCCTCCACCATCACATTTTTTAAGAGTCAGTCGTCCGAAAAGTGGTGGATGGAAGTACCTTATCCCGGCGGGAAAGCCAAGTACAGCCGAAATAGCATTGTGCCGTGCAGTTACAAAGACTATGAAACGGCTACCAAAGGTGAAATTCCGGAAAGGTGGATGACCACCCACGCCAAGCTGAATTAACTTTCTGGCACCACTATCCACATAATAATGTAAACAAGTATGCCTGGAAAGGCGGCGCTGACCAGAGACAGCACAACATAGCCAAGACGAACCATAGTGGGATCCCACCCAAAGTAGTTGGCAATTCCTGCGCAAACACCGCCCAGCATTTTATCTCTTGATCTTGTTAGTCTTTGAGTCATGTTAAATAAGGTTTATGGAATATAGGCGAAGGCAATTATTTATCCAATTGATAAATGGTTGTATTGTCGCTCGAAAACATAAGATCACATACTTTCAGCAATCTACTGAGGTGCTCCTTTTCGTAGTCAGAAATTGACGTCAGATTGGCAGATAAAATAAGGTCAAGGTTCCTGTCATAAATAATCACTTCAGGCGTAGTTTCAACGTCAAGAAAATCCGAGCCCACAACTATGACGTTGGAGCTTACTGTCTTCGGATCAATAGCAAACTCACCCATTGCATTGGGCCGAGCGTGCAAAGTGAAGAAGCCTACGAGAAGGGCTACGGCTATCCCCAGAATGATAACAATGTTTTTAAAAGCAGGCAGAGAGACGACTTTGAATATGGCTCCCTTTATTTGAGTTTTCGACCGCATGCCAAAAAGCTTGCAATTCGTATGCCAAACAAAGTAACTAATTGATAAACAGAATATTAAATAGTAAAAGGAAGGTATAGGTTGTAACAAAAACGGACACTTTTAGCCCGCCGATTGTTCACCTTTGTTCGGACTGCCTTTCGCTTTTTAGCGTTTATTTGTCAACAATAATCTTCTTTACCTTTTGAAATTCTGTAGAAGCATCGATCATTTTAGTCCAGTGGACTTTAGTTCCGCTTGCTTCTGACTGGTAGTAGAGCCCATCTTCTTCCTGGATCAATATGCTTATGCCAAGATCATACCTCAGAGACTCCACTTTGTCGCCAACCGCAAGGGGCTGCTGCTCCAGATCAACCAATTCAAGCTTTTTCTCTTTCTTGGGGGCGCCTTTTTTTCTTTTAAATATGCCAAACATTCTCGGAGTAATTAATGCGGGAGAAAAATAGAGCAAACGCTGACGAAAGTGAAAAGTTTTTTTACGAATGCGAAAATTTACGTTTTATGGTCATTTCCCAATCAAAATATTCGGAAATTAACTACCCAAATATTGTTGAAACTACTTTTAACATACCTACTCATATGAAACCTATCTATTTTAGTGTGGCTATTGCCATATTGATGAGCGGCTGCGGGCCGCAGAAACCTCAGACCGAAGAAACTAGCAATGAAGAAGCATCGAAGCCAAAGGTAGTGGAGCGGCTGGACCCTGCTATTGACAAACTAATTGATAAAGACGCAAAACTCGAAATACTGGGAGAGGGTTACACCTGGGCAGAGGGCCCTGTGTGGGTGCCCTCGCAGCAAATGGTGCTTTTTACTGACGTGCCTAACAATGTGGCTTACAAATGGAAGGAAGGTGAGGGTGTTAGCGTGTTCCTGAAGCCTTCGGGCTACACTGCTGAGGCAGGAAAAGAGGAAAGGGAGCCTGGAGCCAACGGCCTTATTTTGGACGAAGAGGGCAGGCTATTGCTTTGTCAGCACGGCGATAGAAGGGTGGCCAGGATGGATGCACCCATGGATGCGCCTGCCTCTAAATTCGTTACGTTGGTCGATAGGTTCGAGGACAAGCGTTTGAATAGCCCAAATGACCTTATTTTGAGTAGCTGGGGAGATATTTACTTTACCGATCCCCCGTATGGTCTCACTGGGCTGGACGCCAGCCCCATCAAAGAGATTCTATTCAATGGCGTTTATCGGCTAAAGAAGAGTGGAGAAATCGAACTTGTCACGGATAAAATGTCCAAGCCCAATGGCATAGCCTTGTCGCCAGACGAAAAGACATTGTATGTTGCCAATTCTGATCCTGAAAGGTCAATTTGGATGTCTTTTCCAGTGAATGAAGATGGCTCTGTTGGGGATGGGAAGGTCTTCTTTGATGCTACTGAATTGACAAAAGTAATGCCCGGAAATCCCGATGGGATGAAGGTAGACTCTAAAGGAAACATTTTCGCCACTGGCTCGGGTGGAGTAGTTGTTTTAAGTCCGTCTGGAAAGCATCTGGGCACAATAATCACAGGGGCGCCAACAGCCAATATTGCTTTCGCAGGTGACGACAAGGTGGTTTTTATTACTTCCGAAAGTCGATTGCTAAGGATGAAGTTAAGGGACTAAACCCCTATTGGTTAGTAAAGCCAAAGAATGAGGTCTTTGGCATATTTTACAAAAAGGGTGAGAATAATGCCCCAAAAAATGGCACTCACCCACATTGGGCCAATGATTTGCTCCTTTTTCACGCCGAGCGTATTGAGTATCAGCGCACCGCCTATCGGTGTGATAAATAGTGGGGAAAAGAAGGACACTCCGTAGACGCCATACTTTTTCCAGAGTGTCACGAAAAGTCGTTTCTTTTTAGTGAATTTCTTCTCGTTGGGTTTCGGTTTGAAAAAGCGGCTGGTGAGGAACCTCACCTGCTCGCCAAAGTAGGTGACCAGGTAAACCATGGTCATCATGCCGGCTACTGAAAGCCCGAAGGTGACAAAAATATTTAGCCCTGAAGAAATACCAATAGTGGGGCCTACAATGAACTTAAACATGCTAAGAACATAAACGCCCAGGTATTTCAGGAGTTCGGCTACGAAATTGATCTGCATATATACAGGGTGAAAGCAATATTAAAAAGTTGGAGTTATCACTTTCCAAATCAACACCAATCGTCAACGAATCATTCTTTGGTACCGAAAGATAAGTCGCCGGCATCGCCAAGGCCGGGCACAATATAGGCCATTTCATTTAAGTGGCTATCTTTTGCCCAGGTCCATATACTTCCCGGATGGTCAATTGATTCCTCCAGATAGCTGATACCTTCAGGAGCGCTTATCACCGACATGATATGAACGGCTTTCGGGTGGCCATATTTCAGGCACTGGTTGAAAGCCTTCACTAGCGATTTTCCGGTAGCCAGCATCGGATCAATTAATACGAGTTGTTTGTTGTCAAGGTTGGGTAAAGCAGAATAATTAAGTGTTATCATTAAATCTTTTGCAGAACCCTCTTCCCTGTAGGCGCCAATAAAGCCGGATTCTGCCTTGTCGAAAATGTTAAGAAACCCCTGATAGAAGGGAATACCTGCTCTTAGCACCGTTACCATTACCAAGTCGTTAACTGGCACTTCTGCTTGCGAAGTCCCCAGAGGAGTAGCTACCTCACATTTTTTTGCCAGCAGCGTTTTCGAAAACTCGTAGGCCATCAGCTCGCCCAGCCTCTCCAAATTGGCACGGAAACGAAGCCTGTCCGTCTGTACCGACGTATCCCTCAATTCACATAAAAACTGGTTGGCGATTGAGGTTTGCTGATTTAAAATATGAATCTTCATGGCGATGCTTTTGAGATGTTTCAATTTCATAAATTTAACCGCCATTAAAAAGCAACCGATGACCATGGGGTGATTCTCCAGGGTTGACATTCAAGAAAACTGGAAAATCCATGAAGCTATTGAAAGACCTCTGTGCCGTGCATGCGCCCTCAGGCGATGAAGCTCCTATGAAGGAGTTCTTGCTGTCTTATATAAACAAGCAGCAAAAGACATGGAAAGTGAGGCCTGAGCTTATACAGGGGCCGGAGTTTCAGGATTGCCTCATCCTGGCCTTTGGCAATCCCAGGACGGCAATTTTTGCGCACATGGACTCCATTGGGTTTACTGTCAGGTACGACAACCAACTGGTGCCCATTGGCGGGCCAGATGCCGATACTGGTACGCTGCTGGTAGGGGAAGACAGCCTCGGGCCAATCGAATGCAAGCTTGTATTAAATGAAGAAGGCCGTGCCTTTTATGAATTTGGCAGAGCCATTGACAGAGGCACCGGGCTTACCTACAAATGCAACTTTCGACAACACGACGACATGGTAACCACTTGTTATCTTGATAACCGTTTGGGCGTTTATAATGCCTTGAAAGTGGCGGAAACACTAGAGCACGGAGTGATCGTCTTCAGCGCCTGGGAAGAGCATGGAGGTGGTTCGGTGCAATACCTCACAAAGTACTTGTACGAGCGCTGGCAGATAAAACAGGCACTGGTTTCCGACATTACCTGGGTGACTGACGGAGTGCATCATGGTAAAGGTGTTGCAGTGTCAATGAGAGATAAAAATATTCCACGAAAATCGTATGTGGATAGGATCATAGCTATCGCTCAGTCGTCAGGTGTGCCTTTTCAGCTGGAAGTAGAAGGGAGCGGCTCTTCCGATGGTCGGGACGTGCAAATTTCTCCCTATCCTATCGACTGGTGCTTTGTGGGGGCTCCTGAAAGCAATGTGCACTCGCCAAACGAAACCGTGCACAAAGATGACATTACGGCTATGGTGAGTCTGTATGAGGTACTGATGGCTGAATTGTAGCCAGGCAGCATTGCAATGTGGATGCTCGGGTAATCCAACCAGCTGGGTGCATTAAAAATACTGAAGAGGTATGACGATTAACAACAAAGAATTTGAGCAATACATAGAGCGAAATCAGATCAGCGACAGACTCAATGAGCTTGCCGGGCAAATTGATGCGGATTATGCTGGTAAAAGCGTGGTGATGCTTGCGGTGTTGAACGGGGCCTTCATTTTTGCCGGCGACCTTATTCGTTTGCTCAAGGTTGATGCCGAGATTTCCTTTGTAAAGCTGAAGTCTTACAAAGGAACGGCCTCAACCGGTGAAGTGCAAACCCTGATTGGGCTCATGCATGAGTTGAAAGACAGAGAAGTGCTGATTGTAGAGGACATTATAGACACTGGGCGCACGATGAGCAAACTTTTGGAAATGGTTTGGGAGCAGTCGCCAGCATCAGTTAAAGTCTGCACACTACTGGTAAAACCTGATGTTTTCAAGAACAAATATCAGCTTGACTACGTTGGTTTCAGCATTCCTGATAAGTTTGTTGTGGGCTACGGACTTGACTATGACGAGCTTGGCAGGCAACTGCCAGACATCTATAAAATTAAAGACTGAAGTTTGTAATTCTTTTTTTGATAAGTATTTCGGATTTTTGACCCTTTGTAAAAGAAACGAAACCTAATGTAATGCTGAATATTGTTTTGTTTGGCCCTCCGGGTGCCGGTAAAGGAACCCAGAGTGAGAAGCTAATTAGCAAATATCACCTGACTCATATATCGACTGGCGACTTATTTCGCAAACACCTGACTGAAGGCACCGAGCTCGGAAAGCTAGCTCAAAAGTACATGGATGATGGCAAGCTGGTTCCGGACGAGGTGGTGATTGGCATGGTGGACGATAAGCTGAAATCTACCAATGGATCGTCGGGGGTTATCTTTGATGGCTTTCCCCGCACTGTTAATCAGGCTGAGGCTTTGGACAACCTGCTCAATGGCATGGGCGAACCTATCAAAGGAATGATAGCGCTCAACGTTCCGGAAGCCGAGCTAAGGGCCAGAATCAAAGAAAGAGGTAAGACTTCCGGGAGAGTGGATGACCAGGACGAGGCAAAAATTACCACCCGGATAAAGGTTTATCAGGATGAGACGATGCCGGTAGCTAATTACTACAAGTCGCAAAGTAAATACCATCAAATAGAGGGAGTTGGTGAAATAGAAGAGATATTTCACGACATTTGCAGCGTAATAGACTCTTTCTAAGAGCAAAGAAATAAGGAGGGGGATGCTTTTCCATGGCGAAAAGCGTCCTCATTTATTATATGGCTGACAACAACTTCATTGATTACGTAAAAATTAGCTGTAAGTCGGGCAACGGCGGGGCTGGTTCAGTTCACTTTCATCAGGAAAAATTTATTGATAAAGGAGGGCCCGACGGCGGCGATGGTGGCCGGGGTGGCCACATTATTCTGAAAGGAAACTCGCAACTGTGGACTTTGTTGCACCTCAAATACCGGAAGCACATCATTGCGGAAAATGGTGTGGCAGGTGCAGGCGATAAATGTACGGGTGCTCAGGGCAAGGACATTATTCTCGATGTGCCACTCGGGACGGTAGCAAGGGACGCCGAGACCGGCAAAAAGTTACTGGAGATTGTTGAAGATGGTCAGAAAGTTATTTTAAAAAAGGGCGGCCTCGGAGGGCTGGGTAACGACCATTTTAAATCACCTACCAATCAAGTGCCTACTTATGCCCAGCCAGGCACGCCTGGTGAGGAGGGTTGGGTGATCCTGGAGCTGAAGCTTTTGGCCGATGTTGGTCTTGTTGGCTTTCCAAATGCCGGGAAGTCGACGCTTCTTTCTGTTATTTCTGCGGCAAGACCCGAAATAGCCGACTATCCCTTTACCACCCTCACACCCAATTTGGGGGTTGTGCCCTACCGTGACTTTAAGTCGTTCGTTGTGGCCGACATACCAGGTATCATCGAAGGCGCCGCTGAAGGGAAAGGTCTCGGCGTACGCTTCCTGCGTCATATCGAGCGAAATTCCATTCTCCTGTTTATGCTGCCAGCCGACGCATCTGATATCAAAAAAGAATACAACATCCTTCTAAACGAGCTCAAAAAGTTCAACCCGGAACTACTGGATAAGCAACGGCTGCTGGCGATCACAAAGTCAGATATGCTCGATGAAGAGCTCATGACGGAGATGAAAGCAGAGCTGCCCGACGATGTAGAAGCTATATTTATTTCGAGCGTAACCCAACAAGGCATACAGGAATTGAAGGATAAGATTTGGCAAACCATTAACAGCTAGTGTCATCTTGTCAGTCAGAAGTGGTTTGGCAAAGTAATTGACTCTTGCTGGCAGGAATTAATGTTTCTTGAAATGGCAAAAAAAAACGTGGAAGAGAACAAAGAAACTATTGAGAATAGTGTAGAAGAGCAGGTTTTGGATGGCGAAAATGCCAATGCCTCTGAGGAGAGTACTGACAATGGGTCAGACGTCGCCGAAGACGAAGTGACCGTGCTTAAGAGAGAATTGGAAGAGTCGAAAGATAAATACCTGAGGCTTTATTCTGAGTTTGATAACTATAGAAGAAGGACCGCCAAAGAAAGAGTGGAACTTATCAAAACCGCTGGTGAGGACGTACTGGCTGTTCTTATTCCGGTAGTTGACGATTTTGAACGAGCAAAAAAATCGATAGATGGGCAAGAAATCGAGGCTTCGGTAAAAGAAGGTGTCGATCTTATTTATAACAAATTAATTAAAGTGCTTGACCAAAAAGGACTGAAGGCCATGGAAGTTGAAACCGGCCATGAGTTCAACCCCGAATTGCACGAAGCAGTGACTCAGTTTCCTGCACCTGACGATTCGCTGAAGGGAAAGGTGATAGATGTTGTTGAGAAGGGATATGTTTTAGGTGACAAGGTCATCAGGTTTGCAAAAGTGGTAACAGGGGCATAATCGATTATGGCGAAAAGAGACTTTTACGAAATCCTAGGAGTAGAAAAGGGTGCACCGCAGGAAGAAATAAAGAAGGCTTATAGAAAAATAGCCATCAAATTTCACCCTGACAAAAACCCCAATGACCCTACGGCGGAGGAAAAATTCAAAGAGGCGGCCGAAGCTTATGAAGTGCTGAGCAATGCTGAGAAACGCCAGCGGTATGATCGCTACGGTCATCAGGGCGTTGGTGGTGCCCCTGGCGGCGGTTTCAGTGGCGGTGGCATGTCAATGGACGACATCTTTGATCAGTTCGGCGATATTTTTGGCGGCGGTGGCGGCACCCCTTTTGAAAGTTTTTTTGGTGGTGGGCGCTCCGGTCGTGGAGGTGGTCGTAAAGGATCTAACCTTCGTATTAAGCTGAAGCTTACCCTTGCAGAAATAGCAAATGGCGTTGAAAAGAAAATAAAAGTGACCAGGCTGGTGACAGCTCCCGGAGTGACTTACGCTACCTGTTCTACCTGTGGTGGAGCTGGTCAGGTGAGAAAAGTTGTCAACACCATGCTTGGCCAAATGGTATCGAGCAGCACCTGTAGTGCTTGCGGTGGCTCAGGCCAAAGAGTCGACAAACGCCCTCCCGGCGTAGATAGCTCCGGCTTGCAGCCTCAGGAAGAAGTGATCAGCATCAAAATCCCGGCTGGTGTTTCTGATGGCATTCAATTGTCGATGTCGGGCAAAGGCAACGTTGCTCCCGGTGGCGGAACGCCTGGCGACCTGCTGATTGTGGTGGAAGAGATTGAAGATGAGTTGCTGAAAAGAGACGGCAACAATGTCATTTTTGACTTGTACCTCAACTTCGCCGACGCAGCCCTCGGTACTTCGCTGGAAGTGCCTACTATTGATGGCAACGTCAAGATAAAGATTGAGCCAGGCACCCAGAGTGGCAAGTTGCTAAGGCTGAGAAGCAAAGGTATCCCTGACCTGAACGGCTATGGCCGGGGCGACCAGCTGATCCACGTCAATGTTTGGACACCCAAAACACTTGACAAAGAAGAGAGGGAAATACTTGAAAGATTCAGAAAATCCGACAATTTCAGCCCTAATCCGGGGAAATCGGAAAAAGGGTTCTTCGATAAAATGAAAGAATTCTTTTAAAAGTTATATCGGAATGCAGTTTCGTCGAAAGGAACTGCATTTTTTATTATTTTCTTTCAACATTCGCAACTCTCTCTGCTGTATATCGTTGATAGCCACTATGCGGAGATTGGTTTTATTGAGTTTTAGTCTTTTAGCAAGTTTTTCGTCATTTAGTCAGTTAAAAAAGTTTTACTCTGTGAGCAACGACTCTGCCTTTCAAAAGGTAGATTTTTGTTTGAGTGCAACTTCTGGCTCTTGCTATATCCGGCCTGTGAAAGCAGCCCAGCCAGTCAATATTTATGGCAATCCAGACTTCGAAACCATCAACCCATCGTTCAAGACCTACATAAAGAACAGCGTCAAGCATGTTAATCTTGACCTTGAAAACTATCAATCCTCCACAATAAGCAAAAGTCTGACGTCGAGTATTTTTGGAGACAACAAGAAAGACGACAAGAATTACTGGAAGATTCTCCTTACCGAGGACAAAGTATACTCTCTGCAGCTAGCTTATGGTATCGGAAATGCCGATGTGGATCTTTCGGGCATTCCTGTAGAAAAACTAAAGATTAACACCGGAAGCGCTGACGTCATTGTTGATTATGCCGATGGCAAAGGAAACCTGGTGGCAATGGATACTTTTTTTGTGAAAGTTGACCTGGGGTCGCTGATCGCCAATCATATCAACCTTACCAACTCAAAAGTAATTGTGGCCGAAGTGGGGTTTGGAACAGCAGTGCTCGACTTTAGTGATAAAAGCCAGCAATCATCCAAAATCAGGGCCAGCGTAGGGGCCGGCCGATTGGAAATGATCATGCCAAAGGAAAACGTTCCGGTGATTATATACCTGCACAACTCGCCTCTTTGCAGTGTTAAAATGCCAGCGGAGTTTACACAGATACGAAAAAATGTGTACACCAGCTCCAGCTACCATCCCGATGCCCTCGACTTGATGGAGTTCAATATAGACGTTGCACTCGGCAACGTAGAGTTCGTCAGCAAGAAGTAAATAGATTTTCAGTTTATTCATTTGCCTTTTTGGAGTAGCCATTGTGCCAACTGGTTAGCAAGCAATAGCTTGTTTTATAAAAGCGAAATTCTTGAACAAATTGCCAGGTACAGAAGGAGGGTTAACACTTAGTTTGAATTACCCTTTTTTTTAAATAATTATGCATAGGCTATGGTGTTTTATTTGCTAATTATTGTTCTCCAAGATGATGATTCCGAGATGTTTGATTCTGACTTTCCTGCTTTTTGTGTCCTATTTTTCTTCCGGGCAATCAACTCTCGACTCACTTCTCAATGATTGGGAACTAAGGAAAACGACGAACCCGGACACAACTACCGTTAATCTTCTAATTGATATAGCCACAGCGTATCAGTACGACAACACTGACAGTGCGCTTTACTACTGCAGTTTGGCAGAGGAGTATTCCAGAGATTTGGATTTTACACGAGGACTCGCCAATAGCCTGACTAAGAAGGGAATCTGCTACTACATAAGAGGCGTTTACGATTTGTCGCTCGATGCTCACTCAAGTGCTCTGGTGTTGCATCGGCAGATTGGCAACGGAAAGGGGATGGCACTAAGTCTGAATGGTATCAGTTTGGTGTATCTCGGTAAGGACGACTTGACCAGAACGATTGAGTATCAGCGGCAGTCAATTTGGTACAGTAAAAACAGCACTGACTCCTCCCTCCTGGCGAATAATTATTTTAACCTTGGCCTCGCTTTCGACGAGTTGCGTCAGTTTGACAGCGCCTACCATTATCTCGATGCTTCTATCAGGGTTTGCAATGTTTACAAAAATGAAAGGATCAAGCTCATGGTAAACAATCGCCTGGCGCTTACTTATTTTCACGAAGGCAGGTACAGGGATGCCATCGAGCAGTACAAAAAAGTGCTTAGTGCGGATTATTATCAAAGCAACTGGGAGAGCACATTTGCGCACGCCGGTATGGCTGAGGCCTACATTAGCCTTGACGAACCCGTAACAGCTATCAATCACGGACGTTACGCTCTGGACTATGCAGAGAGAGTGGGGGCAATGTGGGACAAGCAAAGAGCCTACGGGGTGCTGGCAGAGGCTTATGCTGAAAGCGGAGATTTTGAAAACGCATTCGAAACACATAAAAAATATAAGCAGTTAAGTGACTCGATTCTCAGCGAGGCGAAAGAAAAAGAAATAAACTTATTGATGGTCAAGTACCATGAAGCAGAGAATCAAAAACTGGCTCAGGAGAACAAGGTTCAGGAGAAAGAGCTCCGGGTTACCTTTCTGGCTAGTATTATTTTTGCAGTGGTGCTGGTATTCACACTTGCCGTTGCCTATCTCTTATCGAAAAATAGCAAGATAAAGAGCAGGCTCAACGTAAAACTCACGCAGCAAAATGAGGACATTGCCAGGAAAAAGGAGCAGATAGAAAAGCAAAATGAAAGGCTTGAGGCGTTGAATAGCACTAATTCACTGATACTTTCTATTATAAGTCATGACATGCGAAGTCCGATAGCTTCGATGCAGTCAACGATCGAATTGATGAAGGGAAAGTTTGGAACAGCATTCAAAGACTACGCATTATTTGACGAGCTCGGTAAACGAGTTGATAATGTAGCTAACATGCTCAATAACCTGCTCACTTGGGCGGGAGCGCAGTTTTCTGGCATTCAAGTTACCATTGAGGACGTTAATGCCACTGCAGTTGTACAGGATTTGGTGGCTGTTTATGGTTTTCAGGCCGGGGAGAAAAATATAAGCCTGGTTCACCAGCCACAAGCCGATATTTTCTTGCGGGCGGATGTTTCCCAACTGAAAATCATTGTGCAAAACTTACTCAGCAACGCTATCAAATTCACAAGAGAAGGTGGTGAAGTGAGGATTGACTATTCGCAAAATAGCTCAACGACTTCGATACACATAGTGGACAATGGTGTTGGCATGACCAAAGAAAAGCTAAGTGCTATTCAAAATAAAGTAAGCAAAAGACTGACCGAGCCAGGAACCAGCAATGAGCCAGGAACCGGCCTGGGTATTTTACTGGTCAAGCAATTTATTGAGAGCAACGAGGGCTCTATGGAAATCAAAAGTAAAGTCGGTAGAGGAACGGAGTTCATCATAAGCTTCAAGAAGGTATAGTATTTTACTTTCTTTGCCCGGCCCTCAATTTCAGTTGTCTAAAGATTTGGCGTCTATGTCCCCCACTGCCCCCGCTTGGTCGAAATCACACATCGGCCATAGCAATTGATTCGTTGTAATAGTGATCTTTGTATCATCACTCTCTTCCATTACTCACAACATTATTAATTATTTATTGTTGAAATCCTTCAAAATGACGAAAGGATTATGAGTTGTTTGCTATGGAAAAAATAAAAGTTTTGCTGAGGGGAGCTTACCTCCCCATGAAGTCGCTTCTGGCGTTTGTTTTTATTGCCTTGGCGTTGGTGTCGGTCAACGATTTTCTCGTTTCTGCATACATACTAACGCATACACAAGCTTCACTTCTGCTTTTGACAGGGGCAATGATCGCCATTTATGGGTACGTGCACATCTCTAAAGCGTCATATACCAAACACCAGCGTGATAGCTACGCCTGGAATATTATGAACAATAGCCCTGAGATGGTTTGGGCGATTAACACAGAGTACAAATTACTTTTCTTCAATGAGGCGTTCCGATCATCCATGAAACTTTTTTCAGGGCACGATTGTCGCCCTGGAGATGATGTGTTAGCCATAAACATGGCTGAGGACAACAGTAAATGGAAGGAGCTTTATAATAAAGCATTAAGAGGGATTTCCTTTACATTCCAGGACTCGATCTCAGCGTCCATTGGCACAGCGAGCTACGAAAATTCATTCCAGCCTTTAAAAAGTCCCAAGAGCGGACAAATTGAAGGAGTAACATGTGTGAGCCGGGATATAACCTGGAAAGTTGACCAGGAGAAGAAACTGAAGGAGAGCAATGAAAAGCTGGAGATGGTACTTGAAGGGGCCGACCTTGGAATTTGGGACCTTAACGTGCAAACCTGGGAGGCTCAATACAATGAACAGTTAAAGGAAATGCTGGGTTACAGCGCCGACGAAATGGACGGTTCTCAGGCAACCTGGCAAAGTTTAGTCTATCCTGCCGATCTGGAAGCAGCTTTGGGTAGCATAAAAAAACATATCAACGGGGAAACCGAGATGATTGATATGGAGTACAGGATGCGCCACAAAGATGGCCATTGGGTGTGGATACACAACAGGGGCAAGGTAATGGAGAGGCATGCTGGTGGTAGGCCTGTAAGGGCGCTGGGAACCCACCTTGACATAACCCATCGAAAGTTAGCCGAAGCTGAACTGCAAAAGTTGTCTTTGGTAGCTAGTAAAACCCATAATGGAGTTGTGATTACTGATGCGAATGCAAGAGTGATCTGGGTTAATGACGCTTACGAAAAGATGACGGGATTCTCATTGTCGGAAGTGGCAGGTACATATCCAGCCGACGCTGCAAGTCAGCCCGATGCTGACACGGAGGTTGTCAAAAGGATTAAGGAGAAGCTTGCCCGCAGACAAATTATTCAGGAGGAAGTTATTTACCATAACAAGAACGGCGAAAAAATTTGGGTGGCGCTTGAAATCACTCCGATTTTTGACGCTATGGGTAATCTTGAGCGATTTATTTCAATCGAAACAGATATTACCGAACGGAAGAAGCAAGACAACCAACGTGTGATATTGGAGGCCGCCGTTAAAAATATTGCAGAGGCGGTGCTAATCATCAGCAAGCCAACTGAGAAAAATGACTCTTTATACAGGGTGGTCTATTCTAATGATGCTTTCTTCAAAATGACAGGTTTTAGCAGCGAAGAAGTGGAGCATAAGAACCCTATTAATCTACTTAGGGGCCCCAAGTCAGATAGCGAAAAATTGACGAAGGTGTTTGAAGCCATTGCTAATGAAGACTATATTCAGGAGGACTTGGTTTCTTATAAAAAGAATGGAGAGTCGTTTTGCATTAATCTGGCTGTGTCGCCGGTTGGTGATTTAAACCACAATAACAAACACTACTTTGTTGCTATTGTAAAAGACATAAGTGAGAGGAAACAAGCTCAAAGTGACGCTCAGGGGCTAACCAATGAGCTTGTCGCCCGCAACAAGGAGTTGCAGGAGTTTACTCAAATAGTTTCTCACAACCTGAGAGCTCCGGTTGTCAACATTCTCGGACTGACCCAAATATTTGATAAGTCGCAGGCTTTCAACCCATACAACCTGAAGATACTAAAGCATCTTACTGAATCGGCACAACAACTGGATACAATCCTCATCGATCTGAACGATATTCTTCAGGTAAAAGAGTCCTCTACTCAAGTGAAGCAAAAGTTTATCTTGAAAGATTTGATTCAGCAGGTGCTTTCGTCTTTCATGCTTCAAATTGAAGAGTCTGGGGCAAAAATCAGTGTGCAAGCCGATGAATCTATTCAGTTAGAGGTGATTAGAGGATATGCTCACTCAATTATTCACAATCTTACGACGAACGCACTAAAGTACAGGCATCCCAGACGGCCTCTCGAACTCGAGGTCACCTCATATACGACTGAAGCTGACTTGGTTTTGTGGGTGAAGGACAACGGTTTGGGCATGGATACGAAACAAATTGAGGGTAAATTATTCAAACTGTATAAGCGCTTTCACAGCCACGTGGAAGGAAAAGGGATGGGATTATTCCTGGTAAAAACACAAGTGGAGAGAATGGGGGGCACTATCAAGGTGTTTAGTACACTTGGCAAGGGCACCGCCTTCAGGGTGACTATTCCAAGGGAGAACTGCCTGGTGGAACAGGAGGAAATGCAATATGCCCTGGAGGTAAAATAAGACGAGGCAAAGCCTTGCACTGTGTAAAATCTCTCTTTCCATTATTAAATAAAGGTTGCATCTTGGCGGTTTAACTTCTAATAAGTTATTCCGTCTTGAAGCTTAAACTCAATATATGGCTCACCCTTTGCCTCTTTGTTTTCAGCACCATTTTTATTCTGGTGGTGTTCAATATTACCTATTCGAGCCTTGAAGAGGAGCTTGTTTTAAGAGCAAAGGACAAACTAAACGCCGTTAATATTCTTAAAAAACGGCTCATAGAGCTTCACCTGAGAGACAAGAAGCAAGAAGCGGATCACATTTTATCCAACGCCGACCTTCATGGTGTAAGTGAGGCCGACCTGGTGGAAAACCTACAATCGATATCCGAAATAAAACGGATTGTGGTTTTGCACGAATTTGACCCCGATCAGGTTCGGTTTGTAGCCAGCCTCGACGTAGACTCCACCTATTACAATTTTCTTTTCACGAGTGAGAAAAGGCAAGTCCGCCTGGTTTTTGGCTTGCAGGACATTCAGGATATTCTACTGGAGCGTACCGGGCTTGGTGTAACCGGCGAGTCGTACGTAGTTAATGAGCGACATCGCCTCATGTCAGCCTCTCTCTTCCACCCTCAGGAATACCCTACTAACATATCGAGCCCCAGCCACGGTGTGCTGTCGGCCATTGGCGGCAAAGAAGACGTCACGATCTACACAGACTACCGGGATGTGGGCGTGATGGGAGCTTTTCGGCCCGTTGATTTTTATGGGATAAAAATGGCTCTCTTAACAGAAATTGACCTCGACGAGCTTATGCGACCCATCTATTCGATTAGAGAGAAGATGGTCATAGTTGTGGGGATTTTGATGGCGGTGTCGTTAGCCATTTCTGTTTTTCTCGGTAAAATTCTGTCGAACCCCATTGTGCAACTTCGAAGAGTGGCTGACCAACTATCGCTGGGAACCTTACCTTCCGACATCCGACCTTCTGGTCCCGTGTTGGAAATGCAGCAGATTACACTGTCGATGGATAAGCTTATCCATTCTCTGAAGCAGATTGCATCATTTGCCTCCGATATTGGTGAAGGCAAGATGGAGTCTACCTATGTAATGCTGAGCAGCCACGATGAATTGGGGAAAGCCATTCTCCAAATGCGGGATCAGCTGGTTACGCTAAACAATGAAAAAAATGCGCTTGAGCTCAACTCGAAACGAGTATTGATTGAAGCACAGGAAAAAGACCGGGAAAGGATTTCCAGGGATTTACACGACGGGCTCGGGGCATTGCTAACTACCTTGAAGCTAAGAATGGAAAAGAGCGGCCTGTTGGTTGAAAATGCTGACATGCGAGATTTGATTGAAAGAACTATTTCGGAAACCAGAAGCCTGGCAAGGAACCTGATGCCGGCAGTGCTTCGTGATTTTGGATTAAGCGAGGCCCTTGAACAGCTTATTTCGGACATTGAAGACAGTACTCAGATCAAAGTTTTATTTTTTAATGAGCTTGAGAATTCTAACTATAAACTAGAGAAGGACAAACAAGTATATATTTACCGGGTGGTGCAGGAGGCTATCAACAATGCTATCAAGCATGCGCAATGTGACGAAATTCAACTTTCAATCACAGTTTTCGATGATCATTTGGCGTTGTATATAAAGGACAATGGCATTGGTTTTGAGGTTGGGCAGAAAGAAGGATTCACCGGCCTGGGGCTCAGAAATATTGAAGAGCGGGTAAGGTTAATGGGCGGTGTTTTTTATATAGAATCAGAAAAAACAGGAACAGGCATAGAGATAGAAATTCCGATATCATGAGTACTATAAGAATCATTATTGCCGACGATCACCAGCTATTTCGGAATGGTCTCAGGGCTTTACTACAAGCGCAAGAGAGCGTTGAAATTGTTGGTGAGGCAGAAACTGGTGAGGCTCTCCTCCATCAGCTAACAACCACGAAGGCGGACATCATTCTGCTGGACATTTCTTTGCCAGACAAGTCGGGGCTCGACATTCTTCCGCTGGTAAGGGAAAAATATCCTGACACAAAATGTATCATGCTAACTATGCACGAGGAACTCCAGTACGTGAAGGAGAGCCTCAAGAAGGGGGCGTCGGGATATTTGCTTAAAGACACAAGTGAAAACGAATTGCGGGAAGCCATACGTGGGGTGTACCTCGGAAAGCGACACTTTAAAAATAAGATATCGGAGCTTCTGCTGGAAGATATGTCCGGGCCGGGAAGCCCGTCACCTATTCTTTCGGAAAGGGAAATTGAGATTGTGAAAATGGTGGCTGAGGGCAAAATCACCAAAGAAATAGCCGACAAGCTGTTTATTAGCGTCCGCACGGTGGAAACGCACCGGTCCCGTATCATGAAAAAGCTCGGCGCCGCAAACGCTTCCGAAATGATCAATGCAGCCTATCGCCGTAAGCTCATTTAGCGTTACGTATTTACCACATACCAGATTACGTATTTACCACATATCCAATTACCCATTTTTTGCGAAGGCCGGGGGTGCCGTTAGTTCGTTTATTTGTATGAACATTAAACGCACCCTAATTATGTTAAAGGCAGCAACAACAACCCTTATTCTTGGCCTGGCTATATGTTTCAGTGCCAATGCGCAAAGCAAGTCTTTGAAAGGACCGGCATACAAAAATGCCAGCCCGACTGAAAAGTATAAAGGAAGTAGCACCTTACTGGTAAATGGAAAAGCTGCTAAGGCCAAGGGGCCCGAGGCGAAAAACCAAAAGCCCTGGGACATTGACAAGTCGGAGTTTGAAGTGGTTAGGCTTGATGAATTAAAAGGAAAAAACACAAAGGGACTCAAAGGCCCAGCGTACAAAAACTATAAGCCTGAAGTGAATAACTAATGCAGGAACATTGGTTGGTAGGTTGATTAGACCGGCAGAAGGCCGGTCTTTTTTTACCTCTTCAGTAAGCTTCTAGGGAAATAAAGGCAGTCGCTACGGTTGCCCGGGCAGCCTTTGACGAAAAGGTGGATAGGTTCTTCGGTTGGTGGAGGTTGCCCAATTTCCCGTCCAATTTTTACTCTTCTCTTAATGTGTCTGCCGGATTGTTGCCAGTAGTTTTGATAGTCTGCAGAGCCACGGTGGCCATAAGCAGCAGGCAGATGCCCGCCAAAGTTATTAAATAACTCATCACAGATATATCAATCCTATAGGCGAAGTTCTCCAGCCATTTACTTACCCAGAAATAGCTCAACGGAATGGCCAGCGCTGCGCCAGCAAGCATCACCAGCAGGTATTCCTTGCCAATTAGCCGGATAAGCGAGGTGAAATTGGCTCCCATCACCTTCCTGATGGCCAACTCTTTTACTCTTGTTTTCAGCGAGTAAGCAATCAACCCAAACAAACCAATAAAGGCGATAGTAATAGCCAGCCCGCTTAACAGATAAAGCAACTGGAGCTGCTGCCTTTCATTTTTATAGAGGTTGTTATAAAGGTCATCAAGAAACTGGTACTCGAAAGGGTACTTTGGAAAAAGCTCATTCCAGGCACCTTCTATAACGGACATCGTTGAAGCTACGTCATTGGTTTCAAGTTTCACCAAAAACGTACGCAGCCATAAAGGTTCAAAAACCATGATGATAGGATCCACTTTATTCTTAAGGGTTTCCTGATGAAAATCCTTCACCACACCTACAACGGGGCCCTTTGCAAGCTTATAGGTGCCCTGGTTCCAATCCACATTTTTACCAATAGCCTCCTCGGGAGTTTGCCAACCAATAGCATGCATGGCAGTTTCGTTGAGAATGTAGGCCCTTCTTTTGCTGAGCAGGTATTCTTCAACATCGTTGTTGGCGCCGGTTAGCTGAGGAAGTGGTTCGTAGGCAAGGCTTTTTGGCAACGGCTCGCCTGCCAGCAGCTCCATTCCCATGACGTCGATAAAATCGTGATCGATTACCTGAATATCCATCGACGGGGCATCATCGACGTTTTCCTGGATGCCTTCCGCAGTCACTGTTCCTCCATCCCGTATTTCTCTGGAAGGCACTTCAAGACATGCGCTGACTCCTTTGATGCCGGGTTGCCCATCCAGCTTATCTTTGAACAATTTGAACTTGTCTTTTACGGTATCCGGCACGCCGGGCAGGGCAATTACCTGATCTTTTTCCATGCCAAGGTTTTTCTCGTTCAGAAAAACGAACTGCTGACGGGCTATCATGGCGCTGGCGATAAGCAGAATGGATATGCCAAATTGCAGGCTAATGAGTACTCTTTTTATACTAAACCGTCCTGTTTTTTTACCAATAGAAAAGGCTTTGCTGGTTTTGATAATGTTCACAGGCTTGAATGAAGAAAGCACAAAAGCCGGGTAGAAACCTCCAAGCAGTCCGGTAACTACTGCCACGCCGAACAACACGGCAACGAGTACTAAAGGCGGCAAAAGATTCTCAGTTCCTGTTAGCTCGTTGAAAACAGGTAAAGCCAAAAAGGCCAGGGCCAACCCAAGCCCTGCGGCAGCCATGCTGAACAACACCGATTCAGTTAAAGAATAGAACACAATTTGCTGGCTTCCTGCACCAAGTATTTTACGCACGCCAATTTCCTTTGACCGGGCAATAGACATGGCGCTAGTTAGGTTCATGAAGTTGATGATAGCTAAGGCCAAAATGAGGATAGCTACCAGCAAGAATATTTTAACATAAGTAATGGAGCCGTTGGGCTTTATTTCTCGGGCGAGATTTGAATGGAGGTGGATGTCGCTCAAAGGCTGAAAGACAAACTCTGTGCCCTGAAGTGCCTGGTCTCCGTTTATCTTGATAGCCATTGCCTCCAGCTTTCCCTGAACAGACACCATGTCGGTGCCCTTCTGAAACAGTACATAGGTATACGCCCACCACGATCTTTCGGCTTCGTTTCGAAAAGAAATCAACATGTCGACAGGAAGGTGGGTGTTGGACGCCAGGTTTTTCATCACACCGGTAACCTTATAGACGGTTTCGTCGGTAGACCAGTAGCCAGTGATGAATATTTCTTTGCCCATCGGGTCTTCGTTTGCAAAGTACTTTTCGGCAACAGCTTCCGAAATCACGATGGAAAGTGGCTCGGCCAGGGCCGTTTTTGCATCGCCTTTTGTAAGAGGGAAGTTGAAAACTTCGAACACATCTTTGTCTGTTACAAAGGCGTTGTCCTGCCTGAATTTTTCTTCTCCAATTCGCACAAACTTAGGCTCGTGGTTCTGAAAGCGGATGAGCTTCTCTGCTTCAGGAATTTCCTCGGGAATTCCGTTGATCCAGTCGGCATCTACTCTGGCGAAATGTGTGTCGTAGCCGCTGGGTGATGTGTAGTGGACAGTAAGCCTGTAGATTTGATCCGACTTTGTGTGGAAGTTTTCAAAACTTGTTTCGAAATGCAGGTAAATCGTAATTAGAATAAAGGCCGCAAGCCCAATAGCCAGGCCGGTGATATTGAGCAGGGCATAGGCTCTTTGTTTGGAGAAATTTCGGCGAATGACCTTGAGGTAGTTGGTTAGCATGGAATAGGTATTTGTTGATGTATAAGTGGCCGAACGTTTAAATGCATAGCTTCGAAAGCACCTGATCACGTTCCACCAATAAATCAGCTTGGCCAGCCCGGGCGCTTTGCCAACATGCAGCAAGACATAAAAGCTTTCCTCCAGGTCGCCCTCTAGTTCCTCCAGCCTGTCTTTGCGGCAGTACCACCGAAAAAACTTCAGAGCTAGTGGTGGCGGGAAATGTTTTTCGTGACTCATACTCGGGGAACTATTGTATGGAAATGGCTGGAATTTGACTGCGCAGCTGCTCCCGCAGCGAAGCAATTTCTTCCAGAGCCTTTCGTGCATATGGCGTGAGGTAAAACAGTCTCTTGCGCTTGCCACCCCTGAAATCACCCGCCTCGCCTAGTTTCGATTCCAGGAAACCCTTCTCTTCCAGCCGGTACAATACCGTGTGGATGGCGCTTATATTGATGCTCTTGCCAGTTTGTTTTTTGTACTCTTCTACAACGGCAACGGAGTAGGCACCATTATACAATACCCCAACAAGTAGTAGCACGATCTCCTCAAAATTGCCCAACTTTAGATTTTCCATATTTTATTCAGTATTGTAAGTAATATACTGAATCGGCAACGATAAGTTTCACTTTTGTAAGGAAAAAGTGAAAAAACCAATTTACCGCCATTTGATTTTGAGTTTACGGCTCAAGTGTGCATGCTCGCTGTTTGCCGGTTTCAGCAGTTGCGAATTCTGCTGACAGATGCTTACCTTTACTGATACATGAAACAATAACTATGGATAGATTTAACCCCTGGCATCACGTAAGCCTTGGCGAAAAGGCACCGGAAATCATTAATGGCATCATTGAGATACCAAAAAATAGCCGAGCCAAATATGAACTCGATAAGGACAGCGGTTTACTAATGCTCGACAGGGTGCTTTATTCTTCAGTTTATTATCCAGCCAACTACGGGTTTATCCCTCAAACCTATTGTGACGACAAGGATCCATTGGATATTCTGGTGTTGTCGCAAATCGAAGTGGTGCCTCTTTGCATAGTGCCTGCCAAAGTAATCGGTGTGATGCGCATGCTCGACCAGGGCGAGGCGGATGATAAGATCATTGCCGTTGCTCAGCACGATATGAGCTGGAACCATTACAATGACATCAGTGAGCTGCCTGATCACTTCAAAAATGAGATTCAGAACTTTTTTGAAGACTACAAAAAGCTCGAACACAAAACCGTGGTGGTGCACGACTTTATGGATAGAGTGGTTGCCATGGAAATTGTAGAAAAAGCCATCGAGGACTACAAAATCAAATTCAAGAAAGCCTAAACGAATTACACTAAGCGCTTCGTTTAGTTAATAGGCTTTCATACTAATCGTCATAGAAAATACCTATAGTCAGATTGATAATAACAATCAATTCGAGTGATCTATTGTGTGGTTTTGAATGTTATCTGATGGTAAAAGGATAAGAATTTAAACCAATAGTATCATGAACTACATAGGAATAGATGAGGATGTTGCTGCGAGCGAAGTAAAAGCTTTGAATAGTTTGCTTGCCAGCTATCAGGTGTTTTACCAAAACCTGCGGGGCTTTCATTGGAACATCAAAGGAGAGAAATTCTTTGGGCTGCATGAAAAGTTTGAAGAATACTACACGGCCGCCGCAGAAGACATAGACGCAATTGCTGAAAGAATTCTCACAATAGGCGGTGTGCCTTTGCACTCGATCAGCCAGTATCTGAAGGAAAGCAAAATCAGAGAGGTGACTGAGGTAAGCGAGGCAAGGACAGCTGTTGAGAGCATTCTTGAGCAGTATATAGAGCTTTTGAATTTGGAAAGGCCTATTCTGGATCAAAGTGCCGAAGCGAATGATGAAGGCACTAATTCCCTCATATCAGACTTGCTGGCCAAGCAGGAAAAGACCATTTGGATGCTAAGCAGCTGGTTGAAGTGAAGGAGCCCGGAACACATGTAAAACAAAAAAGGGTTCATACTGTATGAACCCTTTTTTGTTTATAAGATAGTTTCTCGCTGCTACCAGCCTATGCCATAGAAAGCCTCCGTTCCATCGGGATAAACACCTTCAATCAGCGTTCCACCTCTTTTGTTGGCCATCACTCTTGCCAA
>TARA_R110001606_G_scaffold381211_1_pt1 | contig 78702 bp, 64 predicted proteins | sample TARA_R110001606 | Tara Oceans TARA_R110001606 (sample SAMEA4398315) | marine metagenome | biome: Polar Biome; feature: [SRF] surface water layer (ENVO:00010504); material: water (ENVO:00002006), including particulate matter (ENVO:01000060) such as... | depth 5 m
GAGGGTTCGATACCTTCTTCTGGGACGGCAAGGTCAGGCTGACACAAGAGGGCGTTGCCAGCCAGTTCGGAGATTCCGTTCCCTCCACGGATCCGCTGGTCGTCGCGGTCCACCTGCCTTTTGTCGAGATCCGGGAAATGGTCGTGCTCGACCAGCAGGTCGAGGCGGAACTCGAGCACGAGGACGTGGCGGCCGCTGGCCGTGTATTCGTGCAATTGTCAGAGCGCGTCAGGGCGGATGACATGCTGGGGCCCGGCCTCGCACAAGCAGCCCAAAAACCACGTGACCAGATCGCATTTGCCGACATCGCCGAGGCGATCGCCGCCTTCATCCGGACGAAATTCGCGGTCCGGCACACACCCTTCCACGACTTCCTCTTCGAGAACGGAAAAATCTCCGAACCGGCACTGCGCGGCGGGCTCGTCTTCTACGGCAAGGGCCGGTGCGCGAGCTGCCATTCCGGTCCCCTGATGTCCGATCTGGAATTCCACGCCATGCCGTTCGACCAGCTGGGCTTCGGCAAGAATGGTTTCGGTGTCGACTATGGCCGCTACAATGCGACCCTCGACCCGGCCGACATCTACACGTTCAGGACACCGCCGCTGATCAATGTAACCAAGACCAGTCCCTACACCCATTCAGGTGCCATATCTGACCTCACAACCATGATCCGCATCCATTCCGATCCGCTCGCCACCTATGACGGACACACAAGAACACAAATCCAACGACGCGAAGACCTCGCCCGCCTGCTCGCCTGGGGCGCCGGCAGCGAACTGCCCGAACCCCTGTCGGACCCGGACATCAGCGACATCATCGCCTTCCTCACCACACTCGAGACCAAGGACTAGAAACAGGCAGGCACTGCAGGCCGAGAACCCGGTAGGTGGATGACGTCCGATTCCGGCTTGCAAGCCAGTCCATCGTCCTTGGCAGCGTGCACAAGTGAACATGGCATACGTTCCGGCTATTCCGTACCGAAGATAATGTTCACCGCCTTCCCGATTCCCGCCTTTTGGGCGCAAAAGCAAACATGTAGGTTCTGCTGAAGCGCGTGTTTGCATGGCATCGTTAGCAAAATCACAAACTAACGGAACAAGGCGCGTTCGGTCGCAAACTTGGCACAGGTTACAGTTTGGGACAGTTGCCGCGCTCGTCGGGATATTCGTGATTGTCGGGCATCGTTGCGCCTACCGCTGAACGGACATTTCGAATGTCTGCCGCAATCCTTGAGAATTCCTGGAGGTCTGCTGCGCTCCCGTCTGAGCCGAACACGCTCAGGTTGCTGAACACGCAAACCTTGTTCCAGCGGCTCTCAGGAATGGTTTCCAGGGCGCCCTCGCCGCGCGGGTTGCTTTCGACCGTTTCCATGATCAAGGCCATGCAGTCGCCGACGCGTGAGAAAAACTGATCCTCCGCAAACCCGGCGGGTATTGTCTCGGCAAGCGCGGCCGTTCTCGAAAAGAGCTGGCCCTCGATCGCACCGGGTTGTCGAAGCCATTGTGCTGTCAGCGCATCGGGATTGACGTCTGTTGCCGTTTGCTGTGACAGCGCGACGAGCTGGTCGGTCGGGAAGTCTGGACCAAGCCGGCCGTCGAGGGCTGTCCGGAACAGGCGTTGCAGGATCGCAAATTCGCGCATGGCCAATATCACATCAGAGGTTTGGGCATTCCTGCGAGCGTCCGCTTCGATTGCATTTGTCAGGCTCCGGGACACGGTCTCGATTTCCCAGGGATCATCGTCGACATAGTCATCGCGGGCCGCGTTGGTCTCATCTGCCCATTTCGACGCCCCGCCCGCAAAGAAGGCGGGCGATTCAAAGGCGACCTGAACCATGAACCGGAACGGCCAGGCCGATGAACCGCCGGGTGGCTTGAGAAAGTCGAGGTTACTGCCGATCTCATAGGGGCGTTCCCGAACGCCGCTCCAGATCTGGTACTCAGGGGGAGGGGCAAGCCATGCATATCGGTCCGTACGAGAACTGTCCTTGTCCGTTATGGTGGAGATGCAGGTTTCGAACTGGCCGAGCGACCTGGAAGGGAGGCAGGCCTCCATCTGCGTGACAAGCGAGGGATCCAGGAATTCCGGCTTGCGTCTGATCCATAGCGGCGCGGCCAGCGCCCCTGAAACGGCCTCAGCCGCAATGCGCTCGAGCTCAGGCACGTATTCGGCCTGACTGATGGCCTGCTGCGCATAGTCCAGATCGTCGCCGCTCAGGCCGCTTCCGGGCAGTTTGGCCTGCGCTCGTGCGCGCCAGGCCAGTCTGTAGAGGCCTACCTCGCCGCGTATACGCTGTTCAGCGTCGGTACGAATGGCGAAAAGTGCGCTGCCCTCCGTGAAGGACAATTCATCGGCGAGCTGGTCCAGCCGGATCGCCCGGCAGCCAAGACCTGTATCCACGAGCACCGGATGCAGCAGGATGCGAAGATCGGGCACGACATCGGTCGTGACCATGGTCACGGTTGTGGGCCGGCCATCGGCTGCGTAAGCGAGCGCGAGCTGGACAATGGCAGGATGGAATCGACCGACCGACTGCCTGTCACTGCCATGTCCAAGCACCAGTTCGATCCGTTCGCCCGACCTGCGCCAGGAAAAGTGATCGAGCGCTAGCGCGGTGTCGGTATCGTCCGGTTCCCGGCCAATCAGGACACCGCCAATGCGCGAGAATCCGCGCAACCGGCCATAGGACCGGGCCCGTGTGGCAGCTTTGGCCGCCGTGGCGGAACTCCGAACAGCAGGCGCAGGCGGGGCACCGGAAATCGACTGTATCGCCCGGGCTTGCGGGGTCGATAATTCGGCGCCGACCTGTCCCGGGAAATGATCGTCAAAGACGGTGAGCGCACGGGCGGGAAACCCAGCGCTCTCCGCACCGTTACCGAGATGCCCCGCCATCTGGCTGACAGCCTGCGAGGCCTGGGCCGGATTGTATCTCGGAGCCCGCGACAGGCTCGGCATATTGTCCGCGATGCGGCTGGCCTGTGGCAGCGAACGCTCAAACTCCGACAGGGCATTTCCGATGGACTGGCTGGTGGCTGGCGACAGAGGGGTGTGGTGCCAGTCGGCGAGGCGCGACCAGTCGAGTTGACCCTGTGCCTGGCTTTCGACAACAAATTTCTTCAGGACGACTTCACGCGCCCGCGCCGCTTCAAGCGAAGGGATCTCGGCGGCCCATGTCTTGATCTGCCGGTCGAGCGCAGGGTCGAGGCCGTCGAGGGCTGGCGTTGCGTCAATGGCGTGTCCCACGATCTGGGAGACGAGGGCCTGCCGCAACTGCCGGGCATCGGCCGGGGTGGCGAAGGATAGTTTCAGCGCGCGGGCATTGTTACGGAGCCTGGCGAAGGCGGTCGGATCAGATTGCGCGATCCGCCTCAGTTCAGTGCGTGTGGTACCGGCGCCCGGCACTTCCGTAGAGGACAGCGAGCGATAGTCGGGCGCATCAATCCCGCCGGAAACGGTTGCCGGGGCGCCGCGCGCTGTACTGGCCCGGATGCCAAGGATCTTTTGCCGGGCCGAGGCGGTTTCCACAGAGCGCACCGCGTCATCAAGACCGGTGCCGGACACGCGGATCGACCGCGCCAGCAGGCGGGGGAAGACCTCTGTTTCAAACACCTCAGCGGTTTGCGTGATGGCCAGTTCGGTATCATCGTCCAGGGGTTCATCCGCCGCATCTGCAGGGGCGCCAACAAGTTCGCTGTATGAACGATCGATCTCGGCAAACTCGATCTCGAATTCCATTTGCGCGCGGCGGGTCTCGATCCGGTCGACCGATGCCTGAAGGGCAGGTTCGGCCGCCGTGTAGCTCGCTGCGAGCAGGCTGGGAAACAGGATCAGCAAGCCTGTCGACGCCAGGAGCCGCGTGCCTGTCCCAAGGCCCGACACGACACCCCGGGAAAAGAACATTGCGCTGATCCAGCTGAGACCGGAACGCTTCGGTTTTATTCCAACCGTTTCCGGCGCGACCCGAACGTCTGATCGCCGCTGGAGGTCGAGGAAGACCTGTGCCTGCGCCAGTTTCTCGAACGCGCCGCGTATCGCAGCGGCCCGCTGACCGTCCCCTTGGGCCTGGGCAGTGTCGAACGCCTCGGAAAGTTCGTCCATGCTGCGCCGGACCTGCTCCATCTCCGGCGTTGGGGCGCGTTCATCCCATTCGCCATTTTCGAAGGCAGTCTGCAGCCGGTTAAATTCCGCATTCCAGATATCGCCGACAACCCGCTTTTCCTTCGCCTTGCTGGCCAGGAAGGTGAGCAGGCCAAGTCCGGCGGCGATCAGGAGCGTTGCGCCAAGCCCCCACGCGGTTCCGAATTCGGCGAGTCGGTCACGCGCCGCACCGATCCGGTCGAGGAATGCATTGGTGTCTGTCAGTCCCAGATTGTCCTGCGCATTGATCCATGCCGCTAGTCCAAGCGCGATGGCGGAAGACAGCGATGCGAGGAATAGGATCCTGGACCCGAGCTGTGCCAGCGCCACCCATCCCGTGCTGCCTATCCTGCCCGCGGCAAGGCGAGTCTTCGCATTGGCCGTTACGAGCGGTTCTATCACCAGGCGGCACACCGCCCATGCACCCACAGACGCGATCAAAACAGTTTGAATATCCACCCGTCATCCCCCGGTCATGAGCGAGCGGCCCACGGACCGTCCGCAGTCACTCACAATCCCGGATGACATTCAGTTCTGGCGCTTGTGTCCCCACGTCGGTCTGGATGACCGTCCCGGATCAGATTTCACTCTAACAGCGAAACGACCAAACTCAAACCATTCAACAAGATCAAGCTATCTAGCGCGACGGGCAGCCCGCAAATATCCCGGATCAGATGAGAGATTCAATTCTTCTATGGGCGCATAAGGGGACGTAAATGCCCGCGCATTTGAAAGTCTGTTAAGGTGGCAATGCAACCAATCGAACTGATTGCACGGGCCGGACAACAGCACCGCGCCGAGACTGCCCACGCAAAGCGGTTGACGAAAATTAGAAGATTGAAGCCAAGCCGAGGCATTAACGTGATGAAAGCCAGTCGGTGCTATAATCAACGCTGTTTCGCTAATGCAGAAAAGGGTATGCGCGTTTTTGCGGAAACGACGACGATCGCAGACTGGAGATAAGCGCGGAGCGCGCGAACTATGTGGACGAAAACGGAAGACGGATCGATCGTTGACGAAGCGGGGAAGGTCATCTTCTTCAGCGCCCGGCGGTTCGTCGATGACATCTGCCTAGGCGATTGCTGTTTGATCTGCGGCGCGCGGCCGGGAACGAAACCGTTCAACGACGAGCATGTCATTCCCGACTGGATGTTGCGGCGCTACCAGCTCCACGCCCGTTTGCTGACGGTTTCAAACGGTCAACAATTCCGCTATGATCGGCTCACGATTCCATGCTGCGCGGAATGCAACTCGCTGATGGGGCGCAACATTGAAATGCCGATGAGCGAACTCGTTCGCGCTGGCCATACGGCGTTCAACGATTATGCGGTCAATGGCGGCCTTCTCAACATTTTCGTCTGGCTCGGCCTAATCTTCCTCAAGACGCATTTGAAAGACCGCTCGTACCGCTGGCATCGCGACGCGCGACTTGGCGATGAACGTATCTCGGATTTTCACACCTGGGAGGACCTTCACCATATCCATAGCCTTGTCCGGAGTTTCTATAACGGGGCACATGTGGAACAAGCGGCGGTCGGCTCATTCCTAACCATGCCAATGCGCACGGAGCTAATGCCGGAGAGGTTCGATTTCATCGACCTTTCCGAAGGGCAGACGTTGATGCTGCGGCTCGACGATTTCGCCGTTTTCGCGGTGTTCAACGACAGCGGCGGTGCAATGAACTGGTTTAACCAGAAGGCGACGCTGATCACCGGTCCGATCGCGGAATTGCAAGCGCGCGAGATCGCGGCGGAACTCGCCTATCTCAATCTCCATCTCAATCCTCGCCCCGCCTTTCACACCGAAACGGACCTCTTCCGCCAAACTTTTCATATCCACGCGACGCGTCCGCCCGCACCGGAAATGGCACCGTTCGACCTGGGCGTGCGTGGAGCGCTTCTCGACCGGGCGGTCGGTGGTCTGCCCCACTGAGGTGGTCCATCGCCTTTGTTAGTCCGGCGGTTTCCACGTAGCGGCGTTCATGCTGCTACACCCCCATAGTAAGGCGGTATGAACGCCGCGGGCAAGATGGCTTCTGGCGCGGGTGGTTTGTAACCAAGTGATGAGTGTGGTCGGGCTGTATTGTAGTGGTATCGCCAGCCTTCGATGAGGACCTTCGCTTCTCGTAGATCATAGAAGATTTCGCGGGCGAGAAGTTCGTCTCGCAGTTTGCTGTTGAAGCTTTCGCAGTAACCGTTCTCCCAAGGGCTCGCCGGTGTGATGTAGAGCGTCTTCACACCGATGTTGCCGAGCCATTCCCGAAGCGCAATCGCGATAAACTCAGAACCATTGTCTGATCGGATGTGCTCAGGTGCGCCGTGTGTGACGAACAGTTCGCCCAACACATCCAGGACATCGCGAGAGTTCAACCGCCGCTCAACGCGGATAGCGAGGCACTCGCGCGTGTACTCATCAATGACACACAACATGCGGAAGACCTTTCCGTCATGGGTGCGATCCTGGACAAAGTCGTACGACCAGACATGGCCCTTGTGCGCAGGCCTCAGCCGCAGGCACGAGCCGTCATTCAGCCATAACCGACTGCGTTTTGGCTGCTTCATTGGGACCTTGAGCCCTTCACGTCGCCAGATACGGTAGACGCGCTTCTCATTCACATGCCAGCCATCGCGCCTCAGCAATGCGGTGATCCGGCGATAGCCATATCGTCCGAACCGAGAGGCGAGGTTGATGATGGCTGTCGTCAGAGCCTCCTCATCATCGCGAAGTGAACATGGCTTGCGTTGTGTCGAGCGATGCTGGCCGATCACGCGGCAGGCCCGGCGCTCTGATACGCCTAACCCTTCCACCACGTGATCGACTGCAATGCGTTTGCGTGAAGGGCTTAGAACTTTCCCCGCACAACTTCCTGAAGGATCTGGTTGTCGAGCGTGAGATCGGACACAGCTCGGCGCAACCGGACATTCTCTTTTTCCATGTCCTTCATGCGTTTTGCCTGGCCAACCTGAAGGCCGCCATACTCCTTGCGCCATCGATAGTAACTCTGCTCCGTCACGCCGATGGCGCGCGCTGCAGCCGCAGCTGTCTCACCGCAAGCGAGGCGAACCTCAACTTCCCGCAGCTTCGCGATGATCTCTTCAGGCTTCAATCTCTTGCCCATGTCTCAGCTCCATATCTGAAGCCGGAACTAACTCAAATAATGGGCCACTTTGCTGGGGGCAGACCACTCGACTGCTCGACGATCGCGGTGGAAGACGCGCGCGAGGCCGCGCGCCAGGCCGGGGCGGCCGGCTTCGCCATGGTCGACGCCCCCGTCTCCGGCGGGACCGCCGGGGCCGAGGCCGGCACGCTCACCTTCATGTGCGGCGGACCAGACGCGGCCTTCACGCGCGCCAAACCGCTGCTGGAAAAAATGGGCAAGAATATCTTCCATGCCGGCGGCAGCGGCAACGGACAGGCGGCCAAGATCGCCAATAACATGCTGCTCGGCATCTCGATGATCGCCACGTCTGAAGCCTTCAACCTTGCGGAAAAGCTGGGCCTCGACGCGCAGACCTTTTTCGACATCTCGTCCACGGCCTCGGGCCAGTGCTGGTCCATGACCTCCTACTGCCCCGTTCCCGGCCCTGTGCCTGCCTCCCCGGCCAACCGCGGCTACCAGCCGGGATTCGCCGTTGCGATGATGCTGAAAGACCTGCACCTCGCCGCAGACGCCGCCCGGGCCGCCGGGGCCGATATCCGCCTCGGCGAAATGGCCGAGGCGATCTATGCAAAACTGGACGAAAAGGGGTTCGGAAACCTCGATTTTTCCGGCGTCATGAAAGACGTGCGCGGCGAGATTTAGCGCGATCAGAAATTTGTATCAGCGAACTTAGCAGAGGTACGGCCGAGCTGCCCTCATGATGAGTGAACAAGAGAAGACAGGATCGGATCCATACGTGCCGAGTATTGAAAGTATGGTCCAGCCGACGGTGTATTTATCGCCGCCGGCCCTTACTTCCCAATGCTGTCCTGACGAAGGGACACAATATTCTTTTGCGCATAAGCGTTCTGCGACCACAGGAGTAGTCTCCGAATTCGGGGAACGCTTATGCCAAACTGACTCGCAGTCTCCGCGTCAAATCGTCGTTCGGTTACCAGGACTGTGATCCCATAGAAAGAGCCGGACAGCCCGATCCACAGCACGATTGATTTGTACGGGCCCGGGTCTGAAAGAGACATCTAGCAGTGCCCAGTTCACCATGCCAGCAGACGCTAGCTCTAAAAACTCCTTTGATGCTTGGTGGCTATCTCGCAGCTGAATTTCACCCGCTTCGGCTCGTTCTTCGAGATAGCAGGCCAATGTCTGAATAACTCGATCGGGACCAAGTTGAAGATATCGACTGGTTATCTGGGGAAACCTTCGCGCCAATCCTATGAGCAGCCGCCGGATGTCCAGGGATTCAGTCTCAAGAACGCTTTTGACAAAGGTGCGTCCGACGAGTGTGAGTCCCTGATTGATCGGGAGGGCGCCAGTCAATTCAATGGACATGCTCTTCGTGATGGCATCTATGCGGTCGTTGAGCACCGCGAGCAGTAAACCTTGCTTGTCGCCAAACTGTCCGTAAAGCGTAGCAAAAGAGCCGCCTGCTCTGTCCATGATGTCGGAGAGGTTTGCGGATTCATAGCCTTCTTCCAGAAACACTGCCGAAGCGGCTGCGATGATCGCCGCTCGCCGTTCTGCCGCCTTTGTGGCCAGTGCATTTTTCGGAACGCTCATATTTATTGAAACTTCCGTCAGAGCAGGTTTTGAAACAAATGATAATTATAGCGGCTTCGGGCAAGCTGCAAAAGCTTGTGGGTTCGAATCAACAGAAGCCATGTCTACTCAGCAGCCTGGTCGTTTGACCTCTACCCAATCGAAAAAAACCGGCCTCGCAAGCGGCCGGTTGAAGGTCGAGTCCTGTATTCGGACCTGGAGGAAACGCCTAAAATTTGAGTTCCAGCTCTACACCATAGGCGGCTGGCCTATTATAGGAAGCAAGATCACCAAATGCGCTGGTCCGGCGGAAAATTTCGACTTGTTCGTCAGAAATATTCTGTCCGTAGGCCGACAGGCTGAGGCGATCGTTTGGAGACCAGGTCACACGCGCGTTAACTTGCGTATACCCGTCCTGTTGAGACGTATTAGATGGGTCCCAGAACCATCCATCATTGTAGGACACCGTGAGGGCACCCTGAATCTCTCCGGTCTCAGCAATCGGCCGGGAGTAAAGCAACGTGCCAAAAGCAGTATATTCCGGCGTCTTCATAATCCGGTTGCCACTGACATCAGCATTGGCTTGAGCGTAGCCCATGCCGTTTGGCTGCGGCAAATAGATGATCGCGCCAGGGAAGTCATTGTATTCGCCGTGGATGTAAGAGGCGCCCGTGCGTGCACTGAGTTCCTCTGTAATCGGAAACGAAAGGTCGAAATCAGCGCCATAAATTTCCGCGTTACCGGCGTTTGTCACAGTCACAAACCCACCGCGGCTTTGATCGATCGCATTCACCTGAATGCCTGTATAGTCATAGTAATAGGCGGCGCCGGAAAACAGGAACCCGGACCCATCATATTTGTACCCTAATTCATAGGATTTGATCTCCTCCGGATCAACTGGGGCAGGGTCGAGACTCGTTGCATTGTAAAGGCCGCTCTTGAAGCCTTCGCTGTAGGTGAAGTAGGTGCTTGACTGATCGGTCAGATCGTATCGGATCGAGGCCCTGGGCGTGAAAGAGTCCCAAGACTCGTCATCGCTCGCTACAATTGGTCCATTCCGGCCGCCGACCCTGCCGACAAACGTTTTCTCCTCCATATTGTATCTTCCGCCAAGAAGAAGATGCAGGCGGTCGGTCGGGCTGTAAGTCACCTCTCCGTAAACTGCGGAAGCTTCCGTTTTTACGTTGGGGACAAGAACGGCTGCAATTGCACCGTTCACGTATACTGTGCCGTAGGATTCCGATTCGTCATCATAATACATGCCCCCGAATATCCAGGATATATTGCCGTCAGATTTGGATGCAAAGGTGAGTTCCTGAACGAAAGTATCCTGATCTTGGGGGCTGTGAACTTCCTGAACGGCGAGTTCGGTTCCATCTGTGTCCGTATAGAACGGTTGCTGTTGCTGGGTGTAGCTGGTGATCGACGTTATCGTTGCCCAATCAGCATCGTAGACAGCATTCAGGGAGAAGGAGCCTCCTTCGAGCTGGGTGTAGGGATTGAAGTCCATGGATGCATCGTCACGCGATCCCGCGAGGCCAAGTGCATAGGCGTCCGATGACTGGAAGAGAAAGTTCTCAGGCGCGGGAATATATGCGAAAGCAGCATTATTCTCGTGTTTTACGTATGAGCCTGTGAGGGTCAGGTCCAGATTCTCTGTTGCATTCACAAGAATTTTGCCGCGGGCCATGTAAGCATTGTTTTTTGCCAGGTCGCTGCCCGTCGCGACATTCTTCACATAGCCGTCGTCCTCATGATATAGGACAGCAAGGTTGCCGGCAATCTTGTCTGTGATCGGACCGGTAATGTATGCGCTCAGCTTGCGGTCGTTAAAGCTGCCATATCCTGCAGTCACGTTGCCAGAAAACTCGAACTCAGGCGCAGCCGTGGTGACCACGATCGCACCGCCGGTGGCGTTGCGTCCAAACAGGGAGCCCTGTGGGCCCTTGAGAACTTCAATGCTGTCAATCGCGTTGAGTTCAAAGAGGGAGGCGGCCTGGGTCGCCTGATAAACACCATCTACGTAAAGCGCAACATTTCCATCCGCGCCGGGTCCGACCACAGACGTACCGACGCCCCTGATCGTCGGCTGCACGAAACTGCCTTGCTGAGTGAGATTTAGCGCAGGTGTGACAAGCTTGAGATCAGCAGAACTTGAAATGCCAGATTGTTTCAACTGTTCCCCGGTTGAGACACTGACTGAAATTGGAACGTCCACGAGTCGCTCATCGCGCCGCTGGGCGCGGACAATAACCTGGTCTAAAACTCGAGGCTGCGCGGACTCTTCATTCGCAACATCAGTTTGCTGAGTAGATTCTTGAGATGATGCGGCGCCAATTGCAAGCACGCTTACGCTCGCGATCAAAGCCAGTTTTGAAAGGTGGTTATTCACTCTGGTTTCCTCCCATGGATGAGTGACCGTTCAGGATACTTTGTCCCGAAATCAACTATCGTATTTCAGGCGAACGCAGCAAAGCAATTGGCCTTCTAGAATGTTAGCAAAACGATTAATGCGGTCAACAAAAATAACACAGAGTCTAGAAATGAAAAGTCGTTCCCCGAAGACTGTAGCATTTTTGTCGCTTCCTAATCGTCAAAAGCGTCAGAATAACGGACAGTGTTCGCAATTTCTCCCCGCCACACAAAACTGGATTGTTTGGGCCCGGGGTTGACTTCGGACGGCAAAAAGTAAAATGCGTACCATAAATGAAGCTTTGTTCACGCCACGCTTGATTGGATGCTTCTGTGGATTCTTGGGAGGAATAAAGTGAGTGCAAACATGGCACATCGTATGGATTATGACACGCAAGCGTATTGGTCCGGGCTGGCTGAGGCGCGTCTCCTGATTGCCCGGTGCGAAGAGTGTCAAACATGGATACATCCTCCCAAGGGGTGTTGCCCGTCATGCTGGTCGGATAATATTGGCCGTGTAGAGCCTTCGGGCAAAGCAAGGCTTTTTAGTTATCTCGTCGCGAAATCTTCAGGAAATGATCGAACGTCCATCATTGGGTGGGCTGAGCTGATCGAACAGGAGAGACTTCTGATTGTCGCTCCAGTCATCGCCGAGTCCAGTTCTCAGTTTGAGATCGGGTGTCCGCTTGATCTGGCTTGGTCGGAGAAGGGTGGCATGAGAATGCCTGTATTCAAGTTGGGGCTCGCGAAATGAGTTCTGACGCTGTGCGAGGAAATGTTGCGATTGTCGGTATTGGATCCTCCGTGCTGTCGAGGGATGCTGGGCGATCAATAGGCGCGCTAGCGTGTGATGCAGTCAGGGCGGCCATTCTTGACTCAGGCGTACCGAAAGAAAAGATAAACGGCGTCTCAGGTATCTATAGCACAGACCTGCCGACGGTCTGGCCAGGCTATGTTGCAGAAAGTCTTGGGCTGGACAATATCGTCTGGTCAAACTGCGCTACACCGCCATCCGCTAACACTGTCGCAGAAAGTATATGGGCGGTTGCAGCCGGCGCTTGCGAATATGCTGTCTGCTATCATTCAAAATTTCGCTGGGACATTACATCAAGCTCGGCCCGCAAAGATCCGCTTCGGCAGTCTCCTCCGTCAAGTTTTGACGCGAGCATGTCGCTTCCTTTGGTCGAGCATCTCGGTGCGCCGAACGGCATGTTTGCTTCATTTCGGCGCCATATGCATGAGTTCGGCACCCGGCGCGATCATCTGGGTCGTATTGTTGTGAACAACCGCCAATGGGCACTTCAGAATGATCGCGCGATTCTGAAAGATCAGCCGCTGAGCCTTGATGCCTATTTGGCCGCCGAGCAAATTGCGCCACCCTTGTCCATGTTTGATATGGATATGCCGATCGACGGCGCGATGGCGGTGGTTATTACAACGACTGAACGTGCGAAGGACTTGCGAAGACCTCCGGTCGTGGTCGATGCCGTTTCAAATGGCGTTGCGGGACGTTCCGATTTCTTTTTTCAGGCCTTCGATACATACCAGTCATACAAACTGCTGATGGACAGGCTGTGGGAAAAGTCCGGCCACCGGGCTAAGGATATGGATCTGGTGAACGTTTATGACGGGTTCTCTACTCTGGCTTTAGAGTGGATAGAGGCGATATTCGGTGTCAGGGGAGAGGTCGGGAGCTTTCTGGAAGATGCTTGGTCCAAAGACCAGGAGAAATTGTTCTTTCTGGGCCGGATACCCATGAGCACGCATGGTGGAAATCTTGGCGAAGGTCGCGTGCAGGGGTTCGGGCATGTTCTCGAAGCAGTAACTCAATTGCGTGGCCATGGCTTGAGCAGGCAAATCGAAAACGCCAAGCTCGCGCTTGTGACCAATGGTAATAATCCAGTAAATGCCGGTATGATATTAAGAGCGTTATAGCTATTTGTACTCGCAGGCTCATTTACCTACCAATTTCGGCATAGGAGACGCCCCATCGACATTAACATGGACATAGACGACCCGGTTCTGAACGAGAATCTCACGTATGGCAGCCCCAAAATATTTGAGCGTCGGCGGCGCATTTTGGAGTCAGCGAGATCATTGATCGCTGAAAGAGGATATGATGGGTTTGGGATTCGCGAGCTGTGCGATCGGGCGGGCGTCGCGCCGCAAACCGTGTACAAAGCGTTCGAGAGTAAAGAACGCATTATTGCATTGGCGATACGTCATCATTTTCAATTATTCTCCAAACAACAGGTTTATCACTTTGATAAGGCCTCACTTGAAGGAGTAATCGAACGACTCATTACCAGCGATCGCAACATGACGAACATGCGGGAATTCGTCAGTGCGATAGTTGCTATGCACTTTTCCAGTTCTTCCGATGAGGACCTCAGACGTGCGACCAGGGCGAATATTACGTCAACGCTTCGGCCATGGGTCGTCGCCCTGAGGGAGGGGGGGCACCTGCGCTCTGGCGTCAATCCGGTGGATTTCACGAATTCGATTATCGCGCTCTTGTTTTATATTTCGCTGGAGTGGTGCACGGGTGCAATTTCCGATGAAGACTTCATCTTCAAGAAGCTTGAGGCGCTGCTGATCTATTCCGCTGGGGCCTGCAGAGGGGCCGGACTCAAACAAGTCAACATGTATTTGAATGACTTGATGGGGAAGCGGACGAAGTTTGAAGAAATTCGCAGAACGATAAAATAATCATTCGTTGTTCGGCGGGGGGCGATAATGATGGCCGACTCCGAGCCTGCTCCAAATCAGGCCTGATCAGATTGCATATAGCACTTGTCAGCTTAAATGCGCAGCCAGGATCTCGTCAAAAAAAGCTATAGCACGTAAGTGGTAGGCTCGCGCCACATGGTGCAGGCTTGTATTGTGACCGCTTGCCATTTGTTGTCTTGTTTCAATACGCGGAGAGTTGGCAAAATAATCACGGACCATTGCGAATGTGGCCTCGTCTACCGGCGTCGTGAGATCATATTCTGCCAAGGTGTATTGCACGGGCACTTCAACCTTGCTTGCAATGCTCGGAAATAGCGATGGCCAAAGGATTGAATCGTCGAGTTCATTTCTTCGGACCGATGCGGTCGACAGATTGTCAAATTGAAAGATCGAGGCGTCGAAAGTTCCTCCCGGTCCATAAAACAGGGACCTTGCCGAGTGACTTGCGTTTGTCTGTTCCTCATTTGAAAGCGCAATACGCAAATCGTCGGAAAATTGAAACGGCACACCCGAAACATCAAGGCCGAGGAGGCCGGGGATCGACCCGGAAGCGGCAAGCATTATTGAGAGTATTCCGCCCATGGAATGGCCGACGAGAAACACCTCGGGAGCGCCGCTGGCCGCACAAACCTGTGAAATCGCTCCTTTTAGAATATCGATCTGGGATATGAGCGTGAATCCGCCGTCAACGAGATTGGATGATGTGCCATAACCCGGGCGATCGAAAGCCACGACATTGTATCCGAGTGATGCACCAAGAGCGAGCAGGGACGCATCCGGCTTGGCCGGATGATGCCAATACCTGCTCGTGTGACCTCCGCCCGGGAGCGCAATAATATTCGCAAGGATTGGCCCATCATCTCGCTTGGCGCTTATCGCTGAAAGCTTGATGGAGCCCACTTCAATAGACGCGTTACTGATCATTGTTTCAGCCTATCGGCAGAGAGGGGGAGGGCCCGGCGCCAGCGTGGGCGAGTTCCAAGACCTGCGCGACCAAACCTGTCCAATGCAGCTGCGAGGGGGTGAAGGTGCAGTGGATGAGGTCCGTCACTTTTTTGCTTGCACGAGACCCGTCCCGCTCGGGTCAATAGGCAATCCATGAACCTGCATATTGTGGCTGTGCCCAAGCTGGTGAATTGCAAAGGCTGTCTGCATGGCTGACATCCGTCCCTGAGCGTCCTGCGCTGCATTCACGGCTTCTTTCGTCAGTTTGAGGGCGAAGAGCGGTTTTTCGGCAATTCGGCTTGCGAGAGACATGGTAAAAGATGTCAGTTCGCTGTCTGAGACGACATGATTCACCATGCCGAGTGCCTTTGCCTCTGCAGCGCTCACCCAGTCGGACGTAAAGAGCATTTCCTTTGCTTTGCGAGCTCCAAGTTCCCACGGGTGGCCAAAATACTCGACTCCCGTCATGCCCATCGCAACTGTATTGTCCGAAAATGCTGCAGTCTCGCCTGCGACGATCAGGTCGCAGGGCCATACAAGCATAAGTCCGCCTGCGATGCACTTGCCCTGGACTTCGGCGATCGTTGGCTTGGCGATGTTCCGCCAGCGCTCTGACATGCCTTGATACAGTTCTTTCTCCCGCGCCATCCAGCCCTCTGCGCCCGAGCACGTAAATCCGCACCACGTCCCAACGGTTTCATGATCCGCAAGGCTTGCAATCGGGTCGCTCTCGCGCAGATCATGCCCGGCGGAAAAATGTGGTCCATTTGCTGCGAGGACGATGACCGACACTGCGTCGTCTTGGGCGGCGCGATCAAAGGCTGCGTTTAGCTCATACAGCATTTCTGTATTCTGCGAGTTCCGGGTTTCAGGACGGTTGAGGATAATTCGAGCGACCTTGGGAGTGTCCGAATTGTAAGTAATTGTATTAAACACGCGTCTGTATCCTTCCGAGGATTCTGAATTAAGTACCGGACTTTTTGTCCACGCATAGAATCACCACACGTTATGTAATTGCTTGCCGCCTCGTCAAGCCACGCGTTCGTTTGAAAAATAGGAATTCACCAGAGTAGTCGGTCATGTGCGTTTAGCTTAAACGCGGAGCACGCCTATTAGGTGCCCATATAGCCAATAGTATAGGCAATTGTCGAGCTGAGGCGTGCTGTGCATTTTCAAGCGCGCGCACTGCCCGATCACCTGGCGCTACGAAATGGAGGGGTGCGTGTGATTTGAAAACGGAAACGTATTGTGGAATTGGTATTGCTGTGACATAAGACAGGAAACGTCAGTGCTGACCGGCGGCGTGGCTGGACCAGAGTGCCCGCAGGCCGCACTGAACATAGGGAGGAATTTGCATGAGTCTGCTTGAGGGCATTAAAGTCGTTGAAGTCGCTATATACGCCTTCGTCCCTTCCACGGGTGCAGCGCTCGCCGATTGGGGCGCAGATGTGGTGAAGGTGGAGCATCCGGAGACGGGAGACCCCATGCGGGGTTTGTCTTCATACGGAATCTCACCGGGTATGGGCGGTGTGACGGCCCTTTGGGAAGTGTTCAATCGTGGAAAGCGGAGTGTCGGAATCGATATTGCCTCCGAAGCGGGGCGCGAATTGCTTTTGAAGTTGGTGGACGAAGCGGACGTTTTTCTCACGAATTTCATGGGGCCTGCCCGGAAAAAACTGGGCATTGATGTTGAAGATATTTTGGCGCGAAACCCGCGCATCATATATGGGCGTGGCACAGGGCAGGGGCCTGTCGGACCCGATGCCGACAAGGGCGGATTTGACGCTTTGTCCTATTGGGGGCGGCCAGGGGTCAGCACTGCGGCGATGCCACCCGACTATGATTTTCCAGTCATGCTGCCTGGGCCGGCGTTCGGTGATGTCCAGAGTGGAATGAATCTGGCCGGCGGAATTGCTGCGGCGCTGTATCAGCGAGAAAGGACGGGCAAAGGGGCGCTGGTCGATGTGTCGTTGCTCAGTTCAGGTCTATGGGCGATGCAGGCCACCATCGCTGGCGCATATGTGCGCGGGACGGACAATATTGTTCAGCTCGATCGGTATCGTCCGCCAAATCCGTTGGCGAATATCTATAAAGCGAAAGACGGCCGGTTCTTCCTGCTTGGAATGCTTGAAGCCGATAGATACTGGGATAAATTATGTGACGTATTTGGTGTTGGACACCTTGCGCAAGATAGCAGGTTTAGCTCGATGGGGGCGAGGGCTGAGCACTCTGAACAGCTGGTTGCGCTGCTAGACGACGTATTTTCCAAAATGGAGATGGAGGAGATCGCGCGTCGTCTGAATAGCCAGGAGGGGCAATGGAGTACCATCCAGATGCCACGAGGGGCGGTTGATGATGTCCAATCCCTGGAAAATGGTTACATCAAAGTACTCGACTATGACAATGGCGGGAAGCTTCCTGTTGTGCCGGTACCGGCGCTTGTGGATGGCGTCATTCCAGCCATGAGACGAGCTCCGGAACACGGTGAGCATACGGATGAAATACTCGGATCATTGGGATACTCCGAAGACGAGCTTGTCGAGTTGAAGATTTCAGGGGCGATCTCATAGTGTCTTTAATGTTTTCGAGAGTTGTTTTGAAATTCAGGAGCGGAATATGAAGCCAGGCGCCCGATACAGGAGTTCGGTCTGTGAGACTGAAATCGTCATCATTCGTGTCCCGTCGGTTGTGGACCAACTGACGTGCGGGTCGTCCGTCATGGTGCCGCTGGGGGAGGATGCGGGGCCTGAAGCTCAATTGACCGAGCCTGAAGAGGGGAGCGCGGCGGTCGGCAAGCGGTATGTCGATGCCGAAACCGGTTTGGAAGTCCTTTGCTCCAAGGCTGGTAAGGGTGCCTTGAGATTTGGGGGGCGCATTCTTTCCCAGAAAACAGCAAAACCCCTGCCTGCGTCGGACTGAGCGAATGCAGATTCACACCCTTCTTGAAATGGTTGCTGACGCCGAGCCGGATCGGATCATTCTGACCGGGAGCGACGGGGATGTAACCCTTGCCGGATTGCTTGGCCGGGCGCGTGCAATCGCGGCGAGGTTAAAGGCTCTGGATATCCGTCGCGTTACCTTTGCGGGTTTAAATAGCGAGCACTTTCCGGCCTTGTTGTTCGGGAGCTCTCTGGCTGGCGCCGTATTTACGCCGATCAATTATCGTTTGGCCGATTCGGATTTCTCGCGACTCCATCAGCGATGCGCGCCAGCCGCATCTTTTGTCGATCCTGATATGGTAGTCAGAATTAGCGACAAGTCGGGACTGGTGATGTTCGACAATTCGCAAATGTCGGAAATTTATCACGAAAATGGCGGTGATGAGACGACTGAATTTGATCTGGGTGATCAGGAATCAGGCGCCATCGTGCTGTTTACGAGCGGTACGACTAGTGAACCGAAAGCGGCCCTACTACGCCACGAGAACCTCAGCTCTTATGTTCTGTCGACAGTTGAATTCCTGGGTGCGGACCCGCAGGAGGCTGCGCTAGTCAGTGTGCCTTCATATCACATAGCTGGGGTTTCTGCAGTACTGACTTCTGTCTTCGCCGGGAGACGAATTGTGTATTTGCCCAGTTTTGAGGCGGACGCTTGGGTCGATGCGATTTCCAGGGAAAGCATTACCCACGCGATGGTTGTTCCAACAATGCTGGGCCGAGTGCTCGACATCGCGGAGCGAACAAAGGCTTCACTCAAATCGCTCAAAGCATTGTCGTACGGTGGCGGCAGGATGCCGATAGCGACCATCGAACGCGCACTGGACTTGCTGCCGGACGTCAACTTTGTAAATGCGTACGGCCTGACCGAGACCAGTTCGACAATTTCTGTACTGGACCCGGAAAGTCACCGAATTTGTAGGGATGCGAGCGATCCGGATGTACGCCGCCGTCTCGGCTCGGTCGGCAGGCCTTTGCCCATTCTTGAGCTGGAAATACGTGACGAAGCGGGCTGCCCGTTGCCCCCCGGTGTGCCCGGTGAAATTTACGTGCGTGGCGATCAGGTGTCGGGCGAATATTCGGAACGCAAGGCTATCCAGGAAGATGGCTGGTTTGCTACAAATGACGCGGGTTGGCTGGATTCAGATGGCTTCCTGTTTGTCGAAGGACGCTTGGATGACGTCATTGTTCGCGGGGGAGAAAATATTTCTCCAAGCGAAATTGAAGATGTTATCAGGCGTCACCCAGGTGTCGAGGACGTCGCTGTTCTGGGGCTTCCGGATGAGCAATGGGGGGAGCGAATTGTCGCCGCCATTGTTCCGCGCGGCCCGATCTTGACTGAGAGCATCCAGGCGATGGTTCGTGATCGCCTCCGCTCTACTCGAACTCCTGAAGCCGTCTTCCTGCGAGACAGCCTGCCTTATAATGAAACCGGAAAACTGATGCGACGTATTCTTAAGGCGGAGCTTGCCGGAGCTGAAGGAGTAAACGTGAGTGACTAAAAGCAGTGTAAAGAACAACCAATAGCAACTCTAAGAGGGAGTAAAAAATGGCCGACGATGGAAAATTTGGATTTGGAGAAAAGCTGAACCTGGAGGACGACACTCAGGTGGCCGGATGGCTAGTGAGTGCCTTCAAGCCCGGCGGCACGATAAAGCCGGCAGTAGAATTGAATGGCACGACAGAGCTTACCAAAGATATCAAGATCGTTGATGTGGATACACACCTGTCCGAGCCGGGCGATCTCTGGACGGCGAGACTGCCCCAGTCGATGAAGTCGAAGGCACCCTATATCAAACGGGTGGGCGCGATGGATTACTGGCATATCGGCGATGAAATTATCTCGCCCGGCGCCGCATCAGTTATCGACAGGAACCGCAACAAGACGCTCGGCCGGCTGAGCCTGCCTACGAACGACCAGATTCATCCAGCTGCCTCAGAGGTCGATGCGCGCATCAAGTTCATGGATGACATGGGCATCTGGGCGCAGATCGCCTACCCTAATTCATTCGCTAGTTCTTCCGTGAGCCTGCTTCAATGGGTGGACAAGGAATTCGCCGAGACGCTCATCAAGATCTACAATGATGATCGTGCGGACTTTCAGAAGAAATCAAAGAACCGCATTTTCCCCATGGCCTTGTTGCCGGTTTGGGATTCCAAGGCGATGGAGAAGGAGGCTCGGCGCTGCGTCGAAGAGCTGGGTATGAAGGGCTTCAATCTTCCCGACCGGCCCGAACAGTTCGGCCTTCCGTGCTTTACGGAGGATTTTTGGGCTCCGTTCTTCGAACTGTGTGATGCCAAGGAGCTTCCGATCAATTTCCATATCGCTACCGGCGGTATTGATGGCTTCAGCATTACCTGGAAAGATTTCGAGTTTCAGCGAAAGCTCGCGATTGGCGCAATGCTGTTTTACATCGGAAATGCCGCAACTTTAGGCAATTTCATAGTCAGTGGTCTGATGGACAAATATCAGAAGATGAAAATTGTGTCTGTTGAGAGCGGAATTGGTTGGGTGCCGTTTCTTCTGGAGGCACTCGAGTATCAGATGGACGAAATGATGCCGGAGCAGAAGCTGCAGCGGCGGCCAGTCGAATATTTCCGGGATCAAATGTTTGCATCGTTCTGGTTCGAAAAGCTGGCTCCTCAAAAAATGCTCGATATTATCGGTCCAGACAATGTGATGTTCGAGACAGACTTTCCACATCCGACATCACTGTATCCTGATCCTCAGGCGCACATCACTGAGGCCCTTGGAGGACTCGACAAGGCTACGGTTCGCAAAGTCCTGCAAGGCAATGCAGAGCGGTGCTACAATCTGAAGTTTTAAGAGGCGCTAAAGCCGCGTGGGGCTGGACAGGCTCCACGCTGCCGCGACCTGCTGAGCAGAGTAGCGGAGAAAGCGATTCAGACTTTCCTGGGAGTACCTAATGTTGAGTGCAGATTGGGCGCGGGCGCCGTTTCTTTCTCTAAACACGAGAGAACCTCGCGTGGAGACCGTCCCATTCGGCGATGGGGCCTGGCTATTGCGGGATCCGAGGGAGCTTGGCGCAACGCAACGATCCATTGTTGAGTATTTGAGGCATTGGGCAGCGCAAGCGCCAACGCGGACAATGCTCGCAGAGCGTAATGCGGATGCCCTCTGGAACAGGACTTCCTATGCTGAGATGCTAGCTTCGGCTAACACTTTTGCACAGTTCTTGATTGATTGGGAAGTTAAGCCCGGACAGCGGATTCTCGTTCTATCTGGGAATTCCATTGAGCATGCAATCGTTGCGCTTGGTGCCATGACGACTGGCGTGGCCGTCGTTCCGGTGTCGCCTGCATATGCGCTCATGCCAGGCGGACGAGGCAAGTTGAAGTCTGTTGCCGATACAGTGAAGCCCGCTTTGATATTCGCCCAAAGTGGACGCTTGTTCGGGGACGCAATAGAAGAGATCAACGCGGAACAGGTTCCGGTTGTCTGTGCGACAGATATTTCAAACCAAAGCCATTACCTGTCGCTCGATCGTGTCCTGGAAACACAACCGACATCAGAGGTCGAGACTGCATACGCGGCAACGACACCTGAGACAGTCGCAAAAATTCTCTTCAGTTCGGGGTCCACAGGGTGGCCTAAAGGCGTGATTAATACCCAGCAGATGTTGTGCACGAACATGACAATGTCTGACGCACTATGGGCGGACGCCGAAAATACCTATCCGTATGAAACCGTGAATTGGATGCCTTGGAACCATACCATGGCCGGCAATGGCTTATTTAATCGTAGCCTGCGCCAAGGCGGGACCTACTACATCGATAACGGCCGACCGATGCCCGGGGAGTTTGAGAAAACCGCTACCAATTTGCAAGAGATTTCCCCGCATAGCTATTCAGACGTTCCGGCAGGATACGCAATGTTGACAGACGCAATGGAGCAGGATGCAGACCTGCGCGATAGCTTCTTCAAGAATTTACGTTTTGTGCAATATGCAGGCGCGAGTCTGCCGCTGGAAGTTTGGCGGCGATTCCAGAAATTGAGTGTTCAATCTCTGGGCGTGCGGATGCCGTTTCTGACCGGGTACGGGTGCACAGAGACCGGCCCGCTGATTACCCAACTCTATTGGCCCGTCGAGGGGAGTGGATTCATAGGCCTCCCCGTTGCGGGTCTGGAACTGAAGCTCGTGAACATCGGCGAAAATAGGTTTGAAGCCCGCGCGCGCGGACCCAATGTTACACCCGGTTATCTTGGTGAGGCCAAGTTGACTCGTGACGCGTTTGATGAGGACGGATTCTATCGCACTGGCGATGCCGTGGCCTTCGTTGATCCGCAGGATATGTCCAAAGGCCTGAGGTTCGACAGTCGCGTCGTCGAAGACTTCAAGCTGTTGACCGGGACATTTGTTGCGGTTGGTGCCGTGCGGGCCAATGTCGTGAGTGCGCTGACGCCGCTTGTAACGGATATCGTCGTTACAGGAGAGAATAAACCCTTTGTCGGTGCACTGGTCTGGCTAAACAAGGCCGCTTGCAGGCGTCTTTTACCGGATGGAGAGCAGTACACAGAGGAAACAGAGATTGGGAGCTCATCTATCGTCAGGAAAGCCATCGTCGATAAAATTTCTGAATATAACAAAGCTCACCCAGGGTCTTCAACGCGGATCGAACGCGTGACGATTCTCGCTGAACCTCCCTCAGCAGAAGCAAACGAAATTACAGATAAAGGCTACATCAATCAGCGGTCCGTGCTTGCAAGACGAGCGGACCAAGTCGAGCAGCTATATGCGAAGACGCCGCGAGCATCGGTTATCGAGATCAACACAGCGTTTGAGGGAACGTCTTAATGACAATAAATTTGGCCCACATTGTGGGGATGTATGAGCACCCGACTCGTAAGGCGAAAGGAATATCGCTTGCGCAGCTTCATGCCGATGTCGCTAAAGGCGCATTGGAAGATGCGGGCCTCAGTCTGTCGGATGTTGACGGCTATTTTTGCGCAGCGGATGCACCGGGAATTGGTGGTATGACGATGGCGCAGCACCTCGGACTCAAGCTTCGCTACTCGGAAAGCACGGAAACAGGTGGCTCATCCTATATCGGGCATGTGCGGCACGCTGCCATGGCGATCCAGACGGGCAAGTGCGATGTGGCTTTGATTACGTGTGCTGACAATCAAGTTGCATCTCGCGAGTTCATCGGACTTGGCGGGGTATCCTGGCGGGGGGTCCCTGAGGTGCCATTTGAAGATCTCTACCATACCGGACCCGCTGCGCTTTACGGGCTTGTTGCCCAAAGACACATGTATGAATTCGGGACGACGAGTGAGCAATTGGCGTGGGTGAAGGTGGCGGCTTCACATCATGCCCAGCACAATCCAAATGCTCTCTTGCAAAATGTCGTGACCGTAGAAGAGGTTGTAAATTCACCGATTGTTGCCTCTCCGCTTCATCGGTTGGATTGCTGCGTCATGAGTGATGGCGGCGGCGCTCTCATTTTGACGAACGCTGAGATTGCGCGTGAGTTAAAGCGCCCGCGCATCACGCTCAAGGGCGCTGGAGAGGCGATCAAGCACCATAATGGCGGCAAGGTAGATTTGAGCTATTCAGCGGGACAAAGATCGGCCGCTACGGCCTTCGCAGAAGCTGGCGTGACACCTGGCGATATCAAGTACGCTTCACTCTATGACAGCTTTACGATCACTGTGATTATGCAGCTTGAAGATGTTGGATTCTGCAAGAAGGGTGAGGGGGGCAAATTTGCGGCTGACGGGAACCTGATTTCCGGCATCGGCAAGCTGCCTTTCAATACAGATGGTGGTGGGCTCTGCAATAATCATCCCGGCAATCGCGGGGGCATAACCAAATTACTGGAAGCCGTTCGCCAGTTGCGGGGGGAAGCGCACCCAGCCGTCCAGGTGAAGGATTGCGATCTTGCGGTTGCCCATGGAACAGGCGGCTCCCTCGCTGGCTATCACGGCTCCGCTACTGTCATTCTGGAAAGGATCTGAGACATGGCTGACGCACCTCCGATTTCGAAAGCCCCTGCAGTTTATCCCGAGACCGAGGCATTCTGGGCGGGCACCGCTGAGGGGAAGCTCCTCCTCAAGGTCTGCAAGGATTGTGGCGAGGCGCATTTTTATCCGCGCCAGCTTTGCCCCCACTGCTTCAGTGACAAGACCGAATGGGTGGAGAGCGCCGGGCGGGGCTTCATCTATACATACACGCAGACAGACCGGGCGCCCATATTCCGGTTCCCAGCAATGGTTGCTCTGGATGAAGGCCCGGTCCTGATGACGGCGATCATTGATTGCGAAGCCCATGACATTGAAATTGGCAAGCGGGTCACGCTCACATTTGCGCCCACAGAAGGCGAACAGCAACTGCCGGTATTCAGAATTGACTAGTTGTTTTTGTATCGGCGACGAGCGCATCTCACCAACATTCCTCCGTTCACAAAGGATCATTCGCGATGACGAATGTCGAAACAGTTTCGCTTGAAGTCCGAGGGCCTGTCGGAATTTTGTTGATTGACAACCCGCCCGTGAACGCGATCAGCGTCACGGTGCGCAAGGGTGTGCTCGACGCACTGCGGGTGGCTGAGAGTGTGGATGATATCCGCGCTATCGCGATTGTCTGCGCAGGCCGTACTTTTCTCTCCGGCGCGGACATGACGGAATTTGACAGCGGAATCGCAGAGCCGGATTATCAGGCGTTGATGAGCGCTTTGGAGGCTTGTTCCAAGCCGGTCGTTGCGGTGATGCATGGCACAGTATTGGGGGGTGGGCTGGAAGTGGCACTGGCTTGTCACTACAGAATTTGTGTTCCAGACACGAAACTGGGCATGCCGGAAATTACGCTTGGCGTGCTTCCGGGGGCGGGCGGCACACAGCGACTACCGCGGCTTATGGGCGCGCTTCCCGCGCTTGACTTTATGCTGGCAGGTGCACCTGTGGATGCCGTGCGAGCGCTTGATCTCGGATTGGTCGATAAGGTCGTTCAGGGTGATCCCGCGAGCATGGGCTTCGAGTTCGCACAGGAGCTTGTCGCGAGGGGGGGCAAGCCGCGACCCACTAGCGCACGTTCAGTTGACAGCGCAGGATTCGATGAAGAAGGCATTCAAAAGGTTCTGGCGTCGCACGCGCGGGCGCTTACCGGTCGGACGACGCAAACTGCCTTTATCAAAGCCGTCAAGGCAGCCGTTGCGCTGCCTTTCGAGGATGGACTGAAGGTTGAAGGCGACCTCGCCAATGAAACTGTCGCGGGAGCGGAAAGCCGAGCGCTTCGCCACGCTTTCTTCGCCGAACGCTCGGCATCGAAGATTCCGAACCTGGCATCGACGGTGCGGTCGTTGACGATCAGAAAGGTCGCGGTGATCGGAGCCGGCACAATGGGAAGCGGCATTGCTACGGCTTTCAATAATGCCGGTTTTGAAGTGCTCCTCATCGATGCCAGCGAGCAGGGACTTCAGCGCGGGCTTGGCCTCATCAAAAAAACATATGACGATGGTGCTCGTCGTGGCCGAATGAGTCAGGAGGAGGCAACCGAAAAATTCGGGCGCATCGAGGGCGCACTCGATCTTGCTCGTGTGAAGGATGCTGATCTCGTCGTCGAAGCTGTCTTCGAGGATATGACGCTCAAGAAAAAAGTGCTTTCCGATATCGACAAACTGGCCAAGCCTGAAGCCATTCTGGCGTCGAATACGTCCAGCCTGTCGGTCAGCGAACTGGCGGCGGCGACGAGCCGGCCAGACAAAGTCGTGGGACTGCATTTTTTCTCTCCCGCCCATATCATGCGGCTGCTGGAAATTGTCCGGGCAGGGGAGACTTCGGACGAAACCTTGGTGACCGCGCTTCAGATTGCAGGGGCAATCAGGAAAGTTGGCGTTATCTCCGGCGACGGGTTTGGCTTTATTGGCAACCGAATGATGCTTGATGGATATTTCAGGGAAGCGGAGCAATTGATACTGGAAGGGGCACCTCCCTCACAGGTTGACGCAGTCATGCAACGCTTTGGATTTGCCATGGGGCCGTCACAGGTCAACGATATGGGCGGTGTCGATATTGGAGCACAGGTCCGTGAACAGCTGTTTCTCCGCGAGTCCCGTGCTGATCCATATTGTATTGTTTCAGACACACTGACCAAGCATGGTCGTTTGGGGCAAAAGGTTGGAAAAGGCTTTTACGACTATTCGGAGAATCCTCGCAAAGGCGAACCGGATGACGAAGTTGTGAAAATTATCGCAGATCTGGCAGCTGAGCGCGGGATCAAGCAGCGGACTATCCTGGATTCAGAAATCGAGGAAAGGTGCGTCCTTCAACTGATCAATGTCGGGGCGGATATTCTCGCTGACGGGATCGCCTTCAGGGCGAGTGATATCGATGTTGTCTGGTTGCTCGGTTATGGTTTCCCGCGGCACTTGGGCGGACCGATGTTTTATGCAGACGAACTTGGCCTCCCCCATGTTCTTGAGCGGGTCCGGCACTATGAGGCGACAGTGCAATCCTATTGGACGCCGTCGCCCCTACTCATCAAACTCGCAGGTAATAATGGATCTTTCGCCGGTTATGATGAGCAAAAAACCTCCGGGCAGGATTGATCAGCGTGGCGTCGTTTCTTGACCCTGCGCTCATCGTAGAGCAAATGGAACTCACTCCGGGCCTTTCCAGGCTACGCACGCTCAGTAATGAATTTTCTCAAGCTGATCGGGAGACGTTTGAGGCGGTCATCGCCGGAGTGCAGCGGTTCGGCGCTGAATACCTCGAGCCAGTAAATAGTAAGGGTGATGCGCAAGGTTGCGAACTTCAAGGCGGCCGCGTTCGGCTGCCGACGGGTTATTCGCAAGCGTGGAAATCATATGTTGCGCAAGGCTTGCCGACACTTGAGGTGCCCACGCAAAACGGAGGGCAAGGCCTTCCGCTACTTTTGGCGGCGCAGGTTCAGGAAATTGTAGACGGTCATTGCGCTGCTTTCGGCATGCTGCCAGTTCTTGTTCGATCCGCAGCAAAACTTGTCGCGGCTCATGCGGACCCGGCAGTAAAAGATGAATGGATCCCTCGCCTGTGCTCCGGTGAGTGGGCGGCGACAATCTGCATTTCAGAAGCTGATGCGGGTTCCGACGTCCAGCGGCTACGCACGAAGGCAGAGCTTCAGGAAGATGGTTCCTGGTCCGTGACGGGTGAGAAAATGTGGATCAGCTTCGGTGACCACTGTCTGACCCCGCGGATCGGGCATTGTCTGCTCGCGCGGACCGGGGCAGGTATTAGTCTCTTCCTTGTTCCCAATATCTATGACGACGCTAACGGTGATCCTCAATCAAATGCGGTTACAGTTCGCCGCATTGAGGAGAAGATGGGGTTGCACGGGTCGCCAACCTGCGCGCTAGGATTTGAGGGTGCCAAAGGCTGGCTCCTGGGTGAAGAAGGCAAGGGACTGCAGAATCTGTTCGTGATGATCACGAACATGCGTTTGTGTGCCGGCGTGCAGGGCATAGGCATTGCATCTGCCGCTCTCGACGTCGCACTCAAGTACGCACGGGATCGCAAACAAGGTGGCGAGCTCAAGGCACCGCCTGTGGCGATTGCCGAGCACGCTGACGTTCAGCGAATGCTGCTGGAGTCAGCGGCGCGCGTTCATACACTTAGAGGTGTTGGTCATTTAATCGCGGTGCAGGCCGACCTTGCCTTTCATGAACCGGATGACAAGGAACGGGCTCGGTCCCGAAGCTTGTTGCAGTGGCTGCTACCTGTTTTCAAAACGGAAGGGGGCATGTGCGGTTTCGATGTCGCGAGCACCGCCGTACAGGTGCTGGGAGGAGCCGGGTATACCAGAGAATGGCCTGTCGAACAGTATTTACGAGATGCGCGCATTGCGACGATCTATGAAGGCACGTCGGGCATCCAGGCACTGGATTTACTGCGTCGGCAGGTATGGCGGGAAAAGGGCCGGGGGATGGTCGTATTTCTCGAGCTAGCACGCAAGGATTTGGATCTCGTTTCTGGCAGTGAGAGGCGCAGCGCCCAAGCATGCTACGACTTGCTCGAAGATGCTGCAGCGCAGCTATATCAGATGCAGAGCCTCCCGCGGAATGCCGAGTGTGGCGCCAACGCGTTCCTGGAACTTTCTGGTTTAGCTGCGGCCAGCTGGATGGCCACACGATTAGCCAGCTTGGCAGCCGAAACGCCCGTCAGGAGACGACTGGCCGCCGCGGGCCGCTACCATCTTGTTGATCTGGCGGATCGCGCAGCGGCATTACACGCGGCTGCCGTCAGAGGAGCCGCCAACCTAGAACTCTTTAAATTTCTCTAAACCTAGAAAGCGCGATCCATGCTGCAATTGCAAACACGCACAGTCTTTGATGCCGACCACTCGATGTTTCGTGACCAGGTCAGGAAAGTATTCGAACGCTCGCTCATTCCCAATATGGCGCGCTGGAACGAGGCTGGCATAATCGGCCGGGACTTCTGGCTCACATGCGGAGAGGCCGGCCTGTTGTGCCCGACCGTTCCGGAAGAATTCGGCGGTATCGGAGGTGATTTTCGATACAATGCCGTCATAGACGAAGAGCTTTGCTACATCGGATCGCCAGCCGGGATAATCCTTCAATCCGATGTAGCCGCAGATTATTTAGTGCATCATGGCTCACAGTCCCAGAAAGAAGACTGGTTGCCTAAAATGATATCAGGTGAGGCGATCGCCGCCGTCGCGATGACAGAACCCGGCGCTGGATCTGACCTTCAATCAATACAAACCTTTGCTGCACGTGACGGCGATAGCTATGTCATCAACGGGTCTAAAACCTACATCACGAATGGGCAGAACGCCGACTTCATCATTCTCGTCGCGCGGACAAGCAGGGAGCATTCACCGGATAGTATATCCTTGTTTCTGGTTGAGGCCCACCGGGCAGGTTTTTCCCGGGGACGAAATCTGGAAAAAATCGGTCAGCATGCTGCAGATACGTCTGAGTTGTTTTTCAGTGATGTCCGTGTCCCCGCAGACAATCTATTAGGTGATGAGGGAAAGGGCTTCAAATATTTAATGAAGCGCCTGCCGCAGGAGCGGCTGAGCATCGCGATTTGTTCACAGGCGGCCGCGCAACGGGCATTCGATGAAGCCGTCGCCTTCACCAAGGAAAGAAAGGCGTTTGGGCGTACAGTCTTTGACTTTCAAAACACCCGATTCAGTCTCGCAGATCTCGCCGCAAAGCTTCAGGTGGGGTGGGCACATATCGACTGGGCACTGATGCGCCACGTCAATGGTGTACTGACGGCAACCGAGGCGTCCGTTGCAAAACTATTTCATACCGAACTGCATTGGGACTGCTGTGATGTTGCTTTACAGCTTCATGGGGGTGCCGGTTACATGGAAGACTATGACATCGCCCACTTGTGGCGCGACGCACGCGTGGCCCGGATCTTCGGAGGAACCTCTGAAATCATGAAAGAAGTTATTGGGAGGTCCTTGTGATTGAACATCTTCGGCCGAATGGCGGTGCTGTTTTCGGGAAAAGGAGCGGAAAATGATTACTCTCCAGATGGAACTCACACCACAGGAAGTGGCTTTCCGCGATGAAGTCAGACACTTCCTCGATGAAAAATTCACGTCAGACTTGCGGCGGGAATCAGCTGCGCAAATCGGTGTATTTGCACATGCTGACCTGACACGGCGGTGGCAAGCCATTCTGCATGAGCGCGGATGGGCGGCGCCGCATTGGCCAAAGAAATATGGCGGTGCCGAGTTCACGGCAATGGAACAATACATCTTCTCCGTCGAACTTAGCAAAGCTGGCGCCCCGGCTTTGCCCGCACTCGGATTGAATATGTGCGGGCCGGTGATCATGCGCTTTGGGACACAGGTCCAGAAGGACTATTTTTTGCCAAAAATACTGACGACGGAGCATTACTGGTGTCAGGGATATTCCGAGCCGGAAGCAGGGTCTGACCTTGCTTCTTTGCGGTGCCGCGCTGTGCGAAAGGGCGAGAAGTATATTATCAACGGTCAGAAGACCTGGACCACTCATGCGCATTTCGCAAACTGGATCTTCATGCTGGTGCGCACAGCCACTGAAGGAAAACCGCAACAGGGGATCAGTTTCATCCTCGTGCCGATGGACACTCCGGGTATTACGGTGCGTCCTATCTATTCCATGTCAGGCGAGCATGAAGTGAATGAGGTTTTTTTTGATGAGGTCAGCGTTCCGGCTGAAAACCTCATCGGCGAAGAAAACAAAGGATGGGACGTTGCGAAGTTCCTCCTGGTGAATGAGCGGGGTGGCGGGTCGCCAGCAACCTATCTTAAAGGCACGCTGAAAAAGCTGCTGACCTTGATGGAATCTCCGAGCGGTCAGGTCACGGCTCAAAAACCGTCCTTTCAACGAAAACTAGCCGAAATCGAACTGGAAGTCTTTGCTGTCGAATGCATGGAACTCGAGATACTGGCCGACGTAAAATCCGGCAGGGCCGAGTTGGACGCGTCCCTGGCTTCTATTCTGAAACTCAAGTCAAGCGAGATACTGCAGACGATTACTGAGCTGGAGGTCGAGGTGATTGGTCAATACGCTTTGATCCGTCAAAGCAGCGATCTGTACGGCGATGACATGAATGGTGCGCCAGACGAGACAAGAATTCCGGTAGCTCACTATCTCAATATGCGTGCGTTTTCTATTTTTGGTGGTTCGAGTGAGGTCCAAAAGAACATTCTCGCACGAACGGCGCTGGGATATTAGAGGGACAGAGACAATGAATTTTGAGCCGAGTGAACTGCAATCTGCAATCTCAGATACTCTCTACAAGTTCCTTCAGGACAAGTACGAATTCCAAACCCGTGTGCGGAGGACGAATGCGAAGGCTTGGGTGGATGATTTGTGGTGCGAACTTGCGGAATTGGGTGTGCTTTCTGTTTCTATGGACGAAGAAGTGGGCGGGCTCGGAGGAGGATTTGAAGAACTTGCAGCGGTTATGCGTATTTTCGGGCGCTGGATCGTGAACGAGCCGTTTCTCTCATCTATTATCATCGGGAGTGGAATCCTCAAGAGATCACCGGCACCGGTTGCGGGAGTCGTTCTCGCGAAAATCACCAGAGGTGAAGTCAGGGTAAGTCTGGCGCATGCAGAAACGGCTCAGATCTCCGACCTCCTCGATTTTCGTGCCGAGGCGACCTCTGATGGAGCAGCGTACGTTCTTAATGGACGCAAGGTCCTTGTGCTTGATGCGCCGTTGGCTGAGTACTTTATCGTGTCAGCGCACCTATGTGATAATGACGGAGCGGAAGGGCAGGACGCATTGTTTCTGGTAAGCCGTTCGGCGACCGGGATTACGCAAACCGACTATCGCACGATTGATGGTGGCCACATGTCGGACATCGTTTTCACCAATGTGTCTTTGACGGCCGACACACTGCTAATATCGGGAAATGCAGTGGGGGATACACTGTTGCGTGTGCAGGACGAGGCAATACTGGCAATCTGTGCAGAGGCGTGCGGAGTAATGGCGGCCATGCTGGAAATGACAGTTGATTACACAAGACAGCGTCATCAGTTTGGCCGCGCGATTGCCGACAATCAGGTCATCCAGCATCGGCTGGTTGATATGATGATTGGTGTGAAACAGGCGACATCCATGACAAATGTAGCGTGCAGAATGCTTGAATCACCTGATCGACAGTCCATCGTCGCCGCCACGAAGGCGTTCATCAGCAAGGCCTCTCGGTCCGTCGGGCAATCTGCCGTACAACTTCACGGGGGCATCGGAATTACAAATGACGTTGCGGTCAGTCACTATTTTCGACGTGCCTTAATGATCGAGCAGCAATTCGGTTCATCTGAGGAGCAACTTGAACGCTATCTGGAGTTGTCTCAGCAGATGAGAAGCGCCTGACGGCCTTGCGGTTGGCATTCTAACATGCTAGTAAAACTGCTTGTTTGAGCGCTCAGCTGTTTTGCTGTCCTGGCAGGGCCGCGTTCACCCAGTGCCTATGACCGAAGGTCATGAGCTATTCTGGGGGGGGGCGGCCGGTCAGGGTATGCGGCAGGACCGTCAATGTCAGTCTTTTATTGCTTGGTGAAAATGTGTCCCTGCTGCTTTCGAGAGAGGATCTGGATTTCATCGTGTTTGATTGGCTCCGCATCGAGGAGCTTCTTGAGAGCGACTTATACAAAGAACACGATGTTGAAGTGTTGCGCGCCGTTCTCGAGTTGTCAGAGAGGCTCGCAACGGATCTCTTCTATACGCATAGCAAGATTGCTGATTCTGACGAGCCGGGTATGCAAGCGGATGGGGAGGTTCGGCTGCCCGCAGAGACCAAATCGGCGTTGCGGGCGCTTGCCGATGCCGGGTTAATCGCAACATCGATGCCGGTAGCAGTCGGCGGAATGCAATTGCCGTTCATGCTCGACAAAGCCGCTTTTGCCTGGTTTCAGGCCGCAAATGCTGCAACGTCCGGCTATGCTCTTTTGAGCATGGCTGCGGCGAATCTCCTGATCGAGCATGGGTCCGACGCTCAGATCGCGACCTATGTCCCCCGGCTCGCAAACGGAACCGATTTTGCGACGATGTGCCTCTCGGAACCACAAGCCGGCTCGTCCTTGTCGGATATCAAGACAACTGCACGGAATGATGCGGAGGGGTTTTGGCGCCTGACCGGCAATAAGATGTGGATTTCAGGCGGGGATCACCAGTTATCAGAGTCGATTACCCATTTGGTTCTTGCAAGGACGGAAGGCGCGCAACCCGGTGTGCGGGGCCTGTCGCTCTTCATTGTGCCCAAGTTTTTTACACATTCTGATGGAAAGCTGGAGCGGAATGATGTGATCGTTGCTGGTCTTAATCATAAAATGGGTCAGCGCGGAACGGTAAACGCCGCGCTCAATTTCGGGGAAGGGCGTTTTCTTCCGAATGGAAAGCCAGGCGCTATCGGTTACCTGATCGGCGAACTTGGGTCGGGTTTGACATGCATGTTCACGATGATGAATGAAGCGCGAATTGCTGTGGGCACAAGTGCGGCGGCAATCGGCTATACTGGCTATCTTCACGCATTGGACTATGCCAGAAACCGTCCGCAAGGGCGCCATCCGAACGTCAGAGATCCTGAGTCACCACCAGTCGCGATTGTTGAGCATACCGACGTCAAGAGAATGCTGCTTACTCAAAAGGCATTTGTTGAAGGGGCGCTTGCTCTCAATCTGTATTGTGCCCGCCTGGTGGACGAGCTTCGAGTGGAGCGCGGCTACGATACTGAGAGCGCGAAGGATCTCCTTGAGCTTTTAACCCCGGTTGCAAAAAGCTGGCCTTCCAAGTTTTGCCTGGAAGCCAATGATCTGGCGATCCAAGTTCATGGCGGTTATGGTTATACGCGAGATTTCAATGTAGAGCGTCTGTACAGGGACAATCGACTAAATCCAATTCATGAGGGTACTCACGGCATACAGGCAATTGATCTCCTCGCTCGCAAGGTCAAGCAGAACGACGGTCGCGCATTATTACTCTTTGAGAAGAGAATTCGGGAGACTTGCGCGCGTGCGTCAGCAAAGGGCAAAGATTGCGCCATATTCTCAGCTCAGATTTTGGTGGTATTGGAACGGTTGATTATTCTCACCCGGGAGCTTGGAAACATCCCGGACATGTCGCTTCGATTGGCGAATGCTTCCCTCTATCTCGATACGTTTGGGCATCTGACGATCGCGTGGATCTGGCTGGACAAACTTGTCTTAATTGGTGACCGATCCGGTCTCTACTTTGACGGAAAAAGAGCCGCCGGAGCTTACTTTATGCGTTACGAGCTGCCCAAGACGTTAACATCGATCGATCTGTTAAGCGCTACGGACCGAACGATCCTGGATATGCGGCCGGAGTCATTTTGACGCTCACAGAAACACCACCGAAGGGGAGAAAATTATGGATTTAGGCATTTCAGGCCGAACGGCAATTGTCTGCGCAGCCAGCAAGGGCTTGGGGCGGGCATGCGCAGAATCTCTGGCAGAGGCGGGTGTGAATCTCGTGCTCAATGCGCGTAGCATGGAGCCTCTCGAGGCAACAGCCTCGGCTATACGGAAGGATTATGGTGTTACCATAAAGACTGTCGCCGCTGATGCGACGACTTCAGAAGGCTGTGAGATGCTTCGTGAGGCTTGTCCCGAGCCTGATATTCTCATCAACAATGCGGGCGGTCCGCCAGCAGGTGACTGGCGTAAATTTGAGCGGGAGGACTGGCACAAGGCTGTGGACGGAAATATGATCGGCGCAATCTTTCTCATGAAGACGTTTCTTGATGGCATGGCGCAACGAGGCTTTGGCCGGGTCGTGAATGTTACCTCTGGCATGGTTAAGGCGCCACTGGACATCCTCAGCCTATCAGTCGCCGCTCGCCTGGGCCTGACCGGTTTTGTTCGAGGTATCGTTCCGCAGTATGCGCCGAGTGGCGTGACGATAAACAATCTTCTCCCTGAACTATTTGAGACGGATAGGCTGCGTAACAACTTGTCTGTGCTCGCGGAGCGGGATGGTGTGTCGCTCGACAAAAAAATTGAAACCCACCTCTCCAAAGTTCCGGCTGGACGTCTGGGGCGTCCGGAAGAATTTGGAGCGACGTGCGCCTTCATCTGCAGCACGCATGCTGCTTACATGACCGGTCAGAACATCCTGCTGGATGGCGGCTCATACCCAGGAGTATTTTAGAGTGAGTACGCCGGTCCCGCTAAAGTCCGTTACGCTTGAGGATAAATATACGCTCGAGTCGGGCCGCGTCTATTTGACAGGTATCCAGTCACTTGTCCGGTTTCCGATGATACAGGCGGAATTGGACAAGCGCTCCGGGATCAAGACGGCCGGATTCATAACAGGCTACCGCGGGTCTCCTCTTGGCGGCTACGATGACGCTTTGGAGAAGGCATCAAGACATCTGACGACACACAACATACGATTTCAGCCGGGCATCAATGAGGACCTCGCTGCAACTACTATTTGGGGCACCCAGCAAGTATCGATACTGCCTGACAAGACGGTCGATGGCGTGTTTGGAATTTGGTATGGTAAGGGGCCTGGGGTCGACAGGTCTGTTGATGTTCTTAAACATGCTAACGCAGCAGGAACATCAGAATACGGAGGGGTTGTCGCCATTATGGGCGACGATCACGGTTGCCAGTCGTCAACGCTTCCTCACCAAAGCGAACAGGTGATGATGGCCGCGATGATCCCGGTCTTGAATCCCTCATCCATCCAGGAACATATTGATTACGGAGTGCTGGGGATTGCGATGTCCCGTTATGCGGGATGCTGGGTTGGGCTGAAGGCCACGACAGAGATCATTGAGTCGAGTGCAACAGTCGAGATTGGGCTGGATCGTTTCGCGTATACGATTCCATCCACTTTCGTGATGCCCGAAGGGGGGCTGTCCATACGTTGGCCGGATCCCCCGATGGACCAGGAACGCCGACTTCATAATTCCAAAATGGACGCTGTTCTTGCATTCGCACGGGCGAACAAGGTTAACCAAAAAATATTCGGTCTGAATACGGCCCGGATTGGCATTGTCGCGAGCGGGAAGGCATTTGGAGATGTTGCTGAAGCGCTTGAAAATCTGGGCATCACGCAAAATGAGGCGGAGCGGCTTGGTCTGGCACTTTACAAGATAGGCATGTCGTGGCCGGTCGAGCCTGACGGCATTGCGGAATTCGCACGTGGTTTGGAGGAAGTTATCGTAATTGAGGAGAAGCGTGGCTTCATTGAGGATCAGGTCGCTCGCATTCTATACAATGAACCGTCTCGCCCCAATCTCGTCGGCAAGTCGCTTCGACGAGACAAAGATGCATTGCCGTCGATCGGCGAGATCACTCCTGGGCTCGTGGGCATGCTGATCTGTGAACGACTGATACGGATGCATGGTTCACTCCCAGATATCCAGTCACGAGCCATGAGGGTTCTGGAGGCTGGTTCGGCTCTCGCATTGCCCGGACAGTCGAGTCGCGCACCATTTTTTTGCTCGGGTTGTCCACACAATACCTCGACGAATATTCCGGCGGGTAGCCGTGCAATGGCAGGGATTGGCTGTCACGGCATGGCCTACTCTATTCCTGAAAGACGAACGTCTCTGATCACTCAGATGGGTGGTGAGGGGGCCACCTGGATCGGGCAGGCACCCTTCACGACAGAGGGACACGTCTTTCAGAATATGGGTGACGGTACATATATGCATTCCGGTCTTCTGGCGATCCGGGCAGCGTCGGCTGCTGGCGTAAATATAACTTACAAGATCCTCTTCAATGACGCAGTTGCGATGACAGGCGGACAGGCCCACGACGGCGAGTTGAATGTTCCGCTCATCACACGGCAGGTGGCGGCTGAGGGTGCCAAGCGAATATGCGTTGTAACGGATGAGCCTCACAAATATGGCAATCACGCGGATTTCGCTTCGGGTGTGACTATTTTCCATAGGGACGAACTGGACACGATCCAGAAAGAGTTGCGGGAAACGTCCGGCCTGACAGTCTTGATCTATGATCAGACATGCGCGGCCGAAAAGCGCAGGCGCCGAAAACGCGGTACATTCCCGGATCCCGACAAGCGCGTATTCATTAATAGTCGTGTTTGCGAGGGATGCGGGGACTGTTCGGTGAAATCGAACTGCATTTCGGTGAGGCCGTTGGAAACGGAATTGGGCCGCAAACGGGAAATCGACCAGTCGAATTGCAATAAGGATTTCAGTTGCGTCAAGGGATTCTGCCCAAGCTTCGTTACAGTCAAGGGGGCCAAAGTTAAACGCAAGAGCGCAGATCTGCCAAAGTCGCAAGTAATCGACGTTCCCGACCCGCAATTACCTGGGCTGGAAGGGCCCTATAACATTCTGATCACCGGTATTGGTGGAACCGGTGTCGTGACAATTGGCGCCTTGCTTGGAATGGCGGCGCATCTGGAAGGTAAAGGAGTCACTGTGCTGGATGAAACAGGTCTGGCCCAAAAGAACGGCGGGGTGACGAGCCATGTCCGGTTGGCACCTTTCCAGAATGATTTGAAAACTGTCAGGATCGGGGCGGGAGCGGCGGATCTGTTGTTAGCTTGCGATCTTGTGGTTGCGGCAAGGGGATCATGCAGCTCGAGGTTGGATTCTGCGCGGACCCGCGGAATTATCAACAGCGCTGTTACTCCTACATCTGCTTTCGTGAGAGATGGTGCGATCGATCTTTTGGCGACATCGGACCGAAGGGTACTCATCAACAAGTTAGGTGATTCCGCTGAGTTTCTGAAAGCTAGCGATCTCGCTGTCTCCCTGATGGGCGATGCCATCGCAACCAATTTGTTCATGCTGGGCTATGCGTGGCAACGAGGGCTAATCCCATTGACGTTTGCGGCCATTGACAAGGCTGTAGAGTTGAACGGCGTGTCGATTTCTGCCAATCGTGAGGCGTTCCATTGGGGGCGCGCTGCTGCACACGACCTCAACGCTGTCCTGGCTGTCGCGTTTGGAGATCAAGGTGATCGCGCGGCTGAAACTTTCGATTTGGATGCATTCATCAATCGCCGGATCGAGGACCTCGCCGTCTATCAGGATGAAGCATACGCAGACCGCTATAAAAAACTGGTCGATAAGGCGAGAGCCGCCGAACGCGCGGTTGACTCATCGACGACGGCCTTTTCAGAAGCTGTCGCGCGTTACTATTACAAATTGCTGGCGTATAAAGACGAATATGAAGTGGCACGTCTCTACGTAGATGGCACATTCAGGCAAGCATTGGCGAACCAGTTCGAGGGAAATCTGAAGATCACCTATCATCTGGCCCCGCCAATCTTCTCTTCGAGGGACAAGGTTACTGGCGAACTGAAAAAGCGCGAGTTTGGAAGCTGGATGAACATTGGTTTCAAGCTACTAGCGAAGCTAAAAGGATTGAGAGGCGGGCCATTCGACTTGTTTGGCAGAACGGCCGAACGAAAAACTGAGCGTCGATTGATCACCGACTATGAGAACTCTATCGCGAAGATCATTGCTAATCTTACAGAGGACAACTTGGCGACAGCAATCGAAATCGCCCGGACCCCGGATATGGTTCGCGGATACGGGCACATCAAAGAGAAGAACGTAGCCGAGTATGAGCGCCGAAGTGTTGAATTACATGAGCAGGTAGAGAATCTCCAGTCGAAACGACGGCTTGTCATATGACGTCCATATACGACGGTAGCCAGTTTACCGTGTTGAAATTTGTTGCCTGGGCAAGTTGCAACTTTGGTTCCTGTCTTTCCCTGAGGGTGTTCATGCTGAGCTTGGTATGTATGAGGTTGCTGATATTCGCACGCCCGTTTGGAAAAAATGGCAGCCTCTATCCATTTACTCTGAACGACAAATCGCTCTGCGCGAGCGAGCCGTTGCATTGGTTTTCGCCGGAACTGCCGACAATCGGCAACAAAAGATACGCATCTTCTTATTCATAATGACAAGCATCCTGCTTAATCATGTTTCGGTTTTAGATCTATGGATCGTGCTTGATCTGACGGCCGATCTGTTCTCCGAACAGGGCACAAGTATGTTTCGATGTTCGTTGTCTGCCAATACTGAACATGGGGCAGCCGGATCGGCGGTCACTGTTTTCCTGCTGCTCAAAATAGTCAAAAAAGAACTGTATAAGGAGTATCGGAGTCGGATCATCGGTTAATTCAAGCATGAGATCCTATGGCCTGAGCGTCAAATACAAGCGCAGTGTGCAGAGCCATATTTTGCAGAGACTCTGGAATATTATGAACACGGCCTTCGCGGAGCGCTACTCGGTCCTTCAGCCGGTCATAACAGACTTATCCCAGGAGAAACGGCGGTATGGGTAACGAACATGGTGAAGAGAACACATTCGGTATTCGCGAGCGGATAGACGAAGGAGCTGTCAGTATTCGACAGTTATTTATCGTCGGTATATGCTTCGCGATCAACTTCGCGGATGGATTTGACGTAATCGCGATGTCGGTCACTGCGCCGATCGTTTCAAGGCAAATGGGCATTCAGCCTTCAGAACTTGGCGCCGTGTTTTCTGCGGCGCTCTTCGGCATGGCTATTGGCTCACTCGTGCTTGCACCCTTGAGCGACAAAGTGGGACGTCGATCTATCATTCTGCACTCGGTCTTTGCGATTTCCCTTTCGATGCTGCTCACCGCTTTTGCAGGCGCTCTGTGGCAGCTTGTCTCTTTGCGTTTTCTGACAGGCATCGGCATCGGAGCCGTCTTAGCGAGTGCGACATCCATAACCAGCGAGTTTATTCCGGAACGCCGGCGAAGCCTCGCAATAATTCTGGTGGCAACCGGTTTTACCGTGGGTACGGTGGTTGTCGGTCCTCTGGCTGGCTACCTGATAAGCAATCGCGGCTGGCAGTCGGTGTTTCTCGTGGGTGCTTCCATAGGGTTCGTAACACTTCTGACCGCCCTGTTCCTTTTGCCGGAATCGATCGAATACACGGCATCGACTGCCAGGGGAACTGAGAATCGCCTCGTGCTTGTCAACGCCGCTTTGGCGAAAATTAAACTTCCTCCCCTTGAAATTCTGCCCGGCCTGGAAGACATAGACCGCCATTCCAATGGCGGAATCTGTGCGCTCCTCAACGGGAAATATGTCCGAGACACGTTGCTGGTCTGGGCGCTGTTCTTTTCTGTCTACTGGGCCGTCTACTTCTTGTTGAATTGGGTGCCTCAATTGTTCTCGATAGCGGGATTCGAACTGGGTCAAAGTATTGTTGCACTTACAACCTTGACGTTCGGAGGGTTGCTGGGAGCCTGGTTCATTGGAGCGGTTACATCCTGGCTCAATCTCAATTCTATCGTCTCAGCCATGCTGTTGGCCGCAGCCTTGCTGATGTCAGTTTATTATTTTGTTCGACCTGAAGCTGCGTATACGAACTATGTATTCATGTTCTGTGTGGGGTTCACGCTGAATGGCGGATTGACGGCGCTCTATGCCGTCGTGTCCCAAATCTATCCTATCGCGTATCGTGCTACCGGAATTGGCTGGGCTATCGGAATTGGTCGTTTTGGTGCCATTTTTTCCCCTCTGCTTGCTGGTTACGTCATTGGGGCGGATGTAAATATGTATGATTCTATACTCCTGCTGGGCGTACCTGCGGCGGTGTTCGGTGTTATCGCGATCCGCCTACTGAAATGACTGGGTCAAGGGCCTGGCCTCGCATACTGCGAATATGGCTCGTCTGTCATTCTTGCAGGTGGTTCGTTCAGCCGAGGGGGTGGAAGTTGTTCTACCTGGCCGTTTAAAAGCGCCTCTTGGTTGAGCCACTTCTGGAAAAGTCAATTGGTGAATTTCCTTAGCGCCGCTTGACAAAATCATTTTGAGGAAGACTAGTATGCTAGCGTGGCAATTGTTTTCTGGCTCTTGGACGAGTCCAGTTGAACCCGTCATGCAGTCCGCAATGGAGGTAAAGGAAAACAATTCTAGCAATCCGCAAAAGTGGATGCCGCAGTGACCCTACGAGGTCGCAAAAGGGAATCGGGAGGAAATCATGCCAGAAATATCCACTATTGGCACTGTGCCAAATCGTGCATCGCGGGCCGTTGCGCTCACCGCTTTGGCAGGTATTCTATGTTTACTGGGTGCGGAGGCTCAGGTTGAGGACAATGCTGACGCGCGGCCTCAGTCATCAGCCGTGAAGCTCATGCAGACAGTCATAGTCACTGCGACAAAGAAGGAAGAAAATCAGCAGGACGTTCCCCTGGCAGTCACTGCTTTCGGAGAAGATCAGTTGGAAGCGCTGGGCTTCCGGGATCTCTCCTCGCTCAGCTACACGATGCCAAACGTCTCGTTTGATGATAACGGCCAAGTGAAGGGATTTGCGAACTTTTCCATACGTGGCCAAGGCCTGAACAGCTCCATTCCGTCATTGGACCCTACCGTAGGGCTATTCGTTGACGGCGTGTACCAGGGCGTTTCGGCTGGCCAGGTTCAGGACAATTTCGACATCGCCGCGATCGAGGTTCTTCGGGGGCCTCAAGGAATTTATTTCGGCCGGAACGTTACGGGCGGCGCGGTGCTTATTCGGACGAAAGAGCCCACTGACCAGTTCTCCTTTCACGGTCGCGCCGCTGTGGAAACGGGGCTGCGGGTAATCGGAGATATCTCCGTCTCTGGTCCGATCATTGAGGACAAGCTGAAGGGAAAGCTCGCCGCCTACTATACGCATGACGATGGCTGGTTTACGAATGACTTCGATGGCAGTGAATTTGGCGAGGATGAGCAGTATATTATACGCCCTATGCTCACCTTCGCGCCCAATGATGACGTTACATTCAAGCTGCGGGCAGAATCCGGCCATGCAGAAGGTGACGGGCCACCTAGCCAGAACCAGGCTTTATTCAGTCGCGACTCGTTCGATTTTTCGATTGATGAACGTGGCTATTATAAAAACGAATGGGATTCGATAACGCTTCAAACGGATATCGACGTTGGGTTTGGCAATGGCCGCATTACCAATATCTTGGGGTGGCGTTCCTTGACCAGCGATGCATTTCTCGATGTCGATAGTACACCGAACACCGTTTTCGATTCCGGGACGTATCTTGACCAAGATCAGCTCAGCAATGAGCTACGCTACATAGGAACATTCGGGTCATTCGACGTGACCACGGGGGGTTACTACTTCACTCAGGATCTGTTCTTCCTGGAAAGACGGATATTTGGCGGTGGCGCGACGATTCTCGATGGGGGGGGAGACGGAACGTTTTCGACAGTTGCGGGATTTCTCGCAGTGGACTGGCACCTTAATGATGCCTGGACGGTAAACGTAGGCGGACGATACAGTAAGGAAGACAAGGAAGCAAAAGTTTCCACGTTGCGCCCTGGCGGCGCAGATTATCCAACCCGTAGCGGCCTGAACGCAGACTTCCAGGACAAGGACACGTGGGAGAGCTTTTCGCCCCGGCTCGGGTTGCAGTGGGAGCCTGATGAGGATACGCAGGTTTATGCCTATTTCGCAAAAGGGTTTAGAAGCGGCGGCTATAATTTCCGTAATACTGTGCCAGGCGCAACGCCGGGTCCTTACGATCAGGAAGAAAACACGACATACGAAATTGGTCTGAAGAAGGTCTTCAACGACGGCAAGGGCCGGGTCAATGTTGCGGCCTTCCAAAATACGATCGACAATATCCAGCGCGAAGTTCAAGTTCCTTTTGGGAATCTCGGCTTTGTACAGCAGATCCAGAATGTCGGAGAAGCCGAAGTCGTCGGCTTTGAAGGCGAAGTGCAATACGCCGTTACCGAAAACCTGGTATTGGCGGCGAATGCCGGCTATCTCGACAGTCAATACAACTCAGTGAATTTGGACATCACGCGCGATGGTATCATAGACGACAAGGACATGGGGCTGCTTCTTCCGCGTCTGGCGCCCTGGATTTATGGCGCCAGCGCAACGCTGGACGTGCCGATAAATCAAGGTCTGATCAGTGGACGGATTGCGTACAGTCATCGTGATAAGTCGTTCCATACTGATGATAATGTCGGATATTATGCGCCGATTGATCAGTTGAACGGCAGCATATTCTTTGAGCCAAGGAACGCCAATTGCAAGTTTACTCTTTATGGCAAGAATCTCACGAATGAGACGACATATGGCAACAATGTCGTACTGCCTGACAGCCCGGCATTTGGCGGCGATGGAGTGCCGGGCAACGCGTTTCCGACATTTGCTCCACTTGGTCGCGGGCGTGTGATTGGCGTCGAGGTCACGTTCGACTATTGATAGTAAGCGATTTAGGCGTGATCGCAATTCCGCTGGCCGCACCCAAACAAAGTTGGGGTGCGGCCAGCCTCTCAATGGCTGCGAAAGAAGCGGGACGGGAACCTGCTATCCTTGTGCGTGAGTAAGGCGAGTTTCTGTATGAATGCAAAGTATGATGCTCAAATGGAAAACGGCTTTCCAGACGCGGCTACAATCGCTGCGACAAAGCTTTTTGATGCTTTCGAAACCGGCAAACACGTGGCGCCAGTTCGAGATATTTTACGCCAAGACATAGGCCAGGCTTATCAATCGCAGCTAATTAATCTGAATCGCTGGCTTGCATTGGGCAGACTGCCTGTCGGGAGAAAAATCGGCCTCACGACAGAGACTGCCCGCAAGACTTTTAAGGCAATGGAGCCGACATGCGGGTTCCTGTTCTCAGATGCCATGTATGGGCACCAACAGGTATTACCTCTGGATTTGATGAGCCAGCCGATTGCAGAGGTTGAGATCGCCTTCAGGATGGCTTCGGATATAACAAGCATTCCGTCGACGAGGGATGAGGTTGCGAAGCTAATAGGCGCCGTTTTGCCAGCCGTCGAAATTGCAGGTAGCCGGGTAAGAGAATGGGATGTCCAACCGGTTGACATGATCGCCGACAATGCATCGGCCGGGCTCTTCGTTCTAGGGCAGGCGACCCCCTGGTCGGAGTTTTCGCCCTCTGACATGCCGACTGTGAGTTGCTACAGAAATGGTGATTGCCTTGACATGTCGGCACGGAATGCCTGGGTTCTTCCCAATGCGCTCAGTTCGACTCTGTGGCTGGCGCAGAAGGCGATCCAACTTGGCCGCCCGTTGTTGCGGGACGAAATCATTCTTACGGGGAGTATATTAAAGCCATTCCAGATCCATCGAGATGATCTGGTTCGTGTGGAATTTGCCGGTTTAGGGGTGGTGGAATTTTCTGTGGGTTAAGCTGCCCTGCACATTGCCTTACGATTCTGCAGATCAATTTCACATTGTCCGAAAAACAAGGACGGCGAACCTGGTCCCGCTTGAACAGGGAACTGGTCCGCCTCCTTTGTGCATTTGAGGTTGGAGAAATCAAAGCTCGACGTCGTGCATACCTGCTGCTTCAATGCCGTGACCAAATATGTCCTTAAGGTGGTATTGCTGCTGTGAAAAAGCCGGCTCACCGCCCCACCCAAGTTCGAGCAGCCAGCCCGAGGGCGTTGCAAAGTAGAAAGTCAGCGCGGCGTCGTTTGCGTGTTTGCCTAGCTGCAGGGCGACATCTATGTCACGTTCGCGAACGATGTCATGTGCTTTGCCGAGATCGTTGATATGATCGTATTCAAGCATCATATGGTTCAAACGCTTTTCGTCTCCGACGCCGAATGCAAGCGAATGTTGACGGTCATTGCAGTACATGAAGGTAGGCTTCACGACGCCGTTCGGCGAGTTTAAGTGATACTGAACATTGCCCTTGAGGCCGAGCGCAGAATAGAAGCGATACGACTCTTCGCTATCGAACGACCGGATGAGGATGTGGCCGAGACCCTGCTTTCCGGTGACCCACTTGCCATGCATGCGGCGTCCAGGATGGAATGGCAGGTGCGTGTCAACAAGCGGACCATGAAAAATCTCGACCGGGTTACCGGATGGATCGTCGACTTTGAGCAAGCCAAGAACCCTGCGTTCCTGCATGTCTTCGAGTGTTCCATCTCGCGTTTGATAACCAGCGGTCTGGAGTTGCTCCTTGATCGACTGAAGTGCATCAGAATCTGCGACGCGCCAGCCCATATAAGCGAGATCATCCTCGTCCGATGCGTGGAGAACCAGCCTGTGGTGCCAGTAATCCATCCTGAGATAAATTCGGTCCCCTTCGCCTTCGTCTAATGCTTCAAGGCCGGCGACTGAGGTCGCGAATTCCTTCCAGCTTTCCATATTTGAAACGTTGAGCCCCACATATCCCAATTCGGTCACTGCAGCCATTTGGTGTCCTTCCCATTATGTTTTATTCGTCTTGAATCAATCGGGAGCGCCATCGCGTTGATTTAGAGCACAAGAAGAGCGTGACGAAAAAAATGACCAGTCTGTTTTCAAGACTTGCCATTGATCACCGCAAAATTACTCACTGCCAAACCTAAAACGAAATACCGAAAGCCGACCATCCAAACCAAAAGATACTGAAATGTTAGCATTCCAGATAGCGGAATGCAATCTGGCAAATCAATGACCGCCTTATGTCGCAATACCTATTTGACAGGCTTTGGCGCTGGCTCCCGATAAGCCGCGCGCGCGAATGCAGTGCCTCGACTTTGCTTCATTTTTGGCAACCAGTAGGGCAGTTTGGTCATGATGCCGCCGTCCAGGCGAATGGCTTCGCCATTGATCATCCGTGATGCATCTGATGCCAGAAAGACGACGACGTTTGCAATGTCTTGCGCTTCGGCAAGATAAGGCAAGGGCGTTTCAGTAGCAAACATCTTGATCTGATCGGGAGGAAGGGTGGCCCGACCGCGTTCCGTCAGCACAAGGCCCGGAATGACGGCATTACATCGCACATTGTTCCGCCCATATGTCGCTGCAACCTCTCGCGTGAGTTGGTGGAGGCCCGCCTTGGCGGCGCTATAAGACGGTAGATCGACAGTCGCGTGGGTGGATGCAGCTGAGGAAGTGTTGATAATCGAGCCGCCGCCAGACTCAATCATGTGAGGCAACGCGTGCTTGCATCCCAGCATGGCGCTCGTCAGATGTGCATCAATTGTCTTGTGCCACCACTCCAAGGGCAGATCTATTATTTCGCAGTCAGGGGCGACAGATCTGGGGACCCCTGCATTATTGTGGAGCACATCAATTCTGCCAAAAGTATGCATTGTAAATTTAACAAGCTCGCAAATTTGTTCCTCAGAAAGAATATCGGTCTTGCAGAACGCTACGGTTCCGGCGTGCAGTCCGCTAGCTTCCATGCAAGCCAGTGACTTCTCTTCATTAACATCGGCTATAACAACATTTGCGCCCAAACTCGCAAGCGTTCGCACCGTGGCCTCACCAATACCGGAAGCGCCCCCCGTAACAATTGCGACTTTTCCCTCAAAATCCAGCATTTCCGCTTCCTATGTGAAGTTCACGCTCCCCCTGGTCCCAGATGAACCGAGACGAATTATTCTGTCCGTAATAGCCCGCTGACCTGAGGCTTCGCTGCGATATGCTCGCCCATCATCCTTTCCGCAGCGGTGGCGTCCCGCTTGCAGATACGTTCAGCAATTTCCCGGCGTTGCCTGATAAAGTATTTCGCTGAAGCCGGAGCCATTTTTGGGGCACCCTGCCACAAGTAAAAAATTGACAACTGTCTGAAGTTTTCCGTGCGCGCCTTGAGCAATGGCGATCTTGCCATTTTCCAGATCTGATCATGAAAATCATTTAGCGTATCAATATATGCACGTCGTGCCGCCAGCTCATCAAGCGACTTAGGTGCTGGGCGTGCGGCTATGTGCTTGAGGATATCTGCTTCAGAATCCGAGTGCCGATTCGCCGCAAAAGATGCGACAGTGCCTTCCAGTTTACTGACTGCCAGAAAAAAATCTTCTATCTCATTGGGAGTTGGGGAAACGACTTTGCACCCGACTTGAGGTATAATTTCCAAATAACCTAATGTTCGAAGATGCGCTATTGCCGCACTCACCGGCTGTTTGCTGGCACTCATCTCGTCAGCTAGCTGGCTGATAGTAATGGGTTCCGCGAATTTGTACATTCCCAGTACGAGACGGCGTTCGAGCTCTTCAGCGATTTCTCCCGCTTTTCCCGACAGCGTCGAACGACGATCAGACGTAAACATTCTGGTATTAGATTCCTGTGTTTCGAACCCGACAGGGGGTCGATTGTGTTTCGGAGTAGTGTGACATCCTACTATGTCATTATGAGGCATGTTTATACTATCCGATTGTAAATTCTGAAACAATTCTGCGCTTCCTTCGGTTCGTAGAAGCGACTGGAAGGCGGCGGCGCCCTGAATATGAGCCGGCTTATTGCTCCGGTGGCCAGCCTTTTCGGCGCGGGTGAGTGGAATCGTTCTGTGAATTTGAATCTTGCCAAACAAACATCCGGAATGCTAGCATGTCAACTTAGGTGAGATGGGCGATGCTGTCTTTGGCACGACCCCAGTGAAGAGGTGATCATGAAGAACTTTACCCCTGCTATTCTAGAGAGCTTACTTGATGAGCGACCGGAAGAAGGAATTTTTCGTGTTCACCGAAGCATGTTTCTGGATCCTGAAATCTTCGAATTGGAAATGCGTTACATATTTGAAGGGAACTGGGTCTATGTGGCCCATGAGAGTCAGATTCCAAATCCCAACGACTTCATGACGACCCATATCGGGCGCCAACCCATTATTCTAACACGCACTGCCCAGGGTGATCTCTCTGCCGTCTTGAACGCGTGTGCCCACCGGGGATCAATGCTGGAGCGCTCAAGCTGCGGCAACAAGAAACTCTTTGTTTGTCCCTTCCATGCTTGGAGTTTCAGGAATGATGGCAAGGTGCTGAGCTGTGGAGAGACAGAAACTTCAGGCTACGGACCGGGCTTCCAAAAGGACAACCATGACCTCGCAAAAGTACCGCGGCTAGAAAGTTATCGCGGGTTCATTTTTGCGAGCTTGAACGCTGACGTGCCTGACCTTCAAACGCATCTGGGGGCGGCATGTAAGTTCCTGGACATGATTGTTGATCAGGATCCGAAAGGTGAAATTGAAGTCCTGCCAGGGATCCACACATACACCTATGATGGCAACTGGAAGCTGCAGGCAGAAAACGGCGTTGATGGTTATCATGTGGGGCCAATTCATGGGAATTACGTGGAGACGACAACCAATAGGCAAAGGATCGCAGCCGGGCGCAAGGTTCAGGACGTTGTTGATGTCGGTGGGTTCAACCGTTTTGATGGCGGCTTCTATGCGTTCGAGAATGGACATGTTGTTTTGTGGAACGAATCTCCAAATCCGGAGGTCAGGCCTGCCTTTGAGTCCAAGAGGGAACTCATTGAAAAATTTGGCGACGCAAAAGCGCACTGGATGGCCAATTGCTGGAGGAATCTGCTCCTGTATCCGAATGTCTTTATGATGGATCAGATGAGTTCCCAAATCCGCATGTTCAGACCTCTTGCGGTGGACAAAACCCTTGTGACAGCTGTTTGTTTTGCTCCAAAGAATGAGAGTAGTGACAAGCGATCTGTTCGCTTGCGCCAGTACGAAGACTTTTTTAATGCATCCGGGATGGCAACACCGGATGATCTGGCCGCGTTTAATGCGAGCCAGATTGGATTTAATGCCTCCAATGCTGAATGGAGCGACATCTCCAGAGGCGCCAGAAACCAATTCCAAGGTGCTGACGGGCGAGCCCATAAGTCGGGGTTTGTCCCACAATACGGTGGAAAGCAACTTCAGGATGAGGGCATATATCTGAACCAACACCATCAATGGCTCGAGTTGCTCACGCGGGGACTCCAAAGGGAACCGTATTCGATGGCGAGGGCTGCAGAGTGACGATGACCTTAAACAGATCTGTGTCGGATGAGGTATTCCTCAAGGCCCAACGCTTCCTGGCACTGGAAGGATATTTGATCGACTGCAAAGACTGGGATGCATGGATCGAGCTGTACGATGTCAATGCCGAATATTGGGTGCCGGCATGGAAGAACGAATCGACTGTTACCAATGATCCTTCGCGTGAGCTTTCATTGATATACTATCCCAATCGCGCGGGTCTGGAAGATAGAGTATTTCGTATAAAGACAAAAAAATCCTTGGCCTCATATCCGTTGCCGAGGACGTGTCATATTATGAACGTGGCGCGCGTGTCGGAGCTCGAGAACGGGCACATTGGTGTGGAGTGTAGCTGGATAGTGCATACGTACAGGCTGGAGACCGCGCATCACATCTTCGGTCTCTCCAGATACGAACTCAAACAGTCCGGACCGGACATGAAGATCGTTAAAAGGCACACGGTCGTGCACAATGATACAATCCCCAACGTGCTAGATATTTACAGCATCTGATAATCGAGAGCGGGTGCTGCAAGGTGACATTCACAGAGCGTGATCTATTCTGCGTCAAGAACAAAACAGTGTTGGTCACCGGCGGGAGCCGGGGCATTGGTGAGATGATCGCAACCGCGTTCGTGCAGTATGGCGCCAATGTATTCATTTCGTCACGCAGCTCAGAAGACTGCGAAAGTGTGTGTTCGCGGCTAGGTGGAACCGGGCGCATCTCCGCCATTCCGGCCGACTTGTCTTCAATTAGTGGTATTGATGATCTGGTGGCGAAACTGAATAACGAGACGGTAGGTCTTGACGTTCTGATCAACAACGCGGGGGCGACATGGGGCGCGACTATCGATGATTTTCCGGAGTCGGGTTGGGACAAGACGCTCAACCTAAATCTGAAGTCCCCTTTTTTTCTCAGCCAAAGATTGCTGCCCAGTCTCCGGCATCGAGCAAGCCGCCACAGTCCTGCGCGGATTATCAACATTGCTTCGATCGATGGGATACAGCCACCGGAGTTTGATACGTTTGCCTATTCAGCTTCCAAATCCGGCTTGATCATGCTGACGCGGCATATGGCCAAGAAGCTCGCACCCGAGCAGATCCTTGTGAATGCGGTTGCCCCCGGCTTCTTCCCTAGCAAGATGACGCAGAAATCCCTTGAGACGATAGAAGAGGCGGTGCTCGAGAGCACGCCTCTCGGACGGTTGGGGGAGCCGGACGACATTGCCGGGTTAACCCTGTTCCTGGCATCTGGCGCGTCGTCGTTTATTACGGGCGCTTGTATACCTTGCGATGGCGGGCGCTCGACGTGCGGCTGATCCGAAAAGCTTTCGGCTCACATGCGTCCTGCAACCGGTAGCAACGCGCCGTTTACGGCCGAGGATCTTGGCGAGATCAGGAATTCGATGACATTTGCGAGTTCCTCGGGCGCGACCCACAAGCTGGGGTCCGCGCTAGGCATTTCTTTGCGGTTAGCGGGCGTATCGATGATTGTCGGCAGCACGGCGTTCACGCGTATGTGTCGGCTTAGCAATTCGGACGCCAGGCTTTCGGTCAGTCGCGAAACGCCAGATTTTGTTGCGGTGTAGGCAGCCATGCCCAATTCTGCTTTCGAGGTCGCGGCTGCACTCACATTTACGATCGCGCCGCCTTCGGCGGGAAAAAGTGGAACAGCTGACCGGCAAGCCAGCAAACTAGTCTTTACGTTGAGGCTCCACAAGCGATCCCATGTCGACGGGCTACCTTCAAGCACCGTTTCCCAAGAAAAACCGCCCGCCACATTCACCAAAGCGGAGATCGACCCGTGCTGTTGCCTTATCTGTACAAAGGCTTGCGCGCACGCATCTTCATCCGACAAATTTACGCCGCCTATGAAGTCATGGAGGCAATCTGCATTTGGGTATTGACTGCTGATATCGATACCGATGACACGCGTCCCTTGATTGGAGAGATGGCGGGCCACGGATGTGCCGAGCACACCGCTAACGCCCGTTACGACTATGGCCTGTTCACGCAAGAGGGTTCTCCTGTAATTCGATTGTGAGGGTGAGGAAGTTCAGAGCACGTTGCAATCCGCTTGAAACACGATTCTTCCATCTATCAGTGTCGCTGAAACCAGATCGCCTGATAACGTGTTCAAAGCGGCCGCCACCGGTAGATTGAGCAGGCAAAGATCGGCAGGGTCGCCAACACGTATTTGCCTGACCGGCCTACCCGGGCAGGCAGGACTGCCGAGGTACAAATTGAGGGCTGCGTCAGGAGAAATACGCTCGCCGCCGCCAACAATTCGACCTTGCCGGGTCGTTCTCGTCGTCGCGGTTCGCATAGCCAGCCACGGGTCGACTGGCCCATAGGGGGAATCGGAACTCCCGCCGACGGGTATATCACAACGCAAAAGGCTGCCGCACCGATACAGGTCTTCTTGTTCGTACGCTTCCACACGCGCAAGATATCGTTCACCGCGCGAATGAATAAATCCGGGCTGAGTGATGATCGTCAGGCCGTGTCGTCTCAAGGGTTCAAAAGCATCCTGTGGAATGATCCCGCCGTGCTCAATCCGGTCGCCGGGTAATGAACCGAATGTGTCAAAAGCGGCAAGACAATAGGAAAGTTCCACGGACGTCACGCAATGAACGGCTAATCCGCGGTTCCACTGTCTGGCCAATTCAAACCGGGATTCCAGATCGGCGAACTCGGGCAGGCTCCTCTCGTCCAGGACGATTTTCAACTCCCCGATCTCGAAGCTTTTCTCCTCGCAAGGTATTAGCGCTCCTCCGCTCATTAGCCTGAGATGCTGGGGCAGTGCGCCTGATCGATGTGCTCGTCCGAGCAAAGATGCTGTTGCCTGCGTTGTTGAGACGCTTGCATCAGTTACCCTCGTTATACCGAAAGATGACAATTCTGAGCCGAGACTCGCCAGATCCGGAGGGGAGCTTGCGAGGCGATCTTTTAGCCAAGCCGTCTCCCTCCAGATTCTGCCCGTCAGGCGACCCGCCTTGTCGCGTTCAACCCCACCAGGCAAGCTGTCAGCGTTGCCTGTGATGACATGCTCAAGTGCGAGACTGTTCAGTACCCAAAGGGCTCCTGTCCGGTCTTGCGCGCGGATGGGGCGGGTGGAATCCACTTTGTCTAGTGCATATCTGTCAGGAATTCCGATTGCGGATGCATCAAGTCCCGTCGCTCTCAGCCATTGTCCCTGCGCCAATCGAGCTCCTGCGCTGCGTATTGACGTGATCAAATCATCCATGGAAGTGACATGTTCAAGCGACAGAGATGCCTTGTTTGCCGCTGTGCCAAGGAGATGAATATGATGGTCCGACAGGCCTGGCAGCAATGCGCCGCCATTTGCATTGATTACGGTATCTGGTCGCCAGCCGAATTCTTCATCGCGGCGTATGGAGTCAATTTTTCCAGCCTTCATACCGACGCTCATGCCAGTCAGGCCGTCAATTTCGGCATTGCAGATGAGTAGCGGGGGTGAGTGAGAATTTGTCATTCGGGAGAAGCGCTAACAAGCGATATATTTTGTTCGGCCAAAGTGGCAGCTGCTCCGGCGGCAACGCTTGCGAGGGAAGCATCGATGAAAGCACCGGTACCCCTGTTCACAGCTTCCAGACCGGACATGGCCGCAGAAAGACCGGTGAGTGGATCAGCTATGGCATCACCCAAAAACATGGGGCTGCCATCTGTGTAATACTGAACCAACCCGCCGGACACGGCTGCATCATCTCCAAAACCAATTCTAAGAGATTGCGGCCCGTGCCAGCCATGTCCGGTTATCGCAATCCAGATCAGTCCCGTATTGCGCGCCATAATATCCGTGGGCGTAATGCCTAGTTGCTCCAAGGCGCGGGGGCGAGCGCTTGTAATGACAATATCAGCTTTCAGGATGAGATCGCGCAACTCCCGGCGATGATCCGCGCTTTCGAAATCGAGTTGCAGTAGTGCTTTATTTCCATTCAGGCGGAGGTAATGGGGAGATGGTCCACGCATACTCGAAACCGAACGTCTTGCACACTCAACTTTCAGGACGTCCGCCCCCATACTTGTAAATATAGCCCCGCACAAAGGCCCGGCCCACAGGCTTGAGAGGTCTACAACGCGCAGCTGCGACCGGCGCCGGTGAGGGCTTGAGGCACTGTCGGTCGTGTGCGCAAATGGAAAAGGGTATATTGTCTTCGTCTCACCGACAAAGGAAGCAGCCATCCCCAAAAGTGTCGCGGATTTAACAATATCGCATTTCATGCGAGTACGGAACATATTGCCGAAATCATGCCAACAAACCTGGTCCATATGGACTTCGAGTAATGCGGGTATCATTTCCCTATCGCATTCGCGCGGCAGGTTGATGGCAATCCAGCCATCCTTCGCCTGTACCAAACGGCAGGATCCGTTGGCCGACACCTTTCCCGGAATGTTAAGTCCGGTAGAATCAGACCTGTCGAGAACCTCTTCCGGCAGCAGCTGAACGCTGGCTCCAATCAGACTCGATAATCGTTCTATTTCGGTGGTCAACCGATTGACCAAGGGTAATATCATCATGGCTGTGATACATCATGATGTTCAAAAAGTCCCCAGTCAGATATGGTCTCTGCCCGGATACGTTTGCCGCTGAGTGCCAGATACGCTGTTCTGTGCCGGCCGATGGCTGCAGGGAGCGATACAGTGCCACCCGCACCCGGTATCAGTCCCATACCAACTTCGGGCAAGTGCACATAAGTCCCGGCCGTGGCGATTCTGTGGGCGGCAGCAGCAGCGATTTCGATCCCGGAGCCTATGCAAGCCCCATGGACGACTACTGAAGCACGATCTCCAAGGTCAGCCAGGAGCTGCGCACAAGACCGGAGCGTGCGAACACTGTGAGCCAGCGCAAGATCGGTCGCGGACCCGAATTCGGCCAGATCGCCGCCGACTGAGAAACACTTCCCTTGAGCCCTGAGAACAAGACTTGGCTCTGTCGGATCTTCGACCACGTTCGCCAGACATTCAAACAATGCGTCTCGCATACCAGCCGACATGGCGTTCCGGGTCCCTGGAGAATTTAGTGTCAGCCGAACGCAATTCTGTTCGCGTTCAATGAGGACCAGAGGCTCAGACAAATCCACGACCTGTGATCGTGCGGTGGCGCGACTTTCGAGCCACCTTTTGAATTCTCCGCCCCCAAGCAGCGTCGCGTAGGCAAGGGATTCCAGAAGCAAGGCCTGGTCGTAAGACAGGGCTTCTCCCATTCGCAGGACCTGACACAAGATCATGGCGGCAGCTGGGTTTGCCCGTATCTGTTTTTCAAGGCGGGTAACAGTTGTATGAAGCGCGTCTGGGGCAACTTCGACGTACGGGGCGCCCCGTTCGGGGCTAGTAGTCAGCAAGACATCATACGCGTCACAGTCGTGTTCAACTCCACTGACTTCAGATTCAACGCCGAGGATGACAGCATGATGGAGATGACGGAATTGAGCGGCGATGCTTGCGGCCTTCGCGGCGTTCAAGTCGACAATTACGACGGGCCTGTCTCCGATTGGTGAGAACTGATCAAGTTCGAATAATCCAATAGGGTGAATGTCGATTCCGCTCTCAGCAAGGCGATCAAGTTTCGACGATAAGAACCTTGTGGCCATGTCAATTCATCCGGCGGCTTGCCAGGCCTTGCGGAGAGCGGAATCCCAGCAGGCATGCCAATATGAAACGATAAAAGCAGTCTAGCAAAAAAGTCAAAAAATGAAACATGAATTGGTAATTACCATGGGGTCGACACAAGTTCTTAGCCTGATTTTATATGCGGATATGCAGTTTTACTATTCATTTGCCCGCGCTTGAAAAGCAAGAGACCCCACTGCCATCCTGTTTCCTGCAATCAAAGGGATTGATATGAGTGCCGCAATAAACTAGCACATGTGATGATATTAATGGGGGCTTTCCGCAGCGGTTTGCCCGAACAATTCTGCCAGGTTGGGCGATGACTGAGTGCCTGTTTTTCGCCACTCAGACCAGAGTTGGATTGGCAAAAGGAGGATTCACGTGTCAGAACTTATGGGCGGCGCTTTGCTTGCGGAAACACTGTTCGCATTGGGTGTGCGTGATGTCTTTACGCTTCACGGAGGTCATCTGGATCCCTTCCTCATAGCTTGTCCGGGAGTGGGGATACGTCTGACGGATGTTCGCCACGAGGCGACTGCCGGTCATGCGGCGGAGGCGTATGCGATGACCCGGCCTGGCGAACTGGGCGTATGTGTTGTTACGGCCGGACCAGGGTTTACAAATTGCCTGACGGCGATCGCGAGCGCCTACTCGAACGCTGTGCCAACGCTCTTTATCGCGGGTGCTCCGCCGGAGAGCGAACTAGCGCTCAATGAGCTGCAGGGAGGCTTTAGCCAGGTTCAGTTGGCGGCTCCCATCACCAAATGGTCGCAACGTGTTTCGAGAATCGATAGACTTCCCGACCTGGTTGAGAAGGCGTCCCGCATTGCACTTAGCGGTCGACCTGGTCCAGTGTTTCTGGAAATTCCAATCAATGTGATGTTCGGTCGCACGTCACGCATTCTCTTTCCTGTCGAGCCAAACCGGACGAAGGCTTCCAAGCCAACCATTTCGGCAGGGGACGCTGACCGTGTACTTGACGTCCTCGCGTGCGCGCAGCGCCCTGTGATCATCACGGGATCAGGCGTGGTATTGTCTGATTCATCAGCGGAGCTTCAGCGGTTTGTAGACGCGACAGGTCTACCCGTCGTTTCAAATTCCAAGTCGAATGGAGTGCTACCATTCGGACATACCGAATACTTTGGCCCGGCGAGCATATTGGCTCAACTGAAGTCGATCGGTTGTGAGGGCGCGGATGTCGTATTCCTGGTCGGCGCCCGGGCCGGGCTTCTTTTAGGCGGACGATCTGGCAACATTATTCTTTCATCGGCCAAGGTGCTTCAGATTGACATTGACGCCTCTGAAATAGGGCGGCTTTCACCCGTTACGGTCGGTCTGGTCGCAGACTGTTCCGCGGCGCTCGGGGTCATTGCGACTCAGGCTGAAGGTCGAGACTGGCCCAAATGGGACTCATGGAAGTCCGGACTGCGTGCGGCCCGATCAGCTTTAGTTGACGGTGAGTGTACGGACAACGGGCCGAGCGGGCGCATCCATCCGAATGTCGCGGCTCTGAGAGTATTTGAAGCTTTGCCATTATCAACAATTGTTGTCGTCGATGGCGGCGAAGTGACGGCGTGGTGTGAGCCGCATAATCGCGCGTCGGCACCTGGTGAGTATCTTACGACTGGCTACCTGGGTACACTCGGAGTAGGGCAGGGATTTGCCATTGGCGCTTCAGTAGCGCATCCGGGTCGCCCAATCGTTTTGATCATGGGTGATGGAGCCGTCGGGTTTCATCTGCAGGAATTTGACACGATGGATCGCCACGATTTGCCGATCACCACGATCGTTCTCAACAATTCCTGCTGGGCCATGTCGATGAATGCTCAGGATCTGGTTTTTGGAAAGCAGCGCAGAACGGTCGTGATGTTGGAAGACCGTCGCTACGATCAAGTGGCGATAGCTCTGGGATGTGAAGGTATGCGCATTGTTGACGCAAGCTGCATCGTCGAACACGTTGGAAATGCTATTAAAGCAGGACGCGCGACATGTATCGACATCTCAACTGATCCAGAGGTTATGCATCCAATCACTTTTGGAATGGCCGGCGCAGATCCTAAGCAAGGCAAGATATCAATGCCTTATTATCAAAACGAATAACTTGTATGCTTACGAACCAATCCTATTCGAATTTGGTCTGCCTCAAGGCCATGGCAGGCGTCTGGTATTGGCGCGAAATCGCACAGACTGTCTGCCTGGTCCGGATTTCAGGGGTTCAGAATGGAACGATTTGAATCTCATCACTTGAATTAAGCGCGACCGCATTCGCCTTACGACGAACAAGGCAATTGGCTTGCAGGAAAGGTGTGACCAGCGAGCTGTCCTGGTTGGGTAGGACCTCGATGGACCGTCCGATACCATCGATAATGCTCGAGACGCCCCGCAGGAAGGCTTCGCGTGGGCCGTTCGCTTCAAGCGGATGTGAGATGCGGGCGCTTAGCAGGTCAAGCTGCGGCTGACCGGTGAGCATGGGCTTCAGGAACAGGTAGGCACACACAAGCGCGGAGGCCGGGTTTCCGGGCAGGCCGAGGACCCTTTGGTCACCCAATCTTCCGAACCAGGTCGGCTTTCCCGGCTTGACCGCGATCTTTCGGAACACGGGTGTGAGGCCTAATTCTTCAAAGGCTCGGAACATGTGGTCATGATCGCCGACTGAGGCGCCGCCGACGGGAAGGATCACATCCGCCTCACTGGCGTGGCCGATCAGCTTCTGGATACTTTCAACACTGTCAGTCGCGATTCTGAGGTCAATTGCGTCGCCGCCCCATGTGCGAATGAGCGCGGCGAGCCCTGCCGGGTTTGAGCTAACGACATCACCACTCAACGGATCGCTCCCGGGGGGACGCAGTTCATTGCCATTCGCAAGGATGGCGACACGCAAGCGCTTGTAGACGCGCAGGGCAGAATGATCTGCTGCGGCAGCGACGGCTATTTGCGAGGGGGCAATCGTCTGACCTGCATGCAGGAGGCGATCACCCGCATGGAAATCAATACCAGCGCGCCGAATATGGCGCGCCTCTGTTTCTGCCTCGGTTGTCGACAGGCGGTCGCCTTCGCGAAGGGTGTGCTCCTGGATCAGGACATGATCTGCCCCCCTTGGAATGGCACTCCCGGTGAATACCCGAACAGCCTCACCGGCCTGGACCGCGCCAGAGAACGGCGTTCCTGCCGGTGCTTCTCCAATCACCCGCAGAACTGATCCGGCCTGCGCGACATCCGCGACACGGACCGCATAGCCGTCCATCGCCGAGGCATCCCGGGGTGGCAAGGTCACACGCGCGGTGACATCGCTGGCCAATATGCGCCCAAGGGCCTCTTCGAGCGGTACCATTTCAACTGGGCGTACGATGCGATGCTCAGCAAGCAGTGCGATGGCCTCATCAACACTGGCGAACGTGTTCATGAGGCCGGCTTCTCATAGTCGCCAGATGCCCCGCCCGATTTCGAGGCAAGCGTGATGCCCTCGATCACCATACCTTTGTCGACGGCCTTGAGCATGTCGTAGAGCGTCAGACAGGCGATGCTGACAGCCGTCAGCGCTTCCATCTCGACACCCGTCTTGCCGGTTGTCCGCACCCGCGCCGTAACCAGGAGGCCCGGCAGATCTGTGTCGGGCGTGATATCGACCCCGGCCCCTGTGAGAGCGAGCGGATGGCACAGTGGGATAAGGTCGGCCGTTCGCTTGGTGGCCATGATCCCTGCAAGCTCGGCGACCGCGCATGGGTCGCCTTTCCGTGTCTGGCCGGACAGGGCCAGCTGGAGTGTTTCAGGCGCCATGCGAACTCGCCCTTCTGCAACCGCTTCGCGGGTGGTGACCTCCTTCTGGCTGATATCAACCATGCGGGCACGACCATCAGGTCCGATATGGGTCAGGCGATCGGGCATGGGGCTCAGGCTTCCGAGAGCCGGGGCATTAGTTCGACCAAATTGCAGGGCCGGTGCCGGGAGTCGAGCTGGAAGGAGATGACTTTGTCCCATCCGTCCTTGACCGCGCCGGTTGATCCGGGAAGACAGAACACGAATGTCTCCCCCGCAAGGCCCGCCACCGCGCGCGATTGAAGGGTCGAGAGGCCGACGCTCTGGAAACTGACCTGGTGGAATATCACAGAAAATCCTTCGATGACCTTGTCGAACAATGGTGTCAGGGCCTCGGGCGTGACATCGCGCCCGGTCAGCCCTGTGCCGCCGCTGGTGATCACGACATCCACTGCCGGGTCACTTATCCAAGCTTTGACGGTTTCGCGGATGATATCCTTATCGTCCCTGACAATTTGCCGATCGGCGAGTACGTGACCAGCCGACTGAATCCGCTCGGCAAGGGTCGCACCTGATGTATCGGTTTCGATATTGCGTGTGTCGCTGACAACCAGAACCGCAATGCGGACCGCCTTGAAGACGTGGCTCTCGTCTATTCCGTGCACTCATTTTTCTCCGTTTTATTATTCCAGCGCGCCTTGTCGGCATAGTCAGTGTCTTTGGGTTCGACCCATGCCGTGCCGGTTGCAGTTACCTCTTTTTTCCAGAATACCGCTTCGGTCTTGAGATAATCCATCAGGAAATCAGCCGCCAGGAATGCCGCGCGGCGATGTCGCGCAGCCGTGGCCACGAAAACGATCGGATCGTGCACGCCAAGTTCGCCGATCCTGTGGCGTACAAGACTTGCCGTCAGCGGCCAGCGTGCATGGGCTGTGTCGATGGCATTTCCTATGCCTTGGGCAGTGAGAATTGGGTGCGATTGCAGGAACAGGGAGGTGACATTTCCTAAACCGGACGCTGCGCGGACCCGGCCGGTAAACGTCACGATTGCTCCAGCGTCGCCAACACGGTCCTCGAAGGAGGCGAGTTCTGCGGCGGGATCGAGGGGGCCTGCGATCAGGAATGTCATAATGTCACCCGCCTCCGACTGGGGGCAGGAAGCCAATCTCATCCGTATCACAGATGCCTATATCATGATCCTGTATTTCATTGTTCACGACGATGCGGACGCATCGATCACTCAGCAATCCGGTCCAGCCACGCTCCGTTTCCAGCCATGATACGAGACTTCCGGTATCAGAAACATACGGCGGAAGCCCGACGACCTCTTCTGCCGTTCCCGTAACATCTGTCAGTCGCCCGAAGTAGCAGAGTTTCGCCATGCCTTACCCGCCCGTCAGGGACATGTGGCGTGCGAGGGCTGGCGCGGCGCCGGGCTCTCGAATGACAAAATCATGCCGTTCCGGCTTAGCACTTAGTGCGCGGTCAAGCGCGGTGTCCAACCCGACATCATCGTGCGGGCTGGCGCGCATGACCTCGCGCAGGTCGACATGGTCCTCGTGTCCCAGGCACATGTAAATCGTGCCGGTGCAGGTGACTCGGATACGGTTGCATCCAGAACAGAAATTATTGGAGAGAGGTGAGATGAAACCAATGCGCCCGCCCGTCTCCCGGATTCGGGCATAACGCGAGGGTCCTCCGTTTGTATCCTCGCGCGGCAGGTCATCAAGGGTGAATCGCTTCTCGATCCGATTACGGATCATGGATAGCGGGATATACTGGTCGAAGCGATCCTCCTCTGTGTCACCCAGAGGCATCACTTCAATAAGTGTGATGTCCATGCCGCGTGCATGCGCCCACGCGACAAGGTCCGGTATGTCATGTGCATTGTCATGTTTCAGCGCCACCGTGTTCAGCTTTACCATGAGGCCAGCCGCCTGAGCCGCATCGAGACCGCGCATTACGCTTTCGAGCGACCCGCGACGCGTAATCGTCCTGAATGTTTCCGGATTGCGGGTGTCCAGCGATACATTCACACGGCGTACGCCTGCTTCCTTCAAGTCCTGTGCGTGCTGTTCTAGCTGTGTCCCGTTGGTTGTCAGGGTCAGTTCATCAAGACCGTTTCCCAGCCGGGATCCGAGTTTCCGGAACAGGGAGATGATGTTCTTCCGCACCAGCGGCTCGCCGCCGGTAATACGGATCTTGCGGACGCCGCGCGCAATGAAGGCGAGCGAGAGCCGTTCAAGTTCCTCAAGCGTGAGGAGATCCGCCCTTGGCAGGAAATCCATCTTTTCCGCCATACAATAGGTGCAGCGCAGGTCGCAGCGATCGGTCACGGAAAGGCGCAGGTATGTTATGGTTCGTCCAAACCGGTCCATCAAAGGGGCAGGGGGGGGCACGGAGCTCATCACAGATTTGTACTAAGCCGGGCCAGCAGGCGAATTGCAACAATCATGATCAGTATTCCGGTCGCCTGCCGAATTCTTGCAGGCGGCATACGAAAAATCCCGAAAGCATTCCCGATCCATCCACCAACCGCGACCGCCGGCAAGAGCGGCCAGTACGGCGTGGCCAGGGATACGAGTCCAAGATCCGCCAGTTTCCCGGCTTGGCCGGCGATACCCGAGACGGAATTGACGAGAATGAACAGGCTGCAGGCTGCAGCGATCTGTTTCGCATCGCCCCAGCGCATTATGTATAGAATGGGTGCCAAAAAGATGCCGCCGCCGATTCCGACCAAGCCTGCCAACAGCCCGGTCCCGGCGCCGAGCGGCATGAGCCAGAGCGGGGACAGGGGAGGTAAAGGGGCCGGAGCAGTTAACGGGTTCCGGGGCTGAAGAAGGAGCATGAGGAGACCTGTCACCAGCAGGACACCGCCCAGCAAACCGCTAAATAAAAGCTCGCTGATCGGAATCCGGCCACCGACCCAGGCCAGGGGGACTGACAGCATCATCGCTGGCGCGAGCGCCCGGATTCTCAGTATCCCCGCTCGCGCGTACCGTGCCGTATTTCCGCTGACGACAATGATGTTACAGGCGAGCGCGACCAGCGGAATAATGCGATAGTCCGCGCCGGACAGGATAAGAAGGGCATTATAGGTCGATCCGCCGCCAAAGCCGACGCTCGCATAGAGGATCGCGGTCAGAAAAAAGAAGCCGATAAGGAAGAATTGCATCAAGTCGTCTTTTCGATTGGTATGATGAGTGCGGCAAGGCGTGCAGCTGAGGGTGACTGGTAAACTGATTGTGGACAATAGGATGGATACTCCTTGTGTAATCCTGGCAGGAGGCGCCTCGCGCAGATTCGGCGCGCCGAAGGGGCTGGCACTCCTCAACGGCGTGCCGCTGCTCCAACATGTCGCAACGGCGCTTAGGGCACAGGTGTCCGGGCCGATAATCCTGAACGCGCCGAGTGACGGCAGCTATGCCGCTTGCGGTATCGCTTCCATTGACGACATGTTGGCTGGATCTCTCGGCCCCCTGGCGGGAATCCATACTGCCATGCGCTGGGCCGAAGGCCAGGGCTATCCGTCGGTTTTGACCGCGCCGGTTGATGCGCCCTTCTTGCCGGTAGACCTTGTTTTCCAGCTGACGAAGGCGGGTACGCCCTCAGTGGCCCAAAGCCTCGGCCGCATTCATAGTGTTTGCGGCCTGTGGTCTGTGGCAGAGGCGGCCGGTCTGGAGGAGTTCCTGCAGTCGGGTCAGCGCAAGGCTGAAACCTGGGTCCGTTCGGTCGGGGCAGAGCCTGTCGATTTTGCGGTATGTGACGGACGGGATCCGTTTTTCAACATCAACACGCCGCGCGATGCCGAGCGGGCACAAAAGTCCATCTGAGCTTCACATTATCTGACATCATGGTGATCAAGGATTGGGCGTGAGTGCGATCAAATCGAGCATTCATGGCGCAATGCAGCAGAGTTTCTGCCGCGATGCGATAAATCGGTTGATCCCGTCTGCTCCGGTGGCGCTGATGAGATGTGACGATGCCGTCCGGGGTAATTTTCAACGTCCGCCGAAGGACTTTCGCATTCCAGATCCTGCGCTCCTTGTGAGCCTCCGGTTCTTGGATTGAAAGTCATTTCCACTGCCATGCGCGGTGGACATTTTCGGGAGACGTCCGGTGAGCACTTCAACCAGCACAGGCTTTAATCTGTTTTCATTTTCGGGAAAAATGAAAACACTGCATCTGACCTGGATTGCCTTTTTCATCACGTTTGTCGTATGGTTCAACATGGCGCCAATGCTGCAAGCCATTGGCGACACATTTGGCCTGACAAATCCCCAGATAAAATCGCTTCTGGTTTTGAACGTATCCATGGCAATTCCGGCGCGGATAATCGTCGGTATGCTAACTGATAGGTTCGGCCCGCGCAGGGTCTATTCTGGCTTGTTGTTCCTGGCTGCGATCCCTTGTTTTGCCTTCGCTTTTGCCACGTCCTACGCTCAGTTGGCCATTGCGCGCTTTGCCCTTGGATTCATCGGCGCGGGCTTTGTAGTGGGTATCCGCATGGTGTCGGAATGGTTCCCGCACAATGAACTTGGTACCGCAGAGGGAATATATGGCGGTTGGGGCAATTTTGGCTCAGCAGCGGCAGCCTTCACGCTGCCTGCGATCGCGCTCGCATTCGGCGGCCCGGAAGGCTGGCGCTGGGCTGTGGCCGTCACAGGCCTGATCTGCTTCATCTATAGTTTCATTTATTACGCCCATGCCAGGGACGTGCCGGAAGGGTCACATTACTTCAAGCCAAAGTCGACGGGATCCATGATGGTCACGAGCAAGTCTGACCTCGCTCTCCTGATTGTCATGAAGGTGCCGCTCTATGTTGCGCTCGGCCTGCTTGCGTGGAACTTGACCAAGGTTGGACTGCTCACATCCGAGATCAAGGTGCTGCTCTGGGTTGGGTTGGGGATGGTCTTCCTGCTTGACGCTGGCAACGCGTTTCGCGCGAACTGGCCGGAGCTGCAGCGCGGAATTTCCCCTGTTCACCAATACAAGTTCAAGCAAGTCGCGGTCCTGAACATCCTCTACTTCGCGACGTTTGGCTCGGAGCTGGCGGTCGTGTCCATGCTGCCGCTATTCTTTGCGACGACATTTGGCCTCAGCCCTGTTGCGGCTGGCATGGTTGCTTCAGCTTATGCCTTCATGAACCTGATGTCACGCCCAGGGGGAGGCTGGATATCGGATCGGTGTGGCCGGAAATCGACACTTATTGTGCTGACGATGGGGTTGGCGGTCGGGTATTTCGCGATGTCACTGGTCGGTGAATCCTGGCCTCTCTGGCTCGCAGTCGTCGTGGCCATGGCCTGCTCCTTTTTTGTTCAGGCCGGTGAGGGCGCGGTCTTCGCCGTCGTGCCACTGATCAAGCGTTCGCAGACCGGTGCAATCGCCGGAATGACGGGTGCCTATGGGAATGTTGGGGCCGTCATATATCTGATAGTCTACGCGCTGGTGCCCGCTTCGACATTTTTCCTTGTGATTGCCGCAACGGCCGTTTTGGGCCTCATCACCCTCCTGGCGCTGGATAATCCCAGCGGAGAAATCGCCGAGATTGCAGAAGACGGCACAGTCCAGATGATCCCGGTGGGATGATGTGATGCGTGCCGATGCGGATGCTCAAACAGGCAAGGCCCGAGCGGTGGAAATTCTTTCCACACGGTCGAGCGTTGTCTGTATGGGAGTGCGCTCAGGCGGGTTCAGTTCGGCAGGTCAGAAGGCGCGCAATGATGATGCTTTCGCTGCCGAGCTGCCCCTACTGGCGAGCGTCACGGCCATGAAGGGCGCCGTCGCATGCATAGCCGACGGCGTGAGCGAGAGCGACCGGTCTCATCTCGCCAGCCAGCTGTCGGTGACGCAGTTCATCGAGGATTACTACGCAACACCTGATAGCTGGTCCGTCGAGGAATCGGCCGCACGTGTGCTGAGATCCATCAATGACTGGTTATGCGGCCAGAGCCGTCTTGCGACCGCCGGTGCCATGGTCACGACCTTCAGTGCGGTCATTATCAAATCGAGGACGCTGCATATCCTGAATGTCGGGGACAGCCGTATCTATCGGTTTCGGGACAAGGCACTGGAGCAGTTGACCCAGGATCACTCCGTCAGCCTGTCCGGCGGAAAGCAGATGCTTAGTGCTGCACTCGGTATGGATCCGCGCCTGAATGTTGATTATCGCCAGCTCGACGCAAAGGAAGGTGACATCATTTTCCTCTCAACGGACGGCGTAACGGATGTACTGACATCGGAAGACCTGGCGGCATGCCTTAGCGATATTCAGATTGAGCTCACTGATCTGGACATGCTGGCCGAACGCATCTGCAATTGGGCGATCGAGCGGGAATCCGGGGACAATGTTACCTGCGGTGTTCTGGTTATCGATCGGCTCCCCGAGGAGTCCGTCGAGGACGCGCACCTCCGCCTGCGTGAACGGGCAATCCCGCCAGTCATGGATGTCGGCCATCGGATAGATGGTTTCAAGGTGCTGAGAGTCATCCATAGCGGTACGCGCAGCCATATCTACGAAGTCATGAATGAGATGACGAAGGAGAAGTTTGTCCTGAAAGCGCCCTCAATGAATTTCGAGGATGACAATGTCTATCTCGAGGGCTTCGCACGGGAGCAGTGGGTGGGCCGGCGCCTGGATCATCCGGGCCTGATGAAAATCCACCCCCGTCCGGAAGGCAGCCCGTTCCTCTACCTGCTGTGCGAACCGGTTTCGGGCCAGACGTTGCGCGCGTGGATGGCAGATCACCCGTCGCCGTCCCTGTCGGAAGTGCGTAGCATCGTGGAAAAAATTATCATGGCGCTGAGGGCGCTTCACCGGATGGGCATGGTCCACCGGGACATCAAGCCCGAGAATATCATGATAACGCATCAGGGCGATGTGAAAGTCATCGACTTCGGCACCGTTCAGGTCGCGGGTCTTGATGAAGTGTCATCTCCCATCAGGGAAAACCATGCCGTTGGGTCAGTTGCTTATTCTGCCCCGGAATATGTTTTAGGGCGAAAGGCGACAGCTCAATCAGACCTGTTTTCGCTGGGTGTGGTCTCATATGAAATGCTGACAGGACGGCGTCCTTTCGACTTGTCCGACGGCGCGCGTCACAAATGGACGCTGGCGACGTGGGGCCACAAGACGGCTCACAGTGTGCGGCCCGACATCCCGCTCTGGGTTAGTGCAGCCCTCGAGAAGGCATGTGCGCCCAACCCTGATTTCCGCTACCTCGCACAGTCCGAATTCCTGGCCGACATCAAGGCGCCGGGTGATTTTGCACGCAGCAAGGCAACGCAGACTTCACTGCTTGATCGCAACCCCCTCGCATTCTGGAAGGGGCTGAGCCTCTTCCTGTTTCTCATCACCGTCTTACTGGCTGTCCAGCTGGTACGGACGGGCAACTAGTTCGAAAGGAAGCAATCTCCATGACTCGGAAAAGCCTGGTTGTCATAGGAAACGGCATGGCGCCCGGCAGGGTCCTCGAAACCCTGATCGAGGTGGCGCCTGATGCCTATGACATCACCATTTTCAACGCTGAATCGCGGGTGAACTACAATCGCATAATGCTTTCGCCGGTCCTGTCAGGTGAGCAAACATTCGACGACATCATCATCCATGGCGACGGTTGGTATGTCGAACATGGCATCACGCTGTACAAGGGGCACAAGGTCGTGGCGATCGATCGCGCCGCGAAGACAGTCACGTCAGAACACGGCGAAACCGTTTCGTATGACAAACTGCTGATCGCGACAGGCTCGAACCCCTTTATCATCCCGCTGCCGGGACATGACCTGCCAGGCGTACTCACCTATCGCGATCTCGATGACGTGAACGCGATGATGATCGCCGCCAGGAGTGGTGGGCGGGCCGTGGTGATCGGTGGTGGCTTGCTGGGGCTTGAAGCGGCGGCGGGTTTGCTGGCGCAGGGGATGGATGTGACCGTGCTGCACATCATGCCCACGCTCATGGAGCGCCAGCTTGATCCATCCGCCGGCTACCTGCTGCAAAAGGAACTCGCGGGACGGGGAATAGATATCCGCACCTCAGCCAACACAAAGGAAATCCTCGGAGGCAGCAAGGTCGAAGGCGTCCTCCTTGACGACGGAACTGAAATTGCCGCCGATATCGTCGTCATGGCGGTTGGCATTCGGCCCAACCACTGGCTTGCGAAAGAGGCCGGTCTTGATGTGGGCCGGGGCATCAAGGTTGACGGTACGATGCAGACATCGGATCCAGACATCTATTCCGTCGGGGAGTGCGTTGAGTTCGAGGGCAATTGCTACGGCCTGGTTGCGCCGCTTTATGAGCAGGCGCGCGTTTGCGGACTCGCGCTGGCAGGAGAGCAGGGGCATGCATTCGTCCATACGGAAACATCCACGAAGCTCAAGGTAACGGGCGTCAATCTCTTCTCCGGCGGTGACTTTGCAGAGGCGGACGGGCGGGAGGAAATCATGTTCCGGGATGCTGCGCGGGGCGTTTACAAGCGGCTTGTCCTTGAAGATGATCGTCTCGTCGGTGCCGTCCTCTATGGCGACACAGCGGACGGTGCTTGGTTCTTCCAGCAGATACGGGAGGGGGCATCCATCGCGCCGGATGCGCGAGACACGCTCATATTCGGGCCGACTTTTACGGGAGGCGCCCCCCTGGACCCTATGGCAGCCGTTGCAGCCTTGCCGGATGATTCAGAAATCTGCGGCTGCAACGGCATATCCAAGGGCAAGATTCTCGCGGCCATCGACAAGGAAGGCCTGAAAGACCTGGAAGGTGTGCGTACTTGCACCAAGGCGTCCTCTTCGTGCGGATCCTGCACAGGTCTTGTTGAAAGCCTGCTGGCATTCAAACTGGGCGCTGCGTTCGCCGCACCCGCCAAGAAAACCGTTTGCGGCTGTACGGACCTTGCCCATGACGAGGTGCGCAGGCTCATCGTGTCCTTGTCGCTGAAATCGATCCCGGCCGTCATGCAGGAACTTGGCTGGAAAACGTCCTGTGGATGCGCCAAATGCCGCCCCGCCCTCAATTTCTATCTTCTGGCCAGCTGGCCTGGCGAATATGTGGACGATGGGCAGTCCCGCTTCATCAATGAACGTGTGCATGCCAATATCCAGAAGGACGGCACTTATTCCGTCGTGCCGCGTGCCTGGGGAGGCATGACGACGGCGGCTGAACTTCGCGCCATCGCAGACGTCATCGACAAGTTCCAGATTCCGGCCGTCAAGTATACCGGCGGCCAGCGCCTTGACATGCTGGGGGTGCGCAAGCAGGACCTGCCTGGCGTCTGGGCTGACCTGAATGCGGCGGGCATGGTTTCAGGACATGCTTACGGCAAGTCCCTGCGGACCGTCAAAACGTGCGTCGGCACTGACTGGTGCCGCTTCGGAACGCAGGATTCGACCGGCCTTGGCATCAAGCTCGAAAAAATGATGTGGGGTTCATGGACGCCGCACAAGGTGAAGCTGGCTGTTTCCGGCTGCCCGCGCAACTGCGCGGAAGCGACATGTAAGGACATTGGCGTCATCTGTGTCGACAGCGGTTATGAGCTGCATTTCGCTGGTGCGGCCGGGATGGAGATCAAGGGAACGGAAATCCTGTGCAAGGTGGCGTCCGAAGGCGAGGCGCTCGAATATTGTGCCGCCCTCCTCCAGCTCTATCGTGAGCAGGGGTTCTACCTCGAACGCATCTACAAGTGGTCGGCGCGGGTCGGTCTGGACAAGGTGCGTGAGCAGATTGTCGGCGATGACGAGAATCGCGCCGCATTGTATGCGCGCTTCCTGCATGCCCAGTCATTTGCCCAGACAGACCCTTGGGAAGAACGGGCGAGCGGGCGTGTTGATGCGCACGAATTTCGTGAACTTGCGCCTGTGGAGGGCTGAATATGGATGGAAGTGCCAGCATGGAGCGATGGGTCGACGTGTGCGCCCTCGACGATATCCCGGTGCGGGGGGCGCGGCGGATCAGGATATTCGGGCTTGAAGTTGCGGTCTTCCGCACCAGTAGTGACGCGGTCTATGCGCTCGACAATCAATGTCCCCACAAGGGGGGACCGCTGTCTGAGGGGATTGTGCACGATGAGGGCGTGACGTGCCCCTTGCATGGGCTCGTCATGCATCTTCCGACTGGCCGTGCGCTTGGCGCCGATACGGGCTGTGTCAGAACATATGACCTCCGGATCGAAGATAAACGTGTTTCGGTGCGGGTCGGCATTTGAACCATGCCTGAATCCTTCAACCCTGTCCCCGAAGTTGCCACGACCTGTCCGTATTGCGGTGTTGGCTGCGGTGTTCTGGTCAAGGCATCACCGGATGGCCAGTCGGCTGAGGTGCGGGGTGATCCGCTGCATCCTTCCAACAAGGGAAGGCTATGTTCCAAGGGCTCTGCTCTGGGCGAGACGATCGATCGTGAAGAACGCCTCCTTGTGCCATTGGTCCACGGGCTGGAGGCCAGTTGGGAAGAAGCCATCAGCCTTGTGGCGGAAGGGTTTTCCCGAACCATCGAAATGCACGGACCAGACAGTGTCGCTTTCTACGTCTCCGGCCAGTTCCTGACAGAGGATTATTATGTTGCCAACAAGCTGATGAAGGGATTCATCGGTTCAGCCAATATTGATACGAATTCACGTTTGTGCATGGCCTCGTCCGTCGTTGGTCACAAGCGCGCATTCGGCGCAGACACTGTGCCGGGATGTTATGAGGACCTGGAACTCGCCGATCTTGTTGTCATGGTCGGCAGCAATTTTGCATGGTGTCATCCTGTGCTCCACCAGCGCCTTCTGGAAGCACAACGCAAGCGGGGAACGCGGATTGTCGTCATCGATCCGCGACAGACGGCGACGACGCAGGCGGCGGACCTGCACCTGTCCATACGCCCGGGGGCGGATGTGCATTTGTTCAATGCACTGTTTCGGCATCTGGCGCAGACCAGTGCACGTGACGCTGCCTTTGTCGCGTCGCATACGAATGGCCTGGAGGCGGCACTGAAGGCCGCTGGAGATACGCCACTGTCGCAGGTTGCGGATGCGACGGGCATACCCGAATACGACCTTCAGACGTTCTTCTCATGGGTGGAGACGACCAGCCGGACACTGACGGTCTACTCACAGGGAGTGAACCAGTCTTCGGCTGGTTCGGACAAGGTCAGTGCCATAATCAACACGCATCTTGTGACTGGGCGTATCGGCAAGCCCGGCATGGGGCCGTTTTCGATCACCGGCCAGCCCAATGCGATGGGCGGGCGGGAAGTCGGCGGCCTGGCAAACCAGCTGGCTGCCCACATGGACTTTGCGCCTGACGATGTAGATCGGGTGCGCCGGTTCTGGAAAGCCCCGGCGATTGCGGAAAGGCCAGGGCTCAAGGCGGTCGATATGTTTGATGCCGTTGCAGACGGCCGGATCAAGGCCATCTGGATCATGGCGACAAACCCTGTCGTGTCGCTTCCAAATGCGGACAAGGTCCGCGCTGCACTTGAGGCGTGCCCTCTCGTCGTGGTGTCGGAAGTCGTGGCGACGTCTGACACGGCGAAACTCGCCGACATTCTTCTGCCCGCAACCGCATGGGGTGAAAAGTCCGGAACAGTTACCAATTCAGAGCGCCGCATTTCGCGCCAGCGCAGCTTCCTGCCTGCCCCGGGTGAGGCCCGGCATGATTGGCAGGCCTTATGCGAGGTTGGGCGCTTGATGGGCCATGACGGGTTCGATTTTGAATCTCCGGTGCAGATTTACGCTGAGTATGCAAAACTGTCAGCTTTCGAGAATGCCGGCAGCCGGGACTTCGACATCGGAGCTCATGCGAACGTCAGCGCTGATGCGTATGACAAGCTAAAGCCATTTCAATGGCCCCTGCCAATGGGAAGAAAAAGGGCAGGGACAGGCGATGCAAATCATCATCGGTTCTTTGCCGATGGCCGGTTCTATACGCCAGATGGAAAAGCCCGTTTCACACCCACGCCAGCACGTAAGCCGGGTAGCGCCGTTTCGCCTGACTATCCCTTCATCATGAACACGGGCCGTGTGCGTGACCATTGGCACACGATGACGCGCACCGGAAAGACGCCGCGCCTGTCAACCCATACGGCGGAGCCCTTCGTCGAGATTCACCCGGAAGATGCTCTTTGCCATGACATAGACGCCGCCGGGCTCGCAACTGTTGCCAGCCGTCAAGGCCAGGCCATCCTGCGGGTTCTCGTGACCGAACGCGTGAGGAAAGGCGAAATCTTCGTACCGATTCACTGGACGGACAGATACAGCTCTCGCGCGCGCGTCGACGCGCTGGTTGCGCCGATTGCCGATCCGTATTCCGGACAGCCGGAGTTCAAGTTCACACCCGTGAGTGTCACGCGATTTGTTGCGGACTGGTACGGGTTTGGCGTTTTTGCCGAGGAACCTTCGACGGAATTGCTAGCGACTCTTGACTACTGGGCGCTGGCGAGAGCGCCCGGTGGGTGGCGTCTCGAGTTTGCCGGCTCTGGAAACATGTCTGAAGTGGCGACAGCCCTGATTCCCCATACCGACGCTGTGTCATTGCAAATGACACAGGGCGGCATGGCGTGCGCCTTGTTTGATGAACACCACCTCATGGCGATGGTGAAGATTTCCAGCCGGGGACCGGTCATCGCAGACCGTGCCTGGCTTGCAGAGCAATTGAAGGCTCCGCACGGACCGGACTCACGATTTGCCATTCTGGCAGGACGTCCGCCGAGCGGAGAGGCGGCCGGGCGGATTGTCTGCTCCTGCATGGGAATCGGCATGCAGGCCATACAAGCCGCCATTGCCGCCGGTGCCGCGAATGAGCAGGACATAGGCAAAGCCACCACCGCCGGCACCAATTGCGGGTCATGCAAGCCCGAGCTCCGTACAATTCTTGAAACCATGCGAGCTGAAGCCACGCGCGTCGGCAAAGTCGCAGCTGAATGAAAGGGACGCCCATGCCTGGCAAACTGGTACTTATCGGATGTGGTCCGGGCGGGGTTGATCTGCTGACGATGCGTGCCGCCCGCAGGATCGCGGAAGCAGATCTCGTTCTCTACGACCGGCTCGTGGATCCGGAAGTCGTCGCGCTGGCCGGAGAAGGCGTTGAATGCCGCTATGTCGGTAAAGGCTGCTCGGACGGTGGTGTCCAGCAGGCGGATATCAACACCAGACTGCGCGCGGCGCTGCTGGAAGGCCGCGTGGTTGCGCGGCTCAAGTCTGGCGACCCGATGGTGTTCGGACGGGCCGCAGAAGAGATTGCCGTTGCTGCTGAAACTGGCGCTGCAGTTGAAATCGTTCCCGGTGTTACGGCTGGCCTCGCGGCAGCCTCAGATGCGTTGATTGCTGTAACCGAGCGGGCTGAACTACAAAGTTTCGTCATGACGACTGGCCGTGGGGCCGAGTCTGATGCCACCCCAGACTGGGCCAGTATCGTGAAGCCCGGCGTATGCGCGGCGTTCTATATGGGGGTCGCTCAGGCCTGGCGGATCCAGTCTGTCCTCATGAGGGCGGGTGTGCCCGGAAATGCGCCTGCGGATTGGATCGAGCGGGCCGGTCAGGCAGATGTACGGAACATTCCGACCCGTCTTGATCGGCTGGCCCTGGACGCGAAGGCAAACAATGTGACGAACCCTGCCATCCTGCTTGTTCGCTATCCGCTCAGCCTGGCCAAAGCGTGTGATGTTGACGTGCCGAGCCTGCAGCGTGCTTTCTAGCGTCCCGCCTTCGACATCCTGATGACCTGCGCTTCGTCCCTTTCACCGAGGCGGCTGCCTCTGTGGCGGATGTCGAAGCCTGCGATATAATTCCCGATGTCCGCTGGGTCGAACATCCGTCCGTCCAGGAACCTGTCCGGTCCGAAAGCGATCGGTGCTGAAGCCGTGCTCAAGAGCCACGCATAAGAATGGGCGCCTTCGAGCTTCTCATCCCGATCTGGGCAGGGAACGCCCATGGACGCGGCGACCTCCCTGTAGATCTCGGACTGGAAGGCCGATCGGGCTATGGCGTCAGAATCCAGTTCCGGAGGGGCTTCACCCCAACGGATCATCTGCGACAGGATCCATTTAGCATGTGAGCGCCATGGGAAATTGGCTGCATACCGATGGAAGACGTTGAAGTCCGGCATGTCTAGATGCAACCGGCCCGCAGTCTGGCGGCCCTTGCCGCTGAGCGATCCAACGATCTCCTCGTACGGGAGGCCGACATAATCGGGCGATGAAATGACTCGGGCCGCTGCGACCCTGTTGGCCGGCTGGTCCAGCCAGATACACGCCGACAGAACCGACCGTACGAGAGCCCGATGCCAGTCCGGATGGCGATCTGCCCAGTCATGCCTGGTGGCAAGCACCTTCTCGGGCCCGTTTGACCATATCTCGCCAGACGTTATCAGGGTACGGCCCAGGCCGGCGGATATGGCGGCATTGTTCCACGGCTCTCCGACGCAAAAGCCATCTATCTGCCCTTCCGCGAGTGCGCTCACCATCTGTGACGGCGGGACAACCACGAGGCGCACATCCTTGTCAGGATCAATGCCTGCGGCGGCCAGCCAGTACCTCAGTTCATACGCGTGCATGGAATGGTTGTAGACGTGTGCCAGGGTCAAGGGCGCTGCGCTTTGACTGGCGCGCATGCGGATGACCGATTTGAGCGCCGACGCGGAAAACGGGCAATGCGTCATGGTCTCGGGGGCGATCTCGTTCATTTCATGGAAAAGTTCGGTCGAAACCGTGATGGCATTGCCGTTCAGGTTCAGTGTCAGGGCGGTGGTGAAGGATCCTGGAAAGGGACCCAGTCCAGCGGCCGACGCCACGACGATGGGTGACAGCATATGCGCGGCATCGATAATCCCGGCGCCCAGCGCATCTCTCATCGCGGCCCAGGATGCAAAGCGTGCCAATTCGACATCCAGGCCGTTCGCGTCAAACAGCCCGTGCTCCTTGGCGATTGCTAAGGGCGCGCAGTCGGATAGCTGCGCAAATCCGATTTTCAGGAACGCTCTTGTCATTGAGAGTCTTTCCCGCCAGTGCTGCCAATAATTCCAAAAATGGTGATGACGCTTTCCGCCACATCCTTCAGCGGCTTGCCTTGTTGCTGCGACATGTCGCGCATGGCCGAAAAGGCCTGGTTCTCTGTCATTCCCTGACGCTCCATCAGCAATCCTTTGGCCCGTTCGATCGCTTTGCGCGAGGCGAGGTCATCCTTGGTTTTCCTGAGTTCGACGCGCATCTTGTCCATAAGCTTGAAACGCGCGATGGCGGTATCAATCAGCGGGCGCACACGCTTGGGGGTCAGTCCGTCAATCACATAGGCACTGACGCCGGCCTCAATGGCTTCCTGTATGCCAGAAATGCCTTTTTCCTCCACGAACATGACAATCGGCTTGGGATTTGACTGGGCCACCTGGCGTAAGCTTTCGATTGTGTCACGGTCAGGTGACTGGCAATCCATAATGATCACATCCGGGCTGATTTCCGCGATCAGGTCGAGCAGAACCAGGCCATGCACCTGCGTCGCCGAATGGACCACGGCATCGTTTGCCAGTCCTTCCTCGACCTGGCGTGCCCGCGCGGCGTCATTGTCGATGATCAGCACGCGCAGCGGCTTGGCTGTTTCAGAAGGCATATTCGACTTCGAACCAGACCTTCCGCGTGTCCGAGGCGAATTCATCTGCGTTGTAATTCGCGTATTTGACACTCAGATTCACTTTTCGCCATATTGCTGTCGCCAGTAGGTCGATTTCATCTCCATAGTGACCGCCGCCCGTTTCCGCAGAGAAATCATGGTAGACAGCGAGAAGTTTCATACCAGACAGCGCGCCCACATTGCCGAGCGAATAGCCTGCCTGCGCATAAACATCTTCCACCCCTGTCGCCGGAGTGCTCAAAAACTTGTCAGCCCAGCCCTGAAATTTGTGCAGCGTGGCGAGCGGGGTCTGGAAGCCGCTTTGCGTATCACCACCCAATATTTCTATTCCGAGACCAAAATCGAAGTATTCCGAAACATATTTTCCTTCAGCCGAATAATACTCGGCTGAGTAGTCAATATTGCTTGAGCCGTAATCTTTTTGTCTTGCGATGCTGGCCGCATACTCGATCTTGCCGACGGTCAGCGACTGGTTCCCGCTGAGGCGCGCGCCGATGGTCTGCGACGCGTTCATGCCACTCTCATCCACGTCGATCAGGTAGGCAAAGGCGGCAAGTTTGCCGAGCGGGGTCGGGTGAGTGGCGTTGAGCAGGTAGGAATCGCCATGCCAGCGGCCCACAGGGGAATCGTCCCCGAATATCCGGTTCACCTGATTGAGATAGGTCGCATCCAGCACCAGGTTGCCAAATGATGAGTTCTGGAAGCGAATAGCATCAAAAGTCTGCTCGTTCTGGCGAAAGCCGACATTGCCCACGAATCTGGAATCGTCGAGGACAATTCGCTGACGGCCAAGCGTGGTCCTGGTACCGGGCAGTGACGTATTGGTGATCTGAAAGCGGTTGAGTTCAGTGCCTCGCGGGTCCGGTACCACGGGAAAGCCGGTCTTGCCGTTGATCGTCGAATTATAGTCGTCGATCAGGTCATCCACGTGTTCGATTTCGATCAGGAGGGATGTGTCGAAAGCAGTGCCGGTCTCCAGGCCCGCGCGGACGCGATAGGTCAGTGCCTGGGCGGCATCGGCGAAGCCGTCCTGATCCGCCGTTTCATAGCGCAGCCGCAATCCGAACAGCGGCTTGGACGCCCTCAGCGCTGTGTCGATCCGGTTCTGGCTGGCGGTGTCTTCGGCCTCGGCGCTGCACCAGAACGTGGCGATAGCGACGAGTGCAATGGCGGCGAGCGTGCGGGAATTGTATTGGAACATGATGACTGCCTTTGTCGGAGGCAATGTGAGGCGGGCTGGGGGCCTGCCATCTATATTGCCGGATAAAACTGAATAGGGTCGCAATAGAAAGCGAGTGGTTCAGCTTCATCGTCGAAGGCGGTGCCCATCGCCGGGCACAATCTGATTTAGTACACAGACGACATACACTTTCAGACGTTGCCGGCCACGCAAGTCATCCCGGAGAGATACCATCGGGAAGGCGGTATTTGGTTGCCTTGCAAGCGGGATATTCAGCCTCTGCTTATAAATCAGGCATCGGACGCATGTGCCAGAATTCGTTCTGCATTAATCAGGGGGCTAATTGTAGATCGACCGGCTAGTCTGCGGAAATTCCCATGCAGTCGCCCTTGCGCCAGGGCTCGCAATTCTGTTCTGTCAAACCCTCACCCGAGCCGCCAGCTCACCGTGGGCAAGGGAACGTCCACCTCTCGCAGCTTTGCAATAACCTCTCCAGGTCTGGTTCTCTTGCATGTCAGTTACATAACCGGAGCTGAGCGCGAGATATTCTCGTTTTTGGGAATGTAAATGAGAATGAGTCTCGTTTGCATTTGTCCGCTATGAGTTAGGGCGAGGCCAGTGAGTAATTGTGCGGCGAAGGAAGCGCCGCGCGCGGAGCAGGGGGGCATTCAATGAATAAGTTCGGTTTGGCAGTGTCGATGGGCGCGTTGCTGGCGACAGAGGCCATTGCGCAGGAGAGCGCAGAAAGCCGCCAGGACACAGTGGTGGTCACGGGCCAGAAGATCTCCCGTTCGCTGCAGGACGCGCCGGTCAGCGTTGCGGTGGTGACCGCCGGCCAGCTTGAAGAAGAGAATATTGTCGATCTTCAGGATGTTACCGACCGGACGGCCAATATTACCTCACGCGATGGCAATCGCTTCACCATTCGCGGCATCGACAGTCTGAGTGTGTCTGGGTACGGCTCGGGAGACTTGGCCACGATCTATATCAATGGATCCCCGTTGCCGCGTGAAGCCTCCTTCACCGGTCCGGCGGATGTCTTGGATGTCAGTCAGATCGAGCTCTTCCGTGGACCACAGTCCACGCTTCAGGGCCGGGCATCCCTGGCCGGGGCCATTCTCGTGAACACGACCAAGCCGGCCTATGACTGGTCTGGGCGGATGCGAGGCATTTACACGACAGAAGAGGATGCGTTTCGCCTTGGCGCCGTTTCATTATGCCACCTATGGCGGTATCTGGCTCAAATTTCTCTATCTGGTGCTTGGCCTCGGTCTGGCCGTCATTACGGCGCTCGGCTCGATGATGTGGATCGAGCGCCGCAAGTTCGGAAACGAGGGGTCGAAATCCGCCACTTTCTATCACGGGCTGAGCCACCTCAATACCGGTGTGGTTATGGGCTTGCCCGTCGCTTCGCTCGCCCTGTTCCACCTCGACAAGGTCTATACCGGCGCAGAGGCCGCCCGTCTGGCCACGACAGGCTTGGCCTATTTTGCAGTGTGGGGCGCCGCGCTCGTCTATGTCTTCATCCGGCGCAACGACTATGCAGCGACCCGCGAGCTGATGACGGTCGCCGGCGGTCTGGCCGTGGCCATCCCGCTCACCAATGGCGTGGCGACGGGCGATTGGGTCTGGTCGCGCCTGGCGAGTGAGCATACCACATCCTGCTGGGTTGACGTCTGTCTCGCCTTGTTCGGCGTCAGCGCCATCGCCGTGGCTATGATCTTGCCCCGCCCCCGGCGCGAGAAGTCCCGGCCTGCGCTGCACGAAGAGCACGGCGCTCCCGTCGCGGCCGAGTGATCCAGTCGGCAATCGATTGCCCGCCGAATGCACTCAGCCTCGTAGAGAGCTTTCTTAGCGTCGCGTTTGGGGGCGGCATCGTTCAGCGTCGAGGCAAGGGCGCCATGAATGGGTCCGGCCTATCTGGCTAAGCGTCGGGAACGGGTTCGCGCCAATCTATCTGTCCGCGTCACAGAGCAGTGAGCGGCGCAAAGGGTTGTGTAACGAAAGCAGACTTCACGGGTTTTATTCACGATGATCGTCCGGGGGGCGCTTTCCAGCACGGGCGAAACGCTGCATCAGCGCTTCTTTCAGGGTGATGTCGTCCTGTCGATCTGTGGCAACGCAATCGGGATGAAGCGGAGAGAATCCGGTCCAATTCAAACCAGAGAATGCGTTGATTAGAGAGGATATTCTACGTTCAATCTGCGGAGAACTTGGCTTTGTACATACATCAGCTCCGTCAAACGAAGCGCAGCACTGCGTGCCGGTCAAGCGCGCTCGAGAACGGGATGGTCGGTGTAGTCTTCGCCGCCGCCGGCATAGAACAGGTCCTTGCGCATCTCGTTGAACGGGGCATCTGTCTCCAACCGATGCACAGGGTCGGGGTTGGCAAGCGCCATGGTGTCCAGGGCCTCCGTGTCGGTTGCTCATGCCGCGATGTCGGAGCCCACTTGCTCGCGCGCACGCCCCGAACAACCACTCGGCGATTGGCGTGGCAATGACCGTTGCAGCCGCATTACTACTGCCAATCAATAGCCTGCGCTGTCTCCTGTCTCTGCACGTCATAGCAGTCCGATAAGACAGACACCTGTCACCAGATAAGTTCAATAACCTCTGATGCAGTGCAGGAAAGACTTAACACTTTTTCGCTAGAATTACGATAGCCAGAGGTCTGATCAAATGTTTATCCCAAATGCCGTACGTCGACTCATTCGCCGGCATTGAACCGCCGATGACGGATTATCCGATGCCAGTTTTCGCTCGATGATTGAGCACGGTACGGACGTAGTCTGTCATATCGTGGACCGTAGATTCACCTACGTTTCCCCCGCAGCCCAGGCCGTATTCGGCTGGGATGTAAAACAGATGATCGGGACTGACGCCTTCGCGTCAATCTTTCCACCCGATCTCCCTATGCTCAAGGAGATGTTTGCTCGGATTTATTTGTCGAAGGAGAATAAGATAAGCCGTCACCAGGTGAGGGTGGTCTGCGGTGATGGATCAACAAAGTGGGTCGAGACAAACGTACAGTTCGAGCTTGGAGAGGACGGCAAGACGAGGACCGTGCTCGTAATACGGGACATCGCGGATCGTAAGAAGCTCGAGGAGGAGCTTGCGGCGCTTGCGCTCCAGGACGGCCTCACCGGACTTGGAAACAGACGCTCCTTTGATCAGATGCTCGACCGGTCGTGGAGGGAGACTCTGCGCGAAGGCGGCGAAATGGCGTTGCTCCTTTTAGACATCGACTATTTCAAGCAATTCAACGACTCGCAGGGCCATCAAGCAGGGGACGACTGCCTGCGGACAGTCGCGAAATGCATAGGCCAGTACGCGCGTCGCCCCAGTGACATGGCCTGTCGCTATGGTGGGGAGGAATTTGCCATCATCCTCGGTAAGGCCGAGCCAAATGCGGCAATCGCCATAGCCGAGGAGGTTCGATCTTCCATCGCCGCCCTCGGCGTACCGCATGAAACGAGTATGTGCGGCAAATATCTGACTGTGAGCATCGGCGTAGCCACAGCAGTCGCCCGCCTTGGCGGTTCGATCCGCATGCCGGAGAGCCTTCTCCAGGCAGCGGATCACGCGCTTTACAAAGCAACAGAGGGCGGGCGAAACCGGGTTGAAGTGTCGGTCGTAATCGCGCCTTCGGAACGCACGTAGTGACCCGTGCTGCAGCAGCTCACGCATAGTCAAGAAGATCACATCCGTCGCGCTGGCGAACAAGACGGCGCGCACGATCCCGCCGATCATAGTGAGCAGTGACCGCTACCGCTGGACGAAAAGCACTTCCTGCGCTGAATCAACTCTGCGATCATCCATCCGTAGGCTGAGAATGAATGATAGAACTCGCTGACTGTGCGTCAGCTGGCGCGCGGCCGCTTCTCGACTCCACTCCAATGAAGCTGCCAGTTTGTTATCGACCCATTAGCAGAAAATCGCGTGATAGCAGGCCGCCAGCAGCGGCTGCAGTTCGAATGTGTTCGGCTGCCGCGCGTAATTCCGGAACCGTACTGGTCGCCAGTCACCGCGCCTCTCGTCAGCATTGACCTGCTCGATCCGTCGCTTCAGCTTGCCTCTCGTGAAGTTCCGGTCACGGGCATTGACGGCCTTGAAATTCGCTTCGTCGATGGCGGCAACGGCTTTGGCGAACAGGCCGATCTCTCGGCACATGGCGATGAACTGCGCACACACCGCCTGGATCGCCGGGCCATTATCTTTCCTGAAGTCAGTGATCGTCTTGAAGTCAGGAGCTAGCCGCCCGGTCAGCCACATCAGTTTGATATTGCATCCGGCCTCCCGCACCAGCCTTCGGCTCGACTGGATGCGGTTCAGGTAGCCATAGAGATAAATCTTGAGAAGCGTCGAGGGATGATAGGCAGGCCGGCTTGTCACCTTCGGCATCACCCGCGCAAACCCCAATGCGGCCAAGTCCTGTTCGTCGATATAGACATCGACCACCCGGACCGGATTGTCCTCACCAACATA